>JAABUV010000895.1_pt1 | contig 44594 bp, 44 predicted proteins | sample 5559971 | NCBI WGS metagenome assembly JAABUV01 (sample SAMN10711881, study PRJNA513362) | rock metagenome | isolation source: Antarctica rocks | place: Antarctica: Victoria Land, Knobhead nord | collected 2015-12-19 | reverse complement strand
TTCGAGGAATTATAACACTCAGCCTCAATATCATATGTGCAGTCCCTAAAAGGCTACAGTAGGTGCTATGGGTGCCTAAGCGGCTCTAAGCGGCTGGATGCGAACCATCAAGCATACTGTATACCATGTTAATGCATTGAGACTGCCACCACCATCATCTCATGGATAAAATGCGTGCCTTCCAAATTGAATAAGTAGTGTTGAGTTCCTCATGGAGTACTTTAGTCGCCTCGGGTAGTTTCTCTATACTAGCGCCGGATGCGCATGTACTGTACTCGTACCTAAGTTACACCAAATTTAATAATTATTTCAGAAAGATTTATTGTAATTCTATGTAGTTTAGGCCAGCGATGAAACCCACCTGTACGCGATGCTGACTACGAACCTACTGTCTAGCTACAGTAAAGCCTAGAGATTATCAAAAGTTTGAACGACATCGAGGCGCTGCGTGATGGTGAAGCGCTGTGCGTTGATCGCATGCAGAGTTTTCGCGATCGCGCAGACTTTGATAATCTCAATGCGCATGCTACAAAAAGCAATCTGCACGCAGATGAGAAAGTCAAATAGAACGCAGAACTACGAGGGAAATTGCTTATGAAAATCATTCGATTCAGCATCTCGTCATCGTGATGACAAGAACTGAGACAGAACATTCTCGCGTTTGATCTGTTGAGAATGATTAGCAGAAAGAACTTGAATCATGAACATTCTTTAAATCTACGTGCTAACTATGTATAGATCTTGTTAAGACTACGTGTTTGTTACTACAACACAAGCAACTCATGAGTCTCGTTAAGTTTGACACAAGCAAACTCAAGAATCTCATTAATATCATTTAACAAATGTTCAAACATAAACATTCTATACATAAATGATACGCTGATGAGAAAACTTCATTAAAAGAAAAGAGACACAAGCGAATTAATAAAGAATGATTGAACTATGCTGTTTGATTAAAAGTATAACATATGAACATTTTTGCAAAACATGATCAATCTGCACAAGAAAAATCTTTACAAATAACATGAAACAGATGAGTTATATGCTTTAAAAGCGAAGTGAGCGTCTGCAAAATGTGATATACAATGACAATGATTGTTGATCTTGAGAATTTCATCTTTTTACTGAGTTTTGATTCTTGAATGTTTTAATGATAAAATCAATCTTTAGTTGAAGATATTATCTGTATAGCTCAAAAAAACAGTAACATGTGTCAATGTAATTAAAGAAGAAATCAACTGCAATATGCATGTGTATCACAGATGAAACATCTGCAACTCATGCTTAAGAAGTAAACTGTTGAAATTTGAGCAGTGAAAAATCTCATTCATCTTGAACTGTGAATCTGTTACAAGAAATTCTCTCTGAGTAATTTCTTGAGTTTAAGAAAGAAATCAACATAAAAATTATGCTTTATGTATGTTGCATGCAACGTATACAACATATTTTCAATAAATGACTCGTTAACTGCATTGATATTAAAATGTCTTTATTACATCAATAATATCATCAAGTAATTAATGAAAAAATATTAAATAAAATAAATATGTAAAAATGCATCTCATTAACTATAAATAATGCATATCTGCAAAACTAGCTTGCAAGATTAAATCAAAGAGATTAATGAATGAATAAAGATGTCAAAGACTGAGCTAAACTAAAGATACTATTAATATAGAAAACTGATATTATTATTACTTTGATAGAATCTAAATACAAAATAATACATCAAATAATGTACAAGATGAAAGACAAAGAATGAAAGAAAAGAACAAAAGTTCAACTTTTATATACATGAATCAAGCAGAATCAAGACTAAACAATAGTTTTATTAACTTAAGATTGCAGAAGTTCATGCACATGATTGAGATGATTGAAACAAAATTGTTAAAACTAGATTAAAATGATGATGATTGTTAGAGATCAGCATAAAGTGAGTCATATGAATGTCATTTAACTAATAGATAAATGCTAAGAAAGAAAAGTATCTACAGAAAAAAACTCGCAACTTATATGTGTGTTTCTGATCTCTATGCTAGACTCGAAAGAATTGATGTCTTACACAGATGATGCAGAGACTCGATGACATTATTTTTAGCTCGAATGCTCACTAGACTCAATTAGAGATAATCGAGATCGAGAATAAAGTCGAGAATAGATTGAGAATAGACTCGAGAATAAATCGAGAATAGATCGAGAATAGACTCAAGAATAGATCGAGAATAGATCGAGAATAGACTCAAGAATAGACTCGAGAATAGATCGAGAATAGGCTCGAGAATAGATCGAGAATAGACTCGAGATCATAACATTATTTTCTCTCTTCAACAATTTATGTTCGCATGAATGTATTTTCTTAGTGCGCTCAATTAGAATATCGAGTGTGAAAGTCATCAACAATATTCTGAGCGTTCATGAATTCATCGTCGTCAGCGTTATATCAGTTGAGATTGTTGTCATAGCTCTTTCATTTGACTCGATATTAAAGTCGTCTTTGATATCATTGAGAGTTCAATATATCGTTGATCTTTCATTTGTTCTCATCGTTTATCACTATTGATCTCAAGAATTCATTCTTCTGATCAGACAAAAAGTCATTGACGACAGAACAAAGAAACTCTGAATGAAATACATTATGTATATGCATAGTGTCTGATAGTTTCAATTTATAAAAGAAGTCAACAGAATCTGTGATCTTGAATGAATCAAGCATCTTGTCATTCAATTTTTTGAAAGATCTCGCTGTAACAATGTTTTGTTTGTTCAAAAACACTCTTGATTCAATTTTATAATTGATTTTCTTTCTATGTTTATTAGCTTGATTCATCATTTGTTTTCATGTTTTGATCAGAGCTTCATGAGCGAAGATCAATGTCTTGTTCATTTGTTCAGATATATTCTTGACTCAATCGATCTGCAAGCGTTCGCGAATGCTTTCATACTCGATGATGTCAGAGTTGAAGCTCATATGAGAATGAAAGTTCTTGTTCATGAAGAAGAGAGTCAAGAAGATGATTGAGAACAAGACATTATTGTTAACAAACTCGATCATGAGTAGTCACTTAGATCAGTCGTTCTGCATATATGAACAGAAGAATCGAAGATATCGCTTGATGTTCTGATTGACTCGTTCGCTTTAATCGTCGATCTGAAAATGATAGACGATGAACAATCAAAGAAAAATGCTCAGTCATTTGCAAAGAAACTTTCATAGTATAGAGATGAATTGCAAATCTCGATCAGATACTATGAAGCTTGATAGATCATGAGTTCAATATACTCATTGAATCAGCATTTCAGCTGTCTTTTTGACAGTGATATCTTCATCATCAATGATGCAAGAAATATAATGTCTTTTCTTTGACAATCTACAGATGATCATCAGAATAGCGTTGTACTCACTTGAATCAAATAGATTGATAATGAAGTTCATTGCTATGTCTTGTCATCGCTGTTCAGATATTAATAGAGATGAAGCAAGTCATTTGATTTATTTCTAGATGTCTTTGAACGTTGACAGATATAGCAGTTTCAAATATATCGATCTATCGTTTTTCACATGAATAATCAATAGTAGTTTCGCTTTATGACTTTCACAGTTCTAAGAATATTAGAATGATCAACTGATAATTGATCATGCATCTCACGAATCAGATTCATTTGTAGAAACTCGTTGAACAAGACTCATAACTGACTATCATGATACAAGATTTCATTCTGAGTTTGACAATTCTTCAATTTGATATCTTCATATTATGTCTTGTCTTTTGCTATTGCTTCGCGAAGTAACGTACAATTCTCATCAATTCTATTAGTTTCAAAAATCTGTTTATAAATTGATTCGCTGATGTTCTTCTTTAAATCAGCAATCTTCATTCAATCTGATGTCAGAATAGTGATTCTTTGATAGCAAATGCGCTCATTCTCAAAACTTCTGAGCACGACATTGACTCAACAAGTTAATGCATCGATCTTGATGTTCTGCTTATCAGATCGATACATTATCTTGAAGTTGAAGTCAGTGAGCTTCTGTACTCAGCGCATCTGTCGTCTGCTAAACTCTTTGTCTTTCATCAATGATGTGAATGCTTGATGATCAATAAACATCTTGATAAAAATATTGATTAACTTCAGTTCAGATCATCAATGCTTGAACACTTGAATGATGATCAGCAGTTTCTTATCATATATTTCGTAGTTGCATTCAGCAGAAGACATGTTCTTGCTATAAAAGATCATTGAATGTAGTATTTCTTCGTCATCATATTGAGACAGAACTTCATCATTGACGTAGTTAAATGAGTCGATTTTGAGAATAGTCTCACGAGTCTGATCAAAGTGACGAAGTATTGAAGTCTTGATCATACGTCTCTTCATATAATTGAATGTCGTCTGACAGACCTGATTTCATTCAAATATGATCTTCTTTTGAGTAAGTTGAATCATGAGATGAACAATCTTCGAGAAGTTCTTGATAAAGCATTGATAGAAATTGCAGAAGTCGATGAAGAACTGTATCTGAGTGAGATTGATGAAAGTAGATCATTCAACGATCATCTGTATCTTTCGAGAATTCATTTTTAGTCTCTCGATGAATATCAATAGTTCTAGAAAGATGATTTTCTGCACATGAAACTCGCATTTATTTATGTCTATCTGTAGATTGATCTTTTGTAGTCTATGCAAGATTAATCATACATGTCACTTGTGTTTCTTTAAAATCTTGCTGTAGATAATAATGTCATTTAGATAGATCTGACAAAACTGATGTAGATATTTGAACAACACGTCATTCATGTAGTGCTGATAGAAAGAAGATTCATTGATTAAATTGAAGAGCATTACATGATATTTGTATGAGTTGAAGAAGATAATAAAGATAGTCAAATCTTTACTATCAAAGTGCATGCAAAGTTTATTGAACGCAGCAATGATGTTCAATTGAGTCAGATACTTGCTTTCTTGTATACGAGCAAAAGTCTCGTCTATCAATGACAAAGAATAGTGATCTCGTTTGATCAAAGCATTGAGCTTTCTATAATTTACGCAAAAACGCAGACTTTCGTCTTTCTTTTCGATGAACAAAATGAGCGAGACATATGATGTGTTACGAATGCGTCAGAATTGATTAGAACTAATCAAGATCTAGTCGAGATCTGACTCAGATCTGACTCAGATTTGACTCAGATATGACTCAGCATCTTTTTTCTTTTCTAGCATCTTCTAATCAGCTTCTATTGTCTTCTAGACAAACACACTTCTTTGTGTTATGAATAGTTAACAGATGTCTATAATAAACACATTTCTTTGTGTTGCAAACATCTTTCAGATCAACATCTTTCTTGTGTTTCAACATGTTCTCTTTGAGACTAACGTTGATCTGAGTAACTACTATATAGAGCGTGTTTTTCTTACTTTTTGTATCTTCTTTCTTCTGTATTCTTAAAGTCTTAGTTATAGCTATCTTTATAGATCAAACATTCTAGTCACGCATGCATTCTGATTAGTTTCTAGACACGATTTCAACATTACTTTAAGAATTCGTTAATCACATGATACTGATTTCATTACTCATTCAAATTTACTTGACTGACAACAAGATGAGTATAAAGAAATTTGTATATCTGATGATTGACAACATCGAAAGACAGAACAACATCAAGAAATCAATAGAATCAAGAGATTAAGATCTTGCATTGCTAGAGAATTTACAGCTCATTCAATACGCGTTCGTTCAAATCGATTAATAAAATCAAGAGATTAAGATCTTGATTGCTTGAGAATCATTAAAAAAAAACTCTCTCAAATCAGCAACACTCTTCTTTGAAGACTAAACAACTTGAACTACGATCTCACTACATATCGTCAAGCATCGCTCTTCGCTCGATCGTTAACTCTTCGCTATGACTCGATCATTTGTGAAAAATCTCTCTGAGAATTATCAAAGTCTCTATTCTTCTGTCATTGCAGATTCAGTCATTTATTCTGAGCTATCATCTCGCATATTGACATATCTTAGAATCAACTTCGTACGAAAACGTCGTCACTTTGTGTTTCATTCTCAGACTCTTGATGAATCTCTGAAAGCTTCTACTCTCTGAGATATAAAAAATGTAGAGCAGCTACAACATTGAGTTGAACAAGACTCAGAAGTGTTTCTAAAAGATTTAAACAGTCTTTGAACTCAACAAAATCTTGATGTGAAAGCTTGTGAACTATTTGACAAGATATCAAGCGAACAAATATGAAAGACTCGCTTTGAGAAAATTGATCAAGCAAAGAAACGATTGAATCAATTGAATCAGACACTTCAGAACAAATTGACTGAAGCACAACATCATCTGCGAATGACTAGAGATGTCACTTCATCAATCTCTATTCTTTTCACATTCAGCAAGCAATCTCAGAAGCTTTCGAATTCATCTCTGTTTACTGATGAAAAAGAATCTATCTGAGATGATTGACAAGAAAAGATTCGCGACAAGCTAGAAATCAACATCGATCATTTCAACAATGACAAAGCTATACTAGTCTACATTCATTCTTGAATCAGTGAAGACGCAGTTAAAGTCACTTTAGTCAGATATCAGCGAGGTTCATTGAACTCTTATTCAACAATTGATGATCTACTAGATGAACTTGCTCAGCTATACAATGATTCTGACAAAGAGACAAACTTTTGAAGAGAGTATACTAATCTCTCTTAAGAAAAGAGCAAATTCAGTGATTTCTATTTGATGTTTCAACGTCTGTTCTTTTATCTAAAGTATCACGAAAAGCAATTGATCGTCGATTTACGAGACAAGATAGTTTATCATCTTCGTGCAGCTTGAAGTAATCAATTGATTCAGTCAGAATCTCTGAACGAAATTCATAGCTATCTGATTCATTTGAACAATGAGCATCGAGTCATGAATGACATCAAAGAAAAGAAATTCATGATCAAGATCAGAAAGCAAGTCATCTTTGCTGAGAAACGAGATTCATTGAATCTCTATAGAAAGATTGAAGTTATTGTATCAGTTGACTCGTCAAAATCACATGACGCGACTTTAACTAGCGTCAAAGAGACAAATATACAAACTGAAAGCTGTTTCATTTGTCATAAGTCAGATCATTCTTCTAGAGAGTGCTTTGATCGAACTTCGAGAATCAATGCATTAGAAGATGATGAGTTTGATCGATCTACATTGAACTCTGAGTCAGATTCTGATTCAAAAAACTAGCTATTTCTTTCAGAGTCATTAAAGAGATAGAGATCATATTTTTGTGCAGTTAAATTGAAGTTCTATTGAAAGAAAACTATTTTGAAAAGTCATTTCTGATCAATGTTTCTCTTATCTCTCAGAGCAATTCTTTCAGTCTTCGCTCTTTAATAGACAGTGATTTCGTTGTCTACACGCTGATACATGACAAGCTAGTCAATAAAGTATGTCAGAAACTTGAAATACAATCTATATTGCTAGCAAAAGAGAAGTTAATACGAGAATATGATGAAAAGCTAGTTAGAAAGACTATTACTCATAAGATTCTACTCAATCTCACGATCGAAAGTCATAAGAAATTGACTATGTCAATGCTGATAGCTGATATTGAGCATCATGAAGTTATATTGAGCAAACTCTGAATGAACAAAAATGAAATATTATTGAACATGAGACATGATACTATCGTATTCTTTAATCAATTAGATATTTCTATTTCAATTTTTTCGATCTCGTCAAATATAAAGCACTTAAGTTGATCGCGATCAACTCTCACTTCTTCAACGACTCATAGCAATGCTTCAAAGATTCTCAAGCACTCAATTTCAATCATTCAGAAAGAGTCATTTTCGATTCAAAACATAGACGTCGTCTCTTTTCAAGCACTAGTAAAACGAAAAAAGAAGAATCAGATCGAGATTTTTGCTATGTTCATCGAAGACATTGATAGAAAAATCATCTACAATACTTAATGCGAACTAGATGTCATAAACGTCTTTTCAGTCAATGAAATGACTCAGAATCTAGAAGATATTAAAGTCAAGCTATCATCAAAATATCAAGATTTTCTAAATGTTTTTGATCGAGTTCAAGCAGACAAGCTATCGTCTCATCGTTCGTATAATCATAAGATAGAGCTTACTAGTGACGTAACATCATCTCGCTGTCAAGCATATCAAATGTTTCTCTACAAGCTTCAGAAAGTAAAGAAATATCTGAACGAGAATCTTTTCAAAGAATTTATAACTTCTAGCAAAGCTTCGTATTTCTCATCTGTTCTGTTCATTCTAAAAGCAAATGAAGATCTACGATTCTGCGTTGACTATTGAAAGCTCAATGTTATTATCAAAAGAAATCGCTATTCTTTATCTCTGATAGATGAGATGATTGACAAAATAGTTGATTGCAAGCATCTGACTCGATTGAATATTATTTCGACGTTCAATAAACTACGAATGCACTCTGATAGTGAGAACTATACTATCTTTATTATCGCTTTAGAAGCGTACAAATCAAAAATGCTATTCTTCAAACTTATCAATGATTTGATCTCATTTCAGCAGTATATGAATGATGTTCTATGAGACTTTCTAAATGACTTTTGTCAAGTCTATCTAGACGACATTTTGATCTACAGCAAAACTCAACGAGAACATAAACAACATGTCAAAATGATATTGAATCGCTTACGAGAAGTGAGTTTACAGATGAATATTCGAAAGTGCAAATTCAATGTAGAAGAGATCGTTTTCTTAGAAGTCATAGTATTCAAACAGAGTCTTCGTATGAATTCTGTCAAGATAAAAGTCATAGTCAACTGAACTACGTTGATCAATCTAAAAGAAGTTCAGAGTTTCGTGAGATTTGTTAACTTCTATCGCTGTTTCATTAAGAACTTTTCGAAGCTAGTCAAATCATTCACTCAGCTGACTAGAAAAGACACGTCTTTTGTTTGAAATGAAGTCTGTGTTCAAGCTTTTGATGATTTAAAGAAACAAGTCAGCTCAATCTCAGTTCTACAACATTTCGATTCAAAACGACAGACTATTCTAGAAATCAATGCATCTGACTACGTCAAAGATGAAATTCTATCACAGTACAATGATGAGAAAGTTCTTCACTCGATAGCTTTCTACAGCAAGAGCATGATCTTCGCTGAATGCAATTATCACATCTATGACAAGAAACTGCTGATCATTATTCAATGTTTCAAACACTGAAGACTTGAGCTTGAATGCATTGAGTTGCTCATTCAGATGTTCATCAATCATCAGACTTTGAAGACTTTCATGAAAAACAAACAGTTAACTTGATGTCAAGTCAATTATCTAGACATTCTATTTGAGTTTAACTTTCAGATCATTTTTCGATCAGACAAAATGAACACTAAAGTCAATGCTCTAATTAAAATGTCTTTGATCGACGTTTCTGAATCAACTCAGCGTACTGAAGATCACTATCAGATCATTCTGACACTCGATAGAGTAGATATTCTAGCTATCGAATCTGAAGTTGATCTCTATCAGCGAGTAAAAGATGTCAATAGAACGAATGAGCTTTGCAATGAGTATAGACAAGCTATAAGCGAAAACAAGCTCAAGCTACATAGCATTGAATTGAAGCATTGCGAGATCGTTGACGACGTTCTGTTCAGAAAAAATCTACTGTGAGTTTCTGAGAATATGCATACGAAATTACTAAAGAAAATTCATGATCAGTCTTTCATCTCTCACTTTGACAATCGAAGAACTATCGATCTAGTTCAACGTTTCTACTATTGATCAGATCATCGAGCAACAATTAAACGTTACATTCAAAACTGTCATGTCTGTCAACGAAGCAAGACATCTAGAAATAGCATTAATGAACTTCTTCATTCTCTCTTGATTTCACAGAAACGCTGAAAGAATATAATTATGAACTTCATCACTGAGTTATTTCTATTAGAAGATTATAACGTCATTTGCACAATTATATGTTGACTCATTAAGAAACATCACTATGTTTTCTGTTATTGAGAAGACGCTGACATCTCAGTCGAAGAAACGATTTGAATCATGCTATGAAACGTTTATTGACTTCATGATCTATCTAGTTCTATTGTTTCAAACAGAGACTCTCAGTTCATATCAATCATGTGACAAAGTCTTTGCAAGCGACTCAAGATCACAGCTAGTTTATTAACAGCTTATCATTCTGAGATTGATGATCAATCAAAATGAGCTAATCAAGACGTTGAACGAGAACTAAGAATCTACTGCAATTACATGCAGAACGACTGAGCAAAATGACTATCAATGATAGAATTTAGCGAGAATTTCAATATCTTCTCAATCATCTCAATGACTTTGTTCTACTTCAATAAGAGTTTTCACTCACGAATGAGTTTCGATTCAGATACGACTGACTATGAAACTACTTGTAAACGTTTTGAAGCTAGAAAAGCAGACGATATTGTTATTTAAATAAAAGAACTTCTTATCTTCAATCATCAGCAATTGAAAAAAATGAAGCAGATCATCGAAGCTCAAGTCAATAAACATAAACGAGACGTCATCTATGAAGTAAACGACTGAGTTTGATTATTCTCTAGAAACATAAAGACAATTAGATCATGTAAGAATTTGAAAGACAAACAGCTAAAACTCTATCAAATCACTGTCAAAGTTGAAATCTTCTATCATCTTCGTTTATCAATAAGCATGAAGCAGCTGCATTTGATGTTCAGTTCGAAGCTATTACGTTCTTATTTTGACAATCTTTTATCAGAACAGCATTCAGAATCATCTAGATTTCTCACTATTGAAAACGATGAGCATTGAGAGATAGATGACATTCTGAACTCTAGATGATATTGAGATCAAATACAATACAAGATCAAATGAACGAGACTAGATTGAAACGACGAATGATACTATGTTGATAAAGAAGAATTCAAGAGTTTGAAAGAAGTTCTAGTCGAATTTCATAAGCTTTATTCAGACAAGTCACACTAAATTGAAAAACAGTGAAAATTTTTGCGTTTCATTTGTTCTATTCATGCGAACATGAATTTTCAAAGAGAAGAGTAATGTTACAAATGCGTCAGAATTGATTAGAGCTAGTTAAGATCTAGTTGAGATCTGACTCAGATTTGATTCAGGTTTGACTCAGAAATGACTCAGCATCTTTTTTCCTCTCTAGCATCTTCTAATCAGCTTCTATTGTCTTTTAAACAAACACACTTCTTTGTGTTACGAGTAGTTAATAGATGTCTATGACAAACACATTTCTTTGTGTCGCAAACATCTTTTGAATCAACATCTTTCTTCTGTTTCAACACGTTCTCTTTGAGACTAACGTCGATCTGAGTAACTACTATATAGAGCGTGTTCTTCTTGCTTTTTGTATCTTCTTTCTTCTGTATTCTTAAAGTCTTAGTTATAACTATCTTTATAGATCAAACATTCTAGTCACGCACGCACTCTGATTAGTTTCTAGACATGATTTCAACATGATGCAAAGCTGAAGAAAATGAATTCTTTGTTTAGATGATTGATCAGATACTTCTTTATCTTCTGAAGTTTGTAATCAAACATCTGATAAAGTCTGCTTCGCGAGAGTGTTTCTTCGTCGATCAGCTCAATCTTGTGATTGTAGAAACGATGAGAAGAAAGCTGATTAATCATTGCTTGATCGAAGATGTCTAGATAGTCATGATATTCGAAGAAAAGCTTGACTTTGATCTGCTCAAGAGCTTCAGCGTGAGAGAGCTCATGCAGATTCACTTCTTCGAACTTATTTTCAACTGTAGTTATGAGTCGATCAATTTTCAAGATGATAACAGCAAAGATCTTCACGTCTGATCATTTGACTAACATTCTATAAGTTGCAGCTTCTATCATTTCAATGTTTGTTGAATCTGAAGTTAGTTTAGAAATTTTGACGCTAGTTAAAGTCGCGTCGCGCGATTTTAACTGTTTGATTTGTTTAACTGACTTCTCATTGAACTGATTGAAAGAGAATGATTTCTGACTAGACTGAGATGTAACAGAAGTGAAAGATCTCTTTAGTATATGAGTAGAAGTCAAGCTCTTCTGTTTTAATGTTGTTTTCTCGCTCAAAAAAAGAACAGTCGAGCGAGAATTGAAATTCGAAAATTGAAGAGAGTTGATTCACATATCTATGACTAAATCTGTTTTGTTCATTCATGTTTTTTCTAGAATCATTTGATGTTGTTCTAATTGAATGATCAACATAGAAGCGATGTTTACTGTATGATCTTGAATCATCAGATTCAAATAAATGACATGATTAATGAGTTTTTTTGCATAATGATCGTCGAATTCTCGTATTGACTTCGCTTTGATCAAAGTCAGAGACTCGATTTGCAACTGATCACAAACAATTTGCGTGATCGCTTCATCAATGAACGAATAGTCAGCCGCTTCAATGTCAATCAATGACTTCAATGAGTAACTAATTTCATTGCTAGAAAGTACACATTCAATAGTCAAAGATTCAGAAGCAAAAGAATCATTTAACATGCTCATCGTTAAAGAAATTAACACATCTTTCATCGCGTCTTTGATGAAAGTCACTAGTTTTTTGTCTCGCTATTCTTGAAAGAAGACATTTTCTCATTCTCTTTATTCTTGAGAATGACTATCTCATGCAGACGAGAAGTGAAAGCTTGAGAAGTCGAGATATCAATCTTGTTCTGAGAACAATTCTTGAACAAGTGACTCGAGATCTTGCAGATGTAGCAGATGATAAATGATCTCGCTGACTCAGAGATAGAAAAGATAGTCGATCTAACATAATTGATTATCAAAGTCATCATTGACAATGAAGTAGTGTGTTTATCAGATATGACAGTGACTTTGACGATGACAGTGCGACGTTCGCTGCGTAGCTGATAGTTGACTCGCTGTTTATTATTCACATCTTGAAGAAATTTCTTGAGATGAAAGAGTGAAGTAAAATTCTCTGAACAGATTGATAAAGCATTCTGCAGATGATTGTTGATTTTTTCCTGAAGATTGTTCATCAGAATGCAATCATCATAATTGAGATAACTGAATAGCTTCATAAAGTCGAAGTAGAAGACATTGAAAGACTTGTCTGCTTGTGTCAGAGCGTTGTATTCACGTCGAGACTTTCAATTCTTATTCAGTTCATTATATATTTCTTTCAAATGATCAAATAACTCGTAGATCAAAGTGAATGAATTCAAAGAATCAAAACAACGTCGAGCGAAGATGTGCTTTGCAGCGTCATCTTCTAGTCTAAACATCATGTAAACAATACAGATAGTTTCATCATTGAATTAATCGATATTGACAATCAGCTTGTCGTTCATCTTGTTTCTTCAATCTTCTCAACTTGATTCATCTTTATCAATGAATATAGAGAAATTTGAAAATTTGTAGAATCAATGATGTTCATTTTTGAATGAGATGAACTTAGTAAACATCTCTCGTTGAGTATGATTCTTGATAGAAGCATGCGACTCGATATCTTGTTGAGATAGATGATTCGTAGTAGATCGAGACTCAGTAGACTGTCGAGATCGAAGCTGATCAGCTGAACGTTGTTTCTCGTAGTCGAGTGTTAATCTCTTTTAAAGTGTTCATTGTCGTGCAATTGATCTCTAGCTGTTTCAGTCTCTGAGTATGTTCAACTTGTAGAACGATTCAATGCTTGTTGCATTTCAGAGTCATGTCTCGTTGATCTCTTAACTCATCTAACATCTTGATGATCTCGTTCAACTGATCAAGAGCTCACTGACGTAGTTGTTCTTCGATCTTGATGTTTCATGAGATCGCGACATTCTGAGATTCAGCTGAAACATCGAAAGAAAGAAGAGAAACTCGTTTATTTGCAGTGCTTCTAAGCAGACGAGTCGTTCATGACTCGACTGATTCAGAGTCGTGTATCATTGAGAGAAAGATAAAGATAGATAAATAGATTTGATTGTGATAAGATTGAGTGATTGATTTAATAAATTTGAATGTGTGTTTTGATGAAAGTAATTCAAAGAATTTCTTACGAATTTTCTGAATAGAAGTAGATTATTTCGTATCATCTACACGTTGATAGCAAAGTAGTTGATTAGCATTTATTTACTGTTAGAAACCAGCATAGAGCGAGTCATATAAATGTCATTTAACTAATAGATAAATGCTAAGAAAGAAAAGTATCTACAGAAAAGAACTCGCAGCTTATATGTGTGTTTCTGATTTCTGTGCTAGGCTCGAAAGAGTTAGCGTCTTACACAGATGATGCAGAGACTCGATGACATCATTTCTAGCTCAAATGCTCACTAGACTCAATTAAAGATAATTGAGATCGAGAATAAAGTTGAGAATAGATCGAGAATAGACTCAAGAATAGATTGAGAATAAATCAAGAATAGACTCAAGAATAGATCAAGAATAAATCAAGAATAGACTCAAGAATAGACTTGAGAATAGATCGAGAATAGACTCAAGAATAAATCGAGAATAAACTTGAGAATAGATCGAGAATAGACTCAAGAATAGATCGAGAATAAACTTGAGATCATAACAATGACTAGATTGATAACTTGATTCATTGAACTGCAAAACAGATTCAATGAATTGAGATTATTTAAAATATCAACAATTTATGTTTTAAATCAAGTTGATGATTTGATATTATGACAGTAACTCTTTTCTTCAAGACTGAGCTTCTGCAAAACAATGAGAAGAAACAAGACAAGATGAAAAAGAATTGAAGATGAAGATTAAAATAAAATAAGAATTGATGTGAACGCATTTTAATGTAATGAAGCACAGATGAGACTGAAATAAATCTGAGTTACATTTAAGTCAAATCTGAGTAAGATTTCTGTAAAATGAGATGAGATGAGACGCATTTTAATGTGATAATACACAGAAAATTAAAATACATTTGAATCACATTTGAGTTAAATTTAAATGAAATGTCTGAGTCAGATTTAAACAAAATCTGAGTCAGATCTGAGTAAGAAAAAGACGAAATGCAATTTAATATAATGATGCACAGATGAAACTAAAATACATTTGAGTTACATTTGAGTCAGATTTAAACAAGATGTTTGAGTCAGATTTAAACAAGATCTGAGTCAAATTTGAGCTGAATTGAAATGATGAAGATTGAACTTAAAGTTCTTGACATTGACATTAAGATATCACACACAACAGTACATGTGATTCTTCGACGACAGAGTTGACAAGATGATATTCATTGAGCGCTTGCTTACAATTATTCAGAAGATAAAAAGACTTTCAAGTAGAAAAGTAATCTTTTCAATCAATGTAATACTTGAGCAAAGATGAATTATAGCATCTATCATGCTTGAAGTTTAATATGCTGTTTACATATTAAAATCTTTCATCATTTTTGATGACAATGAGTTTTTAAGATTTCTGACGTTGACTTGAAAGAAAATCACTTGTGATATGACTCAAAAGAATGACATGAAAGATTGAATGAATCTTCATGAATGCTGAAAGATTTAACTCAATGATCAGAGAATTATTCTTGAAAACACGCTTGATCTTGAAAAAGTCAACATTATGATCATTTAACTTGATAACAAGATGAATGATACTGAGATTGCAAGCATTCAGTCAAACTTCATCTTCAATGAAGTATTTAAAACAAGAATGACGAGAGAGATTGACATTGAATTCATAGATGATCTGAGTTATAAGCATCTCATCACGTAAATGCTCAGTTAGTTTCTTCATCTTCTTGATGAACTTTTTGACATTGATTAACTTGTCTTAAGCTTAAGATGTAAAATTCTTAAGCAGAGATTCAGAAGACTTGAAATCTAGACGTGAATTTTGACTTAAATTGATCAAGAAGAGTGATGCTAAAGTGATTAATAATGATACATTATTGATGATGAATTTGACTTCAGAAAGTCACTTAACTCAGTCATTTTTAGACTGATCATCAAGTTGAGTTTCAATATCAATCTTCTGACTCAACTTGAATACTTGATTTCAACATTCTGACTCGATCTGATATTGACTTCAAGTTGATACTCGATTTGAGTTCTCGACTCGACTCATTAAGAAATCGAAAATGATGTCAAATGTCAAGATTTACTATTTTTGAATTTATTACGTCATTATATTTGAAAGACTTACGTGAAACAAATGAATTTATTTCTCTTCTCGTTGTTTGCATTACTCTGTTGCATTATCAGACACTCAGATAAATATTAGTAGTACTTCGCTTCATGTCTTGATGAGTTGAATCGAAAATTTCAAGTCGATACTCGATCTCAATCTTCTGACTCGACTCGAATACTTGAGTTGAATCTTCTGACTCAACTCAAATACTCAGATCAAGAATTCTGACTCGAATCAAGTCTTGACAAATCGAGTACTGAACTTGAACTCAAGTATTCAACTCGATGCAATCAGTCTAGTCATTCTGCATGTAGTTGACAAAGACTCAAAGATAATGCTTCATGACAGCATTGATTCTCTCAATTTGATCATTGATTTCAGAGTGATATGTCATTGATAACTTAGCATCTATCTTCAACATTTTACACATATGCTTTCAGACATCAAAGATGAATTGTGTATCTTGATCAGACATGAAAAACTTAAGTAAATCATGATGTTTTCAAACATGAGCATAAAAGCAGTTGATAACTTCTTCAACTTTCATAAAAGTGATGAGAACTAAATATCTTATTTTGATAAAATGATCAATGAAGACTAGAACATATTTATATGTAATACTCATGAAGATATTAAGCGATAAAGAATTTACATAGTTCATGAAGATATCATGTCAACAATGTTTGAAGATTGAAAGAAAATGCAATCATTCTTGAGTTTATTGTTTAAAGAGCTTAAAACGTGTGCACACATGATAGTTTCATATGAAGCGTTGAACATACTTATAAATGTTCGATCATCAGTAAATTCAATTGATCAGTTCATAGCTTTTTGCTCTTTTTAAGTGATCATTGATAACATTATCATGAGTGAGCTGAATGATATGAAGACGTAATTTATCTGAGTTAAGCATGTACTTTCTTTCTTGAAAGTACAGATGATTCTCATGTTCTTCACACTCAATTAGAAAGATCTTGTTGTGATATCATGCTTCATTGCAAAGCACTTCAATTATTTGAGCTGCGAATTTGTCATTGATTTCAATTTGCTTTCACAATGTTTGAGTGAGAATATCAATAAAATCTTCATCAAGATTCAGAATATCTTGATCTAGCTGAGACTTAACATCTTCAACGTTGAATTCTTCAATTTTTAGATTCATGAAAGTTAAAATTTGTGAAAGTGCTGAAATAATTAAGAACAAATATAACTGAACTGAATCTAAAGTGATGATTTATGATTGAAGCTTCATGACTTTGATGTTGAAAATGTCAAGAGCAAAATTCTTAACAATATTAAGATTTAAAACATGAATTTTCAGAATTGTTTGATGTTGATATTGATGTCAAGAATTGAATGTATTTTTCTTTTTAAAAAGATCTTTTGAGTGATGTGTTAAAGCATTTGACTTATCATCGATCTTGTCAAGATGCTAAACGATACAATAGTTAAATCTAAACAGAAACTCACTTCAATCAGTTTGATGATGACTCAACTGCTTAATTGACATGAAATATTTAAGATTTTTATGATTCATGATCATCTCAACAGAATAAATAAAGTTTTTAAGCTTTGATTGTCATTTCTCAAAAGCGTAAACAATAATCATGAGTTCTTTATCATAGATCTTGTAATTACACTTGATTGAGTTATGCTTCTTTGAAAAGTAAGTGACTGAATGAAGAATCTCATTCTCATCATATTGAGAAAGAATGTTTTCAAACATATAGTTTAAAGCATTGATTTCTATCACAATCTTGTAATCTGAATTATAGTAACAAAGAATAATCTTGAAAGAAAAGACTTTCTTAAGAATGTTGAATGCAATCTGACATTTCTGAAATCAGACAAAGAGTACATCTTTTCTGATGAAATGAGTAAGCAAAGTAACTATTCTACTATAGTTATAGATGAATCTTTTATAGAAGTTCGCGAAATCTAGAAAACTTTGAACATCTTTAACGTTGATCAAAATGAGTCAGTTGATAATGATGTTTATCTTAAAAGAGTTCATCTTAATCTCTTTGATGATGATTATCAATTCTAAATACAAAACTTAAGTGACATGAAACTTGCATTTGATTATATTCATTTGAAGATCTGCTTCTTACAGCTTTTGCAGAATGAGCTTGACATGAATTTCATGCTCAAGTTCATTGTCAAAATAAATCAAGATGTTATTCAAATAAGCTGTATAAAACTTATTAAAATGTTCATGAAAAGTATTGTTGATGTACTTTTGAAACAAGACAGACTCATTACATAAGTTGAAAAGCGACTAGATACTTGAATAATTCAAATTGAGTGCAAAAAATGATGAGAACTTTATCTTCTTTTTTGATTCAAAGTTGATTGAACGCAAAGATGATATTCAGCTTGATAAAGATTTTAGCTTGACTTAAATGATTCAGCGTTTCTGAAATCAAAGACAGAGAATATCAATTCTTGACTGTGATAGCATTCAGATCTTGATAGTTCACGCAAAAGTAAAGTTCTTCTTCAAGTTTCTTGATGAAAAGAACAAAGATAATTGTTTGAAAGCAATTGACTTGAATGAAATCTTTGCTCAGATTTTCATTCAAATAATGATGAAGTTCTAGAATTTTGTCATGACTCATGTTGTACAAAGCGAAGACTGAGAATTGAGCATCTGCTTTAAGATGTATGACATGATCATGAGCTTGATGCAAAAACAAGATATTGATGTTCTTCTTGAAGAAGATGTTTAGAAACTTGAAATATTTGAATGATAAAATTGTAACTGAATCAACATTCTTACTTTATTAATAAACTTCAAGATCTTCTTGTGTCGTGAATGCAGTCAAATGAAATTTCTTTTTCATTTAATAAAGATTCAGATGATGATTCTTATCATACATACTGTCTTAAGAATGAGATGAAAACTGAGCAAGAATTAAGCTGTTCTTTGAATAAATAATTAAAGTCGTGTGACGTAATTTTGATTCATCTAAACTAGAAGATGAGATTGACTCAAGATTCAAAAAAACATCCATTTTCTTTAGAATAATGCTAAACACTTCAATGTCTTTGACATGAGCAGCATGATCAAAGCTTCAAGCTCTTAACTTGATTATGTCAAGTTGTATAAAAGATTGATTGAATTGATCTGCTCAAAGAATAACAGAAGTTTTAAAAAGAAAAGAATTTTGACACTTGATTTTTGATGAGTATTCTTTTTAAATAACTTAAAAAATACAACTAAAAGTTTCTTGTTTCAGATGAAAGACAAGACTGAACAAGATTTATTTCTTGTGAATGAACTGAGTATTAATTAACTTTTCATAAGCGAATGAAAGATTATATTGCTTCTTGTGAACAGATAAAAAACTGAGTTACTTTTTATGAGTGAATTGAAAACTGAATTGCTTTTTGTGAGTAAACTGAAAACTGAGTTACTTCTTTCAAATGAATGAAAAATTAAATTACTTTTTACAAGCAAATTGAGTGCTGAATTGCTTCTTGTGAGCAATCTGTAGACTGAATTGCTTCTTGTGAATGATTCATGAACTGAGTTACTTCTTGTGAGTGAATTGAAAATGAGACTGAGAGAAAGTTACTTTGTTAACTTTAAGCGAGAAATTTTCTTCTTATTAATTAAAATCATAAATCTTGATGAAAGATTAATAACAATAATTAAGATAAAAAAAGAAAAACAAGATAAGAATATTGTGTTCAAAATTGACATCAATGACGTGATGATGAAGTCATGATAAACTCATGATGATGAAATACTGACTTAATTTAATGATATAGAAGAATAGTCTTTCAATGTGTTCATCGAGAATCATTGTGATTTCAATGACATGAGTAATGTCATTGATTAAAGCGACTTGATCATCAAATTCTTGAAGTCTGCAAGAGTGAGTTAATTGATGCAAGAAAAAATGATGTTGTTATATGAAGAATTTATTCATAAAAACATAAGTTGAGACTTCACTATCAATCAGAGCGAGAATGAGAACTTTAGATTGAGCTTGACGTAGAATACAAAATACTATCATGTGACTATCTTTAAATGTCAAATTGAATTCAAAGAGTTTCAAGATAAATTTAGCAGAAAACTTTCTATATAATTGAAGTGAGAATGAAAAGATTGAAACTAGTAAACAAGATGATATGTATACAAATCTCTGAGCGCAACTTAACTCAGAAACTAAACTTTTCTTGCAAACAGCAAGACTTCTTCATCTATATTGATGATATTATTGTTGTAAATGTTCATGATATGCAGAGTGAAGAGCTTTTTATTTGAGCATTCTTTAGCAATTTTGCTTGAATGTTGCAACTTGCAGTAATAGCATAACTTTCACTTATTGCAAATTTTCTTGATCTCAGAAATGATCAGAATCTTATCTTGAACAATAACAATGACAAAGTTTAAATTTATTGATTCATCGAGAAATGAAAGAGAGAAAGATGAAGATACTGTTGAAACAACAGTCACAAAGATGATAATCTTTGAACTTAAAGAATTACTAATTGATGCAAAGATACTTTTGACTTTGATGAATGAAATGATGATGAAGATGAAGTAAGATTGATGATGCTTAAGTTGTTGAAATTCTTCATTAATGTCAGAGAATGCTTGAACTCATTGATGAAAGATGAAAGATTGAATTTCATTGAGATTTCATTAGAAGAAAATGATGACTTGAGTGAAATAATTGACATTACGCTTCAGACAGTCAATCAACAAGAAATCTTTCATCAAAGAACATTCTTTCTTTTGATAAAAGAGATTGTAGTAGTTGATAAAGCTATTCATGTCTTGCTTCAAAGTTTCACAAAGATATAAATGAGCATTTTTTGTCTTGAAAGAATTGTCGCAGCAATGATGCAACTTGTGTCATCAATTTGCAAAGATGAAAATGATGCAAAGATCATTGATTCAATATTGATTCATTAAATTGTGAGTCTTCTTATTTATGATAAGTCGTGACTCAACATAGATGATCTTGACTCAATAAAAGAAATAATGATCATCATTCATGTTCATGCACTGTATCAGACTCTGCTCTCATGCATTCAATTGATCTTTGTTCTTCTCATATTCAGATATGTCAAGAAGCTTCTTGAATTTAAAAGTGATGAAGACAGTGACAAAGTTTGCAGAAAGATGAATGACAACAAGAGATTGATTGTTTAAGATTTGTGCAATGATCTGAGTTATCATCATAAGAAACTGAGAATTCAATTCTATATAAATTGAAGAATTGAAAACAATAAATGAGAACAAAATGATAACATCATGTTATCAAACTTGATTTTGAAGCTCTTGCATTACACAAAAGATCTCAACTGAATTTTCAATCATACTTTGAGTGAACTGTTTGATAACATGCTCATCATTGATTAAGAGATTGTGAGACAACTTTATTTGAGCGAAAGAATAACTAAATGAGATTTCAATGTATGAAAACGTTGCAGAAATAAACTGATCATGATGAGTCAAGTCATTGAGATCGAGTTAAGTTCTTGACTTGTCAAGACTCAATTCAAGTCAGAATTTTGAAATTGAGTATTTAAGTTGAGTCATGATGTTTGAATCAAGTATTTGAGTTGAGTTAAAGTGTTGAAATCGAGTATTGACTTGAATTTTCGATTCAACTCGTCAAGACATGAAGCGAAGTACTACTAATATTCATTTGAGTGTTTGATAATGCAACAGAATAATGCAATTGATTGAAGAAAATTCATGCTTGTTCATTTATTACTGCTAATCTGAGATCACTATTATCTCATCATTCTTCTTCTTCTTCTTCTTCTTCTTCTTATTCTTCTTCTTATACTCATTCTCATACTCATTCTTATTCTCAATCATATCTGCATCATCATTTCTCTTGCTAAATTTCATCTTCTTGTCATCATCATCAATCTCAATGATATCATCAGATTCATCATTTGATGAATTTAGTGAATTAACTATCTTTTGATCAATCGCATTTTTTTCATTTGAAAATGCGCTCATGAATTTGTTAAATTCTTGTATGACATTTGAATTGTTTATCATCTTCAATTCATTCAATTCTTCATGATGTAAAATGTGTTACTGAATTAGTTCAATAGTAGATATCATGTATCTTGACATGTTTTTTCCAAGTTCATCTTGTTGTGCAATAGTTTAATGCATACGTTAGTCTTGTCTTTCACATCAAACACAGTATATACATCAACAGTAGAAGTAGTATTGAATGTCATCTTCATGACTATTGCTTCAAGGTTCGCTCGCTTCACAGTCTTCTTCTCTTTCATCTTCTTCATCAAATTCATCTTGAAGCATTGAGCTATTATACAATCAGCTTTTGAAACACATATGCATTACTCAAATGCATTATCATGCAGACTTTTTCTCACTTGATCATTCATGATCATGTCTTGCATATTGTTCTTCATTTTCATCTGCTTCGCTTTGATGACTTTCTGATAAACATTGATGCTTTTCAATTTGATGAGTTGTTTATAAAGAGTCACTCGATCTGCACTTTGTTTGATATAAAGAGTTTTCTGATCTTCATTTCATTTCATTGCATGATTTCTACTTGCAATTGACTGCAACTTGATTGATAAATTGAACATTCTGCGATTTTGATTAGTCTCAATGATAATGTATATAAATAATGCATAACAATATTCTTATCTGATAGTGATGTTGAAGTGCTTTTTCTAATGAACTTAGTCACAATAGATGAGTGCAATGAATAGATGTGAGACGTAGAAAAAGTTAGAGTTATAATAGACGTTGAGCGTAGATAAAGTTAGAATTAGAATAGATGTAAAATGAGAGGTAGATAAAATTAAAGTTAAAACTGAATGTTAGAATTTATTCATCATCTTAGAGCTGCAATCAACACATTCATCATATTAGTGCTAATATCAAAACATTTATCATATTGATTCTATTATAAACACAGTCAACAGTCATCATCTTTTGTTTACACATCATCTCTTGTTTACATCGTACTTCACTTTGCTTTCACTCAACTTGATAGTCTCAATTTTTCAAATCATTGTCAGTTAATATACATCATGACTCGTTGCAAGCAAACAGATAATGCATTTAAATAATGCATTTCTTGTTACGCATTGCTGACAGACTTGATTTAGAACGAAAGTTTAAAGACGCATCATGTGATGATTTAAGAATCTCAACTCATGATGATATGACATCAGATAATCATATCATGAACGAATCAAGAGCAGACTTCAAGATCATATCTGAAAGCAAGATCAATAAAGTTCAGAAGATAATGCAAACAGATAATGCATCAAGCTATCAACAGTTAATTTATCGTGACAGTCAAAGAGAAAATAAAAGTCAGAAATCATTGCACTTTGAAAGATACATCATTATCAGAGAGATGCAAATTTGTTGATATCAAAGATCTCATTCGAAAGAGTAGTTTATGAAATCATGCAGAATGAGATTGATATAAACAAGATGAGTCAGAAAATAAGCGATGCAAACTATAAAATTCAGACTTCAACACTGCTTGCTTTTCAAAAGATTACAGAAGCGTTTTTATGTGAATTTCTTGTCAGTAAGTGCATTACTCACTTGCATTATCATTAATGTTTTACAACACTTATTGATATAATGCTTTACATATGCAGATAGCAATCTTCTTGCTATTCATGTTAAATGTCATGATGTCAAATCATCATTTCAATTTAAAACATAAATCATCAATATCTTAGATAATCTCGATTCATTAAATTTGTTTTGCAGTTCAATGAATCAAGTCATCAATTTAATCATCATCATCTTAATCTAGTTTCAGCAATTCTGTTTTGATCATCTCAATCATGTGCGCGAACTTTTGCAATCTTAAGTCAATAGAACTACTGTTTAGTCTTGATTCTGTTCAATTCATGTATATAAAAGTTGAGCTTTTGTTCTTTTCTTTTGCTCTTTGTCTTTCATCTTGTACATTATCTGATGTATTATCTTGTATTTAGATTCTATCAAAGTAATAATAATAATATCAGTCTTTTATATTGATAGTATCTCTAGTTTAGTCTCATTTCTGACATTATGAAAGATCTACACTTTCTGCAACGTTTTCATACGTTGAAATCTCATTTAGTTACTCTTTCACTCAAATAAAGTTGTCTCACAATCTCTTGATCAACAATGAGTATGCTGTTGAACAGTTCACTCAAAGTGTGATTGAAAATTCAGTTGAGATCTTTCGCGTAATGCAAGAGCTTCAAAATCAAGTTCAACAACATGATGTTATCACTTCATTCTTGTTCATCATTTTCAGTTCTTCAGTTTATATAAAATTGAATTTTCAGTCTCTTGCGATGATAGCTCAGATCGTCGCACAAATCTTGAACAATCAATCTTTTCTTGTCGTTCATCTCTTTGCGAACTCTGTTGTTGTCTTCATCGCTTCTAGATTTAAGAAGCTTCTTGACATATCTGAGTATGAAAAGAATAAAGATTGATTGAATGCATGAGAGCAGAGTCTGATACAACGCATGAATATGAACGATGATCATTATCTCTTTCATCGAGTCAAGATCATCTATGTCGAGTCACGACTCATCATAGATAAGAAGACTCACAATCTAATGAGTTAATATTGAGTCAATGATCTTTGTATCATTTTCATCTTTGCAGATTGATGACACAAGTTGCATCATTGCTGCGACAATTCTTTTAAGACAGAAGATGCTCATTTATATCTTCGCGAAATTCTGAAGCAAGACATGAATAACTTTGTTGACTACTACAATCTTTTCTATCAAAAGAAAGAATGTTCTTTGATGAAAGATTTCTTGTTGATTGACTGTCTGAAGTGCAATGTCAATTATTTCATTCAAGTCATTATCTTCTTCTAATGAAATCTCAATGAAATTCGATCATTCATCTTTTATCAATAAGTTCAAGCATTCTTTGACATTGATGAAGAGTTTCAGCAGCTTAAACATCATCAATCTCACTTCATCTTCATCATCATTTCGTTCATCAAAGTCAAGAGCATCTTTGCATCGATTAGTAACTCTTTGAATTCAAAGATCATCATTTCTGTGACTGTTGTTTCAACAATATTTTCGTCTCTTTCTCTTTCATCTTTTGATGAGTTAATGAATTTAAGCTTTGTCATTGTCATCGTTCAAGATAAGATTCTGATCGTTTCTGAGATCAAGAAAATCTTCAACAAGTGAAAGCTGTGCTACTACTGCAAGTTGCAACATTTGAGCAAAATCACTAAAGAATGCTCAAATAAGAAGTTCTTCACTCTGCATATCATGAACGTCTACGACAGTGATGTCATCAGTATAGATGAAGAAGTCTCGCTGTCTGCAAGAAAAGTTTAGTCTCTGAGTTAAGTCACGCTCAGAGATTTGTATACATATCATCTTGTTTACTAGTTTCAATCTTTTCATTCTCACTTCAATCATATAGAAAGTTTTCTGCTAAATCTGTCTTGAAACTCTTTGAATTCAATTTGACATTCAAAGATAATCACATGATAGTATTTTGTATTCTACGTTAAGTTCAATCTAAAGTTCTCACTCTCGCTCTGATTGATAGTGAAGTCTCAACTTATGTCTTTATGAATAAATTCTTCGCGCAATAACATCATCTCTTCTTGCATCAATTAACTCACTCTTACAAACTTCAAGAATTTGATGATCAAGTCGCTTTAATCGATGACATTATTCATGTCATTGAAATCACAATGACTCTCAATAAACACATTGAAAAACTATTCTTCTATGTCATTGAATTAAGTCAATACTTCATCATCATGAGTCTGTCATGACTTCATCATCACATTATTGATGTCAATTTTGAACACAATATTCTCATCTTGTTTTTCTTCTTCTGTCTTAATCATTGTTGTCAATTCTTCGTCAAGATCTATGATTTTAATCAACAAGAAGAAAATTTCTCGCTTGAAGTTAACAAAGTAGCTTTCTTTCAGTCTTGTTCTCAATTCACTCACAAGAAGTAACTCAGTTCACGAATTGCTTACAAGAAGCAATTCAGTCTACAGATTGCTCACAAGAAGCAATTCAGCACTCAGTTTGCTTGCAAGAAGTAATTTAGTTTCTCATTCATTTGAAAGAAGCAACTCAGTTTTCAATTTGCTTGCAAAAAGCAATCTAGTTTCTCATTCATTTGAAAGAAGCAACTCAGTTTTCAGTTCGCTCACAAGAAGCAATTCAGTTTTCAATTTGCTTGCAAGAAGCAACTCAGTTTCTCATCTGCTCACGAGAAGCAATATAATTTCTCATTTGCTCATGAAAAGTCAATTAATATTCAGCTCGTTCACAAGAAACAAATCTCGTTCAATCTTGTTTCTCGTCTGAAACAAGAAGCTTCTAGTTGTATTCTTCAAGTCATTCAAAAAGAATACTCATTAAAAATCAAGTGTCAAAATTCTTCTTTCTTTAGAACTTCTGTTGTCTTTCAAGCAGATTAATTCGATCAATCTTCTATACAACTTGACATAGTTGAGTTAAGAGCTCAAAGCTTTGATCATGCTGCTTATGTCAAAGACATTGAAGTGTTTAGCATCACTTTAAAGAAAATTGACATCTTTTTGAATCTTGAATCAATCTCGTCTTTTAGTCTAGATTCTGATAAGTCAAAATCGCGTCATGCAACTTTGACTGTCTGTTCAAAGAACAGTTTAACTCTTGCTCAGTTCTCATCTCACTCTCAAAACAGTATGTATGATAAGAATCATCATTTGAATCTTCATCAAATAAAAAAGAAATTTCATTTAACTGCATTCACGACACAAGAAGATCTTGAAGTCTATCAACAAAGTAAGAACGTCGATTCAGTCACAATTCTATCGTTCAGATATTTTGAGTTTCTAGACATCTTCTTCAAGAAGAACATTGATATTTTGTCTTTGCATCAAGTTCATGATCATGTCATACATTTTAAAGAAGATGCTCAATTCTCAGTCTTCGCTTTGTATGACATGAGTCATGATGAAATTCTAGAACTTCGTCGTTATTTGAATGAAAATCTGAGCAAAGATTTCATTCAAGTCAGTCGCTTTCAAACAATTATCTCTGTTCTCTTCATCAAGAAACTCAAAGAAAAACTTTGCTTCTGTATGAACTATTGAGATCTGAACACTATCACAGTCAAGAATCAATATTCTCTGTCTTTGATCTCAGAAACGCTGAATCATTTAAGTCGAGCTAAAATCTTTATCAAGCTGAATATCATCTCTGCGTTCAATCGACTTTGAATTAAAGAAGAAAATGAAGCTTTCATCGTCTTTCACACTTGATTTGAATTATTCAAGTATCTAGTCATGCTCTTCAATCTATGTAATGAGTTTGTCTAATTTCAGAAGTACATCAACAATACTCTTCGTGAACATTTAGATAAGTTCTGTACAGCTTATTTGAATGACATCTTGATTTATTTCGACAATGAACTTGAGCACGAGATTCATATCAAGCTTATTCTGCGAAAGCTGCAAGAAGCAAATCTTCAGACAAATATAATTAAATGCAAGTTTCACATCACTTAAGTTTTATATCTAGAATTGATAATCATCATTGAAGAGATTAAGATGAACTCTTCTAAAATAAACATCATTGTCAACTGACTCATTTTGATCAACGTTAAAGACGTTCAAAGTTTTCTAGATTTTGCAAACTTCTATAAAAGATTCATCTATGACTATAGTAGAATAACTATCTCGCTCATTCATCTCATCAGAAAAGATGTACTCTTTGTCTGATTTCAGAAATGTCAGATTGCATTAAACATTCTTAAGAAAATCTTCGCTTTCAAGATTATTCTTCATCACTATAATTCAGATCACAAGATTGTGATAGAAATCAATGCTTCAAACTATGTGTTCAAAGACATTCTCTTTCAGTACGATGAGAATGAGATTCTTCATTCAGTCACTTACTTTTTGAAGAAGCATAACTTAGTCGAGTGTAACTACGAAATCTACAATAAAGAACTCATGATTATTGTTTGCACTTTCGAGAAATGATGATCAGAGCTTGAAGACTTTATCTATTTTGTTGAGATGATCACGAATCACAAAAATCTTGAATATTTCATGTCAACTAAGCAGTTGAATCATTATCAAGCTCATTGAAGTGAGTTTCTGTCTAGATTCAACTATTGCATCGCTTATCATCTTGACAAGATCAATGATAAGTTGAATGATTTGACACGTTGCTCAGAAGATCTTTTTAAAAAGAAAGATACATTCAATTCTTGACATCAATATCAACATCAAACAATTTTGAAAACTCATGTTTTAAATTTTAATATTGTTGAGAATCTTGTTTTCAACGTCTTTAACATCAAAGTCATGAAGTTTCAGTCACAAATCATCACTTTAGATTCAGTTCAGTTACATCTGTTTTCAGTTATCTCAGCATTCTTGCAAATTCTAACTTTCATGAATCTAGAAATTGAAGAATTCGACGTTGAAAACATCAAGTTTCAGCTAGATTAAAACATTCTGAATCTTGATGAAGATTCTGCTGACATTCTCACTCAGACATTATGAAAGCAAGTCGAAATCAATGACAAATTCGCAGCTCAGATAATTGAAGTGCTTTGCAATGAAGCACAACATCACAACAAGATCTCTCTAGTTGAGTGTGAAGAACATGAGAATCATCTGTACTTTTAAGAAAGAAAGTACGTGCTCAATTCAGATAAACTACGTCTTCGTATCATTCAGCTCGCTCATGATAATGTCATTGATGATCACTCAGAAAAAGCAAAAAGCTATGAACTGATCAGTCGAGTCTACTGATGATCAAACATTTATAAGTATGTTCAACGCTTCGTACAAAACTGTCACATGTGCACATGTTTCAAGCTTTTTAGACAATGAACTCAAGAATGATTGCATTCTCTTTCAGTTCTCAAACATTGTTGATGTGATATCTTCATGAACTATATAGATTATTTATTGCTCAGCATCTTCATGAATATTACATATAAATATGTTCTAGTCTTCGTTGATTATTTTATCAAAATGAAACATTTAATTCTCATCACTTCTATGAAAGTTGAAGAAGTTATTAACTGCTTCTATGCTCATGTTTGAAAACATCATGATTTACTTGAGTTCTTCATGTCTGATCGAGACATACAATTTATTTTCAATATCTGAAAGCATATGTGTAAAATGCTGAAGATAGATGCTAAGTTATCAACGACGTATCACTCTGAAATCAATGATCAAATCGAAAGAGTCAATGCTGTCATAAAGCATTATCTTCAAGTCTTTATTAACTACATGCAGAATGACTGAGTTAAGTGACTTTCTGAAGTTGAATTCATCGTCAATAACACATCATTATTAATCACTTTAACATCATTCTTCTTGATCAATTCAAGTCAGAATTCACGTTTAGATTTTAAGTTTTCTGAATCTCTGCTTGAGAATCTTACGTTTCAAGCTTGAGACAAGTTAATCAATGTCAAAGAGTTCATTAAGAAGATGAAGAAACTAACTGAGCATCTATGTGATGAGATGTTTATAGTTCAGATCATTTATGAATTCAATGTTAATCTTTCTCGTCATTCTTGTTCTAAATACTTCGTCAAAGATGAAGTCTGATTGAATGCTTGCAATCTCAGCATCGCTCATCTTGCAATCAAGTTAAATAATCATAACGTTGATTTCTTCAAGATCAAGCGTGTCTTCAAGAATAATTCTCTGATCATTGAGTTAGATTTTTCAGCATTCATGAAGATTCATTTAATCTTTCATGTCACTCTTTTGAATCATATTGCAAGTGATCTTTTTTCAAGTCAACGTCAGAAATCTTGAGAACTCATTGTCATCAAGAATGATAAAAGATTCTGATATGTAAACAGCATACTAAACTTCAAGCGTGATAAATGCTATAATTCATCTTTGCTCAAGTATTACATCAATTGAGAAGATCACTTCTTTACTTAAGAGTCTTTTCATCTTTTAAATAATTGTGAGCAAGCGCTTGATAAATATCATCTCGTCAACTCTGTCGTCGAAAAATCACATGTACTGTCATGTGTGATGTTTCAATGTCAATGTCAAGAACTTTAAGTTCAATCTTCATCATCTTGACTCAGCTCAGATTTGACTCAGATCTTGTTTAAATCTGATTCAGATGTGACTCAGATGTATTCTAGTTTCGCTGTGCATCATCACATTAAACTACATTTCATCTTTTTCTTGCTCAGATCTGACTCAGATCTTGTTTAAATCTGACTTAGACATCTCATCTAAATCTGATTCAGATGTGACTCAGATGTGTTTCAATTTCATGCATCATCACATTAAAATGCATTTTGTTTCATCTCACTTTTCAGACATTTTGCTCAGATTTGACTCAGATGTGACTCAGATCTATTCTAGTTTCATTTGTGCTTCATCACATTAAAATGCATTCACATCAATTTTCATCTCATTTCAGTCTTCATCTTTGATTCTTTCTCATTTCATCTTGTTTCTTCTTATCATCTTGCAGAAGCTCAGTCTTGAAGAGAGAAGTTACTGTCATGATGTCAGATCATCATTTCAATTTAAAACATAAATTGTCAATATTTTAAATAATCTTGATTCATTGAATCTGTTTTGCAATTCAATGAATCAAGTCATCAATTTAGTCATCGTCATCTTAATTTAGTCTCAGCAATTTTGTTTCAATTATTTCAGTCATGTGCGTGAACTTTCGCAATCTTAAGTCAATAGAACTATTGTTTAATCTTGATTCTGCTCGATTCATGTATATAAAAGTTGAGTTCTCGTTCTTTTCTTTCACTCTTTGTCTTTCATCTTATACATTATCTAATGTATTGTCTTGTATTTAGATTCTATCAAAGTAATAATAATAATATCAGTCTTTTATATTGATAATATTCTTAGTTTAGTCTCGTCTCTGACATTAAGCGAGTAACTCTTCAGCAAAGAAATTTGATACTCATAAAAACTTTGATATGCAATCTCAAAATTCAGTTGAGTGCTTAATGAAAATAACATTCATGATATCTTAATCAGATCAAGTTATCTAGCATAGCAATACACTTTATGAACTGCATTATCTTTTTGCATTATCTCGTAACTGTGTTATCATACTACATACATTGACAATGCAAAAACAACTTCAAATGAAATGATATTGAATATCTAAATCAATAATAGAACATAAAACATTTTGCAAATCTGCTCTAAAAGAATCAACAGTTTCATCAATCGCATTATCTTCATCTTCTTCTTTACAATAAATATCTCATGCTTCAATGATAGTCTTTTCAGAATTCAAGTTCATGATACAATTATAATACTTAAGAAGCATTATTTATTCAACTGATTCTGAAGTCATTTGTGATCAATTTCATCGACAAACTCTTCTCACAAGACTGAATATTCATTCAATATTTATAGAGAATATTGAACATGAAAGAACATTCTTAGTCATTTGAGTCAATCTTGAATAGTTCAAGATGTTGTCTCTTCAATACTTTCATGTTGAAAACTTCTCAACAATAACATCAGTGCAAAGATATCAATCATCTTCACTAACAGATACAGAGCGACGTTGAGTTCTTTGAAGAAGAGTTCATGTAATTATCACAACAGATTATAGCATTGTTAACAAATGATCAATTGCATTATCATATTGCATTATCTGATCAACATCACTAGTCACTTACGCTCTGACTTCTGCAGTTATAGTTTTCTCTTTATAATGATGACAAAAATAGTTCTTGAACTCTTTTCTGTACTTGTCGTAATAAAAATGAGAATCATTCTCATTTGCATCTTAATCTTGATACAAATTCAGCTTTTGAGTAGAATTTAAAATCATAGCGAGATTGTATATCAGTTCATCTTTGCTCTTTATTTTGAAATAGTACTTTGCAAGCTTGTTAGAAGCTAGTTCGCAAGCTTGAAGAACAAGTGCTTGTGAAGTACATGCATTATCGCGTACTATCGTCTCAATAACATTGAGATGATTGAAAAGAGCATCAAACATTTGAAATTCTAAATGTATGTCAACATTGATGATTCTAGATATGATCAGAGTTAGCTCGTAGAAAGAATTTAACATGTTGTCAACAACCAATACTAGTGATCATTCATTCTTCTTTAATCAAATAGCTTGAATCTTTGCATCTATCAAGAATTTCTCAACTCATGTATTGATCATGTCACGCAGTTGATATGCACGTCAAAGCATCAAATAAATAGAGTTTCAGCGAATGCAAATGTCTTGTATCAATTTTTAAGATCTTGTTGCTTGCAGCTTTAAAAAGTGAAGCTTTCGTTGAGAAGAACTGTTGATAGCAATAGTAATAGCGCGAATCTGTTTCATTAATTAGTAAATGCATTATTTTTTGACATTATCATCTTGATAAATATCTTCTTGACAACAATGCAAAGATCATTGCTTGTGATTACATTCTCAACTTGATCATCGTTCAATAACACAACAAAATTGTCATTCAAAGTCTTTGATTCAATAGCTCTGATAAACTCTTGAGTCATTAGATTAATGATATGAGTCATACAAGAAATTAAGTTTTGTGCTTTATTTCATGAAATGTCGCGTCAATTGAGCGCTCTTTCAAGCTTTTTCTTTAGAGTGTCATTGTTGCTTGCATTATCAGTAACAACATCAAAAAGCTTGTTCTTAATATCATATATATTCAAAATCTTGAACAGCTTTTGCATCAAATGATGATCAGTATGCTCAACTTCAAGAGATGTAAATTCAATGAGATGTTCACGATATTGAAATGCAACATTCATTCAATATATCAAGACTCTCAGATAAGCGACTTTTTGAGAACTAAATCATGCATTCAACGTAATAGAAACACGTTGTGACTCTTTTAAATCTTGCTTTATCTTTGCATGAATCTCATAATATTTCGAGAAAATCATGTTTGACAATTTAGTGTGATGCACGAAAGTAATTTCTGAACGAAGCATTTGTAGTAACTGTCGAAAATGCTCATTTTCGATGATTTGAAAAGACAAATTCAGTGCAATAAAGATTTGACACAATATCTTTTCTCAATTCTGTTGATTGAATTGAGATGATAAGTCGATATGACTTTTCTTTTATAAATATGTTAACTTTGTATTATTTATTTGCTTTCAACTCAATCTCAATTCAAGTTCAAAATGTTAATTCAAAACTCAACTTGATGATCAGTTTAATGAACATCAAGATATTGATTGCAGTCTTTCATCAAGATTCAACAAACTTGTCAATTTCTCAGTGATAATAATCATTGATCAACTTCAAAAGAAGATGAATAAGAAAAAGTAAGATTAAATCAACAATCATTGCATTGAAATTGAGTCTCAACTCAACGTCAACAATTGAATAATGAAAATTCATCAACTCAAAGTACTTAACACATTCTTGCGTCTTGAACAACTTTCAGAGACATAGTCACTTGCATTCTCTGAAGTAGAAGATTGGAATAAGAAGTATGTTCACTTTGAAACAGATCATCTTTACGACTTAAAGCAAGTTGAGTCTCTTTATGAGAAGCACATTCTCAACATTATCTTTAAAGTGAACTGTAGTAAGATCAAAGCAATCAATATGCTCATTAATGATGTCTGAGACAAGAATAAGAAGACTGTATTCTGCATCATGAATTCTATGAATGCACTTATTCTCTACTGAGTAAGTGACAGAATTTCTACTTTCTGTTAATGTTGTTCTTGAAAGTTATCACATGCATAGCAAGAAAAAACATGTTCAACATGATTATTAATCTCTAATTATGTAGTACTTTCAACTTATGCTTAAAGTCTTTGTGACTTTGATAACTTCAAAATTAATCAAATCTAAAGTGATGAACATAGTTTGATTGTTTCAAGAAAATTTGAAAAAATTGCAGAAGTATTTAAATGAAAAGTCATCACGCTTTATCATTAACACTATCAAATTAATCGATGTTGATTACAATTTACACAAGATCAAAAGACTAGTTCAGATTGACTCAGAATGAATGAAGAGAGATTAAGCATAAATCAAGAAGAGAGTCAATCATCTTGAACAACATGAAAAGACTATCACTTATGACTTACGCTGCGTAGATTCAAGAATCGAGATGCTGATATATGATAGACAGAATCATTAAATGTGTATAATGAAGTTGACATTGAAGTTCAAAATCTTTGAAGATGATGATGTAATCAGAAATGTTGAGAATGATAATGATGATGAAGTAAACGACATTGAAGTCAATAACAAGATGAAAGATGATAACTGCGTCAAGATCACACAGTCTCATACATATGCATCAAGAATGCGCAGTGTGTTACTAGTTTATCAATCTGTATTATAAATAGTTGTACTCATTCTTTCTTCTTTGACATTCATTGATATATTCATCAAAACTTATTAAAATCATGAGAAAATTTATAGAATTAACAGTAAGTTCTGTAATTCTTGATGATGTTGCAGACATTGCTTCGACGATGCAACAAATCTTCAACAACACATACAACATTGTTTGAGCATAATCACAGATTCTCATTTTCGATCTTTCAAATAGATTCAATTGAATAACTCATTAAAGAAATCATGACTATCTAATTGACATTGTGTCTAAATGTGTGCAGACTGACAAAGATTCAAAGAAGCAGACGCAGTATCATTTCATAAATTAATAATAATGTTCATCAGTATTGATTTCAGCTACGATCGTTCTGCATCTATGAAACGCAGCAAAGTATAGAAAAATTCACTCATTGATGTAATGAAAGTGTCTGTCAAACATCAGCGATCTCACAACTTGAAATCACGATGCTTTGAATGAGCAAGCAACATTCATCTCACTTCTATCACATCACTACTATCAATCATGAAAAGAGATAGACGAAAGACTACAAGTAAGAAAAGTGCATTCTTCTTAAAAATCATGAGCGTTGAAGTTCAAGTCATCTACATGAAAATTAACATTCAAAAAGTCTTTTCATACTTGTCAGATGTTCACACACTGCAGATGATATGAACATGAACGCAATCAATGAAGATCTGAAGTACAAAAATGTAAGAATGTTTTCTCAGAAAAAAGAAGAAGTGTCATTGATGCATGCAAAGAATGTATGATACTTCATTTATATCATTTTTTGACTCAAACGTTGACTTAACTTCTAATGTTTAAAACTTGTTTGTCAGCTCGCTCATTTGCGAATTTGCATCGACACAGATAATTCATGTTCTGTGACAACAACTCATTAAAAGTTCATCATCATAAATGCAAAAGTTACAATCTGCAAGATTTAAATTCATGAAAGTCATTTGCGAAGATTCTGACTTGAAGAGCGTACTAGTTACAATCATCGCAGCTGATTATCAACAAGATCAACGATGCAGTTGCTTGATTGAATGAGACACAGATGCACTTTGCATCATCATGATCACAATAGTCGAGTTTTAGAATTTTCAAATGATTGTCATTAAGATATTAGATACGATCAAGAGTGCTAAACTCGATGACTTTCATACATTTTGAAGATTACATGTTTCATGACATTAAAGCAGACATCATCAGTTCAATAAATTTGTCTCGCAGTTTAATTAATCTGTCTTGCAGTTTAATGAATCATACATCAGTCAAACTTGCGAAAACGACAGATTGATTCTCAAATCTCATCTCATTTGAAGCTATGACTTGAACTCAATCATCAAAGTTGCACGTCAGAAAATGAAATGCTTTCTTTGTTTATTATTATATATATAGCTAGAATCATGACTATATACAGCTCATCGAGACATACAAGACGTTATCACTTGTATCTGAGTAAATGTCTTGCTCTGCTCATCATCAACAAAGAATCTTATTGATTGATCTTACGCTTCATCATCAATCACACATCAAGTTCACTAATGTGATAAATCAACTCAATGAGATCATTCTGATCGCGTTTCTTGATATTTTCATAATCGCACATGTTTAAATCTTGCAAGAATGTTTTCTTCATATTTTTCATATGAGATGAGATATGCAAGTCAGAATTATCACATTCTAACAAAGTTGCAAAGTATCTGTTTGCAAAAAAAGTTATCTTTTGCAAGATCTTAAAGCTACTTTTGTCATAAGTTGTAGAAAGTCTGAGTATTCTTGTCTCTTTGAAGATAGCAGATAAATACTCGATACAATTGAAGATCTTAAATATTCATGTCATGCTGATCAATGAACTTTGACATCACGCTTAACATCATCAACTCATGAACATGAGAAAAACTTTCTTTGCATCTCATACATCTTTATCAATTATGTCGATCTGCTAAAGCATTTTATAAACATTGACTTGCATTTGTAAGATATTAATGCATTATCGAAGTTACATTCGCAGCAAAGTGAGAGTGCAGTGTTTCAGAAGAGTTCTTAATTCTTGCATGAAAAGACGCGATTTATCATTGCAATAAAGAATTCGAAGTTCTCTGCTTCAAGCACGCAGTTTAAAGATGATGCAACACTCAAGTTCAGTGAGTTCAAGCAAAATGCTGTTTCATTCAATTTTATGTGCTGATCATGCAAGAAGATAAGACATAAAATTAATAATTTAATGTATTTCAACTACACATTCAGACAAGAGACTTGCAATCATGATGAAGAGATGAGAAAAGAGAAAGTCTGATGTTCATCATTGAATCATTAAATATAACTATGAAAAGATAATTGTTACATGCACTGATGATATCAGTATTGACAAATGCTTCTGAGAAAGTGCGTGAAGCTCACTGTTTTATTGACTCTGAAATCGAGCGAAATTTTATATTGCAATCATGAGTAAAAGAGCATAAGTTATTGAAGAATCATGCAATTCTGAAACAGATTCAGATGATCAATGATCATTGAATTCTCTGTTATGATACACATCAGATCGATATTGAGTTGATTGATTACAAGAAAGTTCACAAGAGCTGAAACATTGAATTTCATGCTGTGAACATGCAAGAATATGATATGATTCTTGATTACTTGTGATTAAATGAGATTGACTTGAATATTCATTGATGCAAGCGTCGCTGATCATATCAAGAAAACAGAACTCAGCATGCAAAGTAAATACAAGTTAATCTGTGCAAGATATTGAAATTTGTTAAGCTGACAATGCTTGCAACTAAGAGAAAAAAAGAGATTTATATAACTTTGTTTTATCAACTGCTATCTACAGATGACTTATTGCAGAACGCAGATCATCAGACTGCAAAATGCAATATGCTTCAAGCAAAAGAATTAAAGATACTCTCTGCTATTCAAGATCTTAAGAAAGTATTTTCTGAGATTCTTTCTGATAGTTTGAACATGCATGATCAGATGAAACATTTTATTGATTTGATGAAGAAAAAAATGTCTTGCATCAAGTCTATTTATAAAATGACACAAGATGAGTTCATTGCAATACGAAACTATTTAGACAGCATGTTAAAGAAGAAATGAATTCACTCATCAAGTAGTTCTGCAGAAGCATCTGTGTTATTTGTAAAAAAGTTGAATGAAAGTCTTCATTTATGCATGAACTATCGTAATCTCAATGAAATAACAGTAAAAAACAATTACTCATTGTTTCTACTGTCTGAAACGCTGAATTGCTTTGCTCATGCAAAACACTTTATCAAAATTGATATTTACAACATTTATCATCGCATTTGAATTCGCAAGAATGATGAATGAAAAATGACTTTTCATACATGCTATGATCAGTTTGAATATTAAATGATGCTTTTTGAACTGACAAATGCTTTTGCAATCTTTCAGTTCTATGTAAATTACATGCTTAAGTCATTCATGAATATTTGCTGCATGATATATTTGAATGATATCTTAGTATACTTTGAGACGAAAGAACAGCATTAAGAGCATGTATGCAAGATTTTTTGTACACTACTGAAATATCGACTGTATATCAAACTGTTGAAATGCACTTTCAATCATAGCGAAGTTATCTTTCTGAGATTCATGATAGAATGAAGAAGTATTCAGATGAAACAATCTTGTATCAACGTAATCACTAACTGATTTGAGTTCAAGAAGTCAAGTCTGTAAAGAACATTTTCATATTCTTGAAATTTGCAAAATTTTATTAATGATTTATAAGAAAGTTCTTTCAAATCATCACGCTCTTAACAGATTTAATCAAGAATGCGAAGAAGAAAGTGATGCATTCACTCTTCGCAATGACGTTGAAAGTGAAAGAAGCTTTTGAAAGATTGAAAGTAATCTTTATCAATGCTTTCATTTTAAAACACTATGATTGAGATGCAGATCTTTACATGAACATTGATGCATCAAATCGCAAAGTTGAAGACGTGCTTAATCAGAAGAGCAAGACTGATCAATGACATTTCATTGCATACTATATTTATAAGTTCAAAGAAGCTGAAGTATGATGAAACATGCATGATAAAAAGCTGTACATTATAGTTCTTGATTTTAAGAACTGACAACACTATCTTCAGAGTAGCAAGTGACTCATATGTGTGATAACAGATCACAATAATCTTCATTACTTTATGATGATGAAGAAGTTTAACATATGACAGATGCGTTGAGCTGAGAAATTAACTGCGTTTAACTTTCATATAGAATATCACAGAGATAAATTGAACTCTGCGAATGCATCATCAAGAAGATTCAACATCATGAAATTGAATGATAGTGAGAAGAATAATGATTATTTTCTATCTACTCTGTGAAACAAACTTCGTAATCAAAAATGTCAATCTGAGCTGCTAGAAAATGAAGAAGTTTCGACAGTAATTAAACTCGCAGCATTGATGATGCAATTGAATGACATAGTCATTGCAGATACTTAAGTCATGTGTTTGAATAAGAAAGTACTCACTAGATCTTGCAGAATTTTAAACACTGCGTTGTTTCAACTTTTGATTCATTAAATTATGAAGTCGAAGAAATTTTATTTAAAGATGAGTGAATTAATGACTGCGTGACTGCTGAAGTTATAACAAAGAAACATCTTTGTTGCAAATGAGAAGTGACATCAACGATTTGCATCTAGAAAGAATGAGCTTTCAAAATGAAGTATAAAAGATGATGAACTGCTACGTCGTGATCTTGCAATTTATGTATTCAATGACTTTGTTACAAGAAATGAGATTTTGCATATGAATCATAACAATTTCGAAGCAAATCATTTTGCATACACTCGTATCAAGACTGCAATAAGAAGAAAATATTACTGATTGAAAATGCTCAAAAAGATGACAAAATATGTTCACATCTGTTCAGACTGTCAGCGAGTGCAAGTGCATCATCATAAGCTTTATGAGAAGCTGACGTTTATATTTTCAAAGAATGTAAATTCATTTCACATGATGATCATAAATTTCATAATAAACATGTTTTCTGCAAAGAATTCATACATTGAAAAAACAAGCAATGTTATATTAGTAATGATAAATAAGTTGATCAAGCACATAATTTATATTTCAATAATCAAAGATTTAAACATCAAGAATCTTGTGAATCTGCTATGATGAAAATTCGTATCTCAGCATGAAATGATGTGAAGCATCATATTAAATTGAGACTCATTGTTTATCAATCATTTTTGAATCACTTTATGTTGACATCTTGAAGTAAAGTGAAAGCTAAGCATTACGTTTCATTCGCAAATCGACAATCAAACAGAAAGACAGAATCAGATGCTTAAGTACTATCTGCGAGTGTATTTCAATTACAAGATGAATAACTGATCAAAGCTTTTATCAATGATGACGTTTGCATATAACAACAGCATACACGCTAGTATCAAAAAAACTTCACATGAACTTCTAAAGAAATACATTGCAAGCTTTGCAGAGACATTTAAGAACAAAGCTTTAAAAAGAAAAACATTCTTGACTATAAAGTGAGCAGAATGATTACAAAGTATCAGAGAACATTTAATGAAACTATGAAAGTGAGTAGCAAAGCAACAAGTAAAGTATTATAATGCTCATCATAAAGTTGTAAACTTTCAAATGAAAGACAAAGTGCTTTTATGAAATATAAACATTCATACACTTTGATCAAAGAAGAAGATTGATCACAGATAACTAAGATCATTCAGAATATTGAAGAAGATCAATACATAAGCATATAAGCTTAAATTATTTGAGAAATATGATGCAATTCACTCAATCTTTCATGTCTTTTTATTGAAATTCTGACACTTATGTGATGAGAATTCAAAGTTGCAAATCATTCTCATAGAAGAAAATGAGAAATAAAAGATAAAGAAGATACTTGATCAGCAAATCAAGAAAGAAAAGATTGAGTATTTAGTTCAATGAGTTGATTCATCTTTCTACAAAAACTTCTGAAAATCAATGAAAAATCTTAGCAATGCGAAGAAGATCATTGAGAATTACAAGATAGAAAGACAAGTACATCAGTTAACTGCAAAGAAGTCAAAGAAGAAAAAGAGAGATAAATCACATAAGAATCATGATTGAGAAAATATCAAAAGTGCAAAGACGCAAGTTTAAGAAATTGATACTAAACTACAATTATAAAACTTCATGTAATATATATCTTTTAAAAAAGAAGATGATGAACATCATGAAAGAGTAAAGAAAAGAAGCAATCAATGATTGCAAGTGAGAATGTTGAAGTGAAGAGAAAAGTTATTTATTCATTAATGAATCTTGTCACGCATTACTTACTTTAATCAATATTTACAAAATGAAGATGAAGTAATGCAATGATGATAAGAAGTAATGAAAATGAAGAAAGTAAGAATCTTTATTCAACTGTTAAATACAATTTCACATGCTGAGAGAAAAAACTACTCACTCTTTCATTGTCAAAAATGAAGAGCAAGATGATTTCAAGCGTGAGTGATGAAATGTTGAATCATCATTCATGCAGCATGATGCATCATCAGCTGAAGAAAACGCGAGACTAAATTCATCATGTAATCGTGCTTTTCTTCAAAGCAATGCTCGCATTTGCAAGCACACTTGATAAAAGCACGACATGTGTGAATTATCACTACGCTCAGATGATAAACGCAGCGACAGCATTAAATCTTCTGATCATGATGATTTAATATACATTAGCATTTATTGAAAAATGCAAAGATAAATATGTTTATCAGAGATCATGAGCTCAATCATCAACGCAGCAAATGCAAGAGAAGCAGAAGAAGCAAATGTGATAAATGTTGCAATGATGATGACGTGAAGAAGAATATACATTTCAAGAAAATGAGTAAACTTCGTAAGCATGTTAGCATGATCTCAATGAACGCGAATGCTGCTACTTATCATGATAATAATGATGATGATGATGATGTTGATATTGCTATGTCATTCATGTTAACTCATAAGCTGACTTGCATCACAACAATGTTGCAACGAAAGAAGCTCATATCATGAGCTGCAAGCTATGCAAGATATGCATAGCAGATTTCATGCTTCATGAGTTTGAAAAAGCAATACTCATGAAAAAGTATGCTGAGATGAAACAAGAAGAAAAGAAAGAAAGAAAGAAAGTAAAGTTGAAGAATTGACATTAACAATCTCGCTCTAGCTTTGTTTATGCTTGTTAGCATGAATAATTCACAACACTTTTACACAGATGTTAAAGCACTGAAGAAGTCATGATTATGTTATCAGTTACAAGAAGATAATATGATGCTATAAAGACTCAAAGATCGAGTCTTTAAGAAGAAATGCAGTTGTGAGAATGCATCTCATTGACTATGAATGATGCATATTTGCAAGATTAGCTTGTGAGATTAGATTGAAGAAATTAATGAGTGAATAGAAATAATGACTTGACAGAAGATGAAAACTCTGTAAGCTTTCACTTTCATTTGTTAGCAATTAGTTCTATCATTAATAAAGTGCTATCTTATTATCTTTTACTACGCAGTTTCACGTAAAGAGATCTCATCGTCTTACAAGATGAATCAGATGATGAGTCTTGAGTTTGTGATTACATGTGCTTGAAGAAGTAATGACTTGTTGATCACATTGATATATTGAGAAAACTTGAACTCATCTTCTTTACTTAATGTCAAGTCATACATCTATCTACGTGAAAAATTGAGAGTGCATGAGAATAATCAGAATGCATCTCTACTATCAATCAGTTAAGCATTGAATGATTACGATTGCACGCTTATACTAACAATCTATTCAACGTCTACATGACACAAGTCAAATCAAGAGAAGAAAAGAATTATTTAATACAATCACACTTTATCTTCTCATTATGTACATCTCTCTTTCATCACACATTTCTCTGCTCAATGAAAGACAATCATTGAGCAAGAGAACACAGTTTCTGCGTTACAATCATAAGCATCATGAATGCAAAGAAACGTTTTTCGTCTTCGAATCAAGAATCGAATTGAAACATCGTTGTATAAAATATCATCAATGAAGAGCAAAGCAAAGATGATGCATTACAACAAACAGCACAGACACTCATAAGAGTAGATTGATCGCGTCAAGTTGAGTATTCAAGTTCGAGTCGAGTACTCGACTCGAAAAGTGTCGAGTCGAGTTGAATTTTTTTTGAAAAAGTGTCGAGTCGAGTTGAGAAGTTGAATTCGAGCACTCGAGTCGAATTGAGAAGCTTGACTCGATAACTCGATTCGAAAACTCGATTCGACTCGACAAGATATTAGATAGGTGTAAATAGCTTGGTTGAACAGTCTTCATGATCTTCTTTATGGCTTTCTACCATGTTTCTTCGTCATGACTTTCTACCAAAGTCAAACGGCCTTCATGTTTTTCCTTCATGTTCCCCTTCATGTTCCTTGCCATGACTCCCTTCATGTTCCCCTTCATGTTCCCCGCCATGACTCTCTTCATGTTCCCCTCCATGTTTCTCTTCATGTTTCCCTTCATGTTCCTCGTCATGGTTCTCTATCAAACGATCTTCATGTTCTCCTTCATGGCTTTCTATTAAAAGGTAATGCAAAAAGGTAATGCAAAAGTCAAAAACCGGAAAAATTTCTATATTTAGCCCTCTTGACGCCAAGCTCGGGTCCTTGGCGGGTCGGGTCGGGTTGACCCAATTCCCAGTCGGGTCGGGTCGCGTCGGGTTGAAAATATGAGCAACCCGACTCGGATCGGGTTGAAAATGTGAGCAATCCGACCCGATCTCGGTTCGGGTTCAAAATGTCAACTCGAAACCCGACCCGACGGTCAGTCTACATAAGAGTTTACTCGAGCGTCACGCGCTGAATAGAAGCTATAGATTCATTACTGATAACATAGTGCCAATTTTATTGTTTCGACGGCGTAAAGCCGTTGTGTAGTCGACGAGCGATTTTCTCCCCCAGAGAATTTTGTTCGTTCGATACACATAGCATAGTTTCCCTCATGGGTCGAGCCTAAACCGATGTCACAAGGATGTATGAATTCAAATCAAATCAAATCAAATCTATGTAGTTTAATAATTCGTCGTTTCACACTGTTATTTTACGCTCATCATTGTCAATCTTTATAGCGTTGAAGTGACTTGCTCTGTAGATTCAGGAGTAAGTTTGGTGGGGAATCGAGTTTTGCGGTGCGGCTTTTTTTGCTACCTGCCTGGGAGGGTGACACTGAAAGTTCTACACAGCGCTAGGTAAGCGAATGGTCTCAAAACATCATACACAGCAACATAATAAATAATAGGTGGTGGAAAAGCGATTCAATTTTCTTGATTCTAATATCATTATAGAACGCTGATTGAGCTGTATATATTAAGCTATTTAGCTAGAATTTTTGTCGAGGGCGCATTGAGCGCACCGTAACTGTAATTTATCTCGTACTTATGTTTCAATGCTGTTAGCGCTGTGCAGGACTTACAGTGTCAACCTCTCACGCCTTCGTACTTTGAGTACCATATGTTACCACAGTATCAGAGCTTTTTAGAAATGCTCTCAACGGGTTTTGAATCAGCGACGTAGGATTTATGATAGCTGAGGATGTCTCTCTTTGAAAGAAGAAGTGTGGTAAATTCTTATTGAAAGTTTCCTGTTGCTTTCGCATTCATATTCCCACAATATATGCAGCATCATTAGCAGCATCAAGACGGCATATTCAGTCATTTCCAATCAGCTGCTGATGAACACTGCAATTCTTCTTGTCGTCCCTTCACAATGGCATGAAATTCTGAATTACGCGCAGAATCAATATGTATTTCCCATTTGCTATATCAACCGACAATACTCTGAACAACTGCCAAGCTTTCATTGCGGTATATACTGTTGATTCCAACGGTTATATCTAAGCTTTATTATGACTCACGTCTGTGAATGAGAGACAGGGGAGTTGTTGACATGCATACACAATTGGAACCCCGGTCAAGCAATTCTCGGTAACCAATTCACGTTTCCTCACCTGCAGATACTTGGACTATCTACTGGAAACCTCCAGGGAAACCTAACGGGTCCACTCAAGGCCTTCAGCACTTGTGAGGTCACGGTCGCCGCGTCACCTTGGAATACCCCCATCGTAGCGTCCGCGC
>JAABUV010000894.1_pt1 | contig 44650 bp, 40 predicted proteins | sample 5559971 | NCBI WGS metagenome assembly JAABUV01 (sample SAMN10711881, study PRJNA513362) | rock metagenome | isolation source: Antarctica rocks | place: Antarctica: Victoria Land, Knobhead nord | collected 2015-12-19 | reverse complement strand
AGGAGGGTCATCATGCGATAGACTGCGGGTGGCATCGGGAGGCTCCTTCCGGACGATATGGTGTCAGCACCCCTATCCTACCAAAGCCCTCCCGATTGCCCCCTTGTTAGCGAAAACTAGAGAGTTACTAACTACTAATTACTTATTGAACCGATCGGCGTCCATGCCGCGTAGGCCGCCGATGTCCTGTACCTCGATGTCGGGCGTGAAGTCGTCCGGCGCGGCTTCGTGCGCGTAGTGGCCCTGGAGCACATGTACCGTGGTGACGCGCTCACCAAGGATGCGTTTGACGTTGGCGAGAATGCGCGCCTTGTCGTCGACCAGCACGGTGTGGTCGGCGGGCTGGGCGTGGGCGACCTCGTCGAGGTGGTCTTCCTTATGTATGTAGATCAGTACATGGTTGTCAACCGCCGCGGCGAGGCCGGAGCGCTCGATCTTGCGGGCCTGGAAGACGCTATCTCCGTCGGAGAGGATCGTCGTCATGCCGAGCGTCTTGAGGTAGCGCAGTGTCTCGAGAGCGTATGGGTAGACGAAGCGGTCGAAAGGGATCGTGTCGAGGACGCGGCGTAGCGTGGTCCCCGCCGTGGCGTCCCCGCCTTGGCGGACATAGCGCTCGACGGTGAGCGGCAGGTCGACCACGTCGCGCTGGCGGCGCACGTCCTCGTACAGGCTCCAGAACGTCGCGGCGCCCTGTTCGCCCAGCGTCTGGCGCAGTTGTGTCGAGAGATAGCCTTTCAGAGCGTCGTTGTCGAGCAGGGTGTTGTCGACATCGAGCAGGAAACCAAGGCGGCGCCGCGCGGTCATATCTATTCTCCTATAACGTCCCTCTCCTACGCACAGGGAGAGTGCGCTGGACCGTCGGCCGCAGCCGAGGGGCCAGTTAGCCATGGGCTGGGGGTGAGGGGCTTATCCTCCCACATTCACGGGCGGCTCTTTCGCGTCATTCGGGGCCTGCCGCTCGTGCGGGGGCACGTTCGGCGCGGCCACCTCGGCGGCGTCCTGCTCTACCTGATCGGCTTCGAATTGTTCCTGCAAGTGCTCACTCTCTTGTTGGATCGAGGCCAGGCGTTCGTTGGCGACGGGCGCTTGCTCCGACTCTTGCGCTTGCGCGGCCGCGACGACTTGTGGCGGAACCGGGCCCCGGCCGCGCCGCTGCGTGATTTGACGCGCCAGGAAGTCATAGGGGCGGCGGCGCGGCGGTTGTTGGTTAACCAGCATGCGCGACTGCCCCCTGGCGTCGCTGTAGAGGGCGGAGACCAGCACGTAAAGCACGCCGACGGCCGGCACCGCGAGTAGCGCGCCGCCAATGCCGCCAAGGTCGAGCCCCGCGATCAGGGCCAGCAGCGCGGCCAGCGGGTGCAACCCTACGGCGTGCCCGCTGATGCGCGGCACGATCAAATTGGACTCGACCTGTTGCAGCACGATGAAGTAGATGATCACCACGACCACCGGCGTCGGCGCCTGAAACAACGAGATGATGACGGCCGGTATCATGCCGAGCACGGGGCCGAGCATGGGAATGAACTCGAACAGGAACGCCAGCAGACCGATGACGATCGGGAACTGCACGCCGATAAAGAAGCAGCCGACGCCCGCGGCGGCTCCGACCGTGGCCGCGACGACGACCTGCCCGCGGAGATAGCCGCCCAGGACCGTGTTCAGGGCCGCCTCGACGAAGAACCAACGGCCGCGGTACGACTCGGGAAGCAGGCGCACGGCGCGATTGCGCATGGCGTGCCCGTCGAGCACGAAGTAGAAGGTGATAACCAGGATGAGCAGCACATCGGTGATGAAGGCGATCGTGCCGGCCACGATTCCGAACGTGTTGCCGAGGTTGCTGAGGATGGTACCGCTCGCTCCTTGCGCCGCTTTAATGGCCTGTTGACGCAACCCTCTCGTATTGACGCCATGTTGCCCGAGGAATTGTTCAATGCCGCTCGGCTTACCGTTGGGGTTAAAGTACGTTGGGAGGCTCGTGATGGCCTGATGTATCTGCGTCACTAGCGGTCCCGCCAGTAGGGCGGCGCCGAAGCCGATAACGCCGAAAATGACCAGGTAGACGAGTATTGCTGAGAGGAGGCGCGGGACGCCGACTTTCTCCATGCGGTTGACCAGCGGGGCGATCAGGTAGGCGAGAATGAAGCTGGCGATCAGCAGGATGATGATGTGCGAGAAGCGCACAATGATCGTCCAGGCGATCACGGCCACCACGGCGCCCGCGATGATGGTCAGGAAGACCTGCAGCAGGCGGTTCAGGCCGAGGCGGTCCATCGCGTTCGCGCGCGGCGGGGGTTGCGTTTGGGGAGCGTTCATAGATACTGCCACTTTCAAAAGGTGTGAGAGCGTGGACCGCGCATAGACCGCGATACAGAGACCCCTCATACAGGATACAACAGCGGCGCTACCTGGCGCCGCGCGGTTTTTTGTAATAACGCAATACACGTACCAGCGGATAGAGGTGTACAATGAACGGTGGTGTTAGTCCCCAAAACACTGGAACTGATAGCTCATAGCTCGGAGCTAACGACACGTACAAAGGAGTGCAAACAGTGACGCAGACCCAGGCGCGGCCGAACTATCGTATTGAAAAGGACTCGATGGGCCCGGTCGAGGTTCCCAATGACGCCTATTACGGCGGCCAGACGATGCGCGCGGTACAAAACTTTCCGATCAGCCAGGCGCGCTTCGGCCGCTCCTTCATCAAGGCGCTCGGCCAGATCAAACTCGCCGTGGCGCAGGTCAACATGGACCTCGGCCTGCTCGACCCCACGGTTGGCAACGCCATCGTGCGCGCCGCCCAGGAAGTCGTCGACGGCAAGTATGACGACCAGTTCGTGGTCGATATCTACCAGACCGGCTCGGGCACCTCGACCAACATGAACGCCAACGAGGTCATCTCCAATCGCGCCAATGAACTGATGGGCGGCCAACGCGGCGACAAGAAGCCGGTCCACCCCAACGACCACGTCAACAAAGGGCAGTCCTCCAACGACGTCATCCCCACCGCGATCCACCTCGCCGCGCTGCTCGGCTTGCATGGCGAACTTGTGCCCGCCCTACAGAAGCTCGACGGCGCGCTACGCCAGAAGGCCCAGGAGTTCATGGGCGTGGTCAAGACCGGCCGCACGCACCTGCAGGACGCCACGCCGATCCGCCTCGGCCAGGAGTTCGAGGGCTACGCCGACCAGGTCAAGCGCGGCGTCGCCCGCGTGCAGGCCGCCGAGCGGGAATTGGGCGAGGTGGCGCTCGGCGGGACCGCCGTGGGCACCGGCGTGAATACGCATCCCGAGTTCGCCCAGCGTGTCTGCGCCAAACTCAGCGCGATGAACGGCGGCGTCGACATCCATGAGACCGATGCGCACTTCCAGGCCCAGAGTACGCTCGACAACTGCGTCGACGCGAGCGGCGCGCTCAACACCGTCGCGGTGAGCCTGATGAAGATCGCCAACGACATTCGCTGGCTCGGTTCGGGTCCGCGTGCGGGCATTGGTGAGATCGCGCTGCCCGAAGTGCAGCCTGGCTCCTCGATCATGCCCGGTAAGGTCAACCCGGTCATCCCTGAGTCGCTGTGCATGATCTGCGCGCAGGTGATCGGCAATAACGTGACGATCACACTGGGCGGCCAGTCCGGCAACTTCGAGATCAACGTGATGATGCCGGTCGTGCAGTACAACCTGCAGCAGTCGATCGATCTACTGGCCGCGGGCGTGGACAACTTCGTCAACCAGTGCGTGTCCGGCTTGCAGGCGACCGAGAAGGGACCGCAAATGGTCGAGCGCGGGTTGGCTATCTGCACGGCGCTGGCCCCCAAAATCGGCTACGACGCCGCGGCCGACATCGCCAAGGAGGCGTCGCGCACGGGCGAAACGATCCACGAGGTCTCCCTGCGCAAGACAAGCCTCTCCGCCGAGGAACTCGATCGTATCCTCGACCCGGTCGCCATGACCGAGCCCGGCAACGTCGAGGGTATCGCCGCCGGCTAAACCACGTTTCCACTACCACTACCACCCCATGGCTAAAGGATCGCTATGGCGTGTGGCGATATGATATAGGTGTATGTCATGCACGTTGGGACGCGTCCCAACGTGCATGACATACACCTATATCATATGAGTGAGCGAAGAGAACACGGAGGACGCGAGACAATGGTACAGACAGCGACGTGGGCCACGACGTACCGCGTCCCCAATACGCTGCCCAGCGATACGGAGGAGAGCGTTGTGGGGACGCAGTGGCATCAGGATGCACGGGATCAGCTGACCGATATGCTGCGCGATATCGCCGACCGGCGCGGCGCGCCCTGGGGAATCTGCGAGGAGATCACGCTAATCGGCTTGCAACACGAGAATGGAACCAACTACGATCCCAAGCCCGACGTGATGGTGCTGCGGCAACCGCTGCCGCGCGGCCGCGTCGCATCGCTGCGTCTCGATCGGGTTGGGGCGCCGTTGTTCATCGCCGAGATAGCTAGTGACTCGACGAAGGGGAACGACCAGGGCGACAAGCGCGCGGCCTACGCGGCGATAGGCGTGCCGGAGTATGTGGTCTTCGACCCCGACGGCGACCTGCTCGTCGCCCCCTTGCTGGCCTGGCGTCTGGACGGGGCGACTTACGTGCCCTGGCGACCCGATGACGATGGGTGGTGGCACAGCCGGGTGTTGGATGTGTCGTTCCGGCCGGGACACCCACATATGGGCGTGCGTGACCGCGATGGCGTGGTACTGGCGCCGTCGGGGGCCGTGCGGCGACACGCGCGGGCGCTGGAGCAGCGCATGCACGAGGAGGCGCGGGCGCTGGAGCAGCGCATGCACGAGGAGGCGCGGGCGCGGGCGTTGCTGGAGCAACAACTGGCCGAGGCGGCGCGTGAGCGCGCGGCGCTCGAAGAGATGATACAGCGCCTGCGCGAACAGCGCGATGGGCCCGATACCACATCATGAGCCGCCTCCAGCCATCTCGATCTGGAGCGGTACGAACGCTTCCTGCGCCTGCAGGCCGAGGTTGCCTACCTTGATGCGCGCGAAAAGATGCGGGGCGCGGGAGGCCCGCCCACGACGCGCCGATCCCAACACGGCGCGGTAACATCTGATCGGAAACAGAGAGTGATAACTGTATGATCTACGAGTTGGCATCGGCGGAGTACCACCGGGTCCGCGCCCTCGTCGCGGGCCTGGCCTATCACCTGAGCATCCAGGCGGTGATCGACGGCACGGTGTCCGGTCGGATCTGGGTGGATGATGTCCTGACGCCCCAGGCGACGTTCGTGCTCGCACCGGAAGGGCAGTATCTCGCCGGCGCGTCGGGCAACCTCGCCTTTAATCAGGCGCTGGCGGAGCTGTTGCTGCCCATGCCTGGGGTGAGTTTGACGTACTATCCGGACACCTGGGAGCCAGTCTTTGCCGTCCTTTTGACGTGCAAGTTCGCGCGCAAGTATCCCCGCCGCTATTATACCTTCCAGCGATTCCTGCTCCCCGATTGGCGGGATCAAACGCCGTCAGGCTATGAGATGGTCCAGGTCGACCCACAGTTCCTCGCTCGGCAGGACCTCGTGAATCTGGACGACGTGCGAGAGCGGATCACCGCGTGGACGGACTTTGCGCGCGATGGCTTTGGCTTTTGCCTCATCCACGGCAACACGATCGTCTCGCACTGTATCGCGGATTGCGTGAGCGGGGGCGCGTGCGAATTGGGCCTCGCTACGCACAGCGACTATCGACGTCGGGGCCTGGGCGCCCTCACAGTCGCCGCTGCAGTCGAGTACTGTCTAGATCGTCACGTATCGACGATCGGCTGGCATTGTATGGCGAACAATCATGGATCGCAACGGGTGGCGGAAAAAGTCGGGTTTGGGTTAGCAGGCGACTACCCGCAGTATGCCAATCACGAGGTGGCCGAGAATCCCGACGACCTCGCACCGGCGGAGTGGCAGGCCCATGCCGCGTTCTTCGAGCATGCGTTTGGGATTCTGAGCGAGCATGGCGCCATGATGGCGTGGCGCGCCGCCCAGGCTCGAGCGGTGGCTGGGGAGCATGCCCAGGCCCTGACGCTCCTGCACCGCGTCGCCGACAGTGGGGCGATGCCGCCGGGGTGGGGCGCCTGGCTACAGGAGAGTTGGGAGTTCCAGGGCTTACGGACAGAGCCTGGTTGGCCGGCGCTCCTCGCCCGCGCGCAGGCCGCCCGTCCAACGGAAGGCGAGGCATGATACGCCCCTACAATAACATAATACGCCCCTACAATTATTCGAGCCGTGCGTACCCGACTACGGGCATGGCGTGTGGAGTGTCACATCACGTAGCGGCCAGCCACTCGATCCAGGCGCCGTGGGCGTGACAGCGGGCCAACTTCTCCTCTGATTCGACGCCGCGCTGGTAGGCGGCCAGCCACAGTTCGGGGTAAGCGCCGCCGTGGCTCTCTAGCGAGATGCGGTAGAGGTCGCGTCGGTGGGAGTGTTCGGCCAGGAGCTCCGAGAGGCGCGCGGGCTTCGCGCGGCCACTGGTTGAGCGTGTAGCAATGGTATCTGATCGAGGTCCTACCGCTCGTTCATCCGTCTTGTCACGCCCGACTTTCGGCTGGGTGGAAGGACCGTGGCGCCGGCCCGACGTAGCGGGCCTGCGGGCGGATGAGGCGGTTGTCGGCGAGCTGCTCCAGGATGTGCGCGGTCCAGCCGGCGACGCGGCTGAGGGCGAAGACGGCCGGCATGGCTTCGGCGCGGATGCCCAGGCCGTGCAACACGGGCGCGGAGAAAAACTCGACGTTGGGGTAGAGCTTGCGCTCGACATAGTGCGGGTGCGCGGCGGTGACGCGCTCCAGTTCGCGCGCGGTGTCGAAGGGCGTGGGATCGCCGCTCTCCACGGCGAGGTCGCGCGCCAGGGACTCCAGCACGCGGGCGCGCGGGTCGCGCGTCTTGTAGATGCGGTGGCCGATACCCATGACGCGCCGATGCGTGCGCAGCGACTCGTCGATGTAGTTGGCGACACGCTCAGGGCGGCCAATCTCGCACAGCATCTCCATAGCGCGGCGGTTGGCCCCGCCGTGGGCGTCGCCCTTGAGCGTAGCGATGGCGGCCACGAGCGCGGCGTAGGCGTCGGCCCCCGCGCCGATGGCCACGCGCGCGGCGAAAGTGGACGCGTTGAGGCTGTGCTCGGCCAGTAGGACCAGGTAGGTGTTCATGGCCTGTTCCGCGACAGCGCTGGGCCGCGCGCCGTGCAGCATATAGAGAAAGTTGGCGGCGTGCCCCAACGTGGGATCAGGCGCCACGGGCTCCTGTCCCTGGACGCGGCGCTCACTCGCGGCCAGCGCCACGGGCATGAGCGCGGTCAGGCGCATGCCGATGCGCCGCACGTTGTCCGGGCTCGTGTCTTCCACGCGTGGGTCGTCCTGCGCCAGGACCGAGACGGCCGTACGCAGCGCGTCGATCGGAGCGCCCATTGCGGGGAGGCCGCGCAAGATGGCGCGCGCCTCGCCGTTGGCCTGCGCCGTCCCGAGCTCGGCGCGCAGCCCCGCCAACTGGGCCGTGTCAGGCAACTCACCGTAGAAGAGCAGGTAGAGTGTCTCCTCGAACGAAGCCCTGGTCGCCAACTCATCGATGCTATAGCCGGCGTAGTGCAATGTTCCGGCCGTGCCGTCCACGGCGCCCAGCCGCGTTTCGGCGGCCACCACCGATTCCAGCCCGCGTACCTGTGTCTCCGGTGTCTCCGTCGCGCTCATTGTAAGTCCCCTTTCCACTTTTTTCTACGTGCACGGCCTCAACATGAAGGCCGCGCGCTATATCTACATCTTGGCGAGGTACCAGATCGGTCCCCCAAAATCGAAATGCGCCTCGCGCCTGCCGCCGAAAAACTGCTCGACGCTCGACAACAGCCATCGCCGCGCGTCGTCTATACCTTGACGCCCATCCTCGACCGCCGCGATGACGTTGCTCTGCGTCGTCAGGTAGTCGATGAGTGTTGCTGGAGAGAACGCGACGATGTTGTGATAGCGCTCGTGGTCGAGCAGTCGGAAGCCACGCTGGGCGCACGTCTCCTCGTCAAAGGCTACGTGCGCGCGGGGCGGACTCGGGTACGTGACGAGGTAGACATCGCGCTGCCAGCGCTCGAAGGCCGCGTTCCCTCGCATGCGGCCGGTGAAAGAGTTGTCGTAGACGACCAGTGGGGCGCCGGGTCGCAGCACGCGTCGCGCCTCGGCGAAGAACGGGTCGGCGTCGATCCAATGCAGCGCGGAGGAGACCGTCATCAGGTCGAAACAGCCGTCCTCGACGGGCAGGCGCTCGGCCGGCGCCACGAGATAGGTGATGCGCGCGTCGGATGGAGCCAGCGTGACCATCGCGGCGGCGCTGTCGACGCCGACAACGCGCGTCGCTATCTCCGTCAGGGCCACGGTGGATAGGCCGGTCCCGCAGCCCACATCAATCGCCTGCGGGACCGGCGCGGCGAGCGCCAGGCGATCTTTGATGCGCCGGACGACCTGTGCGTGGAAGTACGGCCGCCCCTGGGCGTAGCGCGCGGCGGCCGAGCGCGACGCGAAGTAGTTCATCGTGACCACGGCCCTCCTCCTCGAGTCCATGTGCCGGCGCCGGTCGAGATATCCAATCCCCGAGGCGGCGAGACAATATCCCCATACAGCTATACTATACTTGATTTACATTGATTGCAAGAGCGGCGGCGGATATGACCGTATACTGTGGATATGGCGATGGTGATCGACGGATATGAGTTCTACACGACCGAGGAGGCTTGCGACCTGCTCGGCGTCAAGCCGGCCACGCTCTACGCGTACGTGAGCCGCGGCGTGCTGCGCAGCTACCGCCAGGGCCTCAAGCGCCAGCGCCTGTACCGGCGCAGCGAGGTCGAGTCCCTGCGCGCTTTCAAGCCTGCTGTTCGTCGTCGTGATCGGGACAGCGGACAAGATCCTAGCTCCGAGCTTCCTTCGGCCGAGAGCTGGATACCGTACACGTAGTGGGTTCCCCCTGCCCCGTATCGCGGCGCAGGTGGCGAGACTGAGTTGGAGCAGCGACAGGTGAGGGGCCGGCAGTGTAGCTGCCGGCCCCTCACCTGTCGCTGCTCCGCCTAGATTTTTGCTAACGAATGACCACCCGTTCCGGAGACACGCCAAGCTGGTGTAGGATGCCGAGTTCGTCGGAACTGCCCCATCGCTCGACGATCTTGCCCCCCTCGAAGCGGCCGATCTGCATGCCGCGCGCGCTGATGCGCTTGCCCGTCGGCGCGACGCCGAGGAAGTCGCCCTGCTGCGTGCCGGTGATCGTGTAGGCGAAAGCGACGTTGTCGTCGTCGACGACCATGTGCTCGGGCGTGACGTGCAGATCGGGGAAGGCGCCCCGCAGGGTCTCGAAAAAATGGATGAATCCTTGTGGTCCCGGTCCCTGGTCCGGGGCGTGGTCGTGGTCGACCACGTTGGGGGTGAAGACGTCATTCAAGACGTCCAGATTCCCGCTGTTCACCGCTGCGGCCATACGCTCCTGCGTCGCCATGTTCTCTTCGCGTGACATATGCTTTCCTCCATCCCTCTCTACTAATAGATAGGGCGACTGCTCACTAACAACCTATCATGTCAATGCCGTAGGGGCGGCAAGTATTGCCCCTTCAATCCTATTGCAAGCAATATATGTGCCTCCCCCCATGTCGCGCGCGGCGCCTACATAGGGGATCACGTACGGAGGCGATCACATGCGGCCATGGACGGTATAACCGTATTATGGCCGTTTGGCACGCAATGTGCGCGATTGCCAGACGTGGCATAGTGGTTAGCCACCGCAACCGTACGACGTGAAAAGAGGACAGACAGAGATGCCAAACGATCGTGACAGTGATGGGACAAGAGAGAACTCGAACTTCTCGCGGCGCGGCCTGCTGCGCGCGGGGCTCGGGGCCACGGCCGGCCTGACCGCGGCGGGAGTGGCGCTGCCGGACCTCGCCCTGGCTGGCGGGGCGCCGGTCGCCGCCGCGGCGACGCCCAGCCCCTACCAGAACCGGCCGCTGCCCACGCCGATCCCCTACATCAACCCTGGGAATGGCCAGCACACCTTCGGCCCCGTCCCCTTCGCTGAGCCCTCCAACATCTACAACTTCCGCGGACAGGCTGGCGTGATGAACATCATGGGCTCTGGGCGGGACAACACCGGCGCGCCCCTCGTCTTCGGTGGCCCCACCATGGATATGCGCTTCCTGCGCGGCGCGTACGTCACGGCGGACGGCGCGACCCACACTGGCTCCTTTGTCCACATATGAGTCGATCTGTACCCGCGGTCGTTGACCGCGCCCAGCCCCGCCCAGAAAATCCACGACATCAATCCCGGCATCGCCCACAATGGGCTCTTCTGGACCGTCCCCATGTCCGATTCAAGCCTGACTCTGAGCCCCGACGGTCTGTCCGCCTCCGTTAGCTTGCGCGACTTCCCCGTCGAGGACCAACCCAAGTTCGGCGCCGATACTCTCCCCACCTACGCCGCGCGCATCACCTTGGACATGAGCTGGCAGGCGCATGGCGCCCTCATGGGAGTAAGCGACCCGACGCACAAGTTCAGACTGCAGTTCCGGCTGGCCACCGCGCGCATCGCTATGCGCATCACGGTCCCCGAGACGGGCTTCATGTTTATCTCTGACCCCGCCGAGACCTCCGAGACGATTTTCGCTATGCTCGGTACCGATCAGAACGGCCTGTTCTTTTAGCACGGCGGCGGGTCTGCGTGAGAATTGGGACGACGGAGACAAGAGTAAGCACTACCCCTACAAGGGGGGCGCGTAGCGGGGCGGGAACGGTTCGTGCATTGTCCGAGAACACGGGCGTCGCGAGTATCCGCCGCCCGATCATTAATGGGCCCCAACACGGACAATAGGGTAGGAGACGCACGTTGAACACTATCATAAAAGGGCTCATCGCCGGCGCCGCCGGCACGGCTGCTCTCAATATCGCTACGTACGGAGATATGGCCCTGCGTGGCCGCCCGTCGAGCACCGCCCCCGCCGAACTCGCCGGCATCCTGGCCGATAAGGTCGGCCTGTCCCTCTCGGCAGGGGGCGCGGACGACGAAACGGTGCAGAACCGTAAGAGTGGGCTAGGCGCTTTATTGGGCTACGTGACGGGGCTGGGCATCGGCGCCGTCTATGGGGTGGCGCGCCCGGCGCTAAACGGCGCGCCGGCCCAACTCACGGGCGTCGGCGTTGGCCTACTCGCGATGGCGGCCAGTGACGTACCCCTGGGTGTGTCGGGCGTGAGCGACCCCAAGAGTTGGAGCACGTCCGAGTGGGCGTCCGACCTGATCCCGCACCTGATCTACGGGTTCGTCGTAGCCGCGGTCTACGAGGCTGTCGCGGGCGACGAGTAGTCGGCTAGGGGTGACGGCTGCTGTCGTTCCGGTCGCGTCTTTGGCGCCTTCACATGAACCTCGCCGTGATACTCCGCTCGCAGTTCTTCAATTCTTGCGGCGGCCCCTCAAACAACACGGCGCCACCGGCGTTGCCCCCTTCTGGGCCAAGATCGATGATCCAGTCGGCCTGCCGGATCACGTCCAGGTGATGCTCAATCAGGATGACCGTGTTTCCGGCGTCCACCAGCTGGTCAATGATGCCCATCAACAGGCCGATGTCTGAGAGGTGTAGCCCGGTGGTGGGCTCGTCCATCACGTAGACGCTGCCCTGTTTGTGGAGTTCGGTGGCGAGCTTCAGGCGCTGCCCTTCGCCGCCCGACATAGTGCTGAGCGGCTGGCCCAATCTCAGATACCCCAGCCCCACGTCGTTCATGGCTTGCAGCACGGCCTTGACCTTCTTCTCAGTGAAGAAGGCCAGGGCTTCCTCTATGGTCAAGTCCAGCACGTCACTGATGGTCTTGCCGCGCAGGTGGTACGCCAGCACCTCCGGCTTGAAGCGTTTGCCCTCGCACACTTCACAGGTGGAAACGATGCCCTCCATGAAGGCCAAATCGGTGTACACCACGCCTAGACCGTTGCAGGTGGGGCAACTGCCCGCCGAGTTGAAACTGAAGAGCGAGGCGCTGACCTGGTTGACCTTGGCGAACGCCTGCCGTATGTCGTCCATGATCCCGGTATAGGTGGCCGGAGTCGAGCGGCTATTGGCCGTCACGCGGGACTGGTCGATTACAAGCGCGTCCGGGCGCTGCGTCAAGAAGACATCGTTGATCAGCGTGCTTTTACCGAAACCGGCGACGCCTGTCACGACCGTCAGGACGCCGGTGGGAATGTCCACCGTGACGTTCTTCAGGTTGTGCAGGGTGGCGTTCTTGATGGTCATCCACCCCGTCGGCTGCCGCACCGTCTGCTTGATCGGCAGGTGTTGCGTCAGGAATCGCCCCGTAAGCGTGTCAGCGTTCTTGAGGGCCTCATAGCTCCCTTCAAACACCACCTCACCGCCGTGCGTCCCTGCCTTCGGGCCGATGTCTACGACATGATCCGCGACGGCCATGACAGCTGGATCATGCTCGACGACCAGCACGGTATTGCCCTTGTCGCGCAGCTTCTTCAGCAGTCCGTTGAGGCGGCCCACATCGCGCGCATGTAACCCAACGGTGGGTTCGTCGAGGATGTACAACATCTCGGTCAGGCTGTTCCCAAGGTGGCGGATCATCTTCACCCGCTGCGACTCGCCGCCAGACAGGGTGGAGGTTTCCCGGCTGAGGCTCAGATACCCGAGCCCAATGTCCACGAGGTGCCGCACACGTTCGGTGAGTCTGGCGGCCAGTTTCACGGCGACCGGATCGGTGACGCCTTCCAAGAATTTGATCAGTTCCGTCGCGTCCAAGTCGGAGAGTTCAGCGATGTTCCGGCCGTCAATCCTGCAATTCAGGGCGGCTTGGTTGAGCCTGGCGCCGTGGCATACCGGGCACGTCTGTGCGGTGGTGAACTGTTCGAAGATCGCCCGGTTGCGGGCGGACATGGCCGCCGCGTCCTTCTTGATATACATGCGGGTGAAGCGTTCGACGAGGCCCTCGTATTTCGAGCCGAATCCGCCGCCGGAGACTTTCACGTCCGCTCCGTACAAGAGGGCGTGAAGCTCCTCGTCGGTGTAGTCCTTGATCGGTTTATCGTTGTCGAAGAGGCCCGAGAGCGGATACATCGTCCCCATCCACTTGCCGACCTTGAACTCCGGGTGCAGGATCGCGCCGCCATTCAGGGACTTGCCGCGGTCAAGGAACTTCTCCAGATCAGGTTGAACGGTCCTGCCGATGCCTTCGCACTCGGGACACATGCCCTGCGGGGTGTTGAACGAGAAGGCGTAGGCTGGCCCTACATAGGGGCGCCCAACCCGTAAGAAGAGCAGCCGCGCCAAGGCGGCAATATCCGTGTAGGTGCCCACTGTCGAACGCGAGCCGCCGCCGACCCGCTTCTGATCGATGATGATCGGCGCGTTCAGGTGTTCGATGCGGTCTACGTCGGGTTGACCATAATGCGGGAGGAAGCCTTGCACGAAGGCAGTGAAGGTCTCGTTCAGTTGGCGCTGCGCTTCGGCGGCGATGGTGTCGAAGACCAGTGACGATTTCCCCGAACCGGACACACCTGTAAACACCGTGATCTTCTGCTTGGGAATGTTCAGTGAGATGCCCTTGAGGTTGTTCTCGCGTGCGCCGCGAACCTCGATGAACGGGCGATCCGTCATGCTGGCCTCCTTTGACGCCTGACGCCTATTTCGCCGTGAGTCCACCGTCGACGACGAGTTCGGAGCCGGTGGCGAACAGGGCCGCGTCGGAGGCGAGGTAGAGCGCGGCGTAGGCGATCTCCTCGGGTCGCCCCATGCGGCCCATCGGCTGTCGCGCGTGCAGTCCGGCCAGTGTCTCCTCGCGGTTGTCCTTGTGGAAGCGGTCGAGGTAGGCGTCCACGAACGGCGTGTAGATGGTGCCTGGGCAGATGCAGTTGACGCGCACATTGCGCTCGACGAGGTCGACAGCCATGCTCTTGGTCATGGCGATAACAGCGCCCTTCGACGCGCCGTAGGCGAAGCGCCGGCTCACCCCCACCATGCCCGCCACCGAGGCCATGTTGACGATGGCTCCCCCGCCATGCTCGACCATGTGCGCGACGGCTGCCTTGGAGCACAGGAACACGCCTCTGACGTTGACGGCCATGACCCGCTCGAATTCGCCCTCGTCGGTCTCGGCCACGTCGCCGACGTAGCCGATGCCGGCGTTGTTGACGAGTACGTGCAGGCCGCCCTCGCGCTCGACGCAGGAGGCTACGGCGGCCTGAGCCGAAGCGGCGTCGGTCACGTCGAGCGGCTGATAGCGCGCGTGGACACCCGCGGCGGCGATGGCCGCGGCCACGCGCGTCCCGCCGGCCTCGTCGCGGTCGCCGATCACGACGGCGGCGCCCTGGCGCGCGTACAGGCGCGCGATCTGCTCACCGATCCCCGAACCGGCCCCCGTCACTAGCGCGGTTTTGCCGTCCAATCGGAACGGCGTGTCATTCAACGTCTCAGCCATTGTCCTCTCCTGCCACCGTTTCTATCCCCGATGTCTCGGCGCCTACATCCGCCGGCCCCTCATCTTGCCCCGCCGGCGCTATCGGGAAGCGCAAGGTCACGGTCGTGCCGCCCGTATCGTTCGCGCCCAAATGCAACTGGCCGCGCAGGTCTTGGCGTGTCAGCGCGTCGACGATGGAGAGGCCTAGCCCCTTGTGCCGCTCGGTGTCGAAGTCCGGGGGTAGGCCGGCGCCGTCGTCGGCGATAGACAACTCTACTTGGCGGCCTACCTCCGTGTAGGTAATGGCGACGTGGCCGTCGACCGCCCCGTCCGCGCGCGCGGGGAAGGCGTGCTGTAGCGTGTTGGTTAGCAGTTCGTTGAGGGCGATGGCCAGCGTGGTGGCCTGCTGCGTGGCTAGCCGGATGCGCTCGCCCTCGACGGTCATACGCACGCGCCGATTTGGCGTGGCGCTCTGCACCTCAGCGATCTCCGCGACTTTGCGCGCCACTTCACCCACGGTGGTAAGCCCGACATCGTTCTGCGAGAGCAGGTCGTGCACCGCCGCGATGCTCTGGATGCGCGTACGGCTCTCTTCGAGCACCTGCCGCGCCTCGGGCGCGCTGGCATGGCGTAAGCCGAGCGAGAGCAGCGAGGCGACGGTCTGCAGGTTATTCTTGACGCGGTGATGCAACTCGGAGAGGAGCACCGACTTGGTCGCTAACCCGCGTTGCGCCTCTTCGTAGAGCGCGGCGTTCTCCAGAGCCACGGCGGCTTCGTTGGCGAAGGCGGCCACGAGGTCGACCTCCTTACGCGTCCAACTGCGATAGGTGCGCGCGTAGAGGCAGAGCGCCCCACGCGTATGCGTGCCGTGCGGACCCTGGAACGGGACCAGGAACATCGAGTGGAAGCCGTGTTGCAGCGCCACGTCGTCGCCGCCGGGGCCGAGTCGCCGCGCCGCGATGTCGAGCACGACGACCGGCTGTCCAGTGGATAGCGCGCGGCCCACGGGTCCCTCGCCCATCCGCCCGGTCTGTCCGCGTCCCTCGGCGATGCCATATGAGGCGGCGACGCGCGCCGTCTGGCCGTTTGGACCGTCGACGACGACGATGGCCGAGGCGTCGGCCTCGGCGAGCGTGACGGCCCCTTCGGCGATGCTATCGAGCACGCGGCTGAAGTCGAGCGAGGAGGCCACCATGGCGATGACGCGCCGCAGCGTGGTGAGTTCGTCGACCGTGCGGTCGAGCTCGCGGTCGGTGCTCTCGTAGGAGCGCGCGTTTTCGATGGCCAGAGCCAGTTCACTGGAGATCATTTCCAGGAAAGAGACCTCGTCCTCCTCGAACAAACGCGGCTCGACTGTTTGTACGTTGAGCACGCCGAGCAGCCGATCCATCGAATGGTTGACGATGGGCACGGACACCATGGAGTGGAAATCCTCCTCGGCCGTCTCGGGCAAGTAGTTGGCGCGCGGGTCGCGCCAGATGTTGGACACAGCCAGTGTCTGCCGCTGCTGCGCCGCCCAGCCGGTAATGCCCTCGCCGAGGCTCATGCGCGCGCGCCCGACCGCCACGGGGTTGAGCCCCTTGGTCGCGGCCAGCAGCAGCGTCTTGGGCGGACGCAACAGGTAGATCGAGCAGACGGCGGCGCCGGTGACATCGGCCACGACGCCCACCACGGTCGACAGGATGGCGCGTTCGTCGAGGCTCGAGTTGGCGGCGGCGTTGACGCGATGGAGCGCGGACAACTCGGCCTTGCGCGAAGCCAGCGAATCGACTGTCTGGCGCAACGACCCGCCATCGCCGCCGCCCCTGGCTCCGACGTAGCCCTGGATAATCCAGGCGGTCCCGTGTACGGATGGGCGATTAGGCGCGCCCGCGCGCGTAAGCAGCGCCGCCCACAAGTCCAGCACCGTGGCGAGCGAGATGTCGTCGTGGGCGGCGGCGGCGCCCGCCGCACGCAGCGGCGCCTCCAGCGGGGCCAACTCCTCCGTCGCCAGGACATCGCGCAACTCATCCACGACGGCCGCATCCATGGAGGTGAGAGCCAACAACGTCTCGATCAGTTGGGTGTGCAGTCTGTGCTCGGTGATCACACCTCTATTGTAACGGGTCGGACACGACGGAGTAGTCAGTTGCCAGTTGCCAGTTGCCAGTTTGGAGTGCGAGGCGCGTGGCGGTAGCCATACAGCTCTCGCGCATACCGCACCGAAACGACGTACGCTTACTGGCAACTGGCAACTGGCAACTGGCAACTGGCAACTGGCAACTGGCAACTGGCAACTGGCAACTGGCAACTGGCAACTGGCAACTGGCAACTGGCAACTGGCAACTGGCAACTGCCAACTGACTACTGGCAACTGGCAACTGGCAACTGGCAACTGGCAACTGGCAACTGGCAACTGGCAACTGACTACTCGTCAGGATGCCAGCCCAGCATCGCCAGCAGACCCGCGCCGCCGACGATGAAGAGGACGAGCGGCGCGATGAGCGCGGAGGTGTCGGCCTGGCCGTTGATCAACTCGGATGTCCCGTTATGCGTTTCGCTGATCTGTAACGAGAAAAAAGACTGTAGCGCCAGCAACACGAGCACGGCGCAGAGGATGATCAAGGCGCGGCGTATCCGCTCGAGACCGATCCTCCGCAGTATTTTCGCCATCCTACGAATCCTGTCATTGGCCCTGTTGACGACCATGCACTGAGCGTCAAGCCTTCCGACCTACGTTTAGTATCTCACGTCGTGCTCAATCACGCGCATCTTTTGGTCACCCCTGGCCCCCGTCGATGCTCGGCGGCCAGCGCTAGCCAAGCGGCACATCACTTCCGGCTATCGACTATCGACTATCGACTATCGACTATCGACTTCCGACTTCCACTTATCACTGCTCGGCCGCCCCGTTCATCATCTCCTCAATGCCGACGCGGTCGAGCACGAAGCGCCGCCGCTCCGGCCTGTGGTCGCCGCCCTTGCGGCCGCGGCGCCCGCTCTCGCGCCACGCGTTGACGGTGTAGCACAGCACAAAGCCGTTGGTGACTTCGAGGACGGAGACGTAGCTCGCGTCGTTGCGGTCGCAGAAATCACCGACCGCTTGCATGAAGAGCCCGTAGCCGTAGGGGCAGTGCGGCGGCCCGTCGACGAACCCGCGCGGGAGTGGATTGGCGATGAGCGCCTCCACGTCGTCGAGGGGAAATGAGAAGCCCTCGGCGTACAATTCGACCTCTTCATGACCCGCCCGCGCCTTGCCGATGTAGCCTTCGTCGATCTCAGCAACGAAAATGCCGCGATACGACTACTGGTCGAAATAGTGGCCGATGGCCTGGAGGGCCTGCCGGTAGGCCGGTCGCCCCGTATGTTCTCTATCGCTATCTTGCATAACTAACTCCATTAAGTCCGCGCCCACTTTGTTGTGTGTCTTTACTATCAGCGTGAGTGACGCCGCGTGGAATAGCAATTTCGTAGCGGGCTGAATAGGCCCATCCCCCTGTACGTGGAGAGTGGTTACACTGGTAGGGGAGGACCGAAAGGAGTTCATAACATGAAAAAAGACGCTATCTTGCCGCTGCTCGGCGCGGCCACGTTCGCGACGCTCGCCACCCATATCTTTGGCGGGTCCAAAGGGGGTGGCAAGGGACAGCAATGGAGCAGCCCGCCGGAGATGACCATCGATCCCGCCAAGCATTACACAGCCGCGCTGCACACGTCGGAGGGCGATCTGACGATTGAGTTGTTGCCCGACCACGCGCCCATGACCGTCAACAACTTCGTGTTTCTTGCCCGCGAGGGCTTCTACAACGGCGTAACCTTCCATCGCATCATGAAGGGTTTCATGGTCCAGACCGGCGACCCGACAGGAACGGGCGCGGGCGGTCCCGGCTACCGCTTCAAGGACGAGCCGGTGAGCCTGCCTTACACCAAGGGGACCGTGGCCATGGCCAACGCCGGCCCCAACACCAACGGCAGCCAGTTCTTCATTGTGGACGGCGCGCAGGCGCCGCTGCCGCCGAGTTATACCATTTTTGGGCGTGTTACGGACGGGCTCGACGTGCTCGACAAAATCGCCAACACCCCGGTGGCCCTGGCGCGCGGCGAGCGCTCCAAGCCAACGCGCGAGGTGTCCATCCAGTCCGTCGATGTGAGCGAGGTCTAGAGAGTGTCGACGAATATAGTGCGCGTCAGCGCGGCCGCTTCCGTTGCCCTCACCGGCGTCTTACTGACCGGCGCCTACGGCCTGGCCGCTAGCCATGGTACGTCGTCGTCGCCCTTGCGCAGGGCCACGGCGGTCAAACAGCCCTCCTTATGCAAGGGCTATAAGACGTACGGCGTTCCCGACACCGCTCCGCTGAACACGCGTAAGACGTACAAGGCGACGGTGACGACCAACAAGGGCGTGTTCACCATCACGTTCTACCCCAAGCAGGCGCCCGTCACGGTGGCAAGCTTCATCTTCCTGGCCCAGCACCGCTATTTCGACGGCGTGACGTTCCACCGCATCGTGCCCACGTTCGTTATCCAGGGCGGCGATCCCACCGCCACGGGTATTTGCGGTCCCGGCTACCAGTTCGGGACCGAAAACACTGGCGGGAAGTATTATCGCGGGACCGTGGCCATGGCTCGCACCAGCGACCCGCATAGCAACGGCAGCCAGTTCTTTGTCGTGCTGCAGGACAACGGACCGCTCAACCAGGAGCCGAACTACTCCATCTTCGGCAAGGTTACCAGTGGCATGAATGTTGTGGACCGCATCGCGGCCGTGCGTTTGGGCCCAAACGCGGACGGCAGCGAGCAGTCGAAGCCGCTCGAGAAGGTGTACATGAAGAGCGTGCGCGTTACCGTAAACTAGGCGCCGGCCGCGAGTATACGATAGGTAGGGCTCGTGCATTATCGGCGCCGTGGGCCTGCGACTGCGGTCGCATGGCAGACCAACGCCGACTGCGGTCGGGTGTCACCCCCGGACGTGGCGCTCCGGCGCGGTCGTCCTGACACCGCAGTGTCCGTGGTCTGCCATGCGACCGCAGTCGCAGGTTTCGATAATTCGTGAGTTCTGATGTAGAGATAGCGTGGCGAGTTGTGCGCGCACAACTCGCCACGCTATCTCTATGAAATAAGCGGGAATCCATTGTGGAGGAGTGGCATGAGCAGCGGACCGGCGGCGGCTACGGGTGACGAGGTGGATACAACGGACATCGCGGCGCGCGTGGACGCATTGCGGCGTGACATCGAGGGGCATAACTATCGCTACTATGTGCTCGACGACCCGACGGTCAGCGACGCCGAGTACGACGCGCTGGTGCGCGAACTGCGCGCGCTGGAGGAGGCGCACCCCGAACTGCAGTCGGCTGACTCGCCGACAATGCGCGTGAGTGGGACGCCCGCCGAGCGTTTCGCGCAGCGCCGCCACCCCGTACCGATGCTCTCGCTAGCCAACGCGCGCTCGCCTGAAGAACTGGACGAATGGGTCCGCCGCGTACACCGGCATATCACCGACGAGGAGGTCGCCTACGTCCTCGAACTCAAGATCGACGGTCTCGCCGTGGCCCTCACCTACGAGGACGGCGTCCTGGTCGTCGGCGCTACACGCGGCGATGGGGTCACCGGCGAGGTCGTGACCGACAACCTACGCACGATCCGCCAAATCCCGGCGCGCCTGCGCGGCGACAACATTCCGGCGCGCGTCGAGGTGCGTGGTGAAGTCTATATGTCCATCGCTGGCTTCGAGCGGCTCAACGCGGAGCGCGCCGCCGCCGGCGAGCCGCTCTTCGCCAACCCGCGCAACGCCGCCGCAGGCGCGCTGCGCCAACTCGATGCCGCGATCACAGCGTCACGCCCGCTGAACGTCTTCCTGTATCAGATCGGTTATATGGAGGGTGGTCCCACACTAGAGACGCACTATGAGGCGCTCAAGCAGATTGAGGCGTGGAGCTTCCCGATCAACCCGCACATCCGGCGCGCCACTGATGAAGGCGAACTGTATGCCTACACACAGGAGTGGCAGGGCAAGCGCGCCACGCTGCCCTACGAGATCGACGGCGCTGTCATCAAGGTCGACGCCCTGGCGCAGCAACTCCGCCTCGGCACGGTCGCGCGTGACCCGCGCTGGGCCATCGCCTACAAGTTCCCGCCGGTCGAGGCCACCACCGTCCTGCGCGAGATCGCGCTCAACGTAGGGCGCACCGGCGCGATCATCCCCAACGCGCGGCTCGACCCGGTCAACATCGGCGGCGTCGTCGTCGAGCGGGCCACGCTGCACAACTTCGAGGACCTGGCGCGGCGCGACCTGCGCGTCGACGACACGGTGATCGTACACCGCGCTGGCGACGTCATCCCACAGGTGGTCAAGCCGATCGTGGAGAAGCGCCCACCCGACGCCGCGCCATATGAGCCGCCCACGCGCTGCCCCTCGTGCGATACGCCGCTGGTCAAGGAAGAGGACGGGGCGATCCTGCGCTGCCCCAATTCCTGGGCTGGCTGCCGCGCGCAGCGCCTGGAGTTGATCCGCCATTTCGTGTCGCGCGGCGCCATGGACATCGAGCGCGTCGGCTCCAAGCTGTGCGAGGCGCTGCTCGACGCCGCGCTGATCTTCGACCCCATCGACCTCTACAGCCTTACCCTCGAACAATTGCTGACAGTTGAGCGGCTGGCCCAGAAGAGCGCCACCAACGTCATTGAGTCGATCGCGGGGAGCAAGCGCCGTCCGCTGGCTAACGTGTTGTTCGCCCTTGGCATCGACCGCGTGGGCGGCGAGAGCGCCGTGATCCTGGCCGAGCGCTACCGCTCTGTCGACGCGCTACTGGCCGCGCCAGAAGAGGAGCTTGCCGCGATCCCGCGCATCGGACCCGTGCGCGCCGACGCCATCGCCAAGTGGCGCGAACTGCCGGAGAACCTGGAGATGGTACGCAAGCTGCACGCGGCCGGCGTGGAACCCGAGCCACCGCGCGCGCCCGACGAGGGGCTGCCGTTGGCCGGCCAGACGTTCCTCATCACGGGGACGCTGGAGGGCTACACGCGCGTGCAGGCCGAGAACGCGCTCCAGGCGCTCGGGGGCAAGATCGGCTCCGCCGTCAGCAAGAACCTTGCCCACCTCATCGTGGGCGAGGAGCCCGGCTCCAAAGTCGCCAAGGCGCAAAAGCTGGGCATCCCCACCCACGACGAAGCCTGGCTCGTCGAGACCCTGCGCGCGGCCGAGAGTGAGTTGAACAATTAGACCTGCGGCTGACAGGCAGCGGCCTATCCGTTCATGGCAGTCCATCGGCCCGGCTATACTGTAAGGTACGCGCCCGGTGACACTGGAAGGAGAACGTTTATGTCTCTCATGATGGACAAAGATGCGGAAACGATGGGCAGAATAACAACACGGTTAATCATCACCAACAGGGCGGATCAAATACGCGCCGAGGATGGCACGATAAGTCCGGAAGCCGTGCGCTCGGTGACGCTCGACGACGTGCTCGTGGACACCGGCGCGACAACACTCTGTTTACCACGAGATACAATCGCGGCGCTGGGCCTACGCCTGCTGCGCGAAGCGGTCGCCGAAACGGCGACGGGCTCCACGACCATGCGTATCTTCCAGGATGCCAAGATTTCTTTGCTGGGGCGTGAAGGGACTTTCGAGTGCGTCGAGTTGCCGGAGGGACGCCCTCCCTTGCTGGGGGTGGTCCCGTTGGAGATGCTTGGCGCGGAGTTGGACCTGCAGAAGCAGGAGTTACGCCTCTTGCCGATGACGCCCGGACAAAGCTATTTCATGCTTTATTAACCTGGCGCCGGTAGCGATCGTACAACGCGGTTCAGCGGTTCAAAGGAGAACGTTTATGTCTCTCACGATGGACAAAGATGCGGAAGAGATGGGCAGAATAACGACGCAACTCATCATAGCGAATCGGCTTGACCAAGTCCTTGCAGCCTGCGGGTTCATATCACCCCACGCCGTGCGCTCAGTGACACTCGACGACGTGCTCGTCGACACGGGCGCGACGACGCTATGTTTACCCGCGGACGTTATCGCGCGACTCGGCCTCACTATGAAGGAGGAAGTGACGGTTGCTACAGCGACAACCATCGAAACGGCGCGCCTGTTCGAGGATGCGCGGATAGCCCTGCTCGACCGTGAAATCACCGTCGAGTGCCTGGAGGTACCGGAGGGGCGGCAGCCACTGCTTGGCGTCATCCCGATGGAAGCCCTTGGCGTCGAACTAGATCTTCAAGACCAGGAGATACGCTTCTTGCCGAAAAGGGGCGCGAAAACATACTACACGGCATAGGCCACAGGCCACAACAACCGAAGGAACGAGGAGAGAGTCCATATGGCGATTTTGGTAGGCGGCGACACGCGGTTGCTCGTGCAGGGCATCACAGGGCGCGAGGGCGGCTTCCACGCCGAGCAGATGAAGAAATACGGCACGAACATCGTCGGTGGGGTGACGCCCGGCCGTGGCGGCCAGACCGCCGCTGGCGTGCCCGTCTTCAACACCGTCGCGGAGGCGGCGCGCGAGACCAACGCCGACGCCTCGATCATCTTTGTGCCGCCGGCCGGCGGCGCCGACGCCATCATGGAGGCGGCGGCGGCCGGGCTGGAATTGGTGGTGTGTACGACCGAGTTCATTCCCGTGCACGACATGGTGCGCGTGATCCGCTTCCTGGAGGACCACCCCGCGCGCCTGATCGGCCCCAATTGCCCCGGCCTGATCACGCCGGGCGCGGCCAAGGTCGGCGTCGTCCCTGAGATCGCCTTCTCGCCCGGCCGCGTCGGCGTCATGTCGCGCTCCGGCACCGTGATGTACGAGGTCTGCAACGAGCTAACCAGGCGTGGCATCGGCCAATCGACCGCGGTCGGCATTGGCGGCGACCCCATCATCGGCACTACCTTCGAGGACGCCCTGCGCCTGTTCATGCCGGATGACGGGACCGACCTGGTGGTGCTGCTCGGCGAGATCGGCGGCAGCGACGAGGAGGACGCCGCGGCCTACCTCGCCGCGCTGCCCGCGGCGGGGCGCAAACCCGTCGTCTCGTTCATCTCGGGGCGCTCGGCCCCTCCCGGCAAGCGCATGGGCCACGCCGGCGCCATCATCTCAGGCGGCGTGGGCGGTCCTGAGCACAAGGTCGACGCCTTCCGCGCCGCAGACGTCCCCGTGGCCGACAATATCCCTCAGGTGGGTGAGTTCGTGGCGCAGCAACTACAGACAGCAAGTAGTAGGTAAGGAGCCTGGCCCTAAAGGACCATGGCAGGGCACGGACCTTAAAAGGTCTGCATGGTTAACGACCGTGCGAGTAGTAGCGACGCCATGCAGATGCTCTCCCGGCCCTTTAGGGTCCCGTGCCTGCCATGGTCCTTTAGAGCCAGGCCAACGGCGTTCGCTGTGACAGGAAACAGGAAAGTAGGCGCTTAGTGTTCAACAAGCTGCACCATGTGGGCATCGTGACGGACGACCTGGACGCGTCGATCGCCCTGTACGAGCGCGCCTTCGACGCTCACTTCACAGTGCGGCAGCGGCTGGACGGCCAGGGCGTCGAGGCCGCGCTGGCCGTCTTGCCGCACGGCGGCGAGATCGAACTGCTTGCGCCCACCCGCCCAGATACCGGCGTGGCGCGCTTCTTAGCCGAACGCGGTCCGGGGCTGCACCACAGTGCCTACGCCGTGCCCGATCTGCCGGCTGCGCTGGCGCTGTGCCGTGAGCGCGGCATCGAACTCATCGACGCGGCGCCGCGCCAGGGTGTCGGCGGTCTGCGCGTCGCTTTCTTGCACCCACGTAGCACGGGCCGCGCATTGATCGAATTGGTCGAAACGAGTGGCGAGTGACGAGAACTCGTCACTCGCCGCTCGTCACTCGCCGCTCGTCACTCGTCACTCGTCACTCGTCACTCGCCGCTCGTCACTCGTCACTCGTCACTCGTCACTCGCCGCTCGTCACTCGTCACTCGTCACTCGCCGCTCGTCACTCGTCACTCGCCGCTCGTCACTCGTCACTCGTCACTCGCCGCTCGTCACTACAGGAGGATATATGCCCGAAGTCATCATCGAATTGGCGCAGGGACGCAGCGTGGAGCAAAAGCGCGCCCTCGCGCAGGGGATCACGCGTGTTGTCGTGGAGACATGCGACGTGCAACCTGAGGCCGTCACTGTCATCATTCACGAGAATCCGCCGACCGACAAGGCCAAGGGTGGCGTGCTCTTCGCGGACAGGTAGGCGAGAGGCGACATGGATAATAAGAGCACGCCGAACCGGCGCGCGCAGTTACTGCGTCTGGAGTTGGCCGATCAGATCCGCCTCTTCCTGGAGGGCGAGCTCCCTGGTGAACATCTGATGGATTGGGCCATGGACCACTCCTTCTATGACGACCGTAGCGAGCTATCGCCTGACGACACCACGATCATCGGGCTTGCCCTCGGCCGCATCCTCACCATGGGTCCCGAGGAGCCGCTCTACCAGCGCACCACGCGTGAGCAACTCGCCGAGACGGTACAGGCGCTGGCGGATATGTGAGTTGCCAGCTGCCAGTTGCCAGTAACAGGGTAGTAGTTCGCGTGGTGAGAGTGTGGGGCGTAGATTTTACTGGCAACTGGCAACTGGCAACTGGCAACTGGCAACTGGCAACTGGCAACTGGCAACTGACTACTGTTTGAGGGACACACAGTTCTTCCCCATCCGCTTGGACTCGTACAGCGCGTCGTCGGCGGCCTTGATGAGGGCGCCCGCGTCGTCGGCGTGGGCGGGGAACGAGGCGACGCCGATGCTGGTATAGATCTGGGGCAAGCTGCCCTCGGCGGCGGCGCGGCAGGTCTCGGCGGCCAGCGCGGCCCGTAGGCGCTCCGCGATGTCGGCCGCGTGCGCCGCGTCGAGATCCGGTAGGACGACGGTGAACTCGTCGCCGCCATAACGTCCGCCCGCGTCGCTCTCGCGGAGGTGCGCGCGGATGACTCCCGAGACGAGGCGTAGCGCGGCGTCGCCCACCTGGTGCCCATAGGTGTTGTTGACGGAGCCGAAGTCGTCGATATCGATCATCATCAGAGCGAGTGGGCGCTTGCGTCGCGCCGCCGCGGACAGTTCGCGGTGCAGGTGCTCCTCGAAAGCGCGCCGGTTGAGCAGACCCGTCAGCCCGTCGCTCGCCGCCAGGTGTAGCACCTCGTCGGTGTGACGTAAGCGCGCGATGGTGCTCGCGGCGAGGAACGCTAGCGTCTCCAGGGGCGCCAGGTCAGCGACGGTGGGGACGCGCTGATCGGCGGGGCGGTCGAGTTCAATGTAGCCGATGACATCGCCATTTTTAAGCAGCAGCGGCGCCACCAGGCTATCGCCCTCACGCCATGGCGCCGGTTCGGTCTCGGCGCCGCGATGCCGCGTCGTCTCCACATTGTCATGTCCGGCGCGCGGCACGTAATAGCTATAGCCTCGGCGAAAGCGCGCCGACATCAGGGCCTCGGCGCGGGACCGTAACACGACCTCGTCGCGGCGTGGTCCGTCCGGCTGCCCCGCGTAGGGGACGAAGACGCCGTCGTGCGACTCGTAGAGATACACTGTGCAGACGCGGAAGGAGGTCAGACGCGCGGCCGCTTTGGCGAGTGTCGCTGTCACCGAGGCCAGATCGTCGTTGCCGCCCAGCCCATGGATCGCCGTGAGCAGCGTCTCTAGCGACGCGCCACGACGCACGGCGCGCTCTTCAGCGATGGCCGTGCGGGCGTAGAGCGCCGTCGTGTCACGACGTAGCGTGCGCGTCTCAGTAGCCAACGCGGGACCGCGCCGCAGCCCTACGGCGATCCAGAACAGGCCACACAATAGCGGGAGAGACGCCAGCGTCAGCAGCGGGGTGGCGGCGTACAGGGCGACGACGACCGGCGCGAGCGGGAGCGCGACGAGTTGCAGTGGCAGGGCGTAGCCGTAGAGTTCACGCCAGGCGCGCGCCGGATTGTGGCGGCGGCATAGGGCGTGCGCCAGTGCGGACGGGACCGTTTCGAACAGATAGTAGCCCGTGCAGAGCAGCAGCAGGATGCCTGGCGCCTTCGGCGCATGGAGCGCCGTGGCGCTCCACACAGTGGGCGTTCTGCCCTGCGTCAGATCAAGCGCTGGCAGTCCGATCCGCGCCAAGTCGAGCAACGCCGTGGGGTGTTGCGCCAGGGCCAGGACGCCGCTAATGGCTGTCAGCGCCGTCTTGTCGCCCAGCGCCAGGTGCGTCGCCACCGCCAACAGAGCCACGGAGAGGACCGTGTGGGCGCCGTCCGCGAAGCGCAGGGCTATGGGGACGGCGGCGACGCGCCGCGCGGCCAGGCTCGCGACGATGGCCGGCAGCGCGACGAGGACGGCGATGGGGGCCGGCAGGAGGAGAGCGGCGGCGAGGTAGACGGCCGGGGTGAGATCGCGCGCCCGCGCTGTCTCGGCCCGTCGCGCCTGCCATTCCGCGACGCAGGCGGCTAGCGCGCACACCAGAGCCGTGGGCTCGACCGCGCGCAGCGGCAGCCCGCCCGCGACGACCGCCGCGCCGAGCGCGCAGGCCGTGAGTGCGTACCCGAGCGCGACGAGCATCAACGTACAGCGGGACCAGGCGCGCTGACGGCGCGCCCATGGCTCCGCCCGCGCGGGGCGCGCGGGATGCGGCAACGCCTCCTCCAGATCGAAGGAGGGCAACGGACTGGTAGATAGTTGGGCTGGAGTGTTCATATCGACACTATCGTTCAAGACCACCCCCCTCCGCATCCCCCATAATAGTACTTTTGCAGCCGGCCAGTCATGGTCAATTGGGGTAAGTACGGTCCGCCTTTGCGCCTTTCTTGACGCTGTTTGGAGCATCTCGTACACTTCCGACGTGTTGCATAGAGAGTCTCGTGGCTCGATCGTGCCTATATGCCCTTTGTTGCCCCTACTGTGCGAGAGGCTGTGTTGACGTCACTGGTTATTATCCCGACCTATAACGAGCGTGAGAACATTGGCCCGCTGCTCGACAGTGTGCTGCGCCACCTGCCGGACGCCGATGTCCTGGTCGTGGACGATTCGTCGCCCGACGGCACGGCGGAGGTTGTGCGCGCCCACGCCGCGAATGATAGTCGCGTTAAGCTGTTGCAGCGGCCGGGTAAGGCCGGCCTCGGCGTCGCGTATACCGCCGGCTTCCATTGGGCGCTGGAACGGGACTACGATACGATCATTGGCATGGACGCGGATTTCTCGCACGCGCCGGAATACTTGCCGCGTTTCATCGAGGCGAGCCGCTCCCATGACCTCGTGATTGGCTCGCGCTATATACCCGGCGGCGCGACGCCCGACTGGAAGCCGAGCCGCCGTGTCATCAGCCGCATCGGCAACGCCGTCGCACGCACGGTGCTGGGGCTGCCGGTACGCGATTGTACGACGGGGTACAAGTGCTACCGGCGCGAGGCCCTCGCGACGATTGATCTCGACGCCATTGACCTCGTGGGCTACGGGTTCCTCATCGAGACGACGTATCAGTGCTACCTGCACGGTTTGCGCATTGTCGAAATTCCGATCGTCTTTACTGATCGCCGTGAAGGCAAGAGTAAGATGACCGGGACGATAGTATCCGAGGCGCTTGGCTACGTCTTCCGGCGTCGCTGGCAGCGTGTACGGCAGGAGTTTGGACGGAGGCGGAGCGCTGAAAGCTAATACACTCGTCGTCGTGCCGACCTACAATGAGTCGGAAAACCTCACCGCGATCGTCGCGGCTATCTATGCCGCCCTGCCCGACACGGCTCTCCTGATCATCGACGATGGCTCGCCCGATGGGACGGGCGCCCTCGCTGACGGTTTGCGCGCCCGCTATCCCACGCTGGACGTGATGCACCGGCAGGGGAAGCTTGGCCTGGGCACGGCTTACGTCGAGGGATTCCGCTACGCGCTACAGCACGACTACGACATCGTCTTCGAGATGGACGCCGATTTCTCGCACGACCCGCGCTACCTGCCCGATCTCCTGGCCGCTGCCGCTAACGCCGACTTGGTGATTGGCTCACGCTATGTCCCCGGCGGCCAGACGCCCGACTGGGGCTTCTCGCGCCGGCTCATCAGCGGATTCGGCAACGTCTTCGCGCGGACGATCCTGCGCCTGCCCTTCCGCGATTGCACGGCGGGGTTCAAGTGTTACCGGCGCGCCGTGGTCGAGGCGTTCGACCTCGACGCCATCCGTCTGGAGGGTTACGCCTTCCAGATCGAGACGGTCTATCAGGCTTACCGCAAAGGCTTCCGCATCGTCGAGGTTCCCATCGTCTTCCCCGACCGTAAGATCGGGACGAGCAAGATGAGCCGGGATATCGTGGCCGAGGCGTTCACCTATGTCGTGCGCCGTCGTCTCGGCGGGGGCGCTCACGGCGGGCGCCACGCGCCAATCAGCCACGACGAAGTGGTCAGTAGTTAGTAGTGGCTCCCCGACGAGGACTCGAACCTCGAACCTACCGGTTAACAGCCGGACGCTCTACCATTGAGCTATCGGGGAAAGTGGTTGTGTGTTAGACCCCACAAGAGAAAAATATACCCGACTAGCGACTGAAGGTCAAGTCACTCCAGATAATCTTTGAGCTTGCGGTTGCGCGAGGGGTGGCGCAGTTTGCGCAGCGCTTTGGCCTCGATCTGGCGGATACGTTCGCGCGTGACGTTGAATTCCTTCCCAACCTCTTCCAGCGTACGGCTGCGGCCATCGTCGAGGCCGAAGCGCAGCCGCACCACATCGCGCTCACGTCCGGTCAGATATTTGTCGAGCACGTACTCGATCTGCTCTTTTAAGACCTGATTCACCGCGCTATCCTGCGGCTCGATCAAGGCGTCGTCGGGGAGGAAGTCGCCCAGGTGGCTGTCGTCCTCCTCGCCGATTGGCGTTTCAAGCGAGATTGGGTCGAGCGACAGGCGCACGATCTCGCGCACTCGGTCGGCGTTAATCTTGTCATTGCCGATCGTGCCGGCCAGGCGGACGGCAATCTCCTCCGCCGTTGGTTCGCGGCCCAGTTCCTGAACCAGGAGCCGCGACTCGCGGCCCAGCTTGTTGATCGTGTCGACCATGTGCACGGGGATGCGGATGGTGCGCGCTTGGTCGGCGATGGCGCGCGTGATGGCCTGCCTGATCCACCAGGTGGCATAGGTCGAGAACTTATAGCCTCGTTCCGCATCGAATTTCTCGACGGCGCGAATGAGCCCGATGTTGCCCTCCTGGACGAGGTCGAGCAAGGTCAGGCCGCGCCCGACGTATTTCTTGGCCACGCTGACCACCAGGCGTAGGTTCGCCTCGGTCAGACGCCGACGCGCGTCGAGCCCCTGAACGATTGTCTGCTGATCATACATCCATCCATCAAGGATGCGCTGGGCGTGCGCTGTATCCCCCGCATCACCTAGGATAAGAGCCAGCCGCGCGCATATCTGTTCGTCCGTCGCGCCGGGCTGGCAGCGTTCGTTCAGGATGAGCTGCGCCTCTTTCTCGCCCATGAGGATGAGGCGCGCCAACTCATGCACGGGACGCGAGTGCTCCGTGTCGACATCGTCGAGTGACACGATCCAGCGGAATCCTTCAAACTCCCGCTCGTCGATCGTTAAGGCCCCCGGCCCAGCGTCCAGGCTCATGGGCGTCTTATCAGCCGCTATAGCCAACTCCACCGGTAATACGACGAGATCCAGGTCGGCGTCGCCGCTATCCGCTCCGTCCGGGACCCGCTCCTTGACATCGATCAACGTGATAAGACGGTCCATGGCGCCGTGGGCGACGGACGCATCAAGCCCGCCATGAACGGCGAGGCTATGTATAATCCGTCGAACGCGCTTCTCGTCATGCTTAAGCAAGCGGAGCAGGTTGTTGATCGCCCCCTCCGGATCGTAGTCGTCCAGGCCGGTGGCCTGAACGAGTTCCTTGAGGAGCCGCGCGATCCTTTCATCCGTCTCGTACCGGCCTGCTATCCGGCGGATGACCCTGCGCAGCGTGTCTTCAGGCACACAGAGGAGGTCAGCCCACTCCACGAGATCGAGCGCATGGTCGCGGCGGAGCGCGAGCCCGTGCGTCTTGTTGTCCCCCGCGATGAGCCAGCTGCATTTGATGCGAACCGCGAGGTGGCGGCGCGCTTCATTGAGCACGTTATCGCCGAGCCGCATGGCCTTTGCTAAAGTGCGCTCCTCGATCCCTTTGAGCAGGCGCACTCGTCCGATCTCGCGCAGATACAGGCGGATGGGGTCGTCGACGAGGCTGCCGTCAGGGCTACTGTTGTCCTCGTCTCTATCGTCCTCGTCGTCGCGGTCGACTGCTTTGCCGCGCACGGGCGCTGGCCCTGACCACGCGGCGGGACCTGACACGTCATCCCCCGTCAAGGATACGGACGCGTCAACGGTGAACGCGGGTACGACGATGGTATCGGAAGCCAGCGTCACAGTTGGCGTCGCGCCGCCGTACTCGTCGTCATCCACATCATCCATGGCATGAGTCTGCACGATGGATCTCTCCTGCCGCATCACCGAAGTCCATGTGCTATCTACTAGCTAGCACTTATTGTATCGGCATGAAGACTCTTGCGATTGAACCAATTAGCTTCTGCTTGTGAGCTTAGACTACCAGATTGGGGGAAATTTCGCTATCAGCCGTTAGCCTCGCCCCCCCGCCCCCTCCGTTCCCATGAAGGAACCTTCTCTCGCCCCCCCCGCCCATGGCTGACTGGCCCCTCGGCTGCGGCCGCCGGTCCAGCGCGCCTCCGGGGGAGCCTGGGGAGATGCCTCCCCCCAGACCCCCGCCATACGCACAGCGTGGACGTCATGGGGCCTGGCGATGGGAGATGGCCCGCATCCCCCGCGCCCTCCGCGTCCCCTCCATGCGCCGTGTCTGTCTGTCACGCCGACGGTGTCCGCTAACGCTGACTCGCTCACCAGTACCTGCTCCACTATCGGCCACACGGTCTGTTTGGCGGGGGTCTGGGGGGAGGCATCTCCCCAGGCTCCCCCGGAGGCGCGCTGGACCGTCGGCCGCAGCCGAGGGGCCAGTCAGCCATGGGCGGGGGGGGCGAGGTATAACTACCGATCGCGCTCCCCGCGCTGCAGCGTGGCCTGCGCGGCGGCCAGGCGCGCCACCGGCACGCGGAACGGCGAACAGGAGACGTAGTTGAGGCCGATCTCGTCGCAGAACTCGATCGAGCTGGGGTCGCCGCCGTGCTCGCCACAGATGCCAAGCTCGATGTCCGGCCGCGTCTCGCGCCCGCCCGCGACGGCCTGGCGCATCAGCGAGCCCACGCCCTCGCGGTCGATCACCTGGAAGGGGTTCTCAGGTAAGATCTTCTCCTCGACATAACGTAGCAGGAACTTGCCCTCGGCGTCGTCGCGCGAGTAGCCGAAGGTCGTCTGCGTGAGGTCATTGGTGCCGAACGAGAAGAACTCGGCGTCGCCGGCGATCTGGTCAGCCGTGAGCGCGGCGCGCGGCACCTCGATCATCGTGCCGATCTTGACGTGCACATCCGTGCCGTGCGCCTCCTGGACCTCCTTGACGACGCGCTCCAGCCGCTCGCGCACGATGCGCATCTCGTTGACGTGGCCGACCAGCGGGACCATGATCTCGGGCTTGGCGTCGACGCCGTCCTTGACCAACTCGCACATCGCCGTGACGATGGCGCGCGCCTGCATGTCGATGATGCCGGGGAAGGTCAGGCCCAGGCGGATGCCGCGCAGGCCCAGCATGGGGTTCTGCTCGTGCATCGACTCGACCTGCGCCAGTAACTCCTCTTTCCGCTTGAGTTCATCGGGATCGTTGCCGCGCACGCGCAACTCGGTGGTCTCGACGAGCAGGTCCTCCATGCTCGGTAGGAACTCGTGCAGCGGCGGGTCGATCAGGCGGATCACCACGGGCAGACCGTCCATGGCGCGCAGGATGCCGCGGAAGTCCTCGGTCTGGAACGGCAGCAGGCGGTCGATCGCGTTCTGGCGCGTCGTCTCATCCTTGGCCAGGATCATCTCCTGCACGATAGGCAGCCGGTCCTGCTGGAAGAACATATGCTCGGTGCGACAGAGGCCAATGCCCTGGGCGCCGAAGTCGCGGGCGCGCGTGGCGTCCTGGGGGTAGTCGCCGTTGGCCCACACCTGCATGCGGCGCTTCTGGTCGGCCCAACCAAGCAGCGTCTGCAGGTCCGTCTCGTCCTTGAAATTGGGGTCGTAGGTGTTGAGGTGGCCGGCGAAGACCTCGCCGGTCGCTCCGTCGATGGAGATGTCCTCGCCCTCTTTGATGACAGTGGCGCCCACGCGCATCTCGCCCCGCTCAGGGTCGATCGCCAGGTCCCCGGCGCCAGCGACGCAGGGTAGGCCCGCGCCGCGCGCCACCACGGCGGCGTGGCTGGTGGCGCCGCCGCGCGCCGTCAGGATGCCCTTGGCCACGATCATGCCATGGTAGTCCTCGGGCGAGGTCTCAGGGCGCACCAGCACCACGGCCTGCCCCTCTTTAGCCCACTGCTCGGAGCGGTCGGCCGTGAAGACAGCCTTGCCCGTCGCCGCGCCCGGCGAAGCGTTGAGGCCGGTGGCGAGATGCTTGCCCTCTTTGGTCAGGCGCTCCTTCTCCCGCTGGTCGAAGCGCGGCAGCAGCAGCTGCACGATATCGGCGGCGGGGACGCGCTTGACCGCCTCGTCCTCGTCGATCAGCCCCTCGCGGACCATGTCGACGCTAGTCTTGACCCAGGCGGGTCCGGTGCGCTTGGCCGAGCGCGTTTGCAGCATGTAGAGCTTGCCGCGCTCGATCGTAAACTCGAGGTCCTGCACGTCCTTGTAGTGGCGCTCCATGCGGTCGGCGATTTGCGCGAACTCCTGGTAGACGGTGGGGGCGCGCTGCTCCAGCGCCGAGATCGGCTCGGGGGTGCGGATACCCGCCACGACATCCTCGCCCTGCGCGTTCATCAGGAACTCGCCGTAGAGCCGCTTCTCGCCGGTCGAGGGATTGCGCGTGAAGGCCACGCCGGTGCCCGAATCGGTCCCCATGTTGCCGAAGACCATCGTCTGCACGTTGACGGCGGTGCCGAGGCTATCCGCGATGCGGTTGCGGCGGCGATAGTCGATGGCGCGGCGGCCGTTCCAGGACTGGAACACGGCCATGATGGCGCGGCGCAGCTGCTCGTAGGGGTCAGTAGGGAAGTCCTCGCCGGTATGCTCACGCACGATGGCCTTGTAGCGCGCCACGACCTCTTGCAACGCCTGCGCGTCGAGGTCGGTATCGCTCTTGGCGCCCTTCTCCCCCTTGATGCCATCGAGGGCGTGCTCAAAGACATCGCCCTCGACGCCGAGCACGATCTTGCCGAAGAGTTGGATGAAGCGGCGGTAGGCGTCTTGGGCGAAGCGCTCGTTGCCGGTCAGGGCGGCGAGGCCCTGCGCGACGTCGTCGTTGAGTCCGAGGTTGAGCACGGTGTCCATCATGCCGGGCATAGAGAAGCGCGCGCCCGAGCGCACCGAGAGGAGCAGCGGGTTCTGGCGGTCGCCAAACTTCTTGCCGGTCGCGTTCTCGACATCGCGCAGCGCCGCTTGCGCCTGGTCCCACAGCCCCGTGGGCAGCTGGCGCCCCTCGTCGTAGAAGGCGTTGCAGGCTTCGGTGGTGATGGTGAAGCCGGGTGGGACGGGCAAGCCGGCGTTGGTCATCTCAGAGCAGCCAGCGCCTTTGCCGCCGAGCAGGTCACGCATACGCGCGTTACCCTCGCGGAACAGATAAACCCATTTTTTGTCGGTGGTCGTCGTGCTGGTCGGTACGGTCGCGGTTTGGGCCATGTGTTTTCTCTCCTCCGATTACTATCGACCTAACCCTGCGCTACGGCCGGCCTGGCCCTAACAGCCTATCCGGAAAGTGCCTGAATACGCTCTCAGAGGCTGCATAAGCCTCCCTGACGATTTTCCGGATAGGCTGTAAAGGGACCATGGCAGGGACGGGACCCTAAAGGGTCTGTCCGTGCGCGATCATCGTCGTATCATCTGAAGCGCCTTTAGGCGCCGTATCCTGCCATGGTCCCTTTAGGGCCAGGCCGGCCACAGTCGCAGGTCCTATCCCTCTAATTTTTCCCGTAGCGCGGGCACGAGCTCGGCGATGGGCACGCGCTCCTGCGCCATGGAGTCGCGCTCGCGGATGGTCACGGCGTGGTCCTCCAGCGAGTCGAAGTCGACGGTGACGCAGTACGGCGTGCCGATCTCGTCCTGCCGCGCGTAGCGTTTGCCGATCGACTGCGTCTCGTCGTAGGTGATCATGAAGTGCGGGCGCAAGCTCTTCTCCACCTGGCGCGCCACGGCGGACAGATTCTCCTTCTTGGAGAGCGGCAGCACGGCCACCTTATAGGGGGCCAGGCTCTTGTGCAGGCGCAGGAACGTGCGCTGCTCGCCATTAACCACCGCCTCGTCGTAGGCGTCGCACATGAAGGCCAGCGCCGAGCGCGTCGCGCCCGCGGCCGGCTCGATCACGTAGGGGTAGAACTTCTCGCTGGTCGTCTCGTCGACGTATGAGAGGTCCTTGCCGCTGAACTCGCTGTGCCGGCGCAGGTCGAAATCGGTACGGTTGGCGATGCCTTCAAGCTCACCCCAGCCCCACGGGTAGAGGAACTCCACGTCGGTGGTGCCGGCGCTGTAGTGGCTGAGTTCGCTCTGCTCGTGTTCGCGCAGGCGCAGGCTCTCCGGCTTCATGCCCAGGCTGAGGTACCAGTTGTAGCGCTCCTGCACCCACGAACGATAGGCCTCGTCGGCCTGCTCAGGCCGCACGAAGTACTCGCACTCCATCTGCTCGAACTCGCGCGAACGGAAGATCGAGTTGCCGGGCGAGATCTCGTTGCGGAAGCTCTTGCCTTGCTGGGCGATGCCGAAGGGCAGGCGCTTACGCGTCATGCCCTGCACGGCCTTGAAGTCCACGAAGATGCCCTGCGCCGTCTCGGGACGCAGGTAGACCACGGCGGCGTCGCCCTCGACGGGACCGACGAAGGTCTTGAACATCAGGTTGAACTGGCGTGGCTCGGTCAGTTCGCCGCCGCAGTTAGGGCAGCGGTCGCCCTCCAGATGGTCGGCGCGCCAGCGCATCTTGCACTCTTTGCAGTCGACCAACGGGTCGGTGAAGTTCTCCAAGTGGCCGGAGGCGCGCCAGACCTCGGGGTTCAGCAAGATAGCGCTGTCGATGCCGACGATGTCGTCGCGCATTTGCACCATAGCGCGCCACCAGGCCTGCTTGACATTCTTGAGTAACTCAACGCCGAGCGGACCGTAGTCCCAGGTGCCGTTGAGACCGCCGTAGATCTCGCTACCCTGGAAGAAAAAGCCGCGCCGCTTGGCGAGCGATGTAATTTTCTCGAAATCGATGGGCAAAAGCAAACTCTCCTTAGACGCATCACGTTTGCCTATATATTACCGTATGGAGAGCCTATGGCTCAGGCGCTCTCGACGCGGCGCAGCATATCGAGGAACGTGGCGGCGTTGGGGCGGCGCTCCAGCAGGTATTGGATATATAAGCCCAGGGCGCTCTCGGCCTCACTTAGCGCGGCCTCCGGCACGGCCACGGCAAGGAACACTTCGCCGCGCGTCTGCAGGTTGCGCAGCAGCTTGAGCGCCGTCGTGGAGATCGGGCGCGCCGAGGCGTGGGCGGAAGCGCAGGCGGGGCAGAGCACGCCGCCGAGCGCCGGGTCGAACGCGTTGGCGCCGGGTTCGATCGGCGTATCGCAGGAGACGCACGAGCGCAACTGGGGACGGTAGCCGGAGAGAGTCAGTAGTTGCAACTCGAAGAGGCGCAGCGCGGCGTCGGCGTGGACGGCGTCATCCCCGTTGATGTGCTCCAGCGCGCGCACGAGCACGCGGAACAGCGCGCCGTTGGCCTGGCCGTCCTCGGTGAAGCGATCGACCAGTTCGGCCACATAGCAGGCTTTGGTGAGCGCGGAGAGGTTCTCGCGCAAGTGGGGGAAGGTATGGCGCGCCTGCCCCTGCGTCACGATCTCCATGTTACGGCCGTGCACGAGCAAGACCGAGGCGTGGGCAAAGAGATCGACGTGGCCGCCCATGCGGCTCGTCCCGCCGCGCACGCCCTTGGCGATGGCGCGCACCTTCCCCATGTCGGGCGTATACAGCGTCAGGATGCGATCCTTCTCGCCGTAGTCGAACCCCTTGAGGACAACCACTTCCGTACGAGTCGTTTTGACTGGGCGCATACCTTTTAGTGTACCGCTTTCATCATCCCTATAAGGGCTATTCATCGCTTATAATTACTTATATGAACATCACATCGACATGGCCGCCGGTGGCCGTCGCACCGTGGGCGGAGGTCGTGCCCGGCGCCGGCCCCATGACCATGGCCGATTATCTGGCCTATCCCGACGGCGACGGCTATCGCTACGAGTTGGTGGACGGAGTACTGGTCCGCATGGCCGGCACTAGGCCCGAGGCGGGGGACGTGACCCGCGCCCTGCTGTTCCCGCTCGCCGCCTACGTCCAGGCGCATGGTCTAGGCGTCGTCACGCTGCCCGATGAGGTCTACGACTTTGAGCGGACAGGGCAACCGAATACCGGGCTGCTCCCTCTCTTCTCGACCGACGTCCTGGGCAGTCCGGTCGGTCTCTCGCCGCCGCCTAAGTTCTTGCGGTTATGCGTCCGCGCGTAGCATGTCGTTCTCCGTCCGCGCCAGCAGGGCGCGATCGAAGAGCGCATCAAGGTCCGTGTCCGAAGCGGTGTTGTTGATCAATGCCTCCACCTCCGGCGTCACATGGCCGAACCGGACTTGAATAGCGCGCCTAATATTCTTACGTGTCGCCTCGAGCTCGACCTGGTCTCGCCACGTCAGTTCTGTCGCTTCGATTACCATCACCTCACCTCCTTGTCCCTGTGCCTCTAATTGTACCCGCAGGGCCACACGGTCTTCAACGTTAACCGGCAAAGTCACAAACGCTTCTCCTCAGCCCGTTGTCAGGCGCCAAGAGACGGCCGACATCGCCGTCACTCATGGGGCAAACAACGAGGCCAGCGCGGAGAATACTCGCTTTTGCGTGGCCGTGTCGATCCGTCCCAGCCTCCTGATGAGGCGCGTCTTATCGACGGTGCGCAGTTGATCGAGCACAATCTGCCCGTCCTTATTGTCAAATCGGCATGAGACACGCGTTGGGTAGGATCGACCGCGTGTCGTCATTGGAGCGACGATCACGGTGGCGATGTGCCGATTCATCTCATCGGGCGAGACCACGAGACAGGGCCGCGTTTTCCTGATTTCACTGCCCATTGTCGGGTCGAGGCTGACCAGATACACCTCGAACCTCGCGGCTACCACTGCCATTCCGTCTCATCCCATGCCGGCGTAGCGGGCGCGCCCGCGTCGAGCAAGTCATCGTCACCAGTGTCCGCCATCGCCTGAAACGCCGTGTCCCAGCCCGCGCGTGGGTGCGCTGTGGCCCGGATCACCAACTGCCCGTCCTGTGCCTCGACCTCAACGTCTTGCTCCAGCCCCGCCTGCTCCAGGAGCGTCTTGGGCAAGCGGAGGCCCCGTGAATTGCCGATCTTGATGAGCCGTGTCCGTATCGCGTTGCTCAAGGTCGTTTCTCCTTACTCATCGACATGTAGTCACATTGTATATCCCTTGAGGTGAAGAGGCAATGGAATGACGGCTAGCATTTCCTACGTTTCCATAATAAACGCCCCAACCGTGCCGCGTACATGGCATGGTCGGGGCGTTCGCGCGCGTGGCCGTGGTTACGGAGTGACCTGGATCGGTACGGTTGAGGCGGCGCTCGAGCGCCCGCTCCGCGCCTGTACGCGCACGTCGGCCGCCACCGGCGCCGCCGTCACATACTTCAGATGGAGGACGCCCTGATACAGGCCGTAGGAGTCGGCCATCCCCTGGACGGTCTTCCGGTAGAGCAGCGCGCCGAGCTTGGGCGCCTTGGGTCCTTCCTTTGTACTCCTCTACTCCCTCGTCACGCGGCGATCCATGAGAGTACGGGACGCCCCGCCCGTGGCCGAAGCGCCAAGCCGTCCCTCATCATGTGAGCGCGAGGCATAGACCTCATGAGGGCGCACGTATACTCACACGCGTGATGATAAGGGCAACGGTACGCCGTCAGCGATCCCCCGTTCGGGCTATCCGTGCGCCACAGGCGCCTCGATATAGTGATAGCGCCGGCGGCTGCCGTGGGCCTGACCTTAAAAGGCCATGGCAGGGACCGGACCTTGAAAGGTCAGCAGGCGCCAGCCGCGCGCCGCGTGAGAGGAAATGCCGACGCTCCCAGTGCCGGTCACCCCGAGACGTCCGCGCGCTAACGACTTTTCACAGACCCTGAGTGTCATCCAGTGTGCGAGGCGAGGACACGATGTCGCGGACTATAATAGAGGCAAGGTGAGCAGATGCTCTCCTACGATGTTGTAGAGTATAGCGGGGGGCACGCGGCTGACAACTCACCCGATCGACTTCGACAGCCCCTGGAAGGAGGCGTTGGAAGAATACCTGGAAGACTTCTTTGCCCTCTTCTTTCCGCGGGCGCACGCTGAGATCGACTGGGCGCGCGGCGTCACCTTCCTGGACAAGGAGTTGCAGCAGGTCGTGCGCGACGCCGACCTGGGGCGGCAGATCGTCGACAAGCTCGTGCAGGTGTGGCGGCGCGATGGCGTGGACGCCTGGGTGTTGGCGCATATCGAGGTGCAGAGCCAGGAGGAGGCCATCTTCGCCCACCGCATGTTCGTGTACTACTACCGGCTGCTCGATCGCTACGCCCGTCAAGTGGCCAGTTTCGCGGTGCTGGGCGACGAGCGTCCGGGCTGGCGTCCGTCACGCTACGAAACGGCGTTGTGGGGCTGCGAACTGCGCTTCACCTACCCGATCGTCAAACTGCGGGACTATCGGACGCGGCGCGCCGAGTTGGAGGCGAGCGACAACCCGTTCGCGACGGTGGTCTTGGCGCACCTGGCGGTGCAGGACACACGGCGCTCGGCGGCGCGGCGGCGGGAAGTCAAGCTGGCGTTGACGCGCCGCTTGTACGAGCGGGGCTACAGCCGGGAGCGAGTGCTGAGCCTGTTCCGGTTCATCGACTGGCTGCTGGCATTGCCGGCGAAGCAAGAAACACTATTCTGGCGAGAGATCCAAGAGTACGAGGAGGAGCGAACGATGCCATATGTCACGAGTGTGGAGCGCATAGGACTAGCGAGAGGGCGCGAGGAAGGGCGCGAGGAAGGGGCGCGCGAGACACTGCGCCGGTTCGTTGAGGCGCGATTCGGGGCGGTCCCGCCGGCGTTGGAGCAGCGCATCGCCGCCGCCGATCGGGCGACGCTCGATCAGATGGTCGCGCGCGCGGCTGTCGTGCCGACTGTCGATGACCTGTAGCTACCCCTTCCCTACCATATGTATCAACGAACGCCCCGACTGTGCCGTACACGGCATGGTCGGGGCGTTCGCGCGTGGTCGTGGTTACGGGGTGACCTGGATCGGTACGGTTGAGGCGGCGTTCGCGCGCCCGCTCCGCGCCTGTACGCGTACGTCGGCCGCCACCGGCGCCGCCGTCACGTACTTCAGATGGAGGACGCCCTGATATAGGCCGTAAGAGTCGGCCATGCCGTGGACGGTCTTGCGGTAGAGCAGCGCGCCGAGCTTGGGCGCCTTGGGTCCTTTGGCCCCCTTGACCGCTGGCGGCGACGGGACCGCGTTCCTGACGTCCAGCGTGACGGCCACCTGGGCAAAGGGGGTAGTGTGCACCGTCACGGTGAGCGCGCCGGTTCCACTCACCTGGGGCGCCGCGTCCAGGGTCAGCGCCAACGGGCACGCGCCGGGCGCGCTGCCGGGCGAACCGCTGATCTTAGCCACGAACGCGTTCGACGCCGGCGGAGCGTAGGTCGACCCGCCACGCACCGCGCGGCTGATCGGGAAGTTGGGCGAGAGCGTCTGGCCGCCGATGTACGCGTCGCCGTGGTAATCGACCGCGATGGCCTGGCCGCTGTCCACAAACGTACCGCCGAGGTAACTGGAGTAGAGCAGGGCGCTGCCGCAGGAGTTTACCTTGGCCACAAAGGCGTCCAGCATCCCGAAGCCGCCGCGGTTGCCGCCCAGGTCCCCTTGCAGGGCGCCTTTGAGCGGGAACACCGGCGTGTTGAAGGCGGCCGACGCCGTACTGCCGGTGACGTAGGCGTCGCCGGCGGGATCAAGCGCGATGGCGTAGCCAATGTCGTCGCCGATGCCGCCGAGATACGTCGAGTAGCGCAGCACGCCGCGCGGGTCGAGCTTGGCCACGAAGGCGTCGATGCCGCCGCCCGAGGTCGGCTGCGCCACGCCGACGGTGCGCGGGATGCCGCCGTTGGTCTCGCCCACGATATAGGCGTCGCCCGCGTTGTCGACGGCGATGCCGTGCGCCTTGTCGGCGGCGGTGCGTCCGAGGTAGGTGGCGTAGACCAAGCTGTTCCCGGCGGCGTTCAGCTTGGCGACGAACGCGTTGTAGTCCGTGCCGTACAATTGGGCCTGCAACGCGTGCTTGGGTGTCGGGAAGTCCGGCGAGTTGGTCTGGCCGGTGACATAGGCTTCGCCGGCCCTGTCCACGGCGATGCCGACGGCCGAATCGCTCAGGCTTCCACCGAGGTAGGTACTGTAGATCAGCCCGCTGCCGGAGGGATTCAGCTTGGTGACGAAGGCGTCGACCTGCGTGCCCAACGTGCCCTTGCCGTAGCCGAGCGAGCCCTGTAAGGGGTTCTTGAGCGGAAAGTTGTAGGAATAGGTGTAGCCGGTCACGTAGGCGGCGCCGCCGCGGTCAACCGCGATGCCGGTAGCCACGTCATCCCCGACTGTGTCGGCGTTGTCGGTACTGCCGCCGAGGTACGTGCTGTAGAGCAGCGCGCGCCCGTTGGAGCTAAGCTTGAAGATGAAGGCGTCGTTGCCGCCGTGGTTCACCTTCTGGAAGGCGTGGTCCGTGACCGGGAAGGCTGGCATCGTCGTCAAAGAAGGCGTCGTGAGGCCCGAATTGGTATAGCCGGCCACGTAGGCGTCGCCCTGCCCGTCGACCGCGATGCCGGTAGCCACGTCCTGGCCGCCGCCGCCGACGAATGTGCTGTAGACCAGCTGGTGGTTGTCCGCGCTCAGCTTGGCCACGAAGGCGTCGGCGCAGGGATTAGACGAACCGCTGGGGCAATTAGTCGGCACGCGGCCAAGTTGCAGCATCTGTGTCGACGTGATGATCGTGGCGTTGGTGTAGCCGGTGATGTAGGTGTTCCCCGACGAGTCCAGCGCGACGCCGGTGACCGCATTGCTGTAGCCGAAGAAGGTCGAGTAGCTCAGGACGGGGTCGATCACCAGCGGTCGCGCATGGTCGTAGCGCCCCAGAGCAAACCCAAAGGCGTCATAGCCGAGCAGCCGGTAGCGGACGTCGACGCTGACGCGGCGCCCGTCGCGCGCGATCTGGTAGGCGACGGGGCGCGCCCAATTGATGACGCGGCCGCCGGCGACGGCCAGCGACAGGTCGCCGTTCGCGGCCAAGCGCAACGCGCGCGCGCCGCCCACGCCCTGCCGGATCTGAGCCGGATCGGCGTGCGCCGCCACGCGGAAGTCATATTCCAGGCGGTTCTGCGTGCCGTAGTAGCGCAGGTTGACGCCTTGGTAGATGCCGGAGTAGTCGACCTGTCCGTAGGTGGGGGCGCCGCGCTGCCAGGTACGCTGATCGGTTCCGCCGAAATAGTTGACCGTACCCTGCTGCCGCGCGTCGCCCGTCACGCGCGCCTGGGGATTCGCGCCGAGCAGGTGGAACCGCAGCACGGCCGAGTTCGTCGGGTGACTACCGTGCATGGCGTGCGACGCCGGCGCCACGTCGTCGAGGGCCAGCGCGGCCTCGCGCGGGGTGAGATACACCGCGTAGCCATTGCCGCGGGCCAGGAACCTGACCCCGTCAAGGCCGTGCCCCGCGACGGCCTCGAAGCCGAGCGGCAAACGCGTATAGCTGGCGCGGGCCGTCGTCGCGGCTCGGGATGTCGCCGTGGCCGCATGTGTATACCCAGAGTTGGCGACGGGGACGACCGGCCGTAGCGGCGCGCGCGCCGCGCCGGAGGCCGGCGACATGAACGCCCCGCTCGACGCGACCAAGAGTGTGGCGCACCCAGTCAGGCCAGCCGTCAGCAGACGGTTTTTGTGGGATAAGGTAATCATTGCTCTCCTTTGTACTCCTCTACTCCCTCGTCACGCGGCGATCCATGAGAGTACGGGACGCCCCGCCCGCGGCCGAAGCGCCAAGCCGTCCCTCATCATGTGAGCGCGAGGCATAGACCTCATGAGGGCGCACGTATACTCACACGCGTGATGATAAGGGCAACGGTACGCCGTCAGCGATCCCCCGTTCGGGCTATCCGTGCGCCACAGGCGCCTCGATATAGTGATAGCGCCGGCGGCTGCCGTGGGCCTGACCTTAAAAGGCCATGGCAGGGACCGGACCTTGAAAGGTCAGCAGGCGCCAGCCGCGCGCCGCGTGAGAGGAAATGCCGACGCTCCCAGTGCCGGTCACCCCGAGACGTCCGCGCGCTAACGACTTTTCACAGACCCTGAGTGTCATCCAGTGTGCGAGGCGAGGACACGATGTCGCGGACTATAATAGAGGCAAGGTGAGCAGATGCTCTCCTACGATGTTGTAGAGTATAGCGGGGGGCACGCGGCTGACAACTCACCCGATCGACTTCGACAGCCCCTGGAAGGAGGCGTTGGAAGAATACCTGGAAGACTTCTTTGCCCTCTTCTTTCCGCGGGCGCACGCTGAGATCGACTGGGCGCGCGGCGTCACCTTCCTGGACAAGGAGTTGCAGCAGGTCGTGCGCGACGCCGACCTGGGGCGGCAGATCGTCGACAAGCTCGTGCAGGTGTGGCGGCGCGATGGCGTGGACGCCTGGGTGTTGGCGCATATCGAGGTGCAGAGCCAGGAGGAGGCCATCTTCGCCCACCGCATGTTCGTGTACTACTACCGGCTGCTCGATCGCTACGCCCGTCAAGTGGCCAGTTTCGCGGTGCTGGGCGACGAGCGTCCGGGCTGGCGTCCGGCGCACTACGAAACGGCGTTGTGGGGCTGTGAGTTGCGCTTCACCTACCCGATCGTCAAACTGCGGGACTACCGGGCGCGGCGCGCGGAGTTGGAGGCGAGCGACAATCCGTTCGCGACGGTGGTGCTGGCGCACCTGGCGGTGCAGGACACGCGGCGCTCGGCGTCGCGGCGGCGGGAAGTCAAGCTGGCGTTGACGCGCCGCTTGTACGAGCGGGGCTACAGCCGGGAACGGGTGTTGAGCCTGTTCCGGTTCATCGACTGGTTGTTGGAGTTACCGGCGAAGCAAGAGACATTATTCTGGCGAGAGATCCAAGAGTACGAGGAGGAGCGAACGATGCCGTACGTTACGAGTGTGGAGCGCATAGGACTAGCGAGAGGACTAGCGAGAGGGCGCGAGGAAGGGCGCGAGGAAGGGGCGCGCGAGACACTGCGCCGGTTCGTTGAGGCGCGGTTCGGGGCGGTCTCGCCGGCGTTGGAGCAGCGCATCGCCGCCGCCGATCGGGCGACGCTCGATCAGCTGGTCGCGCGCGCGGCCGTCGTGCCGACTGTCGATGATCTATAGCTTGTCGACAGCCTGCTCTTCTCGACCGACATCCTGGACAGCCTGCGCGCGGCCTTCCGTCGCCGCCTCAGTTCCTGCGGTTATGGCTCCGCGCGTAGCACGTCGTCCTCCGTCCGCGCCAGCAGGGCGCGATCGAAGAGCGCATCAAGGTCCGTGTCCGAAGCGGTGTTGTTGATCAATGCCTCCACCTCCGGCGTCACATGGCCGAACCGGACTTGAATAGCGCGCCTAATATTCTTACGTGTCGCATCGAGCTCGACCTGATCTCGCCACGTCAACTTTGTCGCTTCGATCACCATCACCGCACCTCCTTGTCCCTGTGCCTCTAATTGTACCCGCAGGGTCGCACGATCTTCAACATTTCTCCTCGCCCCCCCCGCCCCCTCCGGGGGAGCCTGGGGAGATGCCTCCCCCCAGACCCCCGCCAAACACAGATCGCGGGCGGCACAGTGCCTGGACATGGGAGACGGCCTGCGGTCCCCGCTCCCATCCATGCGCCGCATCTGCCCGCTTCTCGTCCATGCGCCGCGCCTGACTGTTAGATTGGTCACGTCTACTACCGCTAGATTGGTCACGTCTACTACCGCTACCGCGCTTACCAGTACCATTTCCATCATCCGCCGCGACGTCTTTTTGGCGGGGGTCTGGGGGGAGGCCTCTCCCCAGGCTCCCCACTCGCATCAAGCTAAGAAATGAGCAGGGGCGCTTCTTTGGCATCATAAGGGTGTAGAAGACCTTAGGAGCAAAGGAGCGTC
>JAABUV010000892.1_pt1 | contig 44672 bp, 43 predicted proteins | sample 5559971 | NCBI WGS metagenome assembly JAABUV01 (sample SAMN10711881, study PRJNA513362) | rock metagenome | isolation source: Antarctica rocks | place: Antarctica: Victoria Land, Knobhead nord | collected 2015-12-19 | reverse complement strand
AAGCTTAATCAAAAAATGTAAAGCTCTAGAAATCAAAATCGAAGTGCTTGACTTCGAAGATGACATCAATATTCTGACTTATGACAAAATCACAGAATCAATCTGCAAATCGTTGAGTTAAGCATATGATGTCTGTGCAAAGTGAGTTCGAACTCATGATGCTACGTTCGCTTCAGAGAAATATAAATTCACTCACTTCATTTGTAAGTCAAAAAGATTCGACATGACAGTCAGTCTATGCATAGAAAACTCGATAATAAAGTTAAAATCAGATGTACAAGTTCTCGAAGTGCAACTGAACATGAAACTACAATGAAATTTGCATCTTTGTCAAATAGAAGCAGATCATGTCATCAAGATGCTAATGCTTAGTCGACTTGAGATCTTCATCTGAAAGACTACATTCACAAAAGCAAGATAAGTATACTCTGCAATGATAAGATTAAAAATAACGTTTGAAGCATTAATATGACATTAACGCAATAAAGAAGAGAAATTGTTGAGTATAAAATGAAGACTAGAAACTCTTCAGAATCAAGCATTGTGTCATGTGATTGACATCTTCAGAAAAATGAACATCGAAACGCTGAAAGTTGAAACATACACATTCTCGCTACATGTTCATCTGAACAAGCTACAGAATCAAGTCACACTACACAGTTGAATCAACAACAGAACACAGAAGACTCGATGAGCATGCAAGATCATATGTGCTCATCTGATAGAAAATAATAGACTCATTTCTCGCTTCTTGATCTTCAAAAAAATGACGTTTCTGAATGCTTCAATTCGCAAAGAAGCAAAGATACAGTTTAGATGTAAACGACTCAATCTTTTAACGATGACTCAAATGAGTGAACGTGCAATCACACAGTTTCACAAAAGTCAATGAAATCTTCGATGAAAAAACTACAAAAAACGCATTGCAGATATTAATGCATTCTTCGCTCAAAGATTTCATCTATTCAAGAAATCAGTAAAGATGCGTGATGATCTTCAGAAAGTTGAAAGCATTCTTGCAACTTACATCAGAATCGAACGCATAGAGCTGAAGATTTATTTGCACTTGAAAAACGTGTCAAGCGTGAATAGTCTTTAATACAACTGCGAATGAAGTCATCAGACAGTCAAGCATATTCTGATGCACTGCTTGAATTGAACACATCTTTAATTAAATATGTTACAAGATGTTGACTTCATGAACTATTGAATCATCATCTCAATCATGAAGAGTCTCAAGACAACAGCGAGAATAATGATGAAAACGAAGCTGCTAAAGCAGTTTAAAGTGACAAGAACATTCATTCTCTAACATGCAATCATCATGAACAAATTTGATACATAGTCTCAGTTTTATCGTCTTGACTGCATATAGCAGTTGTATAGACAGCGAGCGATTTTCTATCTCAGAGAGTTTTGTTCACTCGACACACATAGCATAAAGTCTCTCATGAGTCGATCTAATTGATGTTACAAGAATGTATGAATTTATTATTATTATTATTATCATATAATTATGTTTGTTAATTTATTGATGATATGACAAGATTTAAATTGCACATTATCTTTTAAGCTTCGTTTATTGTTGATCTTTTCATGATAAAGTAATTCATTCGTGATCTGTATTTTAATTGATGTGCACAATCTTTGTTTCAGAAATTGTGCATGAAATTACTCAAGAAAATTTATTGCAGCTCTGATCATGATGTTATGCTCTTTTCTACTTTACACGTCATAATCATTGTCAATAGAATGAATTTTATGTATCTAAGCACATTAACATAAGCTGCAACAGAGACTGTTCTCGATCATCATCTGAATTTTGCTCAAAGAATTTTTCTAGAATTATCATCTGAATCATTAATTTGTGCTGCGTTGTATCATGAATTCAATGCAAAAGAACTTGATAAAAATTCTGTTAATTTTTGAGACTTTGAGATTCGCTCATTGAGTTGAAAAGATGACAAGATTGATAATGATGAGTGAGAATGCTGTTTACACTGATGTATCTTTTTCTTTGACAAGATGTTTCTGAAAAATCGAATGATTCTAGTGAACTATGTTGAGATCATATTAACTGAGAATATACATGATGATATTAACATTGATTTTGTCTTCTTCTGCAATCATTCTGCAGATCACTGTTTTTAAGATGATAAATCATTATTCAAGCTGTTCAACATATCAAGAAACTTACGTTCTTGTTTTTTAAATCTGAGTTCAGATTCTTTTAATGATATGTCAAAATTATTACTTACTTTCTCAACTTTTCTTTTGACACTTCATTGATAAATGAACTAAACATGATTATTGAGTCAGTTAACTGTGTATTAATAATTCATAATACATGCTATACATCTGACTATTAATTGCAGTGTTTAAGTTTTTCTTGTTCTTATTACTTGTCATGACAGTTCACTTAAAAGACGACGCGAAATAATGATTAATATACAATAAACTGATGAATGCAATCAAGTTCTGAGATAAAAGAGAAAAAGAGTGAAGAAAAAAAGACACAACATGTACTTGAAGATATACAATCTTTAAAAGTGTGTAACTTTGTTATTGTTGACACTATTATGTTCAATTATTGACTGAGAACGAGTAAATTAACATTTTAATGTTCATTTACTTTATTAGATTTGTATTCTAACTTTGTTGCATTGAAATTATGATAATGTTTTCATGATTTACTTAAAAGTGTAAATAGATTTGAAAATTTGTGATAATTTATCATTGCACATGCAAACTGAGAATGCGAATTGCGAATTTTATTGTTCAAAAACTCTGAGCTCAAGCTGATTATCAAAGATAAATTTAAGAGAAAATTCAATAAATTATCTTTGCACATTATGCAAAGTGAGAATGTGAATTGCAAATATTATTGCTGAAGAACTTTGATTATCAAAGATAAATTTCAAGTGATTTACAATAAATTTATCTTTGCATTTGCAAATTGAGAATGTGAACTGCACATTTTATTGCTGAAGAACTCTGATTACTTAAGATAAATTTCAAGAAATTTATGATAATTTTTCTTTGCATGTGCAAACTGAGAACATGAATTATGCATTTTATTGTTGAAGAACTCTGAATCTCACTCATCACATGATTGAAACTCAATGTACATGATGTTGCAGTTAGATTTAAACATGCAGTTTGCTCTTTGTCATGCTTAATGACTTCATAGATGAGAATGATGAACGAAGATATATGAGAAGAATCATGATATTTTTCATCAAGTTCATTTTCATCGTATTGTGCTTAATGAAGTTCAGATCATCAAAAATTATCTGTTTCAGAACTTTATAGTTTGCAGAGATTTAATGAAAAAGCATCGTTGAATGATTAGAATTGAGTGAAAGAATTCTTTTCATTTTTCAAGTTTCTTTGCATTTCATGTACAGAAACTATCAAGATGTTCAAGAAAAATTTCGTCAATTCAAGTAAGATACAAAATAAGATGAATAATATCATTTATATGAGTGAAGTTAAATCAGCTGAGCTGAATGCATATGTGCATGCATGCATGCAGTGTGCAAATGATGTGTTCATTGCTGATCAAAAAGTACTAGAAAGTAAGAAAAGAAGAAAAGCAAAAAGAAAATAGTGATGTGAAAGAAATGATGTGTCAAAAGAAGAAAAAAAGAAGAAAAAAGCTTAGATTCATGAAATCACAATCAACATCTTTATTAAGAAGTGCAATGACAGACTTGTTTCTAGCAGCTTATTGTGATAGCTTTGAATTCAGTCTGAATTCAGTCAGACTTGTTTCTAGCAACTCTCTTTAAACTAACGTCAGAGATAAAGTTGTGCATCGCGACTTTGTCATGCATGACAGTATATAAATAAAGCAGTCTGTGACTTCTTTCTACAATCTAGATAGATTTCATCATATATAATACTGTTCACTCTATTCTTTCAATAAATTATGAGTTCAATTAGCAAGAAGCTTTCAACATAATTAAATTGAAACACTCTAAGCATTTGATGCTCGACAAGTTGATACAAAATCTATTCAAATGAGCAATCAGCGATCACTTACTATGCATCTCACAAGAAGATAAATAAGTACATTGACTTAAAGAAGTTCAGTGAAATTCAACAGCTTACTACGCATCTTACAAGAAGATAAATAAGCACTCACATCAAGTCAACAGTTTACTACAAGTTTTCAAAAGAGCGAATAAATAGACACACTTAATCACGTTGAAGAATGCATAAACTTTCATCATCACTGACGAGATTAAATTCTTTTCACTTCACTCGTCAATTTATCTAATATTTTTTTCTTCTTTGATTCTAACAACAAGCTGAGTCTACATTGCACATCATGAATTTCAACAACTTCTTTGTCAAATGATGATCTGTTTTCATTCTCACTTGCAAGAACTGTGATCAATGATTTTCTCTCATGAAGAAATGACTCATTGAGAAAGACTTGTGATTCATTATTGAAGACAAGTCTGACTTGAACATACTCAGCAGCATCATCAGCATCATCAGCGAAATTCAATTTCTCGACTTTGAAAGTCAAAAGATTGATGCAAAAGCTCATTACTGACTGATCATCTGCATCATCATTAATGATCAAGAACACATTGCAAACAAGACATCAGCAAAAAAGATTTGAAATGCTCTGAGCTATAAATACAAAGAGAAGTTACAAATCATTGAAAGACAATATCTGATGAATTTCATTAATTACAGAATGTTGATGAATATCTTCATTGAAAAGACATGAACACATCTCGTCAAATTGACTTGAAAGATCGTTGCAACACAGAAAGACATGAGCAATTTATTTAAGTTAAAACGTCACTTTCAAGTCTTACTTCAATTGCTGTCAGATAAATACATGATCATTCAAGATGTCATTGATGCGCAGAATAAATTAAATGTCGAGAAGAAACTTCAAAAGCTACAAGAGAAGAAAGCACAATTGAAGACAACAAAGACTGTGTTATAAGTCAAGTGAAGAAATGAACGTAAGCGCATTAATCATAAGCAGAACAAATGCAAAATCAGTCATCATTGCAAAAGTCTTTCAGACTTTGACAGCGATCAATTGCATCATCATCAGTTACAACAATTTCTAAAATGTTTTCTCTGTAAAGATAAACATCATCTAGTCAATTGCTCTCATCTGTCTGCAGCTCAAAAGCTTGTGAAGAAATGCAAAGATAAAGACAAAACAAAGCACAAGAATGCTGATGATTTTCAAACTCTCATTGAGCTTCTGAAGAGTAAGCACAAAAAACACAGAATTTACAGTGCAAAAAGTGATGATTTTGAAATCGCTGATAACAATGAGAAAGATGAGAATGAGAAAAGCAAAAATATTGCAGCTCTGTTAAAGAACATTGTCAGTAAAATTTCTGAATTCAACTGAGTTGCAGATTCTGATGTTTTTTTACACATGATTGATCAACTTTGACTTTTTAGTGATTTTTTAGTTTGCATTAAGAGATGCATCATCAAAGTTGAAGAGAGAAAATTGTATGTCAATCACTGTGACATAACAGTCATGCAAGATCATCATGAAAACTCAGTTAAGCTGTTTTCTGTTCTTCATGTTTTTAAGCTTGAAGTGAATCTTCTTTCTGAAAGAAGAATGTGTAAGAAAGATCTGCAAGAAAGTTTTAATGATAAAGATCTGTACATGCACAACAAGTGAGAAAAGCAGATGATTAAGACTTTAGAATGTAAAGACGTTTACATAGTAAAGAGAATTGCAAACGATCTTGATGAATTTGCATTACTATCAGCTATGCAGCATGACGTCTTATCAGCATTTTCAGCAATGCACAGTTTAATGAATCTCAATGATTCAATGAATTTAAATCACTTCACGCCTTACATTGATGTGATTCATCATCAGAACGAGATCAAAGCTGATCACGATCAACTTAGTTTTGCAAATGACAAAAGCTTTAAGTTGTACAAGCTGTGACATCATTGTTTTGCTCATCTCAAATCAGCAAAGCTTCGTCAACTTCATAAGATCATCACTCTGAAAAAATCTATTTTCATTAATGATAATCATGAGAATGTGTGTGAAATATGTGCACTCATCAAGTTTATTAACAAATGAGAACACAATGTCAATAATTGAAAGACAAGTATCTTGACTTTCATTTTCATAAACATCTGTGAATCACTATCATTGTTTCTTAATAGTGAGTCATACTTTCTAAAGATAATTAACAATTACTTCAGAAAGACTTGATGCATTTCTTTGAAGCAATGATTCAATGCATCAGATGCTTTGCAAAAATGAAAACTTAGCATAAAGCTTCACAGCAATGTCAAACTTCTTTCAGTACACAGTGACAACGTCATGAAACTTAAAGTCATCTTGAATGACTGATGCTCATCAGTTAACATTACTTCTCAATACATTGTCTCACACATGTTGATTCAAAATGAAGTAGTCAAAAGAGTTATATACATCACAGAAAACTTGATGCAAGTCATGATCAAAAATGCTGAACTTCTCATTAAGTTCTGAGCAAAAGCTGCAAAGACAGATGTCTATCTGCAAAATTGAATCATCATGAGATTCTTGATCAACGAAGTTCTCATGATTTCAAAGAAGATATTCATCGAAATCAAGCTTTCAATTGATCATGTACAAGTATGAGAATGCAAATGTTACTCATACGTTGATCTTAAGTTATTGTCAATCAAAGACAGACGAGACAAATTCATGAACAGAGACAGATTCAATGTTTTCATGAGATATGTGAAAAATATCAACAAGCAATATCATTTCTGAGTCTCAGATCTTGATCGAGTCATCAAGAGTCATGCTGTCAAGTTTGCTGAAGATGAAAAGAATGAAAACATGAACTTACAACTTTGCAAGCAGACATTCAACGTTCTTTCAGAGTGAAGATTTGTAAGAAAATCATCAAAGAATAATGTTTCAATTAATGTTTCAAAATCTGATGCTTTCATGATTGATGTTTCATCTGAATCAATTGATGCATTGAAGACTATTGCAATCAACTTGAATGCACTCAATTCTAAGATCACGTCACATACATCAGATGAGTGCAAAGCTCACATGAATGTTCAAATCACTCAAAAAGTCTTTGCATCAAGCATGTTTAAGTCAGCAGCTTAAACATTTCTGCATGTAGTCATTTCAAAGAGAAAAAGAGACAGCGAAAATCAACAATTGAAAGAATGCGCATTCAAGATCTTGCAAGCTATGATGATCTGATTTGTCACAGAGAAAGTTGATGATGATGAGAGTGATTCTGATGCAAGCATGTCATAAACATTATTTAACGTCGATGAATCTGACTTTTCTAAAGCAATAAGAATTCTCACGTTAAACATTTACAAAGACGCAGTGCAGAACTCAGTTTGAGAAGAACTTTGAAAAGAAGCAATCAATGCAGAACTTGTGATGCTAGTCATTAATGAAATCTGACAAGAAAAAGTGTTGCTCAAAAAGATCAACATCGTGATAAGTAAATAAGTCTTTAAGTCAAAGATGCACGTCAATGATTTTCTTGACAAACTGAAGATAAGACTGATAGTCAGAGATTTCTTTCAAATTCATGAAGTTAACTATGAGAATATTTTCATGTCAATCATCAAGTTTGACACTTTGCAAATCTTTCTAATCATTGCAACAATGAAGAATCTTGAACTTCATCAAATTGATGTAAACAATGCGTTTACTGAATCGTTTCTCAAAGAAATCATTTACATGTTCTTTTTGTCAGAAGTGAAAGTCAGACTCGACTGCGCTCTGAAAGTTCTTCAAAGTTTTTATGATTTCAAGCAAGCTGCATAAGACTGACATGATCATTGTGTAACAGCATTGTTTAAACTCAACTTTGCTCAATGCGTTGCAGACTCATGTCTTTTGATTCATGAGTTAAAAGAAATCATGTTGTTACTATATGTTGACAACATAATCATTGTTTTCAAATCATTGAGCAACGTTAAATGATTTAAGCATGAGTTTCAATGTGTTTTCAAAGTCAAGAATCTGAGAAAAATGAAGAAGATTCTTGACATTCAAATCACTTGCAACAGAAAGACATGAATCTTACAAATAAATTAAACTCACTATCTTCATGATGTTCTTGAAAGACTCAACATAAGACAAGATAAGCATAAGACAACAGATCTTTCAATGAATGAATATGATGCTCTTTGCTTAACTGAACTCGAAGATGTGAGAATCAATCAGCATGAGTATTAACAAGTCATTGAAAGTCTCATGAATATTGTAATTTACATTCATTTCAACATTGCTTTTGCTCTCAATTGACTAAGTCAATATCTTAGCAATTTTGCAAAACATCATGAACATGTTTTGAAGAAGTTAATGCAATACGTTCGTTTCATCATTGATTTAGACATCACGTACGAAGTCAGTAAAAGCATGAAGTTAGTAAAATACTCTGACTCAGACTACGTCTTAGACAAACTAGATTGCAAGTTAATTCTTGTTTACATTTACATGCTTGATAAAGAATCAGTCTTCTGAATGAGTTGAAAGCAAAAGTTCATTGTCACATTGATCATTGAGACAGAGTACATGACTTTATCAATCTGCATTAAGAAAAATCTATGAATCAATCAAGTGCTTAAAAACATGAATCTGACAAAGTATCTGAGCATCAGTCACAATCATATTGATATTCTTAAGAAGATTACTCATCAATCTGTCTCATTTACACAGCTCAAGAGAGATAATCAAGCATCTTTTATGCTGATTAAGAATGCTCATATTCATGAAAGATCAAAGCACATTGACATTGCTTATCATCACATTCGAAATTTGCACAAGAAGAATCAAATTTCAGTGAACTTCATCTTTAATCAAGATATGATAGCAGACGAATTGATCAAGTCACTATCTCGACAGAACTTCAAAAGATTCATTGAACAACTGAGATTGAAAAGCAGTGAAAGCTGAAAGACTTGCAAGCATCGAGTGAAAGTGTTAAGAAGTGCAATGACAGACTTGTTTCTAGCAACTTATTGTGATAGTTCTGAATTCAGTCTGAATTCAGTCAGACTTGTTTCTAGCGACTTTCTTTAAACTAGCATCAAAGATAAAGTTGCATGTCGCGACTTTGTCATGCGTGACAGTATATAGATAGAACAGTCTGTGACTTTTCTTTACAATCTAGATAGATTTCATCATATGTGATACTGTTCACTCTACTCTTTCAATAATTTTTTTCATTCTCAACTCATAATTTCTCATCATTGATGTCTTCTTATTAGCATTCTCATTCTTCTCGCTCTCATTCATCAGAATAAACGACTTTTTATTCTCTTCAATGCTCATTAATTTAAACAGTCACATCAGCTTTGTTAAACTCAGCTGATTCAACATCTTGATGTCATCAATGATAATATTAATGATCTTATGCTTGCTGTTTTGCAGCATTTACAGTTTCTCATCAATGCTGTTCTTGATGACAAAACAAGTAATGAAGATTTCAAAGAATTGATCAATGCAAAAAACGTGACAGAAAACTTGTTGTTTCATGCTGCTGTTTCATCACAGATCAACACAGATGACATGCAAGATCAGTTTCTTATTAATGCTGTTTTAAACAACATGATGAGTGATAAAGATTTTGAAAAACTGATTAATGCAAATGATGTGACAGAAGATTTGTTGTTTCACGCTGCTGTTTCATCACAGATCGATGCAGATGATGTGCAAGATCATAATGAGATTAAGTTTAACATCATTGCATTTGAGAAAGATGATCATGATTTTCATAATCAAGTCATTATAAAACATGATGATGACATGATCGCGAACTTTCTGACTTATTTTGTCGTGATAATTAATAAAGACTCAGTCACGCTGTTGAAAGAAATAATTCAGCACTTTCATGCTATTTTGCAATTAACTTGTTCTTAAGTCAGAGAATTCATGACATGATAAAAGTTTACAACATGTGAAACTGAATAAAGATAATGATCTTCTTGTTCAACTTCTTCATCAATCACAGCTCAATCTGCATCTGCATCATCATTGTTTTCAAAGATGAAAGAATCAAGTTATTGAAATTGATTCATTTGAGATCTTGTTCAAAATCTTTGCAAGTGCATAAGAAAGTTCTTTCATTGTCTTTGATATTCATTTGTAATTCTTTTAATTTATTGCATGATTGAAACTTAATGTAAATGCTATTGCAATCTAAACATGCAGTTTGCTCTTCATCATGCTTGACGACTTTATAAACAAGAGTGTTAAGACACTCTTTGCAGTAAACATGAAAACAACTAATTATTTAAAATTCATTTGAAGAATCATGATATTTGTGACAAAGATTTTTATTCTTGAAATCATCATTAATATTTAAATTCAATTCTCAATCTATTGTTGAATATATTTTCATACTTGTAATTCTGTTCTTGAATTCTGCTTGCATCTCTTTATACTTTGCAATAATGAAACAGTTTACATTTTGCACTTCATGAAAAAATAACTTCATACACAGCATGTTGAATCAATTCATGAATGATAGTTGTTAAATCATGAACACAGTGAAAAGTTTATCAAATTTTCTGATGATTTTCTGTAGATTGTTATTTATCTTAACACTCTGCTTGCGTTTTAGAGCGTTGAAAATCAATCTACTCATAACTGCATTAATTTATCTAAGTTCTTTAACATTAACAGAAATCTCATTTCATTGATGAAATTACTTGCAATCTTCATTCAAAGAAGTAATCATGGTTAAATGAAGAATTTGTAAAGCAAACATTGCAAATGACAATCTCATCATTGAAGATCTTGACAAAGACTGAGCAATTTTTACTGAGAAATCTCTTGACAATTGAGTGTCTCTTTCATGAGTATCAATCACTTCTTCTTTATGAAATCTTCATTGCTAGAGAGCAAGTTTTTGCTGATAATGTATCAAAGACTTTGCTTTAAAACTGAAATGTTGCAAATATTGTTAATTCAAAAAGTAATAAAACTTTCATTCATCAATCATGAAATCTTCTTCATAAGTTTGTATAACACAGATATGATCTTTGCTGTTAATGAAATCAAAACATTAATGCATGCTTTCAGTTATTCTTTTACTTTTCTTGAATTTTCATTCTTGAGTTCTACATACATGTAATCTTTCTCAATTTAGTTATTGCATCTTTTTTTAAGATCTTTCATGATTGCAGTTTGCAACGTTTGATTGATAACTTAAGTATATTCTCAAATGTTGAAGTAGTGAAGATTGATTTTACTACTTTCAAAATCAGTAAATGAATTAATATAATCTTTACAATTTTCTAGTTACTGATCTGAAGAAAGTTGATCAATGATGAACTGAAAGCAACAGCAGCTCTTTGCTGTCATCTTTATCAACGCAGTCTGTCAGCATCGCTCATTTTCAATCTCAATTCATCTCATATTTTCACTATTGTAAAGAATTCTATTCTTCGTCACGTCGTAAATTTTCTTCTCAATCAATAATCTTTTATATTCTTTGAATTGCATGTTCAGCAGATTGATCTTTTCTTGTCTTTTATTCATAATTAAGTGAATAAAATTCATCAATGATGTTTGATTATCTGATTTCTTCATCGTCAGCAACGTTGTAGCATTTCATGACATCAACAATAGTTGATCAGCATTATCATCTTTAATTTCTTCTTGCAACTTTCTTTGACACTGAATGTTTTCATGTATTCACTCTCAATGTTATGTTCTTCATCTTTCATTGTTGTTCAATCATTAAATCATGATTATTAATGTTTTGTGCAATCAATTCTGTGATATGCTTTCAATCTTTTTGTCAAAGATGATGATAATCTTTGCAGTCATCGTTCAAAGTCTTTTCTTTGTCAGTTCACTATCAAGTTTTATGTCATATATTTTTGAAGATATCATCTTCTTCTTCATTGTCATTATGATCTCACTTCATTTATCATCATTAATCATTAAGTCTTTCTGCATCATCTTTTTGATTCAATTATGTGACTGCAATTTATTGTAAAAGATCATCAAAGATCTTGTACTGAACACATTGATTTTTCTTATGCAACAAAATCGCAATGAGTCTTGAAGAGCATCAAAGACTTCGAAGAAATATGAATGCAATATAGATGCAATGTTGTTTATGCAATGAAGAATGTGCAGAAATGAGATGCTGTTATTTCAATTTCAAGACAGACTAATGATTTTTATTACACTTGAATTCTATGATTATCACAGAATGTGATTATAAAAGCTGTGTTGATAGTTGAAAGACTTGATGATAATAATCTGATGAATACAAAGAAACATAGCTTTAATTATGTTACAGTCACGTTGTAAGTCTTGCATGAGTTTGATTCTAAAAAATTAAAATATTTAGAAAATACATTGTTAATGTAAAAACAGAAGAAAAAACAATCATAACATGCATACAACAAATTTTGAAAAAGAGCACTACATGCAAAACAGAATGAATCTAAAGAATGATCAAATGATGATGAATTGCACGAGTTGCAGCAATGCAAGTTCAAAGATAATTGCAAGCAACGTTGACATGTTGCAAGAAAACAGTGACGCGAGATTGCAACGCTCATGCAATGATGAAGAGAAGATAGTTGACATTATCAATCTACTAATAAAGACATCAACATTAAAGAAAGAAATGAGCAAAGATTACTTATAAAAAGAAATAGCATTGAAGCTGATGCATCATCTTCGACTTGAATCAGAAGAAAAACATCACACGACTTAAAATGCATTCATTGCAAAGAATGTACAGAAACTGAAGACATCAGTTCAATTGCTAAGCAAGCAGTTACAAATGCAGAGAAATACGCGTCTCTTATTGAAAATCATGTCATGAGCAAACGTGACAAGAGAAGAATTATCAATGAAAGAGCAATGTCTCAGAGAAGAATCATCATTGCTTTGCAAGAAACATGAAGTTATGATAAAGATAATAAACAGAGAAGAAATAAAAAAGATGCAGAAGAAGATCGTTAAGCAGATTCTTTAAAGAATAGCAAACATGTCAACAAGTTAACAAAATCTGATCATGTCTTTTTGCAAGCTGAGTAGCAAAGACATCTTTCTTCACGCAGTCAGTTCAGATGCACAGACAAATCTGAAAAAGACTCAAGAATGAGTAAAAGAAATTGCAAACTTGACGTGTATATCACAACAAATCTTTGCAATGCTGATGTTAAAACTCTTTTGCATGAAATTATGTAACAGCAATAATTAGCTAATCATTGAGTAATCAGAGTCTTAAAGTGATTGCTCTGATCGCTTGAATCAGAAGTGATCACAGTGAGCATGATGAGCATAATGCTCATCTCGCTCATTTTGCTCGAAAATGATCAAAGTGATCATTTAAAGCAGAAATGACTTGACATGATTCTTTTATATTTATATAATGATGATCGTTCTTTTAGATAGAAGCTTCGTGCTCAACTCATGTAATAGTCAATACAGTCTATTGTCTTAGTTATTCTCAGATTTTCAGTCTAGTGATTAGTTTATTATTATACTGATCTTTGTTTATATCTTGTGTTGTTAAAGAAATAATTGTTACACTTTGAGCATCACTCTTTCACAAGATATCAGAGCATCATCTTATCATGATCATTATGTTATTCTCAGAATGAATCACATTAGCAAACATTACTGCATTCTCAAATAGCAAGTCAGCGATTAAAATATCGACGTCAGATCTGTACTATGAAGATAGAAACAAGCTTGATGCTTTTCTTATACAAGTGAACATTTATGTCAGAATGCACAAGAAACTAAGTTCATCTTATGACAAGATATTGTTTGCATTCTCATACTTTAAAGAAGATGTCTTCAAATGATTTAAATCATTGATAAAGAATCACTTGAAGAATAAGTCAAAAGATTAAGAAGATGAGATTAACAAAGTCTTTGAAGACTTTTTTAACTTTGAGTAAGTAATACGAAGAATGTATGAAGATATAAATGCAAAATAAATCGTTGAACAACAGCTGTATGATATCAAGCAATCAGAATCAGCATTCAAGTATATCGCTGCTTTTCAATCAATTGCAGCAAAGATCAAATGAAATGACTCAACTTTTACAGCACAGTTTTATAGAGAATTGAAGAATGTGATAAAGAACAAGATAATTTGTATGAATAAACTTGCAACGTTGCATGCTATGATTAGCAAGACAATCATGTTGAATAATTGACAGTACAAGCAAAGACTTGAAAAGAAGAACAAGATTGCTTATGTTTCAGTTGCATGAAGTAAGAGAAAAAAGAAGCAATTCTACTATGATTCTCAGTCTATGAAGTTAGATGCAATCTGAAAGATATCGACAAACGCTTGTGAAAAGACAGTTTAGCAGAGCAAAACATGTTATACATGTGAAAAGCTAAATCATTTCTTCAAAGATTGTACTCAGAATAAGTACAAGAACAAGTCAAAGTCTTATGATAAGCAAGACAGATCTTTTGCAGCAACAAAAGAAAATCAGAAAGATAAGCATCAAGTGTTGTTATAAACAGCATGTTATGAAAACAATTGTTGCATTCATTTAAGCAATAAGAAAGATTCTGAATGATACTTAAAACTCTTGCAGAAGAATCATTTTTATACAGCAACTCATCATCAATCAGAAGTGCATGATGAGAAAAGTGATGAAAGTTCGTTCACTATGATCATGAAATCAGAGATTCTCGACAGCGAAGTATATAACTTGAACAGATTAAACAGCACTGAAGAAGCTATTCATTAAGCAGTCGAAGAAGAAAATTGACTTAGCAAAATTCTACAAGCATTCATTATTGCAGCAGAAGATGCTCTCAAGCAAGAAGAAGATCATCTTGAAGTAAAGAAAGATTTCAGAAAACTTACAATTTAAGCAAGTTTTATAAGCATGTACAACGAATTGTATACTTTCTTCAAACAAAAAGAGAAAGATTTTTCATAATGAATGCAACAGATTAAGAATGATATACATCAGATTATTTATGACATAGTGCAAGATGAGTTGATTGCATCGCGTAAGAACATTTAATATCATGACATAATCATAAAAAAGTCACTCACAGAAGTCAAGTTCATCAAGCAAGAAGAATATGTACTTCTTGATGAAAATCATATACTCAAAGAATTTAAATAAATGACAAAAATCATCAGAGAAAGATTTAATCTGTGTGATTCAAAGAAGCATTTACAGAAGAAGATTGATCTGAATCAATTTCAGTACATAAAACAAGTACTTGAAAAGTGAGCTTTTAGTTCAAAAAACTAGAAGACTCTTTGATCAATAAATCATTGAAGAAGTTTAGTCAAAGATCAAAAATCAAAAGCATATTTATCTTCACTAGTAACTTAACGCAGTTACAAGTTTAAATCAAAATCAACAATCATACAGCACATTTATTTATTGACAATGATTGTACAAGAAACTACATGTTTTCAGAATTTGTTAGAAAAGCGTAAATATTTATGCAGAAGAAGAAAGAATCTTACAATTTGCAAAACTTTAATGAAACACTCATGAAGTATAACAATGAACTAATAGATCAAGAAACTCAATTCATTCACTTAAGATTCAAATGTCATTGAGAAAAGTTGCGTTTAGATGTTACAAAGCAGTCAGGCAGCAATATAGTTCTAGACATATCATGACTTCATATGATCAATTCGATGATAGATTGAGTTAATGAGATAATCATTTTTCTTCATACAAAAACAACGCGATTACACTTGATATTGAAGTCATCAGAGAGTGTAAAGATCTTTGCAATGACAGTGAATAATATGTGCAGTGAGTTGAAGAACAGCTCAAATGCATAAATGTTATGAAGCAAAAAGATTAAAAGTAATCTCACTATCACTAAAATTTCTAAAGAATATCAGAAATATAAAATTCTGTTTAAGAAAGAAAGTGATCAAGAGACACTACTCAAACATCAATCATGAGATCATGAGATCAAGCTCATAAACAACAAGAAACTCACGAAACAGTTCATTTACTTATTGTCAGCAGAAAAGCTCAACGCTTTGTGACAATATCTGAAAGAAAACATGTGAAAAAAATTCATTAGAAAATTGCAGTCATCAGCAGAATACTTAATTTTGTTTATTTTGAAATTGAATGAAAGTCTAAAACTATATGTTGATTACAAAGCATTGAATAACATCATGATTAAAAACAGCTACTCGCTATTGCTCATATTGAAACTGCAGAATAGACTGCAAAGAACATAATGATTTACAAAATTTAATATACTTGAGACATTCAATTAAATACAAATTAAAGAAGAAGATAAGTGAAAGACAGTCTTTTGCATTTAACTAAAACATTATGAGTATTTGATCATGTCTTTCAATTTAATCAATGCTTCAATCACATTTCAGACTTTTGTGAATAATGTGCTATGATGTTATCTGAATCAGTTCATCATAGTATATCTGAACGATATACTAGTATACTCAAAGACGAAGAAAGAACATGTGAAACATGTTAGAAAAGTTCTACAGACTTTGAAGAAAGTCGATCTGCACATCAAGTCAGAAAAAAGTGAATTTTATGTACAGAATGTACAGTTTTTGAGATTCATAGTTACATTTCAGAGTCTATGAATGAACTTAAAGAAGATAAAAGCTGTTACGACTTAATTGATGTCAAAGTCAAAGATCAAAGTTCAATTCTTTTTAAAAATCGCGAACTTTTATAAACATTTTATAAAGAAATACTTCAGAATTGTCTCATTACTTACGAATCTTACAAAGAAGAATATATCATTTATGTGAACTGAGAAAGCAGAAGAAGATTTCAAGAAGTTGAAGAAATTATTCATCTTTCAGTCAGTACTGATCATGTTTGAATCAGAAAAATCTATTACGCTTGAGATGAATGCATCAGATGAAGCTATTAAGATGTGTATCAATCAGTCAAATGATAAGAAATGTCTGCATTTTATTACTTATTACAGTTGTAAGTTTACAGTCGCTGAATTGAACTATGAAATACATGACAAGAAGTTACTAGCTATTGTCAATTCTTTCAAACAATGAAGAGTGTATTTAAAAGAATCTAGACATCAGATTCAAGTATATACAGATCATAAAAATCTGCTATACTTCATGATCATGAAAGTTCTAAATCGAAGACAAATTAGATGATTGAAGAAATTGTCATCATACAACTTTCAAATTCAGTATTGAAAGAAATTTGAAAACTCGAAAATCAATGTCTTGAGTAGAAGAGCAAATCACATGACAGATAGATTACAGATTAATCAAACTATCTTATATCAGAATCAAAATGATTTCATTGTCTACAATAAACAAAATGCAGCTACGCTATGAATCTACAATCAAGATCTCAAGAAACGAATAAAGTTAAAGCTAGCAAAGAACTCAGTCACGCAGAATATTATAGAAAATATCGCTGACAACGCAAACTTTGAGATAATTAACGAAATACTAACATTTCAAGATCTTATCTATGTTTCAACAAGATGCAGACAAGAGATAATAAGCGATTATTACGAGTCAATAATACATGAATATCAGAATTTGAATAAAATCATTAAGAGAATATTTAAAACTTACTACTTTCTCAAGATGAGAAAACAAGTAGAAGATATCATAAGAAAATGCAACGTATGCATTTGAACAAAGCATAGTCAACATAAATCTTACGAACTTTTGAAAAGTCTCAGCACATCAGATCATGCATGAAAAAGCATAACTTTGAACTTCATAATCAAGTTATCAAAGTCAAAGAAAAGAGTTACAAGAACAATGTATGACTTTATATTGATAGTCATGAACAGACTAATCAAGTATGAATATTTCTTGTCATACAAGAAAACAACATTCGCGAAAGATTTGACTTACACATTTCTGAGAATGATTGTAGCAAATCATGATTTATCAGATGAGATAATTTCAAATAGAAACAAGCTGTTCACATTGAAATTCTGAAAATCATTAGTGAATCAACTAGAAATTCATCATAAGCTGTCAACAGCTTATTATTCACAAATGAATGAACAAATGAAAAGAATGAATCAGACATTGAAACAGTATCTCAGATGTTATATCAACTATAAACAGAATGATTGAATACAGCTATTGTCAATAGCACAGTTGACTTTCAATAGCACAACAACAGAAGTAATCAGTGTGTCATCATTTTTTGCAAACTATAAGTTCAAGTCAGAAACTCTTAAGAAATTATGTGAATTTGCATAATTAATTCAGAAAGTTATAATACAGATTGAATAAATACATTTGTTGCATAAAGAGCTGCAAAAAAACATTCAGTTTCTAAGTAAATGCATGATTCTGTATGTAAATAAGAAAAGAGATAGAGAATCTACTTTTAAAAGAAGAAACAAAGTTTATTTACTAAGATGAAATATCAAGATGAAAAGATCAAGTAACAAGTTGAATCATATGAAACTAGAATCATTCAAGATTCTAGAAGAAAAGAAATCAATTAACTATAAGTTGAATCTTTCAACATCTATGAAAATACATTCAGTATTTCATATTTTTCTTTTGAAGTTTGCAGACTCAAATACATCAATTCAAACAGAATTTTCAGAAATAGATTCAAAGAGTCAAAACATTGAATATGAAGTAAAGAATATTTTGAATCAACAGAATATCAAAGATCAGTCTCATTAATTAGTTAAGTGAAAAGATTATAAACATATTAAGAACACTTGAAAATCGAAAAGAAATCTCAAGAACTGTCAGATACTTCTGTGATAATTTCAGTTGAGAAACTCAGTCAGTTAAAGTCTGATAAAATTTCAATCTGCTTGAAAGATACATCAAAAAAAAGATCATTCAGTAATGATTCACTAGTCTTTCTTTCATCTTTCTTGAACTCAATGATGTTTCAAAACTCTTGTTCAATCATCATCTGTTTCTTATTTTTCAGAAACTCAAACTGATTTTGCAGATGAATAGCTTTTGCAAAGATCTTTTGCATCTGCTTGTGAGCATTCAGCAACTCATGAAAAACATGATTGCATTCTGTCTTTATTCTTTTTCACTTCATCATCAAGAAAGTAAAATTACATTTGTGATCAAGATGCATACACTCAATGCAATGATTGAACTTGTTGTCAACACGACATTTCTTTTGCAAGCAACTGCAATGTTCACAAAAATGCATAACAGCACACTCAGAATTCGTACGCTCAAGAAGATCTCTGCAATGTAAGATAGAGTTTTTCGTTATGCAATGAAAAAACATGAAGAAAAAGTGATTTTTGAAACGAAAATCTTAGAAGAAGATTTCGTGTTAAAACTCTTTCACATGAGATTATGTAACAGCAATAATTAAATAATCATTAAATAATCAGAGTTTCAAAGTGATTGCTTTGATTGCTTAAATCAGAAGTGATCATAGTGAGCATGATGAGCATAATGCTCATTTCACTCATCTTGCTTGAGAATGATCAAAGTGATCATTCAGAGCAGAAATGACTTGACATGATTCTTTTATATTTATATAATGATGATTGTTCTCTTAGATAGAAGCTTCATACTCAACTCATGTAATAGTCAATACAGTTTATTGTTTTAACTATTTTCAGATCTTCAGTTTAATGATTAGTTTGTTATTATACTGATCTCTGTTTATATTTTATGTTGTTAAAGAAACAATCGTTACAGCTGATACATGAAATGCACACTACAATTGACATGAACAATCAGAAGAAAGTTATTAGAAAGCTGATAAAGAATAATGCAAGACTTCATGAAAATCTGAAGATTTTAAGAATAATCTGACTCAAGAAAGTAGCAAAGAGTGAAAAGACTCATTCATTGCTCATTGTAAAAATAACAATCAAAGTGATGATGAATTGACTGATAAACGTGAGTATGTTAAATGCATATCATAAATGTGCATGTAAACTGTTCAAGAAAAACTGTTGCATCACATAGTGTTTCAGATGTCAAGAATTTAATTACATGATCAGATTCTGCAAAAAGAATCAACATTGCATCAAGTGTGCAGATAAACATCATATTGAAAGATGCATAATGTCTTTGAATAAAAAACATTGTACTAACTGCAACGAAAATCACGAACTTTGAAGATGCATCTGTCTCAAATGATGACAGCAAATGAAACAAGCATTCAAAATCTATAGAAATAGATCATTCAAATATTCAGAAGCATCTAAATACAATTGTACATTCTTGCAATTCTTGAACTTTTTGCTGTCTTTAAGCTTTGCAGATTCAATGAACTCTTCAAGTTTAATAAACTCTTTGAATTCAACAAACTCTTCAAAGTTCACGAACTTTTTCAGTTCAGCGAACTTGTTGAGCTCAACAATAGTTATGCTGAAAACATGCAGTCTAGTCGCTTATGAATCAACATGACAGATGATAGAAGTCAAGAAGAGATGCGTTGATCATTTTTCTTGCGTGAGTAACGACTCAAATGAGACGTCGCTTGAGCAGAGTCAGAAATGACAAATCAGAAGACAAGACAGATTCTTAATGATTGAGAGCATTTAAAGAGTCTTCTCTTTGCAGAGTCAACAACAGTTACAAATAACTTTATGATAAAACAATTCTTTCTACAAATACTGTAGTACAACATCAGAAAATCATTGAAAATTCAGAAATCATTTCTAATCAACAGAGAAGTTCGTAATTTTAACATTGTAGTTATACAGAAGCAGAGTTGCAACATTAATGATACTTAATCATTTAACTCAGCTCACAACTTCTTTTATCTAGTGAAAACAACATCATTACAGTCAAGAACATGCATATATGTGAATAAATGCTTAAGACTCAATCAATGAATGATAGAAACAGTTGAGTCAAACATTTGCTTAATCAAAATATTAACTTACAACACAGATGATAAAACGCAGACGTTGCAATTTATAAACATTTACAATTCATGTTCATTGTTTTCTACATTTACAGAGAAATCTTCAATCATTTCTCGCTTAAGCGAGCTACTCAAAAACGACTGCAAATAATTGATCATGAAAGATTTCAATCTACATCATTCTCATTGAAAGAAACAAAGATGCTTCACTCAACATGCAGCGATCGACAGTTTACTTGACATCATTACTAATGCTAAGTTAAAATTATTGCTGAAATCAGATATTATTACTTGTAAGACTTATAATCAGTTTACAACTATTGATCTGATCTTTAACAGCGAGAAAATACAGTTCATGATGTGCAAGTGCAAAATATGCATCGATCTGCATCAAGAATTAAATCATTGTTAGAACTCTTTTGCATGAAATTATGTAATAACAATGATTAAATAATCATTGAGTAATCAGAATCTTGAAGTGATCACTCTAATCACTTGAATCAGAAGTGATCACAATGAGCATGATGAGCATGATGTTCATCTTGCTCATCTTGCTCAAAAATGATTGAAGTGATTATTCAGAGCAGAAACAACTTGACATGATTCTTTTATATTTACATAATGATGATCATTCTTTTAAATAGAAGCTTCGTGCTCAACTCATGTAATAGTCAATATAATTTATTGTTTTTGTTGAGAAGTGCAATGACAGACTTGTTTCTAGCAGCTTATTGCGATAGCTCTAAATTCAGTCTGAATTCAGTCAGACTTGTTTCTAGCAGCTCTCTCTAGACTAGCGTCAGAGGTAAAGTCGCACGTCGCGACTTTGTCATGCGTGACAGTATATAGATAGAGCAGTCTGTGACTTCTCTTCACAATCTAGACAGATTTCATCATATGTGATACTGTTCGCTCTATTCTTTCAATAAATTATGAGCTCGATTAGCAAGAAGCTTTCAACGTAATTAGATCAAAACACTCTAAGCATTTGATGCTCGACAACTCGATACGAGATCTATTCAAACGAGCAATCAGCGATCACTTACTACGCGTCTCACGAGAAGACAAATAAGTACACTGACTTAGAGAAGTTCAGTGAAATTCGACAGCTTACTACGCATCTCACGAGAAGATAAATAAGCACTCACATCAAGTCGACAGTCTACTACGAGTTTCCAAGAAAGCGAACAAATAGACACACTCAATCGCGTCGAAGAACGCATAAACTTTCATCATCACTGACGAGATTAAATTCTTTTCACTTCACTCGTCAATCTATCTAATATCTTTATTTTTTTTCTTCGATTCTAACAACAAGCTGAGTCTACATCGCACGTCATGAACTTTGATGACTTCTTCGTCAAACGACGACCTGTTCTCATTCTCACTCGCGAGAACTGCGATCAATGATTTTCTCTCATGAAGAGATGACTCATTGAGAAAGACTTGTGATTCGTTATTGAAGGCAAGTCTGACTCGAACACACTCGACAGCGTCATCAGCATCATCAGCGAAATTCAATCTCTCAACTTTGAAAGTCAAAAGATTGACGCGAAAGCTCATTACTGACTGATCATCTGCATCATTATCGACGATCAAGAATACACTGCAGACAAGACGTCAGCAAAAGAGGTTTGAGATGCTCTGAGCTATAAATACAAAGAGAAGCTACAAATCACTGAAAGACAATATCTGACAAACTTCATTGACTACAGAATGTCGACGAATATCTTCATTGAAAAGACATGAACACATCTCGCCAAGTTGACTCGAAAGATCGTCGCAACACAGAAAAACATGAGCAATTCATTCAAGTCAGAACGTCGCTTTCAAGCCTTACTTCAATCGCTGTCAGATGAATACACAGTCATTCGAGATATCATTGATGCGCAGAATAAGTCAGACGTCGAGAAGAAACTTCAAAAGCTACAAGAGAAGAAAGCACAATTGAAGACAACAGAGACTGCGCTATGAGTCAAGCGAAGAAACGAACGCGAGCGCACTGATCATGAGCAGAACAAACGCAAAATCAGTCATCGTCGCAAAAGTCTCTCAAGCTTCGACAGCGATCAATCGCGTCATTGTCAGTTGCAACAATCTTTAAAATGTTTTCTCTGTGAAGACGAACATCGTCTAGCCGATTGCTCTCATCTGTCTGCAGCTCAAAAGCTTGTGAAGAAACGCAAAGACAAAGACAAAACAAAGCACAAGAGCGCTGATGATCTTCAAACTCTCACTGAGCTTCTGAAGAGCAAGCACAAGAAACACAGAGTCTACAACGCGAAAAGCGACGACTCTGAAATCTCTGACGACAATGAGAAAGATGAGAACGAGAAGAGCGAGAATATTGCAGCTCTGTCAAAGAACATTGTCAGTAAGATTTCTGAATTCGACTGAGTCGCAGATTTTGATGTCTTCTCACACATGACTGATCAACTTCGACTTTTTAGTGATTCTCTAGTTCGCATTAAGAGACGCATCATCAAAGTTGAAGAGAGAAAATTGTATGTCAATCACTGTGACACAGCAGTCATGCGAGATCGTCACGAAAACTCAGTCAAGCTGTCTTCTGTTCTTCATGTTTCTAAGCTCGAAATGAATCTTCTTTCTGAAAAAAGAATGTGTGAGAAAGATCTGCAAGAAAGTTTTGACGATAAAGATCTGTACATGCACGACAAGCGAGAAAAGCAGATGATTGAGACTCTAGAATGCGAAGACGTCTACATAGTAGAGAGAATTTCAAACGATCTTAATGAATTTGCATTACTATCAGCTATGCAGCGTGACGCCTCATCAGCATTTCCAGCGATGCACAGTTCAATGAACCTCGACGATTCAATGAATCTAGATCACTTCGCGCCTCACACTGACGTGATTCATCATGAGAACGAGGTCGAAGTTGATCACGATCAACTTAGTTTTGCAAATGACAAAAGCTTCAAGTTGTACAAGCTGTGACATCGTCGTTTCGCTCATCTCAAATCAGCAAAGCTTCGTCAACTTCATAAGATCATCACTCTGAAAAAACCTATTTTCATCAACGACAGTCACGAGAATGTGTGTGAGATATGTGCGCTCATCAAGTTCATCAACAAACGAGAACACAATGTCAGCGATCGAAAGACAAGTATCTTGACTCTCATTTTCATAGACATCTGTGAATCACTATCATCGTTTCTCGATAGCGAGTCGTACTTTCTAGAGATAGTTGACAATCACTTCAGAAAGACTTGATGCATTTCTTTGAAGCAACGATTCGATGCATCAGATGCTCTGCGAAAATGAAAACTCAGCGTAGAGCTTCACAGCGATGTCAAACTTCTCTCAGTACGCAGTGACAACGTCACGAAACTTAAAGTCATCTTGAATGACTGATGCTCATCAGTTGACATTGTCTCTCAATACACTGTCTCACACATGTCGATTCAAAATGAAGTAGTCGAAAGAGTCATACACATCACAGAAAACTCGATGCGAGTCATGATCAAGAATGCTGAACTTCTCATTGAGTTCTGAGCAGAAGCTGCGAAGACAGATGTCTATCTGCAAAATCGAATCATCACGAGATTCTTGATCGACGAAGCTCTCATGATCTTGAAGAAGACATTCATCGGAATCAAGCTCTCAATTGATCATGTACGAGTATGAGAATGCAAATGTTACTCATACGTTGATCTCAAGTCATTGTCAATCGAAGACAGACGAGACAAATTCATGAACAGAGGCAGATTCAACGTCTTAATGAGATATGTGAAAAATATCGACAAGCAATATCGTCTCTGAGTCTCAGATCTCGATCGAGTCATCAAGAGTCACGCTGTCAAGTTCGCTGAAGATGAAAAGAGTGAAGACATGAACTTGCGACTTCGTAAGCAGACATTCAACGTTCTTTCAGAGCGAAGATCTGTGAGAAGATCATCAAAGAATAACGTTTCAACTAACGTTTCAAAATCTGATGCTTTCATGATTGATGTTTCATCTGAATCAACTGATGCACTAAAGACTATCGCGATCAACTTGAATGCACTCAATTCTAAGATCATGTCACATACGTCAGATGAGCGCGAAGCTCACGCGAATGTTCAGATCACTCAAAAAGTCTTCGCATCAAGCATGTCTAAGTCAGCAGCTCAAACATTTCTGCATGTAGCCATCTCAAAGAGAAAAAGAGACAGCGAAGATCAACAACTGAAAGAACGCGCATTCAAGATCTCGTGAGCTATGATGATCTGATTCGTCACAGAGAAAGTTGACGATAATGAGAGCGATTCTGACACAAGCATGTCATGAGCATTATTCGACGTCGATGAATCTGATTCTTCTAAAGCAATAAGAATTTTCACGTTAAACACTTACAAAGACGCAGTGCAGAATTCAGTTTGAGAGAAACTTTGAAAAGAAGCGATCAACGCAGAACTTGTGACGCTAGTCGTCAATGAGATCTGGCAAGAAGAAGTGTCGCTCAAAAAGATCAACATCGTGACAAGCAAATGAGTCTTCAAGTCAAAGATGCACGTCGACGATTTTCTTGACAAACTGAAGGCAAGACTGATAGTCAGAGATTTCTTTCAAATTCATGAAGTTGACTATGAGAATACTTTCGCATCAATCATCAAGTTTGACACTCTGCGAGTCTTTCTAGTCATTGCGACAATGAAGAATCTCAAACTTCATCAAGTCAATGTAAACAATGCGTTTACTGAATCGTTTCTCAAAGAAATCATTTACATGTTTTCTTCGTCAGAAGTGAAAGTCAGATTCGACTGTGCTCTGAGAGTTCTTCGAAGTCTTTATGATCTCAAGCAAGCTGCATGAGACTGGCATGATCGCTGTGTAACAGCGCTGTCTGAACTCGACTTTGTTCAATGCGCTGCAGACTCATGCCTTTTGATTCATGAGTCAAAAGAAATCATGTTGCTACTATACGTTGATGACATAGTCATCATCTTCAAATCATTGAGCAACATTAAATGATTTAAGCATGAGTTTCAATGTGTTTTCAAAGTCAAGAATCTGAGAGAAATGAAGAAGATTCTTGACATTCAAATCACTTGCAACAGAAAGGCACGAACCTTACGAATGAATCAAACTCACTACCTTCATGACGTTCTCGAAAGACTCAACATGAGACAAGATAAGCACAAGACAACAGATCTTTCAATGAATGAATATGATGCTCTTTGCTCAGCTGAACTCGAAGACGTGAGAATCAATCAGCATGAGTATCAACAAGTCATTGAAAGTCTCATGTATGCTGCAATTCACACTCGTCTCGACATCGCTTTTGCTCTCAATCGACTAAGTCAATATCTCAGCAATTCTGCAGAACATCATGAACACGCTTTGAAGAAGTTGATGCAATACGTTCGTTTCATCATTGATCTAGACATCACGTACGAAGTCAGTGAGAGCATGAAGTTAGTAGAATACTCTGACTCAGACTACGTCTCAGACAGACTAGATCGCAAGTCGATTCTCCTCTACATCTACATGCTTGATGAAGAATCAGTCTTCTGAATGAGTCGAAAGCAAAAGTTCGTTGTCACATCGATCATCGAGACAGAGTACATGACTTTATCAATCTGCGTCAAGAAAGATTTATGAATCAGTCAAGTGCTCAAGAACATGAATCTGACAAAGTATCTGAGCATCAGTCACAGTCGCGTTGATATTCTTGAGAAGATTACTCATCAATCTGTCTCACTCACACAGCTCAAGAGAGATAATCAAGCATCTCTTATGCTGATTAAGAATGCTCATATTCACGAAAGATCGAAGCACATTGACGTCGCTTATCATCACATTCGAAATCTGCACAAGAAGAATCAGATTTCAGTGAACTTTGTTCCTAGTCAAGATATGATAGCAGACGAATTGATCAAGTCACTACCTCGACAGAACTTCAAGAGATTCATTGAACAACTGAGACTGAAAAGCAGTGAAAGCTGAGAAACTCGCAAGCATCGAGTGAGAGTGTTGAGAAGTGCAATGACAGACTTGTTTCTAGCAGCTTATTGCGATAGCTCTGAATTCAGTCTGAATTCAGTCAGGCTTGTTTCTAGCAGCTCTCTCTAGACTAGCGTCAGGAATAAAGTCGCGCGTCGCGACTTTGTCATGCGTGACAGTATATAGATAGAGCAGCCTGTGACTTCTCTTCACAATCTAGACAGATTTCATCATATGTGATACTGTTCATTCTATTCTTTCAATAGTTTTAGCTATTTTCAGACTTTCAATCTAGTGATTAGTTTGTTACTATATTAATCTTTGTTTATATTTTATGTTGTTAAAGAAACAATTATTACACTTTAAGCATCACTTTTTCATAAGATATCAGAGTATCATCTTATTACAGTCATTATATCATTCTCAGAATGAATCACATCAGCAGACATTACTGCATTCTTGAATAGCAAGTCAGTAATTAAAATATCGACGTTGAATCTGTACTATGAAGATAGAAACAAGCTTGATGCTTTTCTTATACAAGTGAATGTTTATGTCAGAGTGCATAAGAAACTAAGTTCATCTTACAACAAGATATTGTTTGCATTTTCGTACTTCAAAGAAGATGTTTTCAAATGATTTAAATCATTAATAAAGAATCACTTGAAGAACAAGTCAAAAGATTAAGAAGATGAGACTAACAGAGTTTTTAAAGACTTCTCTAACTTTGAGCAAGCAATACAAAGAATGTATGAAAACATAAATGTGAAATAAATTGTTGAACAACAGCTGTATGATATCAAGCAATCAAAATCAGCATTCAAGTACATCACTGCTTTTCAGTCAATTGTAACAAAGATTAAATAAGATGACTCAACTTTTACAGCACAGTTCTATAAAGAATTGAAGAATGTGATAAAGAATGAGATAACTCATATAAATAAACTTGCAACGTTGCATGCTATGATTAGCAAAGCAATCATGTTGAATAATCGACAATATAAGCGAAGACTTGAAAAGAAGAACAAGATCACTTATGTTTCAGTTGCATGAAGCAAGAGAAAAAAGAAGCAATTCTATTATGATTCTCAGTTTATGAAGTTAGATGCAATTCAAAAGATATTGATAAATGCTCATGAAAAGATAGTTCAGCAAAGTAAAACATGTTATACATGCAAAAAGCTAAATCATTTCTTCAGAGATTGTACTCAGAACAAGTACAAGAACAAGTCAAAGTCTTATGATAAGCAAGATAAATCTTTTGCAATAATGAAAGAAGATCAGAAAGACAAGCATTAAACATTGTTATAAACAGCATGTTATGAAGACAACTGTTGCATACATCTGAGTGATAAGAAAGATTCTGAATGATACTTAAAACTCTCATGAAAGAATCATTTCTACATAGCAACTCATCATCAATCAGAAATGTACAATGAGAAAAGTGAAGAAAGTTCATTCATTATGATCACAAAATCAGAGATTCTTGACAGCAAAGCATATGACTTGAACAGATTAAACAGCATTGAAGAAGTTATTCATCAGATAGTTGAAGAAGAAAATTGACTTAGCGAAATTTTATGAGCATTCACTATTGCAGCAGAAGATGCTCTCAAGCAAGAAGAAGATTATCTTGAAGTAAAGAAAGATTTCAGAAAACTTACAATTCAGACAAGTTTTATAAGCATGTACAATGAATTGTACACTTTCTTCAGACAGAAAGAGAAAGATTTTTCACAGTGAATGCAACAGATCAAGAATGAAATACATCAAACTATTTATGACATAGTGCAAGATGAATCAATCACATCACGCAAAAGTATTTGATATCATGACATAGTCATGAAAAAGTCACTCACAGAAGTTAAGTTCATCAAGCAAGAAGAATATATACTTCTTGATGAAGATCATATACTCAGAGAACTTAAACAGATGACAAAAGTCATCAGAAAGAGATTTGATCTGTGTGATTCAAAAAAGCATTCACAGAAGAAGATTAATTCAAATTGATTTCAGTACATAAAACAAGTACTTAAGAAGTGAACTTTTAGTTCAAAAAACTAGAAGATTCTTCAATTAATAAATTATTAAAAAAGTCTAGTCAAAGATCAAAAATTGAAAGCATATTTATCTTCATAAACAACTGAATGCAGTTATGAGTTTGAGTCAAGATCAATGATCATACAGCATGTTTATTTATTGATAGTGACTGTACGAGAAATTACATGTTTTCAGAATTTGTTAGAAAAGCGCAAATGTTTATGCAGAAGAAGAAAGAATTTTACAATCTGTGAAACTTTGATGAAACATTCATGAAGTACAACAATGAACTAATAGATCAAAAGACTTAACTCATTCACTTGAGACTTAAACATCATTGAAAAAAGTTGTGTTTAAACGTTATGAAGCAGTCAGACAGCAATATAGTTCTAGACATATCATGACTTTGTACAATCAATTTGATGATAGATTGAATCAACAAGACAATTGCTTTTCTTTATACAGAAACAACACAATTGCACTCAATATTGAAGTCATCAGAAAGTATGAAGATTTTTGCAATAACAACAAATGATATGCGCAGTGAGCTGAAGAACAGTTCAGATGCACAGATGTTATGAAGCAGAAAGATTAAAAGTAATCTCGCTATTGCTAAAATCTTTAAAAAATATCAGAAATATAAGATTTTGTTTGAGAAAGAAAGTGATTAAAAGACATTACTCAAACATCAATCATGAAATCATGAGATCAAGCTCATAGATGACAAGAAACTCACGAAACAGTTCATTTACTCATTGTCAGCAGAAAAGCTTAACGCTTTGCAACAATATCTGAAAGAAAACATGTAAAAAGAATTTATTAAAGAATTGCAGTCATCAACAAAATACTTAATTCTGTTTGTTTTGAAATTAAATGAAAGTCTAAGACTATATGTTGATTACAGAGCATTGAATAACATCACGATTAAAAATAGCTACTCGCTATCACTCATATCTGAACTACAAGACAGATTACAGAGAGCACAGTGATTTACAAAATTCAATATACTTGAAGCATTCAATTGAATACAAATTAAAGAAAAAGATGAGTGAAAGACAGTTTTTCATATTCAACTAGAACATTACAAGTATTTGATCATGTCTTTTAATTTAATCAATGCTTCAATCACATTTCAGACTTTTGTGAATAATGTGCTATGACATTATTTAAATTAATTCATCATAGTATATCTGAATGATATATTAGTATATTCAAAGACGAAGAAAAAACATGTGCAACATGTTAGAAAAGTTCTACAGACTTTGAAGAAAGTTGATTTGCACATCAAGTCAGATAAAAGTGAATTTCGTGTACAGAATGTACAGTTTTTGAGATTCATAATCATGTCTCAGAATGTAAGAATGAACTTAAAGAAGATAAAAGCTGTTATGACTTGATTTACATTAAAATCAAAAGTTGAAGTTTAATTCTTTCTAAAATTCGCGAACTTTTATAAATGCTTTATAAAGAAATACTTCAGAATCATCTCGTCATTTACGAATTTTACAAAGAAGAATATATCATTCATGTAAACTGAGAAAGCAGATGAAGCTTTCAAGAAGCTGAAGAAATTATTCATCTTTCAGTCAGTACTGATCATGTTTGAATCAGAAAAATCTATTATGCTTAAGATGAATGTGTCAGACGAAGCTATTGAGACGTGTATCAATCAATCAGATGATAAAAGACATTTGCACTTTATTGCTTACTACAGTTGTAAGCTTACAGTCGCTGAATTGAACTATAAGATACATGATAAGAAGCTGCTAACTATTGTCAACTCTTTCAAACAATAAAGAGTGTATCTGAAAGAATCTAGACATCAGATTCAAGTATATATAGATCATAAGAATCTGTTATACTTCACGATTATGAAAGTTTTAAATTGAAGACAAATTAAATGATTAAAGAAATTATCATTATACAACTTTCAAATTCAGTATTGAAAGAAATCTGAAAACTTGAAGATTAATGTCTTGAGTAGAAGAGCAAATCACATGACAGATAAATCACAGGTAAATCAGACTATCTTGCAACAGAATCAAAATAATTCAATTGTTTACAATAAATAAAACGCAACTACGCTACGAATCTATAATCAAAATCTCGAGAAATGAATAAAGCTAAAGCTAGTGAAAAACTCAGTCGCGCAGAATATTATAGAAAATATCGCTGACAACATGAACTTTGAAATAACTAATGAAATACTAACATTTCAAGATCTCATCTATGTTTCAACAAGATGTAGACAAGAGATAATAAATGATTATTATGAGTCAATGATACATGAACATCAGAATTCAAATAAAATCATTGAGAAGATATCTAGAATCTACTATTTTTCTAAGATAAGAAAACAAGTAGAAGATATCATAAGAAAATGTGACATATGCATTTAAATGAAGTATAGTTGACACAGATTTTATGAACTTTTGAAAAGTCTCAGCACATCAAATCATGCATGAAAAAGCATAGCTTTGAACTTTATAGTCAAGCTATCAAAGTTGAAGAAAAGAGTTACAAAAACAACGTACAACTTTATATTGATGATCACAGATAAATTAATCAAGTACAAATATTTCTTGTCATACAAGAAAGCAACATTCGCAGAAGATTTAACTTACACATTTCTAAGAATGATTGTAGCAAATCATGATTTGTCAGATGAGATAATTTCAAATAGAGACAAGCTGTTCACATCGAAATTCTGAAAATTATTAGTGAATCAACTAAAGATTCATCATAAGCTGTCAACAGCTTATCATTCATAAACAGATGAACAAATGAAAAGAATGAATCAGACACTGAAACAGTATCTCAGATGTTATATCAACTATAAACAGAATGACTGAATACAGCTACTGTCAGTAGCATAGTTGACTTTCAATAGTACAACAACAGAAGTAATCAGTGTGTCATCATTTTTTGCAAACTATAAGTTCAAGTCAGAAACTCTTAAGAAATCGCGTAAGTTTGCACAATTAGCTCAGAAAGTTATGATACAGATTGAATAAATACATTTGTTGCACAAAAAGCTGCAAAAGAACATTCAGTTTCTAAGCAAATGCATGATTTTGTATGCAAACAAGAAAAGAGATAGAGAATTTATTTTTAAAAGAAAGAACAAAGTTTATTTACTAAGACGAAATATCAAGACAAAAAAATCAAGTAACAAGTTGAATTATACAAAACTAGAATCATTTGAAATTTTAGAAGAAAAGAAATCAATTAACTACAAGTTGAATCTTTTAACATTTATGAAAATATATTTAATATTTCATATTTCTCTTTTGAAGTCTGCAGATTCAAATACATCAATTCAAACAGAATCTTCAGAAATAAATTCAAAGAATCAGAACATCAAATACGAAGTAGAAAATATTTTGAATTAACAGAATATCAAAGATCAGTCTCATTGATTAGTCAAGTGAAAAAATTATGAACATATCAAGAACACTTGAAAATCAAAGAAAAATCTTAAGAACTGTTAAATGCTTCTGTGACAGTTTCAGTTGAGAAACTCAGTCAGTTGAAGTCTGATGAAATCTCAATCTGCTCAAAAAACACGTTAAAAAGAAGATCATTCAACAATGATTTACTAGTTTTTCTTTCATTTTTCTTGAACTCAATGATGTTTTGAAACTTTCATTCAATCATTGTTTATTTCTTGTTTTTTAAAAACTTAAATTGATTTTGCAAATGAGTAACTCTCATGAAAATCTCTTGCATCTGCTTGTGAGCATTCAGCAACTCATGAAGAATACAATCATGTTCTATCTTTATTCTTTTTCACTTCATCATCAAGAAAGTAAGATTGCATTTGCGATCAAGATGCACACACTCGATGCAATGATCAAATTCATTGTCAACATGACATTTCTTTTGCAAGCGACTGCAGTGTTTACAAGAACGCATGACAGCATACTTAAAACTTGTACGCTTAAGAAGATTTCTGCAACGCAAGATAAAGTTTTTCGTTGTGTGATGAGAAAACATGAAGAAAAAGTGATTTTCAAGATGAAAATCTTAAAAGAGAATTTAGTGTTAAAACTTTTTTACATGAAATTATGTAACAGCAATGATTAAATACTCATTAAGTAATCAGAATCTTGAAGTGATTACTCTGATCGCTTGAATCAGAAGTGATCACAGTGAGCATGATGAGCATGATGCTCATCTTGCTCATCTTGCTCGAGAATGATCGAAGTGATCATTCAGAGCAGAGATAACTTGACATGATTCTTTTATATTTATATAACGATGATCATTCTTTTAGATAAAAGCTTCGTGCTCAACTCATGTAATAGTCAATACAGTTTATTGTCTTAGTTATTCTCAAACTTTCAGTTTAGTGATTAGTTTGTTACTATATTAATCTCTGTTTATATTTTGTGTTGTTAAAGAAATAATCATTACAATTATCTTTCAATTATTACAGAACTTTGTTTATAAATAACTTCAGTACAATCTTCAACTTGATGATTATGAAAGAAAATAAACACAGAAGCATTGAGCATGTATTTGCATATGTATTTTTCGTCGAATCATTCTTTGAACAGCAAGACAATGATGAACGAAAGAGTGTGCAAAGTTATCAAGATGCTACAGAAGATCATTGAGAAATTTACTTTCTTGACAAAATCATCAAATTAAGCAAAGAACTTCTGAAATTTGAACTGTTCAGAGATAGTAATAAAATCAAGATGACTGCAAATCATATGAAAAACACAAAGTACATTAAATGCGTGAAATGAATATCTGAAACACAATGATCATAAAAACAAGATCATTCAACAAGCAAAGCGTGCACATTTCAGATCACAAATGCATGAGTTAAGCGATGCACTCAAGTCAATATGATGCTTTGCAAAATGAGTCAGAATTGAAAGTCAGCTATTTAAAAAACTTTCTCAGTTTTCATCATTGAAGCAAAGTGACATTGATAATAATAATAATAATAATAATAAATTAATACATTTTTATGACATTGATTAAATCAACTCATGAAAGACTTTATGCTATGTGTGTTGAGTGAACAAAATTCTCTGAGATAGAAAATCGCTCGCTGTTTATACAACTGCTACACGCAGTTGAAACGATAAAACTGAGACTATGTATCAAATTTGTTCGCGATGATTACATGTCAAAGAATGAGTGTTCTTGTCACTTTAAACTGCTTCAGCAGCTTTGTTTTCATCATCATTCTCGCTGTTGCCTTGAGATTCTTCGTGATTGAGATGATGACTCGATAGTTCATGAAGTCAACGTCTCATAGCATATTTAATCGAAGATGTGTTCAATTCAAGCAATGCATCAGAATATGCTTGACTGTTTGATGACTTCATTCGCAGTTGCATCGAGAACTATTCACGCTTGACACGTTTCTTGAGTGCAGATAAATCTTCAGCTCTATGCGTTCAATTCTGATGTGAGTTGCAAGAATGCTTTCAACTTTCTGAAAATCATTATGCATCTTTACTGACTTCTTGAATAGATGAAATCTTTGAGCGAGAAATGCATTAATGTCTGCAATGCGTTTTTTGTAGTTTTCTTATTGAAGATTTCATTGACTTTTGTGAAACTGTGCAATTGCACGTTCACTCATTTGAATCATCATTAAGAAATTGAGTCGTTTGCATCTAAACTGTATCTTTGCTTCTTTGCAAATTGAAGCATTCAGAAACGTCATTTTTTTGAAGATTAAAAAGCGAAAGATGAGTTTATTAGTTTTTATCAGATGAGCATGTATGATCTTGCATGCTCATCGAGTCTTCTGTGTTCTGTCGTTGATTCAACTGCGTAGTATGACTTGATTCTGTAGCTTGTTCAGATGAACATGTAGCGAGAATGTGTATGCTTCGACTTTCAACGTTTCGATGTTCACTTTTCTGAAGACGTTGATCACATGACGCAACGCTTGATTCTAAAGAGTTTCTAGTCTTTATTTCATACTCGACAATTTCTCTTCTTTATTGCGTTGATGTCATATTGATGCTGAAGTGACATTGATCAAATGACAATAACATTCAAGAAAAAATCAAGATATTGCAAGAAAAATTCTTTCTTTCATTCTTTCAGACAAACATCAACAATATCACAAACTCATTTATATTCTTAATAATGTCATCTGACTTACGCATTTCAGAAGATGAAGTAAGACAGACAATTAAAAGAATAAAAGCAGACAAAGCATCAAATATCTCAGACATTTTAAACAGAGTGCTGCAGACAGATCTTGCAAAACTGATCTTGATATTGACAAGTTTATTCAACGCATGTGTAATATACAGATATCATTCAAAGCAGTTCAAAAAGATTCAAATGATAGTACTATGCAAATCAAAGAAAAGTGATTATATTGATTCAAAAACATGTTAATTCATTGCTTTGCTTGATATCATAGAAAAAGCTCTGAAGTTGATCATGACTAAAAGACTGAGCAATATAACTAAGATTCATCACATGCTATCTGATGCTTAAATGAGAGCGAAATGCAAGCAATTCATGATCTCAACATTAGATTTACTAGTAGATCAAATTCACACGATATGAGATTGCAAAATTAAATACATAGTGTTTATGCTAAGTTTAAATGTCATCGAAGCATTCAATTGAGTCTTGCACATCAGACTTCTGCATACTCTGAAAATGAAAAAAACTTCAAACTACATAATTGAATGAGCATGCAGCTTTCTTAAAAATTAAGAAACATTGCTGAGATTTAATGAGTAAACAAGTGACATGCACAAGATAAATGCAGACATATCATCAAGATTTCTCATTTCATTGATTCTCTTTCTATTCTTCAATGCAAGTCTGATTGAAAAGTGCAAAGTATTAAGAATCAAGATTGAAGTGCTTAACTTTGTAAATGACATTAATATTTTAACATATGATAAATTCATTGAAGAAATTTGCAAAACATTGAGCAAAGCATACAATGTTTGTGCAAAATGAGCTTGCACTCATGATGCAACATTTGCATCAGAAAAGTATGAATTTATGCATTTCATTAAAAAATTAAAAAAATTTGACATGATGATTAGCATATAAATAGAAAGTTTAGTTATTAAGTTGAAATCAGACATGCAAGTTCTAAAAGTACAACTGAACATGAAATTGTGATGAAATGCACATCTTCATCAAATTGAAGTAAATCACGTCATATGAATGCTAACACTTAGTTGACTTGAAGTCTTTACATGAGAGACAATCTTCATAAAAGCAAAACAGATATATTCAGCAGTAATAAGATCAGAAATTGCATTCAAAGCATCAGTTTGATATCAGTGAGAAAAAGAGAAAAAACTGTCAGACAAAGAATGCAGATTTGAAACATTACAGAATCAGATTTTGCATCATGTTGCAAAAATATTTAAAAGAGTAAGCATTGAGACTCTGAAAGCAAAAATGTACACAAGCTTGCTGCATGTTCATTTGAACATGCTGCAAGACAAGATCACGTTACGCAGTTAAGTTAATGATTATATGCAGAAAATCAGATAAACATGCAAACTGATACATGCTCATTTGATGAGTATCAATTGCATCATCTTTTATTCTTTTGTCATCAAGAAAGTGATGCTTCTGAACAATTCAATTCAAGAAAATGTGAAAATACAGTTAAGACATAAGCAATTAGCTTTCGCTGTAATGATTTCAACTAGTGACAGCATTGCAATAACATAATATCACAGAAGTCAATGAAAGCAATGATGAGAAAAATATAGAAAATGCATTGCAGATGTTCACGTCATTTCAACACAAAGATTGCATTTGTTCAACAAGATAATAAAGATGCAAAATGATTTTCAGAAGATTGAAAGTACTTTTATCACTTACATCAGAATCAAATGCATAGATTTGAATGTTTATCTGCACTTCAGAAATGTTTCAGATGCAAATAACATATGATGTGACTGTGATTGAGATCATCAAATGATAAAACATGTATTCATGCATTGCTTGAATTGATTGCATCTGCAATCAAGAATGTTACAAGACGTTGACTTCTTGAACTATTAAATAATCATCATTATCACAAAGAGTTTCAAAGCAGTTGCAAGAATGATGATGAAAACGAAGCTTCTGAAGCAATTTAAAATAACTGAGTCACTTATTTTTTAACGTGCAATCAACGTGAACTAATTTGATACATAGTCTCATAATGATAGTTTCAAATGCGTGAAGCAGTTGTATAAACAACAAGTGATTTTCTATCTTAAAGAGTTTTGTTCACTCGATATAAATAGCATAAAGTTTCTCATGAGTCAACTTAATCAATGTCACAAAAGTGTATGAATTTATTATTATTATTATGTAAAAACAGAATAAAAAATAATAAATTATCATCTGACAAGATAAATCATTTGAATGATCAGAATAAAAAATAATAAATTATCATATTTCTACAACAGTGAAAATATACATATGATGTTATTTTTCTTGCATTTTTAATATGTTCAAAACACAGCATTTTATTACTTATGTCATCATGTTTATGCTTCTGCTGTTAATAATTACTTCTTTTGACTGAAATAACTAACAATAATTTGCTAATAACAGTTAACAGACTATGAAGCAAAAGCACTAAACTAAAGTCTTTCACACAGTCTTTACTATCTGATTATTCTTTCTCATCTTCTCATCACTCATTTTTTTCATTTTACTATCATTATATGTATTATTTTGAAAGATCTGATGTTACATCTGATGATTTTTAATAAGTTTCTTAACATCAAATTTCAAAGTATAAAATTGATATGTTCATGTCTTCTTTGCAATTTGATCATATTTATTGATTTGAAAAAAAGTCTGCTGTTTCATTCAGATCATATAGTTGAGCTTCATCAGTATTACTTGAAATGCATGATGAAGAGTGTAATCTGTTTCTAGAACTTCAGTAATTTCAATCAGAATATCAAAATCAAAATCATTCTCTTTTATGTTTTGAAAACTATTGATCAAGCTTTGTTGATTTTCAAGACTTAGATCACTATAAAAGACTGCAAAGTTCATTTCATGAATCTTGATAAAATACTAGCTCATTGTTAGTAAAGAAACAAATATACTCAACATTTAACAAGTTGAAAACATCATGCATGATACAAAATATAGAAATTATGATTGAGAGAATTATACAGTTTCTTAATATTATCATTGTAGAAACAGTTATTGACGATTGTTAATCATTTATTACAAACAAGTTTAGTTCAGATAAACATCAAATTGTGCTTTGTTTTCAATTCAACAAAATATGAAAATGTAATACACAGTTTCATCTGTCATGAGATTTGAACAAAGTTGAAGAAAAAAACACAAACATTGATCTTTTCTTATCATTTAATACTCAGTCATCAATATATACTTGCAGCTCTTCTTTTACACTTCTTGCAGTCTTGTTCTTAAGTTTTGCGTGCATCTTTTTATACTTCTCAATGATTAAACAGTTTACATCTTGCATTTCATGAAAAGATAACTTTATGCAGAGAGTGTTGAATCAATTCATTGATGATAAACGTTAAATCATAAGAAGAGTGAAAAGTTTATTCAATTTTCTTGCAATTTTCTGCAGTTTATCATTCATCTGTACATTATGCTTATGTTTTAATGTGTTAAACATCAATTTGTTTCATGACAGCACTTTCTCTGAATTACTTAACTTTAGAATGTATTCATTCTTTCATTCATCAGAGTGCTTCAGAATCTTCACATAGTGATCTAAATCATCTGATGAGATCTTAAAAGATGTACTTAAATAAATTCACAGTACGAAGTGCATGCAATGTTTGAATGCTTATAAAATGCTTATGATCTTAGAATTTCTGCTCTTCTTCATGTGAAATTCATCTCTTAGTATTCGATCTTAGCATGTTTGCAAATCATACAGAGTTATTCTTTTTTTACTTCTGTTGATTTCATTTCAAACATCTTTTTGATTAACAATGATACACTTTACATATGTCTTGTACAACTTCAATTCAGTCAACATTACAAGTCATTTCTGTTCTTTTATAAAAGTTGTTACTGTTGCATCAATCTCATTTTCATTTGTTTCTATTTTCTTTCAATCTTGAAACAGCAAGCAATTTTTTAGAAGAAGTTTGTTCTTTTCAGAGTGATGATTCACATATAATTTAATGTCAAGACATGATACAGATGTTAATGTTTTTGCGAATTCATTCTGTTAATTCAATATCAAGATTGAAGACAGCAGAATCAGAATCAATTCAAGATTTGACTTTAACATTGCTGTGAAACTGCTCTTCATGCAGAAACAAATCATTGATCATGACTCATCTGATGAACATTTCGTCTTAAGATTCTGAAGAAATTTCTGAGATTTAACAAGCAAATGTTTATCATTAAGCTTCTTATGAAAGAGATTGACTTTTGCATGAGCAAGATGAAGTCAATGCTTCATCACTATCAATTCTATGACTTGAATAATCTGCAAATAAAGAAAAGTAAGTATGTTATTCTGTCTGTAGCTTTAAGAAGTAAAGAAGACTTATCTTTCTTATTCTCATTTAATCACATTAAAACTTTTTATATTGAATTATTCTTTCAACATGAAGTTGTCAATATATTTTCAACGCTTATATGAGTAGTAAAGTTCGTATTATACTTTTTATTTGCATATTTCGATCTGCATTTGCATCTTTATCAATTTTCTTATCATTAATATCTGTACAGCTTAGATCGTGTTTTCAAAACTGCAAGACTTTAAGAAATATATTCTCATTCATTTAAATGCATGCTTGTTGTTTCTGCAGATCTTTAAATCTATATTATGAAGTTAACATGTTTTACTACATGATTGCTTTGCACTTGCACTTACATCTGAGTGATATGAATGAAGTTAATGATGAAAGACAGATCAATGTGCTTTTGATTGTATTTCATCACTTTTTTCATGTTCAAGTCATCATTAATTGTCAAAGAATTTATTGTTAAAGAAGATGATTTATTGAAACTGACAGTCTTGACGATGTTGAAAACTTCGAAAGTTATTATTGAAACATTAAAATGAACTTCTTTGCAAAGCTTTTGCTTCTTCATTATAAGTTGTTCACTTTCATTTTCTGATGAGATCTTGAATGAAGTGAAGTTATTTGTACTTTCAACTGCGTTGCTCAAACACTGCATGAAATTCTCATGTTCACTTCTCTTACATTTTTTATAGCTTGAACTCAAAAGATGTAGTAGAATATCTTCTTCTTTGTCATATTTGTTAATGCAACATGAAAGTTGACTGCATTTCTGATTTCAACTTTTTGAAAGTTCTTGACTTTATAAATAATTTTCTTCTTTTTGAAGTCAAATATTGTCTCACTAACAAATTGTCTTTGATAGTTATTGAAACTGACATTCTTCAGAGTGAAATTGCTCTGCTTTTCATTCATTACAAAAAGCTGTAAATGATGAATCATCTTATTATTCATTGTATCATTTGAAGTCAAGATCATGTGATTAAAGTTAATTATTGTCAATAAGATGAATAATGAGACTAAGCTGAGTTGTGCTTGCTTAATCAGATGAGCAGATTTCTCTGTCTTTACACTCATTGCTTTATCTTTCTTCTTACTGTTTATTTGTCTTACTCACTTTATAAGACATGCATCTTTTCATGTTACTTGATGATCTTTTATCAAAAAGTGCAAGAGTTCATTATTTATGATGATTGCAATCTTTCTGACTGTCTTTTTCTCGATTTTATTATCAAGTGATGTTTCAAGTAATTTTACATTTCTCAGCATTTGTTTAATGTGTATCTTCAATGCATCATACTTGTTGTTGTCGATGACAAGATCTTAAGTGATCATTATCTTGATTCAATTCGACGAAATCTCATCATAGTTGAAGTTTGCAAGCATATCTGAAATTAACTTAAGTCTTCATAATATATTGAAAGATTAACAAATATACAAACATTATTGTCAGTTCTGAGAATTTCTAGAAGTCATACAATAGAATGTAAAGCAATTACTGTCATGATGTTGAGAAGTAAAATAAGAGTACATGTGACATTTTCTCTATTTTGAATCACTTACAGATTTTACTACATGCTGATGACAGATGATGTACACACTGAGCTTTGTAACAGATAGAGTAAAAGTGTTTATTGCAATAATGAGTATCAAAAGAACAAAGAATTATAAATTAATAAGTTAGAAATGAAGCAAAGATCAACTTTCATTCTCATATTGCAAATTATTTTAAGTAAGAGCAAATTCGCTTACAACATACTTTGACAATAAATTATCTGTATTCATCTTTTTATCAATCTGAAAAGTATTGCACGTTAAATTCTCTTTATATAAAATAATTTCTAATATTCTACAGAATTATCAAAGCACAGAGACTATGATTATGATATACTAGCTGATTGAGCATTTTGTGAAAGCATTTCAAATTTACAATAATTTATCTCAAATCAATGATAATTTAGAGAAATTTGCTTTCAACTCACAAATTTCGAAGTAAATATTGAAATGTGCAAAGCTATTCAAATTTACGATAATTTATTTCAAATCGATAATAATCTAGAAAAATTTACTTTCAACTCACAAATTTCAAGATAAATATGAAAATGTGTAAAGCATTTCAAATTTACGATAATTTATCTCAAATCAATGATAATCTAGAAAAATTTGCTTTCAACTCATAAATTTCAATGTAAATATTGAGATGTGCAAAGCATTTCAAATTTACAATAATTTATCTTAAACTCGCTGTAATTCAGAAAAATTTGCTTTCATTAAAGAGCTTCAAGTAAAAAAGAACAAATTGCTTGATCAGAAGTAAAACAAAAGTTATTGCTTCTACTGCTATATCAGATCTCATTAATTTCTGATCATTTTATTCTTTGTATTGCATGCTATTCTGACATTTTGTAGTTCAATGTACTTGTATCAACAGAAATACTGATTAGAAATAACGACAGCGCGATACAATTTGTCAAATGCATCAATCAATACTCTTTGTTATCTCTTTCACTACAATCTACTTTATTGAAATCAGCTTCAAGCATGAAGTGAAACTGTCATGTATGTGAAATGATATTAAGAATCACACGAAGTTTGATATATCACTTTAATCACTACTTGATGCTGTGAAATGACATGCAGTTCTTCAAGAAATATTTAAGAAAAGAGAACTCAGCAGTCAATGAATATACAGATACATGCAAATACTTTCAGATTAATTTATGACATGAAATAATCACGATGAACAATATTGATGTCTTTGACTTTGAGCAAAGTACAGAAGAAAACATAGAAGCTTCAAATGATCAGAAGCATTTTCAAAATTCAATTGCATGAATATCACTTAATTTCAAAAGATTTATCAATTTGTCATATACTTTCTCATTCATCAAAGTAAACAATTATGATGAGATGAATGATACAAAGAAACAAAGCATTGATAAATTGCTAAAACAATATATCAGACTCATAAAAATCATTTCAAACTACAGTAAACTTAAGCAAGATTCATGATTATCTTTAAATGACAGTCTTTAATAATAATAATAATAATAAATTCATACACTTTTGTGACATCAATTAAGTCAACTCATGAGAAACTCTATGCTATCTATATCGAGTGAACAAAACTCTCTGAGATAGAAAATTATTTGCTGTCTATATGACTGCTTCATGCAGTCGAAACTATCATTATAAGACTATGTATCAAATTAGTTCACGTTGATTGCATGTTAGAGAATGAGTAACTCAGTTACTTTAAATTGTTTCAGAAACTTCATTTTCATCATCATTCTTGCAGCTGCTCTGAGACTCTTCGTGATAGCGATGATTATTCAATAGTTTAAGAAGTTGACATCTTGTAACATTCTTGATCGCAGATGCAATTAGTTCAAGCAATGCATAAGTACATGTTTTGTTATCTGATGATTTCAGTCGCAGTTGCATCACATGCTATCTGCATCTGAAACATTTCTGAAATGCAGATAAGCATTCAAATCTATGTGTTCAATTCTGATGTGAGTGATGAGAGCAATTTTGATCTTCTGAAGATCATTTTGCATCTTTATCATCTTGTTGAACAGATGCGATCTTTGTGTCGAGATGATGTGAACATTTGCAATGCATTTTCTATATTTTTCTCATTGTTGCTTTCACTGACTTTTGTGATACTGTGCTATTGCAATGCTTGACAATCTTTAATCAAAGTGACTTTTCTTTTCAAATGAGAAAGATTTTTCTCTTGCACAATGATTTTTGAATGCAAAAGTCAGTAGCGAAGATATTAATCAATACTTCAAGATTTTATTTCAGAAAACTTATCATGCTGATTGTATCTTCAAGAATGCAGATCAATTTAGAAGCATTCTACATAATATATTTCATGAAATATCTGATGATAGTTGATTTGAAACATCTTTGAAAATCTCATCAATGAATTTAGAGATTGAAACAGATATATTCAAGATTCAGTACAGAAACATGATAAATGTCTTGAAATTTCTCTTGAAACATCATTCATTTGCAAGTAATCTGAAATATGCATCAATCAAAGTATACAACGTCAGTGAAAATTAAATGTACATGAAAATGCACATTAATATCTGATGATGAAATACGCAAGCACTGATTTTTGAAGATGACACTATAGTTTCAATACTGTTAGCTACAGACAAAATTATGTTAACTCAATATCACAAGAATAAATTTGCATGATTTGTATATATTATTGTTGATAATTTAAATCAAGCAACTTAATGAAAGCAAAATAAATTTAGTGTTATACTATTAAAATTTATTTCTTCAACTAAACATGCAAATAAAGATCTGAAACATGAGTTATATTATCACTCACTGAAAATAATATTAAAACATAAGTTTAAACTATTCAATTAAATGAAGAGTTTTTCTTGCTTACATTCTTATTCTTTAACACTTGAGAAATTAACTAGAAGAAAGTTTCACGTTTGCTATGCAAATAATTATACTCAACAGTGTTTTTCTATCATCGTTGAATTTATAATTGACTATGAAAAGCAGATCACTATTACGAAAATCAAAAATAAAGAGCAATGCACTATATATCATGTTTCATTGAATCAATGCAATAATCTGCAAACAATCTAAGAAGTTTAAACATATGAAATAAACTAATCATTAAGTTGAATTTCAAGTTAACATTTTGAACTTGAATCAAGATCAAGTCAAATTGCTCACATTTTCAACTCAACTCAACTCAAGTTGCTCATATTTTCAATTCAACATGACTCGATTCGACTGAGAATTGAGTCAACTCAACTCGACTCGTCAAAAACTCAAGCTTGACATCAAAAAAACTAAATATAGAAATTTTTTCAACTCTTGCATTATCTTTTTGATAGAAAGTCATGAAGAGAAAACATGAAGATTATTTGATAGAGAGTCATGATGAGAAACATAAAGAGAAACATGAAAATCATTTAATAGAAAATCATGACGAGAAACATAAAGAGAAACATGAAGATTGTTTGATAAAAATTCATGACGAGAAACATAAAGAAAAACATGAAGATCATTTGATAGAGAGTCATGATGAGAAACATGAAGAGAAACATGACGAGAAACATGACGAGAAACATAAAGAAAAACATGAAGAAAAACATGACGAGAAACATGATGAGAAACATGATGAGAAACATGAAGGAAAAACATGAAGATCATTTGACTTTGATAGAGAGTCATGACGAAAAAACATGATAGAAAGTGTTGAGATCGTGTCTAGAATCTAATCACACTGCAGCGAGATAGTGCGTAGCTGAATAGAATGTTTGATCAATAGAGGTAGCTATAACTAGAATATTAAGAATACAGAAGAAATCAAAGAGAGTTTCG
>JAABUV010000891.1_pt1 | contig 44677 bp, 41 predicted proteins | sample 5559971 | NCBI WGS metagenome assembly JAABUV01 (sample SAMN10711881, study PRJNA513362) | rock metagenome | isolation source: Antarctica rocks | place: Antarctica: Victoria Land, Knobhead nord | collected 2015-12-19 | reverse complement strand
ATCTTATAGAGATTGACACAGTCACGTTCGCGTCTAGATTGAGCGACATCAGCTGCGTCATCGAATAATCTGAAATGTACATAGCTCAGTTTGACTCGTTCATTTGAAAAGAGGTCGACGTTGATCTCTAGTTTATTCTGAATTTTGCCGTATCAGTTTTCCTAAGTAGAATTCTTTCCGTCAGTAAATCAGAGAGAATCAGGTATTTTCTGAGATCTAGAACGCTCAGAGTAGGTGAAATCAGAAGAAGTGATTTCTTTAGTTTGAAGTCTAGCCTTCAACTCTTTGATTTCATCGTCTCGTTGATTACTCAGCTTGTTGAGTCGATTCGTTTCTCTGTCGAGAGTCATGCATCGAGCCTTTCAGTTTTCGATAGAAACAGAGAGTATTACTATTTCAGCGAATGACTCGTCGTCTTCACTGATGAATGGTTCAGCACTAGAGGGTTTCGATGAATCAGCATCAGAAGTTTGAGAGAAACGATTTCGAAATTCTTCGAAACGCTCTTCAGTAGACGAATGACTAAGCATGATGAGGTTTGTTTGAAAAGAGGGTTGAACGAATGACGATGCTCGGCGATTGAAGAAGAAAGGCGTATAGAGTGATGTTTAATCTTCAACAAAGAAGATGAGATTTGTTTGTTGATTGGTTTGATTCTTGAGCAATTCACGAAGGTTCTTTATCGTCGATTCTCTTAATCGAGTTGAACAGCTTATTTTCACTCGTCTGTTTCACGAGAATGAGTTGATTCTCTTGATCGGATGAACTTTGCGTACTTAGTGAGCGATAAGTTGTCTAGCGATTCAAACAGTCTCGTCGTTGATTCTATCAAACTTTCTAGTGTTGTTCAGTCTTTCGATTGCGTCGACCATCAGGTAAACGAATTTCTTTAGACTCGTTCTGTCTGTACGAGTATGTTGAATGAATAATGAGATCAGTATCGTGTGGTTAACGAATTCTTAATATAATGTCAGGATCGTGCCTAGGTGAGTCAACCAGCGAAAGTCAGGGTTGAATAGTGCTTGATCTTTAGAGGTAGCTATAACTGAATATTAAGAATACAGAAGAAGATGAGTACAAGAGCTTCTATTTAAGTAATATTCAGAGGCTGCGCTAAGCTTGAAGGGAATGTGTTTGTGACACGGGTAGAATGTGATGTAGAAAGGAAGATGATGTTGAACAAAAAGATGTTGAGAAAAGAAAATAGAGGCTGAGTCAGATCTGAGTCAGATCTGAGCTAGAGGCACTGACTAGCCCTATTCAGCCTTGATACGCTCGTAACATAATGATGAAGAATGAAGTGAAGAGTGAGAAAGAATTTGATGACAGTGAGACTGTAATCTCACTGTTGTTGAAATCGTGTCTAGAAACTAATCAGAGTGCATGCGTGACTAGAATGTTTGATCTATAGAAATAGTTATAACTAAGACTTTAAGAATACAGAAGAAAGAAGATACAAAAAGTAAGAAGAAACACGCTTTATATAGTAGTTACTCAGATCGACGTTAGTCTCAAAGAGAACGTGTTGAAACATAAGAAAGATGTTGATTCAAAAGATGTTTGCAACATAAAGAAATGTGTTTGTCATAGACATCTGTTAACTACTCGTAACACAAAGAAGTGTGTTTATCATAGAAGATAATAGAAGCTGATTAGAAGATGCTAAAGAAGAAAAAAGATGCTGAATCATATCTGAGTTAAATCTGAGTCAGATTCAAATCAAATCTCGACTAGATCTTGATTAATTTTAATCATTATGCAAAGAACTCGCTAGCATTCACTGTGAATTAATTAAAGCTTCAGTCTTGTTCAGTCTTGATACGCTTGTAACATTACTTCTTTCTTTGAAAATTCATGTTCACATGAATAGAACAAATGAAACGCAAAAATTTTCACTGTTTTTCAATTTAGTATGACTTGTCTGAATAAAGCTTATGAAATTCAACTAGAACTTTTTTTGAGCTCTTGAATTCTTCTTTATCGACATAGTATCATTTATTGTCTCAATTTAGTCTCATTCATTTGATCTTGTATTGTATTCAATCTCGATAACGTTTAAAGTTCAAAATATCATCTATCTTTCAATGCTCATTGTCATGATTCTAGTCTTGTCAGACTTAGTCTTCTAGTCTTGTCAGATTTATTCTTACTTCATCATCTTGACTAGTTTCTATTGAGTTTAGCGTTAACTGAGAAATACACATATGTAATCAGCTTCTTTTCTGTAGCTATCTTTCTTTCTTAGCATTTATCTTCTAGTTAAATGACATCTTTATCTGACTCACTTTAGACAGATCTCTAACATTAGATAAATGCTCATCATTTACTACTCTGCTATCAACGAATAAATGATATGAAACAATTTATTCAGTAAGAAAAATTTGCAAGAAATTCTTCAAATTTGCATCATCATTTTAGATCACAAGAGATTCTTTAATTCTACACTCATTTTCATCATTCTATTTGCAAAAGATTCTTCAAATAAAGCACTTAATTATTATTTGAAATTTACAAGAAATTCTTTGAATTTTCACTCATTAAAAAAACATCAATCTTTCATTTACTCTTATCTCAACAACTTCTATCTTCTCTCATCACGACATGTGATGTCGAGTCAGTTGAGTCTTAAACAACTCATCTGCTTAAAAGCACTGTCAATAGAAGAGTTTCACTTCTATTCATCAATGCTTCAGTTGAAGCTGAGAAAGCTGTCATTTCATGAAACATAAACATTGAAGAACAACTGTTTCATTGAGTTAGCAATCAACTTGATGAAGTCATTAATATGCTGAATGAGCTTCAAAGTCAGCGAGACTTGACTTTACAACTCAATGAACACTGACTTCTTGTACAAGATGATCACAAAAAAAGAGCAAAACAACTAGAAGTCGCTTTTGATAAAAATGATGAGCTAGAGAAAAAGATCAATCAGTTACAAGATGAGTGATTGAACTTCAGAGCGAAACAACGTCAAGCTGATCGATCTATGTCTCGTCAAGATACTCAGTCAGCTCAACAATGAGTCAATCAGAAAGTTAAACGAAGCTTGACTTTTGAAGCTCGCTTGTAACGAGAATCTTCTACTCTATCTGATAACAAAAACGAAAATGATCATCACAACTTCATTAAGCTTTTGAATTCATTCATCTTCATTGAAACAGATGATTCTATCTGAGAAACATGAAACATCAAAATAGATGACAAGCTCAATGTCAACATGAATCATTACTCTACTGAAAAGATTCATATTGTCTATGTGATTTTCAGACTAGAAGACGATGCTGATCAGCAAATTTATGCAAAGTGTTGTGTTAATACTTTCTCATTCTATCAATCACTATCAGAGCTACTGAAACATCTGAAAGAAATTTATGAAGATCAGAATCTGATTCGAAAGTGTCATCATGAATATGTCACTCTGAAGCAGCTCAACAAGCTCTTCAGCTCTTTCTATTCAGAATTCACTAGAATATTCAGCTTTCTGAACTACGACAATGTCACTCTGATGAACAACATTCAGAATAAAATCAATAATCATCTTTAGAATGCGTTGTCAGTTTGTCTTATAAAGTTTAGCTCACTTAATAAGCTTAAAATCTTTCTTGAAGATGTGAATAATAAACAACAAGTCAATTATCAGCTACATGATGAGTAATGAATAGTCAAATAATAGCAGCTTCGAAAAAACGTTTTGTTTCTTTGTTGATATCAGCTTCAATCTTGACTACTAGCTATGTTTAATTTGTTACTTTTTTCACTCTTGAATCTGAATGATCAAGAATGTTAATCATCTGCTTCAACTGCAAAGTATTGAATCATCTTTCAAAGAACTGCTCTCAGCTGAAGACTAGTACTTCAACATCTCGTGCATTCATCTCTTGCCTCAATGAAATCATCATGTTGAAAGAAGAGAAGAAATTATTTACAGAGAAATTGAAGAATGAGACAAAAAACTAGTGACTTTCATCAAAAACATGATGAAAGATGTGTTAATTTCTTCAACAATAAGCAGTTCAAATGATCTTTTTGTTTCGAAATCTTTGACTACTGAATGTGTACTATCTAGCAATGAAATTAGTTACTCATTAAAGTCATTGATTGACATTGAAGCAGCTGACTATTCGTTCATTGATGAATTAATTGCGCAGAATGTTTGTAATCATTTGCAAATTCAATCTTTATCTTTAATTAAGCTCAAATCAATAAGAGAATTCAATGATCATTATGCAAAAAAGCTTATTACTTATGCAATTTATTCAAATTTAACTGTTTAAGATCATATGAAATGTTTTGTCTTTATGCTGATCACTCAATTAAATTAACATCAAATGATTCTTGAAAAAACATGAATGAACAAGATCAAGATGACTATTGATATAAAAGATGATTGTCTTCAATTTTCTTGTTTCAAAGCTCATATCAAAGTTTTTATCAAAGCTTATTCAACTGTTCTTTCAAGCAAGAAAATCGCGATAGAACAGAAGAGTTTAATCTTTATTCAAATACTAAAGAGATTTATCTCTTCTGTCATCACTTGACTCAACGAGAAGTCATCTTCATTCAGTAAAATCGTGAAATCATCTAATTCAATCAACTTCGCTTCGTCTTTTGATTCAATGAACATAGCAATGATAGAGACTGCAGCATATAAATCACTAGTCAAATGATTGAATGTGACTACTTTAGCAATCATCATCACGAAAATCAATTGACTTCTAAAAACAGCTAGAAATAAACTCGAAGATGTAAATTTACAAAAGCTTTCACATGAAGAAATCTTGAAAGAAATCAAAGCTAAGCTTTTTTTGAAATATCATGACTATTTAGACGTGTTTGATTGAGCAATGACTGATCAACTATTTTCTCATCATTTCTATGATCATAAAATTGAGTTAATTGACGAGAAAACATTTTCTCGAAGTCGTCTTTATCATATGTCTGACTACAAGCTTTAAAAGATGAAGAATTATCTGATCAAGCATCTGAATAAAGACTTTATATCTTCTAGCTCAGCTTCATATGCTTCGCTCATACTATTCATTGAAAAGAAAGACGATAGCTTGCGTTTCTGTGTAAACTACAGAAAGCTCAATGCTTTGATCAAACGAGATCGCTATTTCTTATTGCTAATAGACGAAACTCTTTCTCATATTCAAGATAGCAAATATCTGATTCAATTAAACATCATTGTCATTTTCAACAAACTGCGTATGCATTCAAGCAGCAAAGATTTGACTATCTTTATCATCTCTTTTGATTTCTACAAATATCACGTGATGTCTTTCAAATTAATCAACGACTCAACTTTCTATCAACATTATATGAACGACGTACTATTTAACTATCTTCATCAGTTTTGTCAGATCTATCTAGATGACATTATCATTTACAGCAAAACATTGAAGAAACATAAGCGACACGTACGATTAGTTCTACATAGACTACAAGAGACTGATCTTCAAATGAATATAAATAAATGCAAGTTTCATGTTCAGAAGATCTTCTTTCTGAAACTATTACTATTCATTGAAGAACTAAAGATGAATCTCAGAAAAGTACAAGCAGTAGTTGAATGATTTACTTCTACAAATCTCACTCAGATGCAGTTCTTCGTTGACTTCTGCAATTTCTATTGACGTTTTATAAAGAACTTTTCGAAGATTGTTCATCTTTTGATTCAACTAACTCAAAAAGAAATGATATTTAAATGAGATCAAGCTTGTTAAACAATCTTTGATCATATGAAGAAATGAATGAGTGAAGTCTTTATTCTTCGTCATTTTGATCAGAATAGAAAGACTATTCTTGAAACAGACTCATTCAACTACGTCAATGATGACATACTTTCTCAACATGACGATGAAGAAACATTGCATTCAATGATTTACTACAGCAAGAATCTGAGTCTCGCTGAGTGCAATTACGAGATCTATGACAGTAAACTACTAGCAATCATTTGTGTCTTCAAGCATTGACGATCTGAGCTGAAATTGACTGAGCTACTCATCAAGATGTTCACTGATCATCAAGCTTTAATGTCATTAATGAAAGATAAAGAGCTAAGTAGACGTTAAATGCGCTGAATATAAAAGCTCATTGACTTCAACTTCAAAATCATGTATTGCTCAAACAAATAAAACATCAAAGTCGATGCATTGACTCGTTGAGTCAATTCAGTTTCTAGAAGCTTCAAGAATGAATGATGTCGCTATCAGCGAACTACGATTCTCACATTGAATCGAATGAAAATCGCTGATCTAGAAGAGAAAGAGAATGATGAATCAATTTATCAATTGATTCTAAAAGCTAACAGAATCAACGAGAATTGTATTCTACTTCGTGAAGTTGTATTAAAAGATGAAGCTTAATACGAAGATACTAAATTAAGAAATTGTTGAGTTCAGAACAGAATACTATATCAAGATGATCTTCTATGAATTTTCTTCAATGAGCATCTTTAAATGAAGTTAATTCAAGAAGTTCACGATCAATCTTCTATTGATCATTTCGAAATTCTCAGAAAGATGAAGATCATAAGAAGATACTACTATTGATTTTCAATGCAAAAGACAATAAATCAATATATTTGAAACTGCTACATTTGTCAGCGATCAAAGACTTCTTAAGATAAATTCAATGAACTATTACATTCTCTATTCATACTTGAACAGCAATGAAAGAATATAGTTATTAATTTCATCATCGACTTATCTTTTTCAAAAGGCAAAAACATCATACTAACAATAATATGTAAACTATCAAAGAAACGACATTATATTTCTTGCTTCACTGATGATGAGAAGATCACAGCAGAAAAAACAGCTGAGCTAATGCTTCAGTGAATATATCAAATACATAATTTCATTGTTTCAAATCGAGATTCTCAATTTATCTTTATTTTATGAAAGTCGCTTTGCAAAAGACTAAACATTAATCTTCAACTCTTCACAGTCTATCATTCTCAGATTGATGATCAAAGTGAATGAGTCAATCAGAACATTGAAAGATATCTTTGATTCTTCTGTTCATATATGCAGAATGACTGAGCTAAGCTACTATTCATAATTGAGTTCATCGATAATAATGCTTTGTTCTCAGTCATCTTCTTGATTTCTTTCTTTCTAAACAAAGACTTTCATTCTCATATGAGCTTTGAATTCAATGTCATTGAATATGAAAGTTCTTGTGAACGCTTGCAGATGACTAAAGTCGAGAATATATCTGAACATATAAACAAAACACTGAAGTTTGCTTGCGAGTCACTAGTCAAAACATGAGAACAAATGATGAAACAAGTCAATAAACATAGAAAAGAAGTTGATTATAAGATTGAATCAAAGATGTTTCTGAATGAAAGAAACATCATTACAGCGAGATCTTTTAAGAAGCTAAATAATAAAATGCTTGATTCTTTCATTAATTTAAATCTTGTTGACTCTTCATATAAACTGAAATTATCAGAGTCTATGCATGTTCATGATGTATTTCATTCTGATCTGCTTCGCTCTGTCGTCAACGACTTCTTACCTGATCAAAAGAACGAATCTTCAGATTCAATAGTGATAAACGACGAAGATGAGTGAGAAATTGATAACATATTGAATTCTCGTTGATATCAAAGATGACTTCAGTATAGAATCAAATGAAATGACTATGACAATGATTTCAATTGATACAACGCTGATGACGATGAATTTATGAATGCTCAGAAGATCATTGATAATTTTCATATTTAATACTTGAACAAATTGCGCTAATTAACAATTCAATCAATCACGATTTAACAGATTTGAGTCTGTGAAATCATGATTGAACAATCAATTGAGTTGAGCAGAAAATACATTCATGCAAACATGAATCATCAAAGAAGAGAAGTAATGTCACAATTCTAGTCTTGTCAGACTCAATCTTCTAGTCTTGTCAGATTTATTCTTGCTTCGTCATCTTAACTAGTTTCTATTGAGTCTAGCGTCGACTGAGAAACACACATATGTAGTCAGCTTCTTTTCTGTAGCTATCTTTCTTTCTTAGCATTTATCTTCTAGTTAAATGATACTTCTATCTGACTCACTTTAGACAGATTTCTAACACTCATCATCTTTAATAGTGAGAAATCTAAATGATTTTGAATGCTGTTCTGATAAAAAGTCATTGAAATAAGAACATAATAGCTTCAAATTGAACATTGAATGCAGCTGCTTCATGCTTATCAATAAATGAAGATGATAAAAGATTTCAACTTTGACAGTGATTTGATAAAGTTTTAGCTGTTTATCTTTCAAATTCTTACATGATCTAGTTGTCTTTATATTTCTAAAGAATAATCAAACTCAGTCATTTACTTCATAGATGACATCTCATCTATGTTTATTGACTTGAGCTTCAATGATCTGCTTCGTCTTTTTCAATTGCTGATGATCGAAGCTAAGAAGCTCTTTCATTTGAATGATAATATCATTTGCTTTTCTAGCTTCAAGACGTTCATGAGTAATTTTGTAGTCAGTCGTATCTGAATTGAAATTCATTCATGAGTGAAAACTCTTATTGAAGTAAAACAAAGTCATTGAGATGATTAAGAAGATATTGAAATTCTCGCTAAATTTTATCATTGATAGTCATTTTGTTCAGTCGTTCTGCATGTAATTGCAATAAATTCTTAGTTCACGTTCAACATCTTGATTAGCTTATTTTGATTGATCATTGATCTCAGAATGATAAGCTGTTGATAAATTAGCTGTAATTCTTAGTCGCTTGCAAAGACTTTGTCACATGATTGATATGAACTGAGAGTCTCTGTTTGAAACAATAGAACTAAATAGATCATGAAGTCGATAGACGTTTCATAGCATGATGCAAATCGTTTCTTCGACTGAGATGTCATTGTCTTTTCAATGACAGAGAACATAGTGATGTTTCTTGATGAGACGACATATAATTGTGCAAATGACGTTATAATCTTTTGATAGAGATAGCTCAATGATGAAGTTCATAGCTATATCTTTTCAGCGTTTCTGTGAAATCGATAAAGAATGAAGTAGTTCATTGATGCTATCTTGAGATGTCTTACTTTGTTGATAAACATGACAATTTTGAATGTAACATCTAATTGTTGCTTGATGATTTGATCAATAGTAGAAACGTTGAACTAAATCAATAGTTTTTCGATTGTCAGAGTGAAAGATGAAAGACTGATCATAAATTTTCTTTAGCAATTTTGTATGCATATTCTCAGAAACTCACAGTAGATCTTTTCTGAACAGAACGTTGTTAACGATCTTGCAGTGCTTCAATTCAGTGCTATGTAGCTTGAGCTTGTTTTCACTTATAACTTATTTATACTCATTGCAAAGTTCATTCATCTTGTTGACATTTTTTACTCACTGATAGAAATCAACTTCAGATTCAATAACTAGAATATTTATTCTATCGAGTGTCAGAATGATTTGATAGCAATCTTCAGTACGCTGATTTGATTCAGAAACGTTGATCAAAGACATTCTGATTAAAGCATTAACTTTAATGTTTATTTTGCCTGATTAAAAAATGATCTGAAAGTTAAACTTGAATAGAATGTCTAAATAATTGACTTGATGTCAAGTCAACTGTTTATTTTTCATGAAGATCTTCAAAGTTTGATGATTGATGAACATTTGAATGAACAGCTTTGTGCATTCTAGCTTGAGTCTTCAATGTTCAAAACATTAAATAATGACTAGCAATTTCTTGTCATAAATGTGATAATTGCATTCAGCGAAAATCATGCTCTTGCTGTAGAATGCTACTGAGTGAAAAACATTCTCATCATCATACTGAGATAGTATTTCATCTTTGACGTAGTCAAAGACATCAATTTTCAGAATAGTCTGTCATTTTGAATCAAAGTGTCGTAGAACTGAGATTGAGCTGACCTGTTTCTTTAAATCATCAAAAGCTTGAACACAGACTTTGTTTCAAACAAAAGACATGTTTTTTCTAGTCAGCTGAGTGAATGATTTGACTAACTTCGAAAAGTCTTTAATGAAACAACGATAGAAATTAACAAATTTCATGAAGTTTTGAACTTCTTTTAGATTGATTGATGTAGTTCAGTTAACTATGACTTTCACTTTGATAAAATTCATACAAAGATTTTGTTCTGAAACTATGACTTTTAAGAAGACAGTTTCTTCTACATTGAATTTGCACTTTCAAATATCTACTTGTAGATCAACTTCTCGTAGATGATTTAATATCATCTTGACATGTTGTTGATGTTCTCATTGAGTTTTGCTGTAGATCAGAATGTCGTCTAAATAGACTTGACAAAAGTCATTTAGAAAGTCTCAAAGAATGTCATTCATATACTGCTGAAACGAGACAGAATCATTGATAAGTTCAAAAGATAACATCTTTGATTTGTATGCTTCTAAAGCAATGATAAAGATAGTGTAGTTCTCATTATCAAAATGCATTTGCAGTTTGTTAAAAGTTGAAATGATATCTAATTGAGTCAGATGCTTGCAATCAACTATTTTGTTGATCATCTTATTTATGAATGATAGAGAATAGCGATTTCTTTTGATAATAGAATTAAGCTTTTGATAATCAATGCAGAATCATAAATCTTCATTTGCTTTTAAGATGAACAGAATGAATGAGAAATACAAAGCTTTGCTAGAGATTATAAATTCTTTGAAAAGATTCTCGTTCAGATATTTCTTGTTATGAGCATGCATCTCTGATACTTCTGATTAGTCTGATTAGTCTAACATAAACTAGTATAAAGCTGTGAGTAGAACTGTTGTTGACACGCTAGCGACCTAGCGTGCCTTCGTGAATAAAACTCACGTCATGTTGCATCTTCTTTCTACTTCAGCTTTGAACTTCTAGTTAGAATACACTCATATGATTCGCTCTATGCAAACTCATAACATTAGTTCAAAGCTCATTAATCTTGCTATCAACATGTAAATGATATAAAAACAAGCTACATCATCAAACTTAAATCAGAATTGAAATTTGAAAATTGAGTTCAGAAAACTCATTAAAAATCAAGAAATTTCTAGAACAAAACAGAAGAACATGAATGCATTACTCTAGACTAACTCTTTACTGAGTTCGTTGTCAGAACAGAAGAACAGAAGAACATGAACATATTGTTTTAAAACTGAAATCAGAAATTTCAGTTGAATCTCGATCAGCAATTTTCTACTCACACAATGACTAGAAGCACAGAATCAGAATCAGTAAGCATTGCTCATTATGAACTTCAAAATTCTAGAAGAGAATCACTTCTATCACAGAATTGAACAGCATCAGAAGAAGAAGAGATGAATGCATTATTGAATACAGAAGAAAAGAACACGAACGCGTTGCTTTTTGATCATGAAATGATCAAGATCAGCATCAATGAAGAGCTGAATGCTTGAATAATTGATAAGAAAACAGATGACATCATCATCTTTATCAAGTACATGACTCATCAGCATGACATCGAAATCGAAATTCACAATGACATGATTCAAATGTTGAAAGATGTCAACAAGATAAACATCAAGTTGAAGATTACTCAGATGACGTTGAATACTATAAGAACGCGTCTGTAGAAAGAGATGAAAGACAAGAATGTGATTATACATCATTTAAAGATTGCATCAAGTTGACAAAGCACTTTGATTTTGAAAGATTAATTCTCGAAGTTGATCAAGCTATCTGATTCATCTTTGTTTGAAGATTCAAGACAGAATGTGAATAATTGATTATCTTGAATGCAAAATAAGCTGAAGATGAACAAGAATTATTTTTCTATTGAAGAATTGAAGATTGCATATGTGAAAAGTTGAGTCGATGAAATGATAATCAAACACATAGCATCTCGAATGAGAGTGTTACGATTCTAGCTACGCATCTTCGTTGATAGCTATGTTGATGACTATTCTGAGAGTTATCGTTGATCGCTCGTCGCTAAAGCATAAACTTGTTTTGAAGTCAACTTTATTCAGAGTTAGCTTATGTTCTTCTGAGTCATATAAATAGTTGACTCTTTTCTTCTAGACACTTTTCTTTCTTAGCATTTATATACTCGTTACATTACATTCATATAACTCGCTCTATGCTGATTTCTAACATTATATAAATGCTTCTTCGTTACAGACAAAGAGAAATAATCTGCATCAAGTGCTTCTGCTTGATTCAACTATTGACTTTGATCTAGTCAACTCATCATGTGACAGCACTCACTCTTCTTTTCTCGTGAGCTAATCAGCAAGTATAAACAAAAGATCGAAACTCTTTTCAACTAGATCAAAAGATCAGCGAAAGCAATAAGATCAGTCATAAAACTGCGTCGAAGTCTTTATCTCAGAAGCAAATCTCATAGTGAGTCTGCTACAATGACATCTTTCGTCAATGCAATGATCTATCTATGCACATCGCTTTATCTATTAATGAATCGATCTATCTTGTATTTCTGTGTCAACTAGTGAGTCTGCTTTAATGACATCGTCAATGCAATGATCTTCTCATCGCTTTATCTATCAGTGAATCGATTTGCCTATCAGTTCACATGCAACTAGTGAGTCTGCTTCAATGACATCATCAATGCAATGATCTTCTCATCACTTTATCTATCAGTGAATCGATTTGCCTACCAGTTCACATGCAACTAGTGAGTCTGCTTCAATGACATTTATTCTCAATGCAATGATTTATTTACTCACATCGCTTTATCTATCAGTGAATCGATTCGTCTATCAGTTCACATGCAACTAGTAAGTCTGCTTCAATGACATCATCAATGCAATGATCTTCTCATCGCTCTATCTATCAGTGAATCGATTCGCCTACCAGTTCACATGCAACTAGTGAGTCTGCTTCAATGACATTTATTCTCAATGCAATGATTTATTTACTCACATCGCTCTATCTATCAGTGAATCGATTCGCTCATCAGTTCACATGCAACTAGTGAGTCTGCTTCAATGACATCTATTCTCAATGCAATGATCTATTTACTCACATCACTCTATTTATCAGTGAATTGATCTGTCAACTCATTTGCATGCAACTAGTAAGTCTGCTTCAATAAAACTTCTACCTTGCATAGTGAGTTTGCTACAATAGACATTTCGATTCTACACAAGACTAAGAAAATACATTCATGTAAACATGAATCATTGAAGAGAGAAAATAATGTTATGATTCTAGCTACGCATCTTCATTGATAGCTATGTTGATGACTATTCTAAAAGCTATCGTTGATTGCTTGTCGCTAGAACATAGACTTGTTTCAAAGTTAACTTTATTCAGAATTAGCTTATGTTCTTCTAAGTCATATAAATAGTCGATTCTCTTCTTCTAGACACTTTTCTTTCTTAGCATTTATATACTTGTTACATTACACTCATATGACTTACTCTATGCTGATCTCTAACAGAGAGACGCGATCGCGAACTCATTTCTAGAAGCAGAAAAGATGTTGTCAATCATAAACAAGACGTAAGATGATCTCAATCAACATCACATGACTTAATAACAGTTCTTAAAGCTGTATCAAAATAAGATCTTCTTTCATGACTTTTGAATGAAATTTCAACAATTCAGTGCAGAATTAAAATACAATAATGAGACTTTACTAAATGATTTGCAGCATAAAATCAGTTCAGATCTTCAACGAGCAACGCTCAATGAATAAATCATTGATTTGAATGAATTAGTTAACATCTGCATGCGAGCTGACGTTCAATTGACGAAACTGAATGCTCAATTAGCTCTCAAGACATTGATAATTCAAGTCACTTACTTTATCGCTAGCATCTTGATGACAATCATGATTTTGATCTCAGTTTCATTCTCTGCATGAAAGAAATTCAGAATATTGAACGTTGATTCTGCTAGAGAGAAGTTGTTTAAAAAAGAACTCTGCTTTAAATGCAAGAAGTCAGAACATAGAGCACGTAATTGTCTTGAATCAGCTTAAATACACGAAATTGCAGCGAATTTGAAAAACGATCTGCTTTCGTCAAAGTAGTGACTGAGAACAACATGCTCATATCTTACTTCATCAATATGCTCGATGATTCATTTGATTTCAAGTCGTTTATTGTGAACATCATCTTGAGTAGTCTAGAAAAGATATTTCGATTCTTCACTCTGATAGACATCAAAGTCACTGACATGATGTTCATAAATGATTCATTGATTTCAGAGCTATGTGAACGCTTTAATATTCAGTCAATTTCACTGTTCAAATCGAAGTCAATTTGTTTATATGACAGAATCTTCGATCGAAGATTTATTACACATGCTCTGTATATCTCAGTCACTATACAAGAACATAAGAATGAAATGATGTCTTTATTAATAACTCATCTAAATCAGCACAAGATAATCATTGACAACTTTTGATTGAAAAGAAATCAAATTTTGATAGATTCTGCAAATGATTGATTGATATCTTTATCAAATATTCAAATCTTGAAACTTATTGTTTTGAAAGCAAGCAGTCAATTAGCATTTCATTGACTTGAATCAAGCGAGATCTGCGAAATGAAACGAAAGAACTTGAAGTCTATGTCAATGATCATTTTAAAGCGAACTACAGATTTGAAATCAGTGAATCAATTCATTGAATCAACTTTCATACAAAAGCAAAGCACTTAAGTTGATCTCGATCAACATGAATTCATTCAGTCATTGAAGAAGAAAGAATTTGTCAATATTATCATGATTGAAGTCGTTGCTTATTGAACTTTAGTTAAGAAGAAGAATGTCAAGATCTTTACATTGATCATTAGTGAAATCAACAAGATGCTTAACTCAATCAAAGATTCAGCGAAACTGAATGAAATGATTTCTGTCATGTCATTAAAGAAATTGAAGAAGAAGCTTTTGATAGTTTATTATGACTTTCTGAACGTTTTTGACAGAGAAAAGACAACTCAGTTATTCTTGCATTGATCATATGATTATAAGATTGAATTAGAAAATGAGAGTTAATCTTCTAGAAGTTGATTGTATCTCATGTTAAGTCACAAGTTGCAGAAGATCAAGAAGTATCTTAAAAAAAACTTGAAGAAGAAGTTTATTACATTCAGCAAAGCTTCATTCGCTTCATCAATACTATTCATTGAAAAGAAAGATGATAGTCTTTGCTTTTGCATGAATTATTGAAAACTGAATGCTCTGATCAAAAGAGATCGTTATTCAATACTCTTGATAGACGAAGTACTCGCTTGAATTCAAGACAGTAAATATTTGACTTGACTTAACATTATCATCACATTCAATAAGCTTCGCATGAGTTCTGAAAGTGAGAATTTAATCACATTCATCACTTTCTTCAATGTTTACAAATATAGAGTAATGCTCTTTGAATTAATCAATGAATCAACATTCTTTCAGCACTATATTAACAACATGTTGTTCAACTGTCTGCATAAATTCTGTCAAATTTATCTGAATGACATTCTCAACTACAGTAAGATCTTGAAGAAACATAGAACTCATGTGAAAGAGATGCTAGACAAGCTTCGTGAAGTTGATCTGCAGATAAACATTGACAAGTGCGAATTTAAGATTCAGAAGATCTCATTTCTAAAACTATTAATATTCATCAATGATTTACGAATAAATTCTCGAAAAGTAGATGTGATTCGAAGCTGAGAAGTGTCTCAATCGTTGACTCATGTACAGATCTTCATTGACTTCTGCAATTTCTATCAACGATTCATAAAGAACTTCTTGAAGATCACTCGATCTATGATAAAGCTGATTCAAAAAAATCATTCATTTAAATGAACAGAGATTTGTCAGATGATCTTTGAGAAACTGAAGTAACAGATGATGACAGTTCTTGTTCTGAAGCATTTCAATTCAATCAGAGAAGCTATTCTGAAAACGAACTTCTTGAACTATATCAACGACGAAGTATTGTCTCAGTATGATGATGAAGACATTCTACATTCAGTAATCTTTTATAGCAAGAACATGATTTTTGCAGAATGCAACTACAAGATCTATGACAAAGAGCTTTTGACTATTATTCAATGCTTGAAGCATTGACGTCTCAAATTGAAATTTACTGATATTTCAATCAAGATCTTCATTGATCATCTGAATTTAAAGTACTTCATGATCATCAAGAAACTGATCAGACGACAGACTAAATGAGCTGAGAAGTTATTCAAATATAACTTCAAGATCATATATTAATCAGAAAAGCAGAATCTGAAAGCAGACGTGCTGATCAAAATGTCAGATGTCAAATCAGTTGAATCAAATGATGATTGAAAGCTATATCAGTATCAAATGCTATTGTCAGCAAGCACATTTGAACTGCAATCAATAGAAGATGATCAAGATTTGACTCAGATCTTGCTTATATTTGACTCAGATTTGAAACAGAAATTGAAAGCTAATGAAGATTTGATCGAAGAGATGATTTCTATTCAGAATTGAATTATAGTCAAAAATCAAATGAATCAACAATGTATTGATATTCAAACAATCATAGAACAGAACAGAAGAACTTGTCAAGATATGAGTTTAGACAATTGCAGAGTACTGAACGAAGTACTTTGAAAGAATGATAGATTGTGAATCTCTCAGTCAATGATCACTTAATTGATAAGAAAAGCACATGATCTTTCAATCAGTAATCATTCTGATATGAATCAAACGTAGTGTTAAAACACGACTCGAGTTGAAATAGAAACTACGACAAATGAGACGTAGTTTACAGCATGATGAACTCTGAGCTAGTAAGATCATGATCACGTGCTAATGATTCATTATATGAAATCATTGAGATCATGAAGCGATTCTCATGATTCAGAATCTGAGTCAACGAGATCACTCAGCGACTCAGACGATTGCACGAATCTTCTTTGTTTATATAACGATGATTGTTTTCTTAGATAGAAGCTTCGTGCTTAACTCATGTAAGCAGTCAATACATATTATTGTCTCAGCTATTTTCAGATCTCAAGTCTAGTAATAGTGATTACTGTTTGATCTCTGTATATATCTTGTGTTGTTAAAGAAACAATCATTACACTTTGAGCATCACTCTTTCACAAGATATCAGAGATGTTCATTTTCTTCAGTCATGTCTAGTCAGTCAGAACGAGTCACGCTCAGCTAAGAAGTAAGCATCTTCAGCGCAGATAAGATCAAGATCTCAACATTGAACTTGTATCACAACAATCGAGATAAACTCGAAGCATATCTAGTACAGATAAAGCTATACATCAAACGACACTCATCTCAGTTCAAGTTCATTGAGAACAAAGTACTCTTCACATTCATTTATCTAAGAGATAATGCATTCACATGATTTCATCACTATCTAATGAATTATCTGCAGAAGAAATCAGAGAAACGAGAAGAAGAAATCAACACGATATTTCGTGACTCTCAAACGTTTGAGAAACGTTTAAGAAGAGTATTTGAAGACATTGACAAGAAACATACAGCGAAACGACAGTTGTACAACCTGCGGCAGAAAACCTTTGCAACAACTTATTCGATCAGCTTTCAGCATATTGCAACGAATATGAAATGAAACGATGCAGCTCTCATCAGCCAGTTCTATCAGAAACTGCGAAAGAAAGTCAAGAATAAAATTGCTAGAATCTATTGAAAGGGTAGGGCGAACAGTATCACATATGATGGAATCTATCTAGATTGTGAAGAGAAGCCACAGGCTGCTCTATCTATATACTGTCACGCATGGCAAAGCCGCGGCGCGCGGCTTTACCCCTGACGCTAGTCTAGAGAGAGCTGCTAGGAACAAGCCTGACTGGATCCAGACTGGATCCAGAGCTACCGCAATAAGCTGCTAGGAACAAGCCTGCCATCGCACTTCTCAACACTCCCACTCGATGCTTGCGAGTCCCTCAGCTCCCACTGCTTTCCAGTCCCAGTTGTTCAATGAACCTCTTGAAGTTCTGTCGAGGTAGTGGCTTGGTCAATCCGTCTGCTACCATATCTTGACTAGGGACGAAGTTCACTGAAATCTGATTCTTCTTGTGCAGATCCCGAATGTGATGATAAGCGACGTCAATGTGCTTCGATCTTTCGTGAATATGGGCATCCTTAACCAGCATAAGAGATGCTTGATTATCTCCCTTGAGCTGTGTGGGTGAGACAGATTGATGAGTAACCTTCTCAAGAATATCAACGCGACTGTGACTGATGCCCAGGTACTTTGTCAGATTCATGTCCTTGAGCACTTGACTGATCCATAGACCTTCCTTGGCGCAGGTTGATAGAGCCATGTACTCTGCCTCGGTGGTCGATGTGGCAACGGACTTTTGCTTTCGACTCATCCAGGAGACTGGTCCTCCACCAAGCATGTAGATGTAGGCGAGGATCGACTTGCGATCTAGTCTGTCTGAGGCGTAGTCTGAGTCAGAGTATCCTACTAACTCCATGCTCCCACTGACTCCGTACGTGATGCCTAGATCAATGGTGGAACGAACGTATCGCATCAACTTCTTCAAAGCGTGTCCATGATGTTCTGCAGGATCGCTGAGATATTGGCTTAGTCGATTGAGAGCAAAAGCGATGTCGGGACGAGTGTGAATTGCAGCATACATGAGGCTTCCAATGGCTTGTTGATACTCATGCTGATTGATTCTCACGTCTTCGGGTTCAGCTGGGCGAAGAGCGTCATATCCATTCATGGGAAGATCTGTTGCCTTGTGCTTGTCTTGCCTCATGTTGAGTCTCTCGAGAACGTCATGAAGGTAGTGGGTTTGGTCCATTCGTAAGGTCCGTGCCTTCCTGTTGCGAGTGATTTGAATGCCAAGGATCTTCTTCATTTCCCCCAGGTCCTTGACTTTGAAAACACAATGAAAATCATGCTTAAACCATTTAATGTTGCTCAATGATTTGGAGGCGATGGCTATGTCGTCAACGTATAGTAGCAACATGATTCCTTTTGACCCATGAATCAAAAGGCATGGGTCTGCAGCGCATTGGGCGAAGCCGAGTTCAGACAGCGCTGTTACACAGCGGTCATGCCAGTCTCGTGCAGCTTGCTTGAGGCCGTAAAGACTTCGAAGAACTCTCAGAGCACAGCCGGGTCTGACTTTCACTCCTGGCGGAGGGGACATGTAAATGGTTTCTTTGAGAAACGATTCAGTAAACGCATTGTTTACATCGACTTGATGAAGTTCGAGATCCTCCATTGCCGCAATGGCTAGAAAGACTCGCAGAGTGTCAAACTTGACGGTTGGCGCGAAAGTATCCTCATAGTCAACTCCATGAATTTGGGAGAAACCTCTGGCTACCAGTCTTGCCTTCAGTTTGTCAAGGGAACCGTCGACGTGCATCTTTGGCTTGAAGACCCATTTGCTTGTCACGATGTTGGCCTTTTTGGGCGGCACTTCTTCTTGCCAGGTCCCATTGGCGGCTAGCGCCACAAGTTCTGCGTTGATCGCTTCTTTCCAAAGTTCCCCCCAAACTGGGTCCTGCACTGCGTCTTTGTAAGTGTTCGGCGTGGGGATTCTTATTGCTTTAGGAGGGTCAGATTCATCGGCGCCGAATAATGCCCATGACATGCTTGCGCCAGAATCGCTCTCATCGTCGTCAACTTCCTCTGTGGCGAACCAGGCCGCCATAGCTCGCGAGATCTTGGATGCGCGTTCTTCCAGTTGTTGATCTTCGCTGTCTCTTTTCCTCTTTGGGATGGCTACATGCAGGAATGTTTGGGCTGCTGGCTTAGGCATGCTTGGTGCGGAGACTTTTTGAGTGATCTGAACATCCGCGTGGGCTTCGCGCTCGTCTGGCGTATGTGGCGTGGCCTTAGGATTGAGTGCATCCAAGTTGACCGCGGTAGTCTTCAGTGCATCAGTTGGTTCAGATGGAACGTCAATCATGGGAGCGTCAGGTTTTGGAACGTTAGTTGAAACGTTATTCTTTGATGGTCTTCCCACAGGTCTTCGCTCTGGAAGGACGTTGAATGTCTGCTTGCGAAGTCGCAAGTCCATGTCTCCACCCTTTTCATCTTCAGCGAACTTGACAGCGTGACTCTTGATGACTCGGCCGAGGTCTGGGACCCAGAGGCGATATTGCTTGTCGGTATTTTCCACATACCCCATGAAGGCGCCGGGTCTGCCTCTGTCCATGAATTTGTCTCGTCTGCCTCCGGTTGGCAATGACTTGAGGTCAACGTATGAGTAACATTTGCATCCCCATACCCGTACATGATCAATTGAGGGCTTGATCCCGGTGAATGCCTCCTCCGGGGTCGTGGGGGCTCCGTCGACCAAGGGTCCCGTGGCGGTTCGGTTTCGCAGGTAGGCATCTGTCTTCGCAGCTTCTGCCCAGAACTCAATGGGAAGTCCAGCATCCTTGATCATGGCTCGCACCGAGTTTTCTGTGGTGCGTATGGCTCTTTCGGCTACTCCATTTTGAATCGACATGTGTGGGACAGTGTATTGAGGGGCAATGCCAACTGATGAGCACCAGCCATCCAAGGTGGCTTTAAGTTCCGTGGCGTTGTCACTGCGTACTGAGAGAAGTTTGGCACCGCTGTGAAGCTCTACGCTGAGTTTCCATTTCCGCAGAGCATCTGGTGCATCGGATCGTTGCTTCAAAGGAATGCACCAAGTCTTTCTGGAGTGATTGTCAACTATCTCTAGAAAGTACGACTCGCTATCGAGGGACGATGGTAGTGGTCCACAGATGTCTATGGAAATGAGAGCCAAGATACTTGTCTTTCGATCGCTGACATTGTGTCCTCGTTTGTTGATGAACTTGGTGAGCGCACATACCTCACACACATCCTCGTGGCTGTCGTTGATGGGAATAGGTTTTTCCAGAGTGGTGACCTTATGAAGTTGACGAAGCTTTGCTGATCCGAGGTGAGCGAAACGACGATGCCACAGCTTGTACAACTTGAAGCTTTTGTCATTTGCGGAACTAAGTTGATCGTGGTCAACTTCGGCCTCGTTCTCATGATGAATCACGTCAGTGTGAGGCGCGGAGTGGTCTAGGTTCATTGAACCGTCGAGGTTCATTGAACTGTGCATCGCTGGAAATGCTGATGAGGCGTCACGCTGCATAGCTGATAGTAATGCAAATTCATCAAGACCGTTTGCAATTCTCTCTACTATGTAGACGCCTCCGCATTCTAGGGCCTCAATCATCTGCTTCCCCCGCTTGTCGTGCATGTACAGGCCTTTATCGTCAAAACTCCCTTGCAGGCCTTTCTCACACATTCTTCTTCCAGAAAGAAGATTCACCCCGAGCTTAGGAACATGAAGAACAGAAGACAGCTTGACTGAGTTTCCGTGACGATCTCGCATGACTGCTGTGCCACAGTGATTGGCATACAATTTCCCCCCTCCAACTTTGATGGTGCGTCTCTTAATGCGAACTAGAGGACCACTAAAAGTCGGAGTTGATCAGTCATGTGTGAGGAGGCACCAGAATCTGCGACCCAGTCGGATTCAGGAATCTTACTGGCAATGTCCTTTGACAGAGCTGCAATATCCTCGCTCTCCTCGTCCTCATCTTCCCCATTGTCGCCAGAGATTTCAGAGTCGTCGCTTTCCGCGTTGTAGGCTCTGTGTTTCTTGTGCTTGCCCTTCAGAAGCTCAGTGAGGGTTTGAAGATCATCAGCGCCCTTGTGCTTTGTTTTGCCTTTGCCTTTGCGTTCCTTCACAAGCTTTTGGGCTGCAGACAGATGAGAGCAATCGGCTAGGCGGTGTCCGTCTCCACAGAGAAAACATTTTAGGGATCGTTGCGGCTGACGACGACGCGGTTGATCGCTGTCGGAGCTTGAGAGGCTTTTGCGACGATGACTGGTTTTGCGTTTGTCCTGCCCACGGCCAGTGCGCTCGCGTTCGTTCCCCCGCTTGGCCCATAGCGCAGCCTCTGTTGTCTTCAATTGTGCTTCCTTCTCTTGTAGCTTTTGAAGTCCCTTCTCGACGTCTGGCTTATCCTGCGCATCAATGGCGTCTCGGATGACTGTGTATTCATCTGGCAGCGATTGAAGTAAGGCTTGAAAGCGGCGTTCTGGCTTGGATAGACCGCTCATGTCTTTCTGTGTTGCGGCGATCTTTCGAGCCAACTTGGCGAGATGTGTCCATGCCTTTTCAATGGAGGTATCCGCCGGCATTCTGTAGCCGATGAAGTCCGCCAGATATTGTCTCCCAGTGGTTTGTAGCTTCTCTTTGTATTTATAGCTCAGAGCATCCCAAACCTCTTTTGCTGACGTCTTGTCTGCAGTGTGTTCTTGATCGTCGATGGTGATGCAGATGGTCAGCCAGTAATGAGCTTTCGCGTCGACCTTTTGACTTCCAAAGCCGAGAGATTGAATTCCGCTGGTGATGCTGGTGACGCTGCCGGGTGTGTCCGAGCCAGACTTGCCTTCAATAACGGACCACAAGTCTTCCCCAATGAGCCATCTCTTCATGAGAGGAAACCATTGGTCGCAGTTCTCGCGAGTGAGAATGGGGACAGGTCGCCGTTTGGCGAAGGAGTCGTCGAAGTCCATGGCGTGCGATGTAGGCTCAGCTTGTTGTTAGAATCGAAGAAAAAAAAATAAAGATATTAGATAGGTTGACGAGTGAAGTGAAAAGGATTTAATCTCGTCAGTGGTGATGAAAGTTTATGCGTTCTTCGACGCGATCGAGTGTGTCTATTTGTCCGCTCCCTTGGGAACTCGTAGTAGACTGCCGACTTGATGTGAGTGCTTATTTACCTCCTCGTGAGATGCGTAGTAAGCTACCGGATTCCACTGAACTTCTCTAAGTCAGTGTACTTATTTGTCTCCTCGTGAGACGCGTAGTAAGTGGCCGCTGGTTGCTCGTTTGAATAGATCCCGTATCGAGTTGCCGAGCATCAAATGCTTAGAGTGTTCCGACCTAATTACGTTGGAAGCTTCTTGCTAACCGGGCTCATAACCTATTGAAAGGGTAGGGCGAACAGTATCACATATGATGGAATCTATCTAGATTGTGAAGAGAAGCCACAGGCTGCTCTATCTATATACTGTCACGCATGGCAAAGCCGCGGCGCGCGGCTTTACCCCTGACGCTAGTCTAGAGAGAGCTGCTAGGAACAAGCCTGACTGGATCCAGACTGGATCCAGAGCTACCGCAATAAGCTGCTAGGAACAAGCCTGCCATCGCACTTCTCAACAGAATCAATAAATTCGTTAACTTGCAGAAGATGATATTCAGAGCGATGATCATTGATAACAGACAGTACAAGAGACGTCTGAAAAAAGATAAAGAATCGACTATGTCAGTAGTATTGAGTCGAAAGTTCAAGAAGAAACGACGACAGTCATACTATGATTCTCAATCTATGAAGCTAGATGCAATTTGAAAGATATTGACGAACGCTTGCAGTAAAACAGTTCAACAAAGCAAGACATGTTACACATGCAGAAAGCTGAGTCATTACTTCAAAGATTGTACTCAGAACAAGTACAAGAACAAGTCAAAGTCTTATAATAAGCAAGACAGATCTTTCGCAGCAACGAAAGAAGATCAGAGAGACAAGCATCAAGCATTGTCGTGAACAGCGTGTTATGAGAACAACTGTCACACTCATCTGAGCGATAAGAAAGATTCTGAATGATACTCAAAATTCTTACGAAAGAATCGTTTCTACGCAGCAACTCATCGTCAATCAGAAGTACATGATGAGAATAGTGACGAAAGTTTGTTCACTATGATCGTGAAATCGAAGATTTTTGACAGCGAAGCATATGACTTAAACAGGTTAAACAGCACTGAAGAAGCTATTCATCAAGCAGTCAAAGAAGAAAGTCAACTTAGCGAAACTCTATGAGCATTCACTATCGCAGCAGAAGATGCTCTCAAGCAAGAAGAGAATCATCTTGAAGTAAAGAAAGATTTCAGAAAGTTTACAAGTCAAGCAAGCTTTAAAAGCATGTACAACGAATTGTACATTCTCTTTAAGCAGAAAGAGAAAGATTTTTCACAGTGAATGCAACAGATCAAGAACGATATACATCAAGCTATTTATGACACTATGCAAGATGAGTCGATCGCATCGCGCAAAGACATTCAATACTGTGACATAGTCATGAAGAAGTCATTCACAGAAGTCAAGTTCATCAAGCAAGAAGAATATGTACTTTCTGATGAAGATCACATATTCAGAAAGCTTAGACAGATGACAAAAGTCATCAGAAAGAGGTTTGACCTGTGTGATTCAAAGAAATATTCACTTAAGAAGATCAACTCGAATTGATTTCAGTACATAGAACAAGTACTGAAAGAAAGAACTTCTAGTTTAAAAAACTAGAAGACTCTTTGATTGACAAATCATTAAAGAAGTCTAGTTGAAGATCGAAAATCGAAAGCATATTTGTCTTCATTAATGACTCGTCGCAGTTATGAGTCTGAGTCAAAGTTAATGATCACGCAGCATGACTATTCATAGACAGCGACTGCACGAGAAATTACATATTCTCAGAATTTGCTGAAAAAGCGCAAATATTTACGCAGAAGAAGAAAGAATCTTACAATCTGCAGAACTTCAATGAAACACTCATGAAGTATAATAATGAACTGATATATTAAGAAACTCAATTCATTTATTTGAGACTTGAACGACATTGAGAGAAGTTACGTTTAGATGTTATGAAGCAGTCAGACAGTGATATAGTTCTAGACATATTATGACTTCATACAATCAATTCGATGATTGATTGAGTCAATGAGACAATTGCATTTCTAGATACAGAAACAACGCGATTGCACTCAATATTGAAATCTTTACAAGATGTGAAGATATTCATCATGACGAGCGAAGAAATGCGCGAAGAGTTCAGAAAAATCAATGATGCACAGATGTTATGAAGCAGAGAGATTCAGAGCGATCACTTGAAGAATTTCGCTATCGCTATTATTTCTAAAAAATATCAGAAATATAAAATTCTGTTTGAGAAAGAAAGTGATCAGAAGACACTACTCAAACATCAATCGTGAAATCACGAGATTAAGCTCGTTGACGGCAAGAAACTCATGAAACAGTTCATTTATTCATTGTTGACAGAAAAGCTCAATGCTTTGCAACAATATCTGAAAGAGAACATGTGAAAAGAATTCATTAGAGAATCACAGTCATCAGCAGAATACTCAATTCTGTTTGTTTCAAAATCGAATGAAAGTCTAAGACTATGTGTTGATTATAAAGCACTGAATAACATTACGATTAAAAACAGCTATTCGTTATCGCTCATAGCAGAACTGCAGAATAGACTACAGAATGCACAGTGATTTACGAAATTTGATATACTTGAAACATTCAATTCAATACGAATTAAAGAAGAAGACGAGTGAAAGACAGTCTTTCACACTCAACTAAAACATTATGAGTATTTGATCATGTCTTTCGACTTAATCAATGCTTTAGTCACGTTTCAGATCTTTGTAAATAACGTGCTACAACGTTATCTGAATCAATTTGTCATAGTATATCTGAATGATATATTAGTATACTCAAAGACGAAGAAAGAACATGTGCAACATGTTAAAAAGATTCTACAGACTTTAAAGAAAGTTGATCTGCGCATCAAGTCAGGAAAAAGTGAATTTCATGTACAGAGTGTACAGTTTTTGAGATTCATAGTCACGTCTCAGAGTTTAAGAATGAACTTAAAGAAGATAGAAGCTGTTACGACTTAATTGATGTCAAAGTCAAAGATTGAAGTTCAATTCTTTCTGAAATTCGCGAACTTCTATAGATGCTTTATAGAGAAATACTTCAGAATCGTCTCGTCACTTACGAATCTTACGAGAAAGAACATATTGTTCATGTGAACTGAGAAAGCAGAAGAAGCTTTCAAGAAGCTGAAGAAATTGTTCATCTCTCAGTCAGTACTGATCATGTTTGAATCAGACAAACTCATTACGCTTGAGATGAACGCGTCAGATGAAGCTATTGAAGCATGTATCAGTCAATCAGATGATAAGAGACGTCTGCATCTCATTGCATTTCACAGTAGAAAGCTTACAAACGCTGAATTGAACTATGAAATACATGACAAGAAGCTGTTAGCTATTGTCGACTCTTTCAAACAATGAAGAGTGTATTTGAAAGAATCTAGACATCAAATTCAAGTATATACAGATCATAAGAATCTGCTATACTTTACGATCACGAAAGTTTTAAATCGAAGACAGATTAGATGATTAAAAGAGTTGTCATCGTACAACTTTTAAATTCAATATTGAAAGAGATCTGAAAACTTGAAGATTAATGTCTTGAGTAGAAGAACAGATCACTTGACAGATAGATCACAGGTAAATCAGACTATCTTGCAAGAGAACTCAGACGATTCGATTGTTTATAATAGACAAAACGCAGTCACTTTATGAATCAACAACAGAGATCTTGAGAAACGAGTAAAGCTAGAGCTAGCGAAGAACTCAGTCGCGCAAGATATTATAAAAAATATTGAGAACAACGCGAACTTTGAGATTATCAATGAAATACTAACGTTTCAAGATCTGATCTATGTTTCAACAAGATGCAGACAAGAGATGATAAATAATCATCACAAATCAATGATACATGAACATCAGAATTCGAATAAGATCATTGAGAGAATATCTAGAATCTACTATTTCTCAAAGATGAGAAAACAGATAGAAGATATTATCAGAAAATGCAATGTATGTATTCATACAAAACACAATCGACATAAATCTATGAACTTTTGAAAAGTCTCAGCACATCAGATCATGCGTGAAAAAGCATAGCTTTGAACTTTATAGTCAAGCTATTTAAGTTGAAGAAAAGAGTCATTGAAACAACGTATGACTTTATCTTGATTATAACAGACAGATTAATCAAGTATGAATACTTCTTGTCATACAAGAAAGCAACATTCGCAGAAGATTTGACTTACACGTTTCTGAGAATGATTGTAGCAAATCATGAATTATCAGACGAGATAATTTCGAATAGAGACAAGCTCTTCACATCAAAATTCTGAAAATTCTTGATGAATCAGTTAGAAATTCATCATAAGCTGTTAACAGCTTATCATTTGCAGACGAATGAACAAACGAAAAGAATGAATCAGACACTGAAACAGTATCTTAGATGCTATATTAACTATAGGCAGAATGATTGAATACAGCTACTGTCAGTAGCACAGTTGACTTTCAATAGCGCAACAACGAAAGTAATCAGCATGTCATCATTCTTTGCAAACTACGAGTTCAAGTCAGAAACTCTTAAGAAATCACGTGAATTTGCACAGTTAGCTCAAAAAGCTACGCTACAGATAGAACAATTGCAGCTGCTACAGAAAGAATTACAGAAGAACATACAGTTTCTCAGCAAGCGCATGACTTTGTATGCAAACAAGAAAAGAGATAGAAGATCTACTCTTAAGAAGAAAGACAAAGCGTATCTACTAAGACGAAACATCAAAACGAAAAGATCAAGTAACAAACTGAATCACACAAAGCTAGAATCTTATAAGATTCTAAAGATTAAAGAATCAATTAACTACAAGTTAAATCTGTCAGCATTTATGAGAATACATTCAATATTTCATATCTGTCTTTTGAAGTCTGCAGATTCAAATACATTAATTCAAACAGAATCTTCAGAGATTGATTCAGAGAGTCAGAACGTTGAATACGAAGTAGAAGATATACTAGATCAGCAAGACATCAAAGATCAGTCTCATTGATTGATCAAGTGAAAAGATTATGATCATATCAAGAACACTTGAAAATCAGAGAAAAATCTCAAGAACTGTCAGAAGCTTCTTCAATAATTTCAGCAAAGAAACTCGACAATCAGTCAAAATCAGAAGAAATTTCGAGCTGTTTGAAATCGACGTTAAGAAGAAAATCACTAACAGACGACTCAACTATGTGACGACGTTCATTCTTCTCAAGTTCTTCAATATTCTTGAACTTTCGTTGCATCATATTCTCTCAGCGAGACTCAATTAATTCTTGTTGCTTTTGCAGATAAGCTGCTTTAGTCAAAGTCTTACTCAGCTTAGCGCGAAGACGAGCTCGTTTCTTACAAACTCGCTTTCATTCAGTCTCTGAGACGATCAGATCGCATTTGCGATCTAGATGCACACACTCGACACAACGATTGAAGTCAGTGTCAACACGACACTTCATGAAACGATTAAAACAGTGATTGCAGAGACGCATAACTGAACTATCGTTATGACAAAGTTTCTTCAAAAGACGACAACGCTTTGTGACAGAACTCAACGATTTGAATACTTGATTCAAATATATAGAAATGATGATTTCTAAGAACAGAAACCTTGAAGAGAATCTAGTGTTAGAACACGACTCAAGTTGAGATAGAAACTACGACGAATGAGACGTAGTTCACAGCATGATGAACTCTGAGCTAGTAAAATCATGGTCACGTGCTAATGATTCATTATATGAAATCATTGAGATCATGAAGCGACTCTCATGATTCAGAGTCTGAGTCAACAAGATCACTCAGCGATTCAGATGATTGCACGAATCTTCTTTATTTATATAACGATGATCGTTTTCTTAGATAGAAGCTTTGTGCTCAACTCATGTAAGCAGTCAATACATATTATTGTCTCAGCTATTTTCAGACCTCAAGTTCAGTAATAATGATTACTGTTTGATCTCTGTATATATCTTGTGTTGTTAAAGAAACAATCATTACACGTTAAACTTATTAAGATGATCATATTGCTGATCAAAGATGAGAATGATAATTAAACGTTACATTCAAAACTGTTACGTTTGTCGTAGGTCAAAAGCATCAAGAGATTGAATCAATGAACTACTGAAATCATTGTTTATATCTGAACAATGATGATAAGACATATTATTGAATTTCATTATTGATTTATTGAAAAGTGATGAAAGCAACGCGATTCTGACAGTGATAGATCGATTGTTTAAAGAACGTTACTATATACTTTGTTGATCAGATGATGAAGAAACTTTCGCTGAATAAACAGTTAAGCTGCTGCTGATATGAGTCTTCAGAACTCATGAACTATCAAGATCAATAATGTTTGATAGAAATTCACAATTCATATTGATTGTCTGAAAGTCTTTATGTCTGAGACTCAACATTAAGGTGAAACTATTCATTGACTATCACTCACAGATCAATAATTAAACGAAAAGAGTGAATCAGAATGTAGAATGATATCTACGAAACTACTACTCATACATGCAAGATGACTGATTTACCTGACTATCTATGACTGAATTTGTCAATAACAATGCTATTTCGTCGTCAATTAAACAATCAGCGTTCTTTCTGAATAAGAACTTTCATTCTCATATGAGCTTCGATTCAAATTCAACTGAATATGAGATCATTCAAGCTAGAATTCAAGCAGACAAAGCAGAGAATATATTTGAACACATGAAATGATCATTAACGTTGATTAAGCAAACATTAGCAAGAGTCAGAGTCACAATGAAGAAACAGATTGACAAGCATTGAAAGAAAATGATTTACAAGATAAATGACATGATGTTTCTGAATTCTAGAAACATTATGATTGCAAGATCATCAAAGAAGCTGAATGATAAAATGCTAGAATCTTTCAAGATTTTGACTGAGATCAAACATGCATATCAATTGAAACTGTCATCGACAATGAAGATTCATTTAAAGTTCACTTCAAATCTGCTATGATTGAATTCAAAAGATTCTTTGAAAGAACAATAAAATGAATCATCTGATTCTATAGTGATAAATGATGAAGACGAATGAAAAGTGAAGAACATACTGAACTTCAGACACTACAGAAGACAACTGCAATATTGTGTCAATTGAAAAGACTATGACGTTAATCTACATTGATACAATGTTGATGAAAATGAGTTCAAAGACTGCTTGAAGATTGTAAATGACTTTCATCAGAAGTATTTGAATAAATCAAAGTAGAAATCGACTCAACAAGAATTGATCAATCGAACTGCAGCAATGAGAACATTGCTAGATGAAGAGAGAGAATAATGTTGCAAGCATGCATCTCTGATACTTCTGATTAGTCTGATTAGCCTAACATAGACTAGTATAGAGCTGTGAGTAGAGTTGTTGTTGACACGCTAGCGATCTAGCATGTCTTCATGAGTAAAACTCACGTCGTGTTGCATCTTCTTTCTACTTCAGCTTTGAACTTCTAGTTAGAATACACTCATATAATTCACTTTATGCAGACTCATAACATTTCTTTACTTTCTGAAGCTTGTAGAAAGACATTCAATATGTAGACTGATTGCATCAAGTTGAATCATTAAGATCGAGTCGAGTTCTCAACTCGTCAAGACTCGATTTGAGTCAGAATTCTTGATTCAAGTATTTGAGTTGAATTGAGATGTTCAACTCAAGTAATTGAGTCGAGTTAGAGAATTGAAATTGAGTATCGACTTGAAATTTTCGATTCGACTCATCAAGACATGAAGATAGATAAATAAATATTCTATTATGACTTTCTATTATGACTTTCTATCATGACTTTCTATCAAATAGCCTTCATGTTTTTCTATTATAGCTCTTCTTCATAGCTCTCTATCATGTTTCTTTATCATAGCTTTTCTTCATGACTCTTCTTCATGACTCTTTATCAAACAGTCTTTATAGTTTCTTGTCATGACTCTCTATCATAGCTTTCTATCATAGCTTTCTATCATAGCTTTCTACCATAGTTTCCTATCAAAGCTTTCTATCAAATGATCTTCATGTTTCTCTTCATGTTTCTCTTCATGTTTCTCTTTATGACTTTCTATCAAAAAGATAATGCAAAAGCGAAAAATCGGGAAAATTTCTATATTTAGCTCTCTTGACATCATTTTCAATTGCTTAATGAGTTGAATTGAGAACTTGAATTGAATTCTGATTCAAGATCAATATCAAGTTGAATCAGAAGATTCAATTCAAGTAATTAAGTCGAGTCAGAAGATTCAATTCAAGTAATCGAGTCAAATCAAAATGTAGATGTGAAAACTCAACTTGATGATCAGTCTATCAATATGCTTGACAGCGTAATGATGTTACGTCACTAGTAAGCTCTATCTTATGATCATATGAATGATAAGACGATAGCTTGTCTGCTTGAGCTTGATCAAAGACATCTAGAAAATCTTGATACTTTGATGATAGCTTGACTTTAACATTCTTTAGATTCTGAGTCATCTCATTGACTGAGAAGATGTTTATGACATTTAGTTTGCATTGAGTATTGTAGACGATTTTTCTATCAATGTCTTCGATGAACATAGCAAAAATCTTGATCTGATTCTTCTTTTTTCATTTTACTAATGCTTGAAAAGAAGTGACGTTTATGTTTTGAATCGAAAATGACTCTTTCTGAATGATTGAAACTGAGTGCTTGAGCATTTTAAAGATCTTGCTGTGAGCTGCTGAAGAGATTGAAGTTGATCACAGTCAACTTGAGTGCTTTGTATTTGACGAAATTGAAAAAATCGAAATAGAAATATTCAATTGATCAGAGAATATGATAGTATCATGTTTCATGTTCAATAATATTTCATTTTTGTTCATTCAGAATTTGCTCAATATAGCTTCATGATGCTCGATATCAACTATCAGCATTGACACAGTCAATTTCTTATGACTTTCAATCGTAAGATTGAGTAGAATCTTATGAGTAATAATCTTTCTAGCTAACTTTTCATCATAGTCTCATATTAACTTCTCTTTTGCTAGTGATATAAATTGTATTTCAAGTTTCTGACATATCTTATTGACTAACTTGTCATGTATCAGCGTGTAGACGACGAAATCACTATCTATCAAAGAGCAAATACTAAAAGAATTGCTTTGAGAGATAAAAGAAGCATTGATCAGAAACAACTTCTCAAAATAGTTTTCTTTCAATAGAACTTTGATTTGACTGCACAAAGATATGATCTCTATCTTTTCAATGATTTTGAAAAAGATAACTAGTTTTTTGAATCAGAATCTGACTCAGAGTTTGATGTAAATTGATCAAACTCATCATCTTTTAATACATTGATTCTTGAAGTTCAATCAGAGCATTCTTTAAAAGTATGATCTGATTTGTGACAAATGAAACAGATTTCAGCTTGTAAATTGATGTCTTTGACGCTAGTTAAAATTGCGTTATGCAACTTTGAATGATTGACAAATGTAGTGACTTCGATCTTTCTGTAGAGATTCAATGAATCTCATTTCTCAGCAAAGATGACTTGCTTTCTAATTTTGTTCAGAAATTTCTTTTCTTTGATGTCACTCATGACTTGATGCTCATTGTTCAAATGAATCAGATAACTATGAATTTCATTCAGAGATTCTGACTAAATCAATTGACTACTTCAAACTGCATGAAAATGATAAACTATCTTGTCTCGTAAATCAATGATCAATTGCTTTTCATGATACTTTAGATAAAAGAACAGACGTTGAAACATTGAATAAAAGTCGCTGAATTTGCTCTTTTCTTAAGAAAGATTAGCATATTTTCTTTGAAAGTTTGTCTCTTTGTTGAAATTATCATAAAGCTGAGTAAGTTCATTTAACAGATCATTGATCATGACATAGAGATTCAATGAATCTTGTTGATATCAAGCTAGTATAGCTTTGACTGCGTCTTCTTTGATTCTGAAGTGAACGTAGATCAGAATAGCTTTATTAATATCAACATGATTGACGTTGATTTCTAGCTTGTCACGAATCTTTTCTTGTCAATCATTTCAGATAAATTCTTTTTCATCAGTAAATAGAGATGAATTTGAAAGCTTTTGAGATTGCTTGAAGAAATTGAACAGAATAGAAAAAAAAGAAGTGATTTCTTTAAATGATTGCAGTTGATGTTGCAATTCAATCACTTGATTTTGAAATGTCTGATTTAATTGATTCAAGCATTCTTTGACTTTATTCATTTTCTCGAAATGAGTCTTTCATATTTATTCGCTTAATATCTTGTCAAATAGCTCACAAGCTTTCACGTTTAGATCTCGTTGAGTTCAAAGACTGTTCAAATCTTCTAGAAAAACTTCTAAATCTTGTTTGACTCAATGTTGTAACTGCTTTACATTTTTTATATTTCTTGAAGTAAAAGCTTCATAAGATTCATTGAGAGTTTGAGAATAAGACAAAGAGTATTGATGTTTTTATACAATATCGATTCTAAAATATTTTGATATGCAAGATGATAACTCAGAATAAATGATTGAATCTGTAATGTCAGAAGAAATAAAACTTTGATTATTCTCAAAGAAATTGTTCACAGATGATTGAGTTATAGCGAAGAATTGACGATCGAGCGAAGAATGAAGCTCAATAGTATGTAGTGAGATTGTTTGTTAAAGTGTTTAGTCTTTAAAGAAGAATGTTGCTGATTTGAGAAGATTTTTTGAGATTCTTAAGCAATCAATGAAGATTCTTTATTGTTGATTCTATTAATCGATTTGAACTGATGCTACTGACTGAGTGATAGATTCTTTAGCAATCACATGATTATATGTTCTTGTTGATTTTATTGATTTCTTGATGTTGTTCTGTCTTTTGATGTCATCGATCATCAGATATACAAATTTCTTTATACTCATCTTGTTGTCAGTTGAATGAACTTGAATGAATAATGAGATCAGTATCATGTGATTAATGAATTCTTAAAGTAATGTTGAGATCATGTCTAGAAACTAATCAGAGTGCATGCGTGACTAGAATGTTTGATTTATAAAGATAATTATAACTAAGACTTTAAGAATACAGAAGAAAGAAGATATAAAAAGCAAGAAGAAACACGCTTTATATAGTAGTTACTCAGATTGACGCTAGTCTTAAAGAGAACGTGTTGAAACATAAGAAAGACGTTGATTCAAAAAATGTTTGTGACACAAAGAAATGTGTTTATCATAGACATCTGTTAATTACTTGTAACACAAAGAAGTGTGTTTATCATAGAAGACAATAGAAGCTGATTAGAAGATGCTAGAGAAGAAAAAAGATGCTGAATCATATCTGAGTCAAGTCTGAGTCAGATTCAGATCAAATCTCGACTAGATTTTGACTAGCTTTAATCATTACATAAAGAACTCGCTAGCGTTCACTGCAAATTAATTAAAGCTTCAGTCTTGTTCAGTCTTGATACACTCATAACAACTGTTCTCAATCTCACTGTTCTTCTTTTGTTTATTTCTTTGCTTAGCATTTTATTACTTAGCATCTCGCTCAGCTGCTTTCGCTACAGTCAAAGCTCAAGCATTGATTCTATCATGTTTCTTCTTTTGACAAAGCTCAGCTTAAACTTCTTTTCTTGTAGAAGATGATTTTGAAAGCATTATGAAAAGTCTCTGATTTATTTTTTGCAGTCTCTTGTGTGTGATAGTCACGTTGACATGAAAGATAAACAACTGATTGACTAGAAAATTAATCTGCTGACATGATAACTTCTGATGCAGCTTCTGCAAGCTGACTGCTGCATGAAGAAATTTATTCTTATCAACATCATAATATTTCATTGAATTTACATCATTTGAATTGATGAAGTCATCATAATATCTAGTCTGTTAATTGCTCAATGCTATAAAAGATTTGTGTCAATTATCAGCAAGAATGAAGAAGTGATATTGAGATTGAAAATTCTTGTATGCAAGCATGTAAGAGATAATGTCTGCAGAAAAGTTTATATTTAATGTAAATATCACAGTCACATGAATTTGCAATGATTGATTGAGTAACAAACTTCTTGATTACTATTCATTCAAATTTGATCTTTTTCAGAGTTTAGATAATCACATGATTCACAAGCAATTGAAATGCTTCAAAATCAACGACTCGAGATTTATTTATATGAGATTTCTCATCAATCTTACGAATGAAGTGATATCATAGCTTTAACTCAAACTTCATAAATCTAATGATGTTCTTTAAAGACATCTGAGAATTCATGATGATCTTAAGAATAAAATAAAGATTCTCATTTTGCTGTGAAGTCATTATCTTAAGATTATGATATCATCATGTATAACATAAAATCATTTGTCTTTTCTTGAAGTATCAATTGATTCAGAAGTAGTCTTGATCAAACGAATGTAATAACATCAACAATGCTGCTTAATTGACTTGCAGCTCAGTAGTAGTATTGAATTTCACTCACTGTTATGTAACATTCTTGATCTCTTCATAATGTTCAAAGAAGTAATTGACTTTAAATTTAACTACTCATGCTTAAATGTTTTTGCAAACATGTCAATTGCATAACTGAAGCTGAATCTCAAGCATAAATATAAATAACGAAGTCGTCAATCTCTTGATCTGATCGACTATAATAATTCGTAAAGACAAACAATCATTAAATAGTTCTTCATGCATACATTGAATGAAGAAATTGAACGTCTCTTCAAATTTTAATATGACAAACAAGAAGCAGACTGAAAAGATCATTGTCATGTTAATGATATTTACAATCATGAAAAGAAGTATCTTCAGTGCATTGATATTAAAGATAACATCTGTTTTCATCATAAAGTCACTTATAAATCTTTTAAATAATCTTCACTGATAATTATTCAATAAAAATATTTACTTAACATTTTTCTGAATTGAAGCATCAGCATCATTTAGTGTGTAGAAATATCAAATTTGAACGATGAACATTGAATTATTGAAACATTGAAGTAATTTCGTAATAATTTTCTCTTTAAATTGAGTAATATGTTGAGAAGTGCAATGACAGACTTGTTTTTAACAGCTTATTGAGATAGCTCTGAATTCAGTCTGAATTCAGTCAGACTTGTTTCTAGCAGCTCTTTCTAGACTAGCGTCAGAAGTAAAGTTGTGCATTGCAACTTTGTCATGCATGACAGTATATAAATAAAGCAGTCTGAGACTTCTTTTCATAATCTAGAGAGATTTCATCAGATGTGATACTGTTCGCTTTATTCTTTCAATAGATTATGAGCTCGATTAGCAAGAAGCTTTCAACGTAATTAAATTGAAACACTTTAAGCATTTGATGCTCAACAACTCAATACAAGATTTATTTAAATGAGCAATCAGTGATCACTTACTACATGTTTCATAAGAAGATAAATAAGTACATTGACTTAAAGAAGTTCAGTGAAATTCGACAGCTTACTATGCATCTCACGAGAAGATAAATAAGCACTCACATCAAGTCAGCAGTCTACTACGAGTTCTCAAGAAAGTGAACAAATAGATACACTCAATTACATTGAAGAATGCATAAACTTTCATCATCACTGACGAGATTAAATTCTTTTCACTTCACTCATCAATTTATTTAATATCTTTATTTTTTTTCTTTGATTCTAACAATAAGCTGAGTCTACATTGCATGTCATAAACTTCAATGACTTCTTCATCAAACAACAATCTGTTTTCATTCTCACTTGCAAGAACTATGATCAATGATTTTCTCTCATGAAGAAATGACTCATTGAGAAAGACTTGTGATTTGTTATTGAAGACAAGTCTGACTTGAACACACTTGATAACATTATTAGCATCATCAGCGAAATTCAATCTCTTGACTTTGAAAGTCAAAAGATTGATGTAAAAGCTCATTACTGACTGATTATCTGCATCATCATTGATGATCAAGAACACATTGCAAACAAAATGTCAGCAAAAAAGATTTGAAATGCTTTAAACTATAAATACAAAGAGAAGTTACAAATCACTGAAAGACAATATCTGATGAACTTCATTGATTACAGAATGTTGATAAATATCTTCATTGAAAAGATATGAACACATCTCGTCAAATTGACTTGAAAGATCGTTGCAACACAGAAAGACATGAGCAATTTATTCAAGTCAGAATATCACTTTCAAGACTTACTTCAATTGCTGTCAGATGAATACACAGTCATTCAAGATATCATTAATGCACAGAATAAGTCAAATGTCAAGAAGAAATTTCAAAAGCTACAAAAGAAGAAAGCACAATTGAAGACAACAGAGACTGTGCTATGAGTCAAGCAAGAGAATGAACGCGAGCGCATTGATTATGAGCAGAACAAACGCAAAATCAGTCATCATTGCAAAAGTCTTTCAGACTTCAACAGTGATCAATTGCATCATTGTCAATCATCATGATTTTTAAAATGTTTTCTCTGTAAAGATGAACATCATTTAGTCGATTGCTCTCATCTGTTTGCAACTCAAAAGCTTGTGAAGAAATGCAAAGATAAAGGCAAAATAAAGCATAAAAATGTTGATGATTTTCAAACTTTCATTGAGCTTCTGAAAAGCAAGCACAAGAAACACAGAGTTTATAATGTGAAAAGCAATGATTCTGAAATCTCTGACAACAATGAGAAAGATGAGAATAAGAAGAGCGAGAATATTGCAACTCTGTCAAAGAACATTGTCAGTAAGATTTCTGAATTCAACTGAGTTGCAGATTCTGATGTCTTTTCACACATGACTGATCAACTTTAACTTTTTAGTGATTCTTTAATTTACATTAAGAGATGCATCATCAAAGTTGAAGAAAGAAAATTGTATATTAATCACTGTGACACAACAGTCATGCAAGATCATCATGAAAACTCAGTTAAGTTATTTTCTGTTCTTCATGTTTTTAAGCTTGAGATGAATCTTCTTTTTGAAAGAAGAATGTGTAAGAAAGATTTGCAAGAAAGCTTTGATGATAAAGATCTGTACATGCATGATAAGTGAAAGAAGCAGATGATTAAGATTCTAGAATGCAAAAACATCTACATAGTAAAGAGAATTGCAAATGATCTTGATGAATTTGCATTACTATCAGCTATGCAGCGTGACATTTCATCAGCATTTTCAGTGATGCACAGTTCAATGAATCTTGATGATTCAATGAATCTAAATCACTTTGCATCTTACATTGATGTGATTCATCATGAGAATGAGATCGAAGTTAATCACGATCAACTTACTTTTGCAAATGATAAAAGCTTCAAGTTGTACAAGCTGTGACATCATTGTTTTGCTCATCTTGAATCAGCAAAGCTTTGTCAACTTCATAAGATCATCATTCTGAAAAAATCTATTTTCATTAATGACAATCATGAGAATGTGTGTAAGATATGTGCGCTCATCAAGTTCATCAACAAACAAAAACACAATGTCAGTGATTGAAAAACAAGTATCTTGACTTTCATTTTCATAAACATCTGTGAATCACTATCATTGTTTCTTGATAGTGAGTTGTACTTTCTAGAAATAATTGACAATCACTTCAGAAAGACTTGATGCATTTCTTTGAAGCAATGATTCAATGCATCAGATGCTTTGCAAAAATGAAAACTCAGTGTAAAGCTTCACAGCAATGTCAAACTTCTTTCAGTACACAGTGACAACGTCATGAAACTTAAAGTCATCTTGAATGATTGATGCTCATCAGTTGACATTGCTTCTTAATACACTGTCTCACATATGTTGATTCAAAATGAAGTAGTCGAAAGAGTTATATACATCACAGAAAACTTGATGCAAGTCATGATCAAGAACGCTGAACTTCTCATTGAGTTCTGAGCAAAAGCTGCAAAAACAGATGTTTATTTGCAAAATTGAATCATCATGAAACTTTTGATCAACGAAGTTCTCATGATTTTGAAGAAGACATTCATCAAGATCAAGCTCTCAATTGATCATGTATGAGTATGAGAATGCAAATGTTACTCATACGTTGATCTCAAGTCATTGTCAGTTGAAGATAAATGAGACAAATTCATGAACAGAGACAGATTCAACGTTTTCATGAAGTATGTGAAAAATATTGACAAGCAATATCATCTCTGAGTTTCAGATCTTAATCAAGTCATCAAGAATCACATTATCAAGTTCGCTGAAGATGAAAAGAGTGAAGACATGAACTTGCAACTTCATAAGCAGACATTCAACGTTCTTTCAAAGCGAAAATCTGTGAAAAAATCATCAAAGAATAACATTTCAACTAATGTTTTAAAATTTAATGCTTTCATGATTGATGTTTCATCTGAATCAACTGATGCATTGAAGACTATCATGATCAATTTGATTAATGTTTCATCTGAATCAATTAATGCATTGAAGATTATTGTGATCAACTTGAATGCACTTAATTCTAAGATCACGTCACATACATCAAATGAGCATGAAGTTCATGCAAATGTTCAGATCACTCAAAAAGTCTTCACATCAAGCATGTTTAAATCAGCAGCTTAAACATTTCTGCATGTAATCATTTCAAAAAGAAAAAGAAACAGCGAAGATTAACAACTGAAAGAACGTGCATTCAAGATCTCATGAACTATGATGATCTGATTCATCACAAAGAAAGTTAATGATGATGAGAGTGATTCTGACACAAGCATGTTATGAGCATTATTTAACATTGATGAATCTGACTCTTTTAAAGCAATAAGAATTCTCACATTGAACATTTTACAAAGATGCAATGCAAAATTCAATTTGAAAGAAACTTTGAAAAGAAGCAATTAATGCAGAACTTGTAATGCTAATCGTCAATGAAATCTGACAAGAAAAAGTGTCGCTCAAAAAGATCAACATTGTGACAAGCAAATGAGTTTTCAAGTCAAAGATGCACATTAATAATTTTCTTGATAAACTGAAGACAAGACTGATAGTCAGAGATTTCTCTCAAATTCATGAAGTTGACTATGAGAATACTTTCACGTCAATCATCAAGTTTGACACTCTGCAAGTCTTTTTAGTCATTGCAACAATGAAGAATCTTGAACTTCATCAAGTTGATGTAAACAATGCGTTTACTGAATTGTTTCTCAAAGAAATCATTTACATGTCTTTTTTGTCAGAAGTGAAAGTCAGACTCAACTGTGCTCTGAAAGTTCTTTGAAGTCTTTATGATTTCAAGCAAGCTGCACAAGATTAACATGATTGCTGTGTAACAATGCTGTCTGAACTTGACTTTGTTCAATGCATTGCAGACTCATGTCTTTTGATTCATGAGTCAAAAGAAATCATGTTGCTATTATATGTTGACAACATAGTCATCATCTTCAAATCATTAAGCAACGTTAAATGATTTAAGCATGAGTTTTAATGTGTTTTCAAAGTCAAGAATTTGAAAGAAATGAAGAAGATTCTTGATATTCAAATCACTTGCAACAGAAAGACATGAATCTTACAAATGAATTAAACTCACTATTTTCATGACATTTTTGAAAGACTCAACATGAGACAAGACAAGCATAAGATAACAGATCTTTCAATGAATGAATATGACATTCTTTGCTCAGCTGAACTCAAAGATGTGAGAATCAATCAGCATGAGTATCAACAAGTCATTGAAAGTCTCATGTATGTTGCAATTCACACTCATTTCAACATTGCTTTTGCTCTTAATCAACTAAGTCAATATCTTAATAATTTTGCAAAACATCATGAACATGCTTTGAAGAAGTTGATGTGATACGTTCATTTCATCATTGATCTAGATATCACGTACGAAGTCAGTGAAAGCATGAAGTTAGTAGAATACTCTGACTCAGACTACATTTCAGATAAACTAGATTGCAAGTTGATTCTCATCTACATCTACATGCTTGATGAAGAATCAGTCTTCTGAATGAATTGAAAGCAAAAGTTCGTTGTCACATTGATCATCAAGACAGAGTATATGACTTTATCAATCTGCATCAAGAAAAATCTATGAATCAATCAAGTGCTCAAGAACATGAATCTGACAAAGTATCTGAGCATCAGTCATAGTCACGTTGATATTCTTGAGAAGATTACTCATCAATCTGTCTCATTCACACAGCTCAAGAAAGATAATCAAGCATCTTTTATGCTGATTAAGAATGCTTATATTCACGAAAGATCAAAGCACATTAATGTTGCTTATCATCACATTTGAAATCTGCACAAGAAGAATCAGATTTCAGTGAACTTCATCTCTAGTCAAGATATGATAGCAGACGAATTGATCAAGTCACTATCTCGACAGAACTTCAAGAGATTCATTGAACAACTGAGATTGAAAAGCAGTGAGAGCTGAGAAACTTGCAAGCATCAAGTGAGAATGTTGAGAAGTGCAATGATAGACTTGTTTCTAGCAGCTTATTGAGATAACTCTGAATTCAGTCTAAATTCAGTCAGACTTGTTTCTAGCAGCTCTCTCTAGACTAGCGTCAGAAATAAAGTCGTGTGTCACAACTTTGTCATGCATGACAGTATATAAATAGAGCAGTCTGAGACTTCTCTTCATAATCTAGAAAGATTTCATCAGATGTGATACTGTTCATTCTACTCTTTCAATATAATAAAAGATATCAAATTGTAATACTGCTTTTTGAATAAATGAAATTTCTGATCATTATTCTTGAAGATATTTTCTAACACATGCTCAGAAGCTCAATAAATGAGCTTGCTTAAGTGATTTGTTTTGATCAATTTGATTGTCTTTATCTGCTTTAACTGATGCTTTTTATAAGTATTATAGAAAAGAGAATTAACAATAACATCATGACTATGAGTTTGATTTCATATTCTCAGTACTCATGTTTTATTCTCAGCATCGCGATCAAGAGATTGATAGTTGATAAAACAATATCATTTGCAATCTTTGACTTTGATCTTAATGAGTTTCTGCTTGCGATTCATACTTTCGTCTTTGCTAGCATGATCATTGAGCTTTCAATAATTTTTGATATCGATCTTGTGATGTATACATGAATAATTTCTTCTGTCTACTTCGCAGAATTCAATGACTATCTGAAATCTCTGACTGAAAGCGTAGTTTTGTAATCTTTCGTATGTCTCACTAGTAAATCTGTCGTTAAGTTCAAGTTGCTTAACTCAACTCAGATTGAATTTCAGTGTTGAATTGAGTTGAAGAGAATCAATTCAACTCAATTGAATTGAGTCAAACTCTTAATTCAACTCAGTCAACTCAATGAATTAACTTGAACTCGATTGCAGATCTACTTTCTATCAAATTTTCTATCAAATTCTCTATCAAAGTGATCAAACTTTCTATCAAACTTTCTATCATGTTTTCTATCATATTTCTCACTATATTTCTCATCATATTTTCTATCATGTTCTCTATCATGTTCTCTATCATATTCTCTACCATATTTCTCATCATATTTCTCACTATATTTTCTATCATGTTCTTTATCATATTTTCTACCATATTTCTCATCATATTTTCCACTATATTTTCTATCATATTCTCATCATATTTCTCACTATGTTTCTTATTATATTCTCTATCATATTCTCTACTACACTCTCTATCATATTTCTCATCATATTTTCATCATATTTCTCACTATATTTTCTATCATATTTCTCATCAATCTTTCTATCAAATTTTCTATCAAATTGATTGCAAAATTGATTGCAAAAAAAAATTGAAAAAAAAAGAGAAAAAGTATACTATTTTTAGTACATAGTATACTATATTTAGTAACAAAAATTGAATTTAAGCAATTTAATTCAATTTTAAATTGAACTTGAATTGAGAAGAATCAACTCAATTTCAACTCAAACTTAGACTTGAGTTGAATTGATCTCTCTCAATTCAACTCAATTTTAACTCGATGACAGATCTACTCACTAAATATGTTGAAAAGCTCATCATCAGCAGAAGATTCTAGATGAATCGAGAATATTCTATCAATTGCTCGCTGAACGATGAATATGAGACTAGAGTTCAGATTGAGATGAGATTATCATATGATAGACATGATGATGAGATCGACGACGACGTGAATGTAGATAGATAAAGCGAAGATTGTTTGAAAAGAAAATTGTTTGAGAGAGAAGATTGACGAAGCTCAAAAGTCATACTGAATGAGCGATGTAATAAAGAGTTTATGATGAGAAATCTACATGTATTTGTTAGCAAACTACATCTAAATGAAGATAGATCTCATCTTTAGTGAAAGTGATGCTACTCATAATGTGCGTCATTAAGTTGCGTTCTCAAGATCTCTCGACATCATGACTATGAGTCTGATCTCATACTTTCATTATTCAGGTTTTATTCTCGTCATCGTGATCAACAGATCGATAGTTGATAAAGCAACGTCATTTGCAATGTTTGACTTTGATCTTAGTGAGCTTCTGCTTGCGATTCGTACTTTCATCTTTGCTAGCATGATCATTGAGCTTTCGATAATTCTTGATATCAATCTTGTGATGTATGCATGAATAATTTCTTCTGTCTACTTCGCAGAATTTGATGACTATCTGAAATCTCTGACTGAAAGCGTAGTTTTGTAGTCTTTCATATGTCTCACTAGATATGTTGAAAAGCTTGTCGTCAGCAGAAGATTCTAGATGAATCGAGGGTATTCTATCGATTGCCCGCTGAATGATGAGTATGAGGCTAGAATTCAGATTGGGGTGAGGTTGTCATACGATAGACATGACGACGACGACGTGAATGTAGATAGATAGATAGATAGATAGATAGATAGATAGGTAGAGCGTAGTTGTTTGAGGGGAAGATTGGTGAAGCTCGAAAGGTGGGCGAAGCTCGGAAGTCATACTGAATGAGCGGTGTGATAGATAATCAGTTTATGATGGGGAATCTACATGTATTTGGTAGCAAGCTACATCTAAATGGAAGTAGATCCCGTGCTTAGTAAAAGTGACGCTGCCCGCAATGTGCGCCGATAAGTTGCGTCCCCAAGACCTCCCGCAGGATATATGTATCTGCCAAGGAATGCAAATAAACTATCAAAAGCAGTAATGCTCTCTTCTATTCTGATCAAATACCTTTCAGAACCACAGAGTGTACCATACGGCTTTCTAGATTGCGATAGAGTATCCCAATAGAGAATCGAAGCTTCAACCGATGGCTTTCCTGTCTTCCAAATCTCCATCTTCGTAGACTTATCCTATGACCTATCCCGATTCTCCAACAAACAGATCCATCCCTTCCCCGCTCCATCCCCTACAACCAACTCCCACCCCACCAGCCCCCCATTAACCCAACAAACCCTCGGAAGTAAAAGCCCATCACCAACCTCACCAGCACTGCCCAAACCCTCACCTCTCGGCCGGACTTACCCGGAACCCGGCGTTACTATTCCCCCCAACAGCCCCCCCCAGGCTTGTCCAGAAGCCGTTAGCGCCCGCATCGGCGCTCACAACATAGTCGCTCCGGGTGCTGCATCATAACATCACAGCTTTTATATGCTGCATTGTTTTCTTTCAATGTCATACTTAGGTACCTAGGTAAGCTCTCGTACCGACGCTGTATTACAATCTTGTATCTGTTGTTGAGCTGGTCTGTCTGGTATCGCTGGGTGCTGGTGCTGTCTGTGTCGGTGGTATTTGTATGAAAGAGAGAGTGTGTGTGTGTGTTGCTGGAGCTCTAGGTGAGTGGTTGGACGCGAGCTCTGCTTATCCTGGCAGCGACTGAATCAACAGAGCTAGGAATTTTTCTGCTGAAAGGTTTGCATCAGACTGTAAGTGTCTATCTTCTTATGCCAGAGCTTGTTGTCATTCAATTTCTTTTGGCTGATCGTTTGCAGGCCAAGCTCATCCTAGCAACGAGTTTTGGTGGTGTCGAACCATCAGAGCAGAGTTTTCTGCAGCAAGCTTTGCGTGAGACTGTAAGTGTCTATCTCCTCGTGCCATGGCTTGCTGTCAACCGATTTCTTTCAGCTAATTGTTCCCAGGTACTCTAGCTCTTGGAAGAAGAGACAACAAAACCAAGATCAACCCTTGTAGAGCG
>JAABUV010000890.1_pt1 | contig 44684 bp, 38 predicted proteins | sample 5559971 | NCBI WGS metagenome assembly JAABUV01 (sample SAMN10711881, study PRJNA513362) | rock metagenome | isolation source: Antarctica rocks | place: Antarctica: Victoria Land, Knobhead nord | collected 2015-12-19 | reverse complement strand
CCGTCAACGCGGCGATGGTCTCCTGTGCAGCGGCCAACTCAGCCTGCAACGCAGCAATGATCTCCTCAGCGTTCATGGTGTTACTCTACCAGGATGGGGACCACCCCGCCTGACCTGACTAGTTACTCGCAAACAACCTCTGGGCCATTCCAAGATACAATCCCTCTCTACGGGACTCATTTCTGTTTCAACATCCCCTTTGACTAGCACTCCGTCATCTGCTACACTAATAGAGATGAAGCAGAAAGCAGCGCAAATCGTACTCCGTGACTATCTACCTAACTCCGACGCGTGGGGACATGCGCTGGGGCGTCAGGTACAGGAACGGTTGCGCGTGCTTGTCGAGTCACAGCAAGAGCGGCCTCTCTTTGCCATCTCATTGCGCGGGGTGTCGCATACCGATGTGTCGTTCCCTCGTACAGCGGTGGTGGAACTTGCGAAGTACTTCCGTGAGCGGCAGGGTTTTTACCTGATCGATGTCGAGGATGTGGATTTGTTGGAGAATTGGGACGCCGCGGCGGATCGATGTGAGCAACCGCTCTTCGTCTGGACACTGAGATCGCCTCGTATCCTTGGCCCGCAACCCGGCGAAGGAAAACGGCCGATGCTTGACTATGTCCTTTCGGTCGAGGCAGCCACGGCTGGCGAGGCGGCGCGGGCGCTCGACATCAAAGTGCCGAACGCGAGCAATAAACTTAAGGAGCTGTGGAAAGAAGGGTACATCTTGCGACAGGAACGAGCGGCGCCCAGTGGTGGGGTCGAGTATGAGTATATCCGTATCGGTTAAGTTTTGGCTTTGTGTTCATTAGGGTCAGTGAAGCAGATGAAGGAATAGGGTTTCGATGTATAGCAGTGCCATACAGGCGGAGGTGATCGCGCCAGGCAACGCGCCACCATCCGTCACATTCGCTGAAAAATGCGGACACCGTGTCGTAGAGGACCGAGGAGTGGGCGGACAGGGCTCGTCGAAGCGTACGACAACGGCCGGCGCCCAATCGTTCAGGACATCCAAGGGGGCTAGCAAAATCGCCGACATGCGGCCGATGGCGGTCTCCACATTCCAGCGCACTGTGCGGCAGGTTGTCGAGGCGTCACACGATGTGTTGCCGCTTCCTGGCGCCCGTATGCGGGTGATGTAGGTATGCGGAAGATATTAGCGATCGACGGTGGTGGTATCAAGGGTGTGTTCCCCGCCGCGTTCCTGGCGGCGATCGAGGAATCGTTAGGCGAAAGCGTCGCCTCATACTTCGACCTCATCGTGGGCACGTCGACAGGCGGCATCATCGCGATTGGTCTGGGGCTTGGCTTGCCGGCCGCCGACATCCTGCGCCTCTACGAAGACATGGGGCCCCGCGTGTTCGCACAGCCAGGGCCGTTTATGCGGCGACTGCGGTCCGCGCAATTCAATCAGCAGCCCCTCCGCGAGGCCTTGCATGAACGGCTCGGCGATCGCGTCCTTGGAGAAAGCCAGAACCGTCTCGTCATCCCGTCCTTCAATGCGGAGCGCGGTGTGGTTCATTTGTATAAGACGGCGCATCACCCCAGATTCGAGCTCGACTATAAAAAGAAGGCCGTCGAGGTTGCCCTGGCCACCGCAGCCGCGCCCACGTATTTCCCAATCCATGTGTCGTCCGATGGTATCCCCTTGGTCGATGGGGGCGTCTTCGCCAACAACCCTGTCGGACTGGCGGTGGTTGAGGCCATCGGCGTGCTGGAGTGGCCGAAAGATGATGTAGTGGCGTTGAGCCTCGGCTGCACAACGCCACCTTTTGATCCTCGCGCCCGGATACGAGGGCTGAAGGTGAAGGGTGACGGTTTTGTCTATTGGGGGGCGAAAGGGCTCGATGTGTTTATGGCAGCGCAATCGTCCGCCTCCATCGGCACGGCCCAGGTGCTTATTGGCCACGACCGGGTGTTCCGAATCAGCCCACCCGTTCCGTCCGGCCGGTTCAGCCTGGCCTCAACGAAGGATACACCAGCCCTGAAAGGCTTGGGCAACGCGTTCGCGCGCGAGCGCCTGCCCAAGCTGAGGGAGCGTTTTTTCAACGAGAAGTCGGACCCTTTTCATCCCTGCCGCTCCATGACGAACGAGCGAATACACGTATAGATAGTAGGAGATTGACATGGCGAACGTCCAAAAGCAGTTCCAAGAATTCAATGATACGATCAAGATCAAGCGCTTCGAGGAGGAGGACACTCTCCGCGAGAAGCGCGACATCATCAAGCGGCGGTTAGACGACAAATTGCCGGGCGTCTTCAAGGCACATGGTGAGGACTGCCCGTCCTACCACTTCCTCGACCAGGGTAGTTACAGGATGCGCACGGGCGTCAAGCCGATCGATGATGGGCAATATGACATCGATCAAGGTTTGTATTTCCAGGTCGAGACGACCGGGGCGTACTCAGATCCGGTTGTATTGAAAGAGCGTGTCCACGAGGCCCTCGTCGGTCATACCGAAGACGTAAGCATCCGGAAGCCATGCGTTACCGTTTTCTACCGCAGCAACGGGGAACCAATCTATCACGTCGACATCGCTGTCTACTCCCATCGGGACCAGCACAACGACGACAACGATCGTCTGGCTCGCGGCACTCCCGGCGCGAAAGATGAGAATCGCATCTGGGAACCGTCCGACCAGCAAGGGCTAGTCAACAAGATCGAGAAAAAGTATACGGGGAGCAACTGGGACCAGTTCAGGCGTACCGTCCGGGCGCTCAAACGGTGGAAGGATGAGAACTTCCGGTCCGTAGGACATGGAGCCCCACGCGGTATCGCCTTGACCGTCGCCGCCTACGATGATTTCTCCGCCAAGTACAGTTACACCGATCCCATCGCCCCGAAGCCGGATGATCTGAAAGCCTTGACCTCACTGGTGAATGCTATCCTCGCCCGATTCCAGTCGACCTATGATTGGGAAAAGCAAGCGGCGGTACGGAGGATCAAAATAACCCTCCCGGTGGCTCCCAAGAATGACCTCTGTCGGCGGATGACCGACAATCAGATGGAGGCGTTCGAGGAGAAGTTGAAAGCATTGCGGGACGCGCTCGACGCAGCAGATCAAGATCCCGACCCCGTCGAGGCGTGCAAGAAACTGCGAAAGGTGTTCGGAGAGGACTTTCCCGTACCGGAGAAAAACTCGACGGGCAAAAGTTACGGGCCCGCCGTCGTCTCCTCTAGCAGCAGCGCCTAACCGTATGGATACCCAGGGAGGCATTAACCTGCTCGACGCGGTGGAAGCCCTGAATCTTTTCCGCAATCCCCGTCGCACCATCGAAGGCCCCGATGTTGACGCATCGGGGCTGGAGGGAGAGGTCCTCGTCGAGGCGCGGTGGGTGAACGTGCGCCTCTCTATCGGCGGTGCATTCCCGCTTGAGCTGCCGCGCTTCTATCTCCGCCCGTGGGACGCGTTAGGCTTCATCCCCCACGTCGAAGCGAATGGGCTTATCTGTTTCAAGGATCCTGAAGGTCTAGTGCTCGACCGCCGGCGCCCAGTTGATATCGTGCGCGAAACGTTTGGGCAGGCGCTTAGGGTACTCGAGGACGGTGTGAGCGGGCGTAACCGAAGCGATTTCGCGGATGAATTCGGGGCCCATTGGGCTCGGCTGCGGGGAGGTGTCGAACTCTGTTCCGTGCTCGACCCCGTTGACGACGTTCGGGCCGTGGTCATTGCCACACGCAAAGACGAAGAGCCCGTCGTTGCCGCCGACCAGAACAACCTCTCTGCCTTCTATAATGGTCGTCCGGTCGCGAGCAAATACACGCTGCAGAACGCTGTGTATCTGCCCCTCGAACCCAACACAGTGCTTATCCCGCCGCGACCGGACGGCCCGATGTGGTCCGCTGAAGAGGTGCGCCACTCTCTCCTCCTCGGCGTGTCGGAGGTAAACATGGCGCGGCTTCGTCGGCTTGTCAAGGGCAAAAGAGCGAAGCGGGAATATGTCATTGTGCGGTTGCCGCGGCCCTCCGAAGGGGAAACGCTGTTCGGCATCCGCTACGACGAGGTCGGTGACGCGCACCCGCTGCTTGATCGTGGAACAGCCGCACGGCTTGTCCCACTACAAGTGGAGCGGTTGGACCGAAAATACCTCGTCCGCCGCGGAGGCGGCGATGCTGACCTCGATGTGGCGCGGGTGCTCCTGGTCGGGTGCGGTTCTCTCGGCGGCCACATCGCGTTCGAGTTGGCCCGAACGGGCATCCAGAACCTGACCTTGGTCGATCGAGACAGGCTTAAACCGGAGAACGCCTACCGTCACATACTCGGCCGGCGGTATTGGGGTATACCCAAGGCGCTAGCACTCGCGTCGGAGATCGAGCGAGAGGTGCCCTACGTCCAGGTCAATGGGATGGAGAGTTCCATAGAGAAGGCGCTTGTTGACGGCTCGGTTGACCTAGCCACTTACGATCTGGTCATATGCGCGCTGGGCAACCCAACCGTCGAGCTCGCCATGAACGAGCGTCTCCATGCGTTGCAAGGCGGGCCGCCGGCTTTGTTCACCTGGCTGGAGCCACTTGGCATCGGAGGACATGCGCTCCTCATCGCGGATCGGAACGATAACGGTTGCTTCGAGTGTCTCTACACGTCTGTCGACGATGTCGAAACGCTGGACAATCGCGCTGCATTTGCCGACTCGGGGCAAACATTTGGACGAGCGCTCTCTGGCTGTGGGAGCATGCACACGCCCTATGGCTCAGCGGATGCGGTCCAGACGGCCGTCCAGGCGGTGCGACTCGCCGTCGATGCGCTCACAGGAAGGGAAACCGGCAACCCGCTGGTGTCATGGAAAGGCGACGCCTCCGCGTTCAAGGATGGGGGCTACCACCTCTCGGGTCGGTACGACATGACCACAAACGCCTTGTATGACCAGCGTTACGCGTATCGGAACCCAAAGTGCCGCGTCTGCAGTGCCTACCAAGCCGGGGATGCGTGATGTTAGCCGAAGAGTTGTTGTCGCGCGGCCTGACGTTCAACCGACCGGGAGGAGGCAAGTTCCAAATCGGATGGGAGGCTGCCATGGTGGTCACACGCTACGTGCAGGACGAGGGGCATAAGCCTGAAGCGGGCGGTGTCTTGCTCGGTCGCCACATCCACAACAGCCAGGACATCATCGTCGATCAAGTGACGACACCGATGCGGGGCGATCACTGTAGCCGCACGCACTACTATCGCGCCCGACAACGACATCAGGACGCGATCGACCGCGCGTGGAGGGGGAGCGGCGGCACTTGCACCTACTTAGGAGAATGGCATACCCATCCCGAGACCATGCCGACGCCCTCCCTGATCGATCAACTGACGTGGCGGCGGAAGCTGATGGTCGACCAGTTCGCGGGCTGCCTTTTCTTCGTGATCGTCGGACTAGATGACGTGGGCGTGTGGGAGGGCCATCGCCGCAGCCCCTTTTTGTATCCCGTGAGGTTGATCACGTCGCTATGCCACGAATGAAACTCCCCGAAAAAGTGGCGTTGCAGGTATGGCTCACGACCGGTGGTCGTTGTGCATGCCCTGGCTGCAGTAAACCGCTCTGGAAGCAGACGATCACATTGCATCAGATGAACGTGGCGTACCCCGCCCATATCGTCGCTGACAGCGCTGAAGGACCGCGTGGCGAGCAGGTCCTCCGCCCACGGTTCAAGGTTGATCCGTCGAACATCATGCCGTCGTGCAGTCGCACCACCCGCTCATTAATGAGGTCGCCGGACAGGTCGCCTTGCTACGCAAGTACAAGGGGGAGTACGTGCGCTCGATGGTTGTATGGGTAGTCTCGGGGGTAAAACGAGCTTGAACGATCCTAAACTCTTCACAGTGATCCGTCACGCCGATGAGAGCGGCATCAGCGGCACTGGACGCGTGCTTGACGGGGTTATCTTTCATAACGGTCAGGTGGTTGTGTGCTGGCGATCGGATATCAACGCCGAGCAGTCAGGGTATAGCAGTCTCGCCATCTACCCGTCCTGGGAGGCGTTTTTGCACGTCCACGTTCGTCCACATCCAGCCGAACAGACGGAAATTAGATTCGGAGTCGATACACCCTTTCCATGAGAGACACGAGTAACGGTAGAATTGGCAACTAGGGCTCTGTGGGGACGCACAAGCCAGGCATGTAGGAGGAGGCTGTGATGTTTCATGATCTGCTGTTGGTTGTGCTGGGAGTCGTCGTGGTGCTGGCCTGCTCCATCATCGTGGTGCTGGTCGTGAACACGGTCGTCGTCTGGGTCGTCGTGCGCACGTTTATGGAGCGCAACCCGACGCGCAAAGAACTAGGGTGGCTCTGGTCCTCGTGGCGCAATCCCCTTTCGGTCGCGATGTGGGGTGGGGTGGGGTGGGACGCGCTCTACCTCGGCCATGCAGGATTGGCCGCCTTGCACGACAACCCTTGGTTCATCGGGCTACTTGCCCTGATCGTGGTCAACTCGGCCAACGCCATCTCCAGTTATTACCGATCTAATCTATCCGCGGATCGGCCTGCCATCTTCGTGAGCGTCGAGCCCGACGATGGTGATGCGTACGATCTCGTCGTCACCAACACTCTTTCGCACCCGGCCCATGATGTACGAGTCGAGGTCATGGATGGCGACATTGACATGCTATCCTCTCCTGCCCTGTCGCTTCTCCTAGACCGTGGTATAGGGAGCCTGCGTATAGGTGAGACGCGCTATCCACTGCTGCTCACGTATCCATGTGATAGGATGACGTCGCCCATCAAGCTAAAGGTGTCGTGGCATGACAAGGCGACGTTGCCGGGTGATAAACCAGGCTCACAATCGAAGCACCGGAGTCGTGTAAGTTGTGTCGACCCCTACGAGGTACTCTTGCGCTCAACGTCCGATGGCGTGTCCATCCTTCCAACCCCTGCCCACGACCAGAACCGATTCCCTAAACTGGGGCCGTCCATCGTCGCGTTGCCTGCCCCTCCATCGCTCACCCAACGACAGGTTCCCTAGACACACGAAGATTCGCGACGCCAACTGCGGATATTATCCGGCTGGGATCGGAACAGTGTGTACCGAACATAGTCGTGTTACCTCGGTTCGACATGGGAGCGGAGGGCCGCAAATCACTCAACCGTCCCAATCCCTGCTGGGGATTGATTATAGGGGACGGTGTCGACGCCGTCCCGTCCGGCAAAGAGAGGCAATTGGCGATAGGCTGGCGCGGCGCGGAGTCCGGCCACGCGTAGCCCGATGAGACGTACAGGGCGGCGTTCCCAGTGGACGCGCATGAGGGCGGCGGCTTCGTGGGCGATCTCCGCAGCATCGTCGACGGGATACGGGAGTGTTCGATCCCGGGTAAGGGTTCGCCAATCCGGGTAGCGCAGTTTGATGCCAACCGTCGCCCCAACGATGCTCGCGGCGTCCAAGCGAGTCGCGATGTCGTCGGCCATGGAGCGCACCTCGGCCCATAGATGCCGAGGCCGCCCCTCGTCGCGCGCGAAGGTGTGCTCGGCGCTGTAGCTTTTTCGCTCCCGCTCCGTGACGACGGGACTATCGTCGTCGCCGCGCGCCAGGGCGTGTAAATCGCGGGCACGACGGTCACCCACAGCGCCGGCGAGATGCGCGATGCTTGCCGCAGCGAGTTCGCCGACGCGCGAGAGACCGGCCGCGTGCAGCGCCTCCGCCGTACGCGGGCCGATACCCCAGACCTTCTCGATAGGCAGCGGGGCCAGGAAGTCTGCTTCCCTCCCCGGCGGCACGACGACGAAACCATGGGGTTTATAGCGATCCGACCCCACCTTCGCGCACAGACGTGTCGTCGCGACCGCAACGCTCGCCGTCAAGCCTGTTTCCCGCTGGATGCGCCCCTGCGCGCACAGCGCATGTGCCACGGGATCGTCGAGTCCTGTGGCGTCGACAAAAGCCTCGTCGATGCTCACTTGCTGGAGCACGGGGGACACCTCCTCGCGCAGGATGCGCATGACGTGCTGGCTGCGCGGGCGGTAGAGGCTTCGATCCGGTCGGAGAAACACGGCCTGAGGGCACAATCGCCGCGCCTGCGCGGCCGGCATGGCCGAATGGACGCCGTATCGGCGAGCAACGTAGTTGGCCGTCGCCACGACGCCGCGTCCATCGGGATCGCCGCCGATCACGAGAGGCACGCCGGCAAGCTCGGGCCGCTCAAGGATATGACAGGCCGCGAAGAACATGTCCAGGTCGACATGCACGATGCATCGTTCCTCCGTCGTCCAGGCGGCAGGCTGTCTCCAAGGATCGGTGTCGTTCATCGGATGCCTCATATCTATGAGAGCTATGTGGGTCTGCCCGAACTATGTCTACCATCAATTTTACGCCGCCGCTCAGGACAACGAGGCCACCTATGCCGATCAAGGGGCTAGCGACAGTGATGCGGCGCAATGGCGCGAGATGGCCCGCACAATCGGGGTCCGCGACGAGCGTATCACTCGGTCCGATTGCGCGACACGCGGCACCCATTATCAGGGGAAAGCGGTTAGGACAGGGGGAAGGCACGGGTGGGGGCCAGCCGCCCCTTATGGGGCGGCTGGCCCCCACCCGTGCCCAATGAAAGAGCGAGAGGCGGGCGACGTCTCACGCGTGACAAGGCAGGCCGAGCAGATGCGGACGGCCAGTCATGCTATGCTAGTTTCCCGTCGCACATAACGCATCAAAACGTACCGCCACGACATTGAGATTTGTTGCCACTGGAGGGTACAGAGAGCGTACAGGCTCTGCCGCAGGGTGACCGGAATACGGGGTGTCCCAGGAGCCATCGAGCGTTTGCAAGAGCGCAACAGCGAACGGTCATGACGTCCAAAGGTCATTGTAGAGTTATGCATCATGCTGAGTGAGTCAGGCTCAAGGGGAAACTTTCCCAGCAAGATTGGATAGTTGAATTTTATGCGCGGGGTAGAGGTACCTCTGGAGAATTACGCGTTGTTTTTGTAACGGGCTAACCTTTGGGTGATGGGTGCGCGACGCTCATGGAGGGCCATTGTATTGGAAAGTTATTTTGGTACCGACACTGGCGCGACGGTGGTGTGGCACTGGAGGTCCGCCGCCAGAACCGGCGGAAGAGCTGGCGATGCCAGCGCAGCACGGTCTCGGGTTGGACGATCAGGACGGTCTGGCGCCAGGTGCGGAGGCGGCTCGCCAGCAGCACCAGCAACGTCCGATCATGCTCAGTGCAGCGCGGCCGCTTGACGCTGCGGCGCAGGATGATGAGTTGCTGACGTAGGAGCGCATTCTCGGCGATGAGTTCGGGCTTGCTCCGCGCCACATCGGCCAGCGTGCCGACGACGAGCGGCACCGCCGTCGGCTTGGTCTCGGCGAGGAAGGAGCGATGGAAGGCCGGCGCGAGGGTGCGCGCCGTGGTGTCGAGACGCCGGATAAGGGAAGCGAGCATTGGTCGGTGCTCCGTTTGCGTTGGAGGAAGTGGCAGCAGCGCAAATGCGCCGTGCTTTCCAGCCTACCCAGGCGATACGACGATCGCTACTGGTATGGACGTGTTATTCGGCCAGGACAAGTCAAGAGCCGCCAAGGGCGGCTGCTGGCGGAGATCACGCGGCGCATGGTCGTCGGCACGGAGGCCGCTGTCACCCGCGTCATTGCGGTGACGCGGGGCGGTACAGCCATCAACACGTCCTACATCGAGCGCCTAAACGCCACCTTCCGCGCGCATCTCGCGCCCTTGGCGCGCCTTGGACGGGGCATCGCGCACGCGACAGCACTCGTGGAGAGCGGCATGTGGCTCGTCGGCTGCGCCTACAACTTTTGCTGGACCCATGAGAGCCTGCGCTTGCGCGCCATCGGGGGGGCGCAAGTGGCGGGAGCGGACGCCGGCCATGGCCGCTGGGCTGGCCGACCATGCGTGGACTATGGAAGAGATGTTGTGCTATCCCGTCCCGCCCCACGCGCGGACGGTCACGACGACACCGCCGCGCGGCCGGACGCGCGATTATGGCCGTCTCCTCCCCTTCCTCGCCCGCCCCGTGCCGCCACCGAGGGGGAGGGTCGCATGAGCACACTTCCGTGGGGTGGTACCCGCCAATTCTACGTCGCCGTTAATAAAAGCGGCCCGCACCCTGCGGGAAACGGGTGACCAGCGCGCCATCGGAGCGTTTGACAAAGTTTTTCATGGCGCGTATACTGGCATCATAAATGTGCTCAATCGTTTGAGCATGACACCCATGACAATTGTCGTCGAAGGGGCAGGAACGGTATACCGGTGAGAAGCGACAAGGCGCAAATTAGTGACGTGGCACGCGTGGCGGGCGTTTCGGTGACGACCGTCTCGCGCGTGCTGAACGGCCACGCGGAAGCTATTCGCATCAGCGCGACGACACAGGCGCGGGTTCAGCAGGCAGCCGCGGCCTTACGCTATCAGCCCAACGCCTCGGCGCGCGGGCTGCGCACCACCCGGACCAAAACCGTTGGGGTGATCGCCGCAAACCTGCTCCATCCCTTTTCCGTTGAGTTGCTGCGCGCGATGTATGCGACGTGCGCCGCGCGCGGCTACCACATGCTCCTCGGCCATGCCCAACACAGCAGAAGCGAAGGGTGGGAGCTAAGCACCATCATGCATTCCGACCGCGTCGACGGCATCCTGCTGATCGGCGACGTTTTTGGTCAGGTGGACGAGCGTCAAGCCCAGGAGGAACTGGACAAACTCATCGAGATGCACGGCTATGTCATCTGTATCGGTTCCCGGTTGAGCGGCACGGGCGGGTGGTCGATTTCGCCTGATTTCGCGCACGGGACATATCTCGCGCTGGAGCACCTCGTCGCGTTGGGGCATCGCCGGATCGGCTACGTGGCGGGCGACAAAGTGCGCGAGTCGTGGGAGGATCGACAGCGACGCGAGGCGTATCAACGCTTTCTCGATGCACACGGTGTACAGCGCCGGCCCGACGACGAGCTGCTGATAGCAACCTCGGTGGAAGCGGCTGAGGGCGCGCTGCGTGCTCTCGTCGCACGCCCCGATCGGCCGACCGCGCTGTTCGTGAACAATGACTACCTGGCCTTGATCGTTCTCAATGCGGCGATGCGGTGCGACATTCGGGTCCCCGATGACCTGTCGGTCGTCGGCTTCGATGATATTTCGTTTGCCGCGCTGTCCAACCCTGGCCTGACGACCATCCACTATTCCATTGACGACATGGCCCGCCAAGCGGTGACCGTATTGCTGGATAGGATCGAGGACCAGGCGGGCGGTCTCGCACACGGCAGCCTTGAGCCCGGCAGTACCGCCGTCGTCGTGCCATCCAGGCTGGTGACGCGAGAATCCAGCCGCCCGCCTGGCGGACCTTCCGCCGACTGCGCGGCGTCCGGTGGTCGTCCCGATGTGGCCGTTTCATGAGGTATCAGCGTATGCAGGCTCTTCTATTATTATGCGATGCGCATGGGTATCGTGCGAGGCATCCCGTTCTTTTATCTCTTACATCACGTCGCCGGCGCCCGTTGCCTGCACACACGCCGCCGGTCCCAGCCCGCAGGCAGACGGCTGTTCCATCGCATCGCTATGCAATCATCTTGTCGAACACGCAGCCCACGCAGCCGTCAGTGTGTTGGATGCGGTCGTGAGCGGCCAGAAGGAGGATGTGGAGTTGACATGGCGTGACAAGCCAGCAGCGCGATCAACCGGCTCCAGACGAGTCAGGTCATAGGCGAGAAACCCGACGCGGGGCGCCGACGCGCGAAGACAAGATGGGCAGTAGTTCGTTGGATACTCAACATATGTTGAGTACGCATCCCACTGTGGGGAAAGGTCAGTTGCACGTGGACACGGATATTGACACTCAGGATCAGCCGACATCGGCACAGCAGGCAAGTTCTAAGATCAGCCGGCGCGACGTACTGGCGACAGGAGCCAAGGTAGGGCTGACTGGCGCGGCTCTTGCAGCAGGCATCAGCCCGATCAGTGGCCGCACGCCCGCTGCGCACGCGGCGTCGAAGGTGACGCTGCGCTACATGCACTGGGAGACCGAGCTGACGACCCAGAGCACATGGTACCGCGACGTCTTGGCCGGCTTCACCAAGCTGCATCCTAACGTCGTCGTCGAGAACGACTACGTCCCCGACGCCCAGTACTTGACCACACTCACCAGCATGGCCGCGGCGAAGACGCTGCCGGATATCTTTCACGCGCACGTCCTTGCAGCGCAGCTCGGTCGTGCCGGTCTCACCGTCGATTACCACCACTATCTTCCCGCATCATTTATCGAGCGGTTCAACGCCAGTACAATCAAGCAGTTCACCTTCGACAACAACAAGCTGTATGCACTGCCATTGACAGCCCAGACGTTCGGTATTTTCGTCAACAACGCGATCATGAGCAAGCTCCACCTGACGCCGCCGGCGACGTGGGATGAGCTCATCGCTATGGCTCCCAAAATTCACGGCGCGGGGTACACTCCGTTCGCGTGGGGCAACCAGTTGCGCAATACCGGGCCAGACTTTTTCTTACCGCTGGTCACGCAGGCTGGCGGCAACGTGTACGCTCTCGATGCGCTGACGCAGCCGGGCTTGACCTGGAACTCTAAGCCGGTCATTGAGGCGTTCGCTTTACTCCAACGGCTGTCCAAGGCTAATATCTTCCCCCTCGGCATCAATGGTATCAGCCAGACACAGGCGGAGCAGATGTTCTATCGTGGGCAGGCCGCCATGCTGTTTGACGGCTCCTGGGAGCCACCGGTTATCACGCAGCAGGCGCCGGCCGCGCTTGCCAAGAACTACTCAGTTGTCAAGGTACCCGCTTTCAGTGCGACCGCTAAACACTGGTGCGGCGACGGTAGCGGCGCGGGCGTGGCCGTCAACAACCACGGCCCCAACCGGGCGATGGCGCTCGAATTCGTGCGCTATCTATTCAGCCCGTCCGTGTACAACACCTTCATCAAGAGCACACAGGTGTTCCCGTCGATGGCGAGTGCTCAGAGTATGATCACCGACCCCAAAGTTCGCCAGATGATCGGCTATCTTCCCGACGGCACCGATCACATTTTGTTTGGCGTCGGCAGTTGGAATGCCGTCGCCGACGCCGTTCAGGCTGTGGTCAACGGATCGCTCACGCCGCAGGCCGCAGCCGTGTCGATGCAGACTGCGGTGCTGAAGGCACGGCAGGGGCGTCACTAAGCGCCGCGGTCATTAGGACCGCACGCGAGCGCGCTGTGACGGACACGCATGCCCGAGACGGTAAGGGACACTGCCGAGACTGCTCGATCAGGACAGGCCTGGCAGTGTCCTGCGTCACAGCACACCTGACGTATGTACTCAGTGGTGGCGCATCATGATGGCACGCATGACCGCGTTGGAGTGATCTGGAATGTAGCACTTTCGCCACAAGTACGGGGTTTGGCAACAGGCCCAGTGAGTAATTGCGGTCTAGCTGCCCCCGTTTCCACGCACGATAACGTGTCACATTCGACGTGCCGTATCATCACTGTGGAAGCATGTAGGGAACGGCAGCGTGCGTAGACACTATGCATAGTGCCTGGATAGTAGAAGGTAGAAGGCGGGGCAAGGTCATGGCAGTAGCGGTATATTCCCGGCAGAGGGGCATAAGGCGCGCGATGCGCAAGTTATGGTTGCCAGCAGCGTTTCTGCTCCCCGCGGTCGCCATCATGCTGGCGTTCATGTTCATCCCGATGGTTAGCGCCATCCTCCTCAGCTTCCAGTCCTGGAACGGCTTGACGTCGTCGACATGGGTAGGGTTGGGGAACTATCGGGATCTCCTTCAGGATCCGTTGTTCCTCAATGCGTTCGGGCACACCATGCTATTTGTCGTTGTCACGGTTATCTTCCAGACCATCATTCCCTTGCTGGTGGCCGTCTTGCTCTTCAAAGGCGTGCGGGGGAGCGTGTTCTTCCGGACCGTCTACTTCATGCCGACGGTCATTTCGCTCGCCGTGAGCGGGTTGCTGTGGTCTATCATTTACGACCCGACTAACGGCGTGCTCAACATCGTGCTCGGCAAGGTGGGACTGCAAAGTCTGGCGAAACCGTGGTTGGCCGACACGAGCACGGTTCTGCCCAGTATCATGGTGGTCTCGATCTGGCAGTCGTTGGGTTTCTATTTGCTCATTTTCTACGCCGGGTTGCAGGGGATTCCGCGCGATATCTACGAGGCGGCGTCCACTGATGGGGCGAATGCCTGGCAGCGTTTCCGGCATGTGACCATCCCCCTCCTCGCGCCGGTGATCACCGTGGTTGTGGTGCTCAATACGATCAATGGGTTGAAAGCCTTCGATCAGATCTGGGTCATGACGGCCGGCGGCCCTACTCATGCCAGCGACACGTTGGGCACCTATCTCTACTACACGGCCTTTGGCGCGTACGGTAGCGCTAATCCACAACTGGGGTATGCGTCAGCGATTGGTGTGCTGATTCTCGTGCTGTCCGCCGCCATCAGCATCGTACAGATTCGCATCGGCCAATCCGCGGCGGTCGAGTATTGATCGCGCCGAGAAGGAGGTATGCACATGACCAATGTTCCTAATCATGGGCTCGTCGCCGGAGCGGAGAGGTCGATCGCAGCCCAGCACACGACGTTTCGCGCGGGACGCGTCGCCCAGGGTGTCGGCACCTATGCGGTCCTGCTGCTGCTGACCGTGGTGACCATCTTTCCGTTGCTCTGGATGCTGTTGACCTCTGTGACGCCGCAGAATCAAGTTTTCGGTTCGCTGCTGCCATCGTCGATTGACGTCTCGGGCTACGGGCGCATGTGGACCACGATGAGCTTTCCCCAGGCATTCATGAACTCAGTGATCGTGACCGCGATAACCGTCGTGATCGTCGTCGTCGTCGCCACCCTGACTGGCTACGCGTTCGCGCGCCTATCGTTCCCGGGGCGCGACTGGATTTTCTATGCGTTCCTGGCGGCGATGATGATTCCCGGGCAGGCTATCCTGGTCCCGATGTTCATCTTCCTCCATCAGATTGGCCTTTTGAACACCCTGCCCGGACTGGCGTTCTCCTATCTTGGAGGCGCCTTGCCGTTCGCGACGTTCCTGATGCGCGCGTTCTTCAAGACGTTACCGGCGGAGTTAGGCGATGCCGGCCGCATCGACGGCTGCTCGGACTTCGGCATCTTCCGGCGCGTGTACTTGCCCCTGACGAGCCCCGGCATCGCGACGATCACCATTTTTCAGTTCGTCGGCACATGGAACGAATTCTTGTTCGCCACGACGCTGCTCTCGACGCCGGAACTGAAGACGCTGCAACCCGCACTATACCAGGCGGTCGGGCAGTATTCGACCGACTGGCCGGCCCTGACCGCAGGCCTGACCATGGCGACCATCCCCATTGTGATCGTCTACCTGCTGTTACAGCGCCAGTTTGTCCAGGGACTGACCGCCGGCGCGCTGAAAGGATGACCGTCAGGTAGACGATGTACGACAAACGGTGGACGACGGGCATAGCGAGGGAAAGGTACACACTCATGAGGTCATTCCCCGACGGGTTCGTGTGGGGCACGGCAACCGCATCATTTCAAATTGAAGGGGCCATCCACGACGATGGCCGCGGGGAATCCATCTGGGATCGTTTCGCGGCGACGCCGGGCAACATTCGGACAGGCGAGACGGGCGAGCCGGCGTGCGAGTCGTACCACCGCTATCCGGATGACATCGCGCTCATGCGCGCCATGCATCTGAACGCGTACCGCTTCTCGACAGCGTGGCCCCGCATCATCCCCGATGGATCGGGAGCGATCAACACGGCGGGGCTCGACTACTATGACCGTCTGGTCGATGCGCTGCTGGCGGCGCATATCACGCCTTTCGTCACGTTGTATCACTGGGATCTTCCGCAGGCATTGCAGGACCGCGGTGGATGGGCCAACCGCGCCACCATTGACGCCTTCGTGCGCTATACGGATGTGGTGGTGTCCCGACTGGGCGACCGCGTCAAACAGTGGATCACCCACAACGAGCCCTGGTGTGTCTCGATCCTGAGTCATGAGATCGGCGAGCACGCGCCCGGTCTCCACGATCGGGCGCTCGCTCTGCACGTCGCCCACAACGTACTGCTGTCGCATGGCGCGGCGGCGCCGCTAATTCGGCAGCGCTGCCCCGATGCCCAGGTCGGCATCGTGCTCAACTTCACCCCGGGCTATCCCGCCACCGACAGCGCGGCCGATGATACGGCGACGCGCCTGCACAATGCCCGGTCCAATCGCTGGTTCCTTGATCCTATCATGGGGCGGGGGTACCCGCAAGAGGCCTGGGACTACTACGGCAATGCGGCGCCTCGCATCGCTCCAGGCGACCTGGAGGCGATAGCGGTGCCACTCGATGTCCTGGGCGTGAACTACTATACGCGCGCGGTCTGCCACGACCCCGCGGGCGGTGAGGGTGGGCGCGTCCTGAACCAGCGCGATGCCGCCAAAGTGACGGCGCGCGATTGGGAGATCTTCCCCCAGGGTCTGTCCGATCTCCTCACCTGGTTACGGCGGGACTATGGCCTGACCCGTCTCTATATCACCGAAAATGGCGCCGCCTACGATGATGTCCTCGCCCCCGACGGGCAGGTCCACGATCCGGCGCGCATAGATTATCTGCGGCAACACCTGGCGGCCCTACTGGGGGCCATCGAGGGCGGTATCCCGGTCGAGGGATACTTCTGCTGGAGCCTGATGGACAACGTCGAGTGGGCCTTCGGGACCAGCAGTCGCTTCGGACTCGCCTACACGGATTACCCAACGCAGCGGCGCATCCTCAAAGACAGCGGCGCCTGGTATGGCCGCGTCGCCCGTGCCAATGCGCTGACGGACTGACAACTGACGGACTGACGGAGTAAAGTACAAGGAGACTGATGTGACAATGCGCGCGCAGGAATTGTGGCCGCGGACGGCCTTGGGAGGCACGGGCCTCATGGCGCCGCCGCTCTGCATCGGCACGTCCGAGTTGGGAGGGCTCACCCGTATCTTCCCCAACGCGCCGGGCGAAGAGGAGGCGCTGGCGACGGCGCGGGCCATCCTGGACGGCCCTATCCCCTTCCTCGACACGGCCGCGGGCTACGGTGAGAGCGAGCGCCGCATCGGCGTCGTGCTGCGGGAGCGGGGCGGACTGCCGCCGGGCTTCATCCTGGCCACCAAGGTGGACCCCGACCCCGAGACGCGCGATTACAGCGGGGCCCAGGTGCGGCGTAGCGTCGAGCGCAGCCTCACGCTGCTCGGCCTCGAGCGCCTCCCATTGGTCTACCTGCACGACCCCGAGAACACGACCTTCGCGGAGGCCGTGGCGCCGCATGGGCCCGTCGAGGCCTTGCGGCAATGTCGCGATGAGGGACTGATCGAGCACCTGGGCGTCGCGGGCGGACCGATCGACCTCATGATGCGCTACGTCGAAACGGGTGCGTTCGAGGTCGTGCTTTCGCATAACCGCTACACGCTGCTCAACGTCGCGGCCGAGCCGTTGTGGGCTCTCTCGAGTCAGCGTGGTATGGCGGCGGTGAATGCGGCGCCGTATGGTGGAGGAATCCTGAGCAAGGGGCCGGCCGCGAGTCCCACCTACGCCTACCGGCCGGCGTCGGCGGACATCCTCGCGCGCGCCCAGCGCATCGAAGGGTTGTGCACGCAGTACGGCGTCCCCCTCGGGGCCGCGGCGCTCCAATTCTCACTGCGCGATCCGCGCGTCGCGGCGACCGTCGTGGGCATCAGCCGGTCCGCGCGTCTGGCGCAGATGGTCGCGCTCGCCCAACATCCCATCTCCGACGCCTTCTGGTCCGCAGCGCGAGCCATTCGGCCGGACACGAAAGATCTCGGCTGAGAGGACCGAGGCCATGTGTGGATAGGTTGACCAGCCTGGCGATTAGCGCCTGGCGATGGGCCGGCGTGGAGGCGCATATGCGCATGTCTCCCAGACGATGCGAGGGGACACGATTCCGTCACTGTCTGGTAAGGATACGCCTATGCGTCGCAGGCGCCGCATGTCTACCGGAGGTTGTGACGGAGCATACTGTCATGCGAACGGCACGATAGATTGACGACGTTATGCGCTAGCAGACTTTTAGGTGTAGCTCCAAAGCATCGGCTCGTCACGTCTGCGCAGGCGCCCGAGGGGCGACCTGCACACAGGTTTATGACGCGTACGTGTTCGTACGCGAACGGTAAGTACGTAAGAAGGAGTACAGACGCATGATCACAGGAATCGGCCATCTCGCATTTCGCATCACCGCTCTGGAGCCGGCATTGAACTTCTACTGTAACAAATTGGGTTTCCGTGAGGCGTTCCGGCTCGATCGGGACGGGGAACCGTCGCCTTGGATCGTCTACGTCCAGGTCGCGCCGGGCCAGTTCATTGAACTCTTCCCAGGCGCGCCCGACGTTGCCCCGCAACCGGGAAAGGGTGGTGGCTATAACCACTTCAGCCTGGAGGTCGACGACATGGATGCGACGCTGCAGCAACTGCGGGACCGCGGCCTGGAGATCACGGGCGCGGCGACGCAGGGGCTCGACGGCAACTGGCAATATTGGATTACCGATCCAGACGGCAACCGCATCGAACTGATGCAGATCATGGCGGACTCGCCTCATGCGGCGGCGGACGCGCGCTGGGCTGCGGAGAGGCGGTAGTCACGGAACCGCTGACGACGTGCATCTCCGGCGGGTGGGACGTTATATGAGGTCCCACCCGCCGGGCATCCACAGGGGACGCGCGTCGAGAGATTCCAGATGTCGACTTTCTCGAGGCATCCCATGTGGGGACCAGGAGGCGGTCGATGATGTTATTATTCCCAGTTTTGCGCTCGCGTCACTGCCTGACGGGTCGCTCGGTGCAACCGGCTGCGCGGCCAGTTCGGCGCCATACGGGCTGAACGATGGAGGTCTCTATCCCGCAGTAGGGGTGGTCAGTGACGTCCCGTCGAGGGCGGGGATAAGCCACAGATTCGAGAGGGGGAAGGATGTCAGAGAACCTGTCGACGCGGGAGCCGCTGCGCGTGGCGATCGTGGGTACGGCCGCGCGCTCGGATTACCTGTATGGACCAATCCTGCGCGGGTTGAGCAACGAGGTCGCATTGGTCGCCGTGTGGGGCCGGAGCGTGGAGTCGGCACGTCGGCTCGGTGAGAGCCTGCATGTGCCCTGGTACACCGATTTAGAGCGATTGATTCGCGAAACAGCGCCCGTCCTGGGGATCGTCTCAGTCGCCTCGCGGGCCAATGGCGAGGTCGGGCTGATGGCCGTCGAGCATGGTCTGCATGTGTTGCTGGAAACACCCATCGCACAGAACCTCCGCGAGGCTGATCGGATCATTGAAGTGGCGAGAGCGCGTGGCCTCAAGATCGAAGTGGCGGAGCAGTTTCACCGCCGCCCGCTGGAAGCGATCAAGCTCCGCCTCATCGCGTCGGGCCTATTCGGGCGTGTGTACAGCAGCTTCAACGACTTTGCCGGCCACGCCTACCACGGCGTCAGCGTAATGCGCAGTTACCTTGGCTTCGACGCGGTCCCACGGCAGGTGACTGGCACGGTCCACCGGTACGATCTGGCGGCACACTGGAGGTACCTGACCGACATGCGGGGACCACGTCAGGAGACGCAGGAGCATGGTACCGTGCAGTTCGAGAGCGGGCAACTTGGTGTGTTCCACTGGACCGACGTCGGCTATGATTCGGCGCTACGTTGGTGGCGCAGCAGCCGTTTCCTGGCTGAACGAGGGATGGGCCTCACGACCGGCGTGTACCCCGACGTGCAGGAGCAACTCTCGCTGACGAGCGCGGACGGCGAGGCGCCTGTCTTCATCACCTTGGAGCGCCGCCTCGAGCGCGTTGATGGTGGCGGGCTGATGGCCATGGTGGCGCACACGAGCGACACGACGATCCCGACCGTGCGCTGGGACAATCCGTTTCGTCCGACCGTCCAGGGCCATGGCGTCCAGTGGCACGACGACGAGATTGCGGTCGCCAGTTGCGTGATGAGCCTCGTCGACGCTGTACGCACTGATGGACAACCGTCGTATGGGCCGTTGCAAGCGCGGCTCGACCAGGAGATAGTCCTGGCTCTCCGCCAGTCCGCGCGCGAGGGCGGCCGGCCGATAACGTTGCCGCTTGACCGTGCGGAGTAATGACTAGCAGAGAGCCCGTCATCATTCGGTCATTGCTTATTGCTTATTGCCTCGCGTTTGTTGGCGCGAAAACCCTCGGGGAGACGGTGTCGTTCCCCAGCCAGGCTGGGGTGGACAGCATCCGCCGGCAGGTGTGGTGGGCACGTACGGCTTACATGTGTTGATGGAAGGAGTTGTCCATGCAGTGCATCAGTGTTCTCATCTATCGCTTTGATGATGCCCACTCTGACGACATGGCGGAGATGGCTACCGTCGCTTGTTGTGCGGGGAGCGGACGTGACCGCGCTCCAGCCCGAGACCGCTCTGGACGAATGGGAGGCGACGACCCACACCATCATCGGGTAGGCTATCTTGCGTAAGATCCTGCAAGCCCCGTGGGACCTGATAGATGCCGCGCTGACGGCGGCCCATCACCAGCGCGTCGCCCCCGAGGAGATCAACCTGGATGGCCGCTTTTGCGCGTCTACCGATTCGACCGGCCCCACGCCGCACGCCCTCGCAGAAGGATAAAACAGCGAAACTCTATAAGGAACCGTCCATGACCGACCACGATGCCCGCGTCCTGCCGATGCTCTTTGTCGACGGCTCGAAGAGCTGGGAACGACCAGAGTTGACCGCGCTCAACACGGCGCCTCCGCATGCGCTCACGATCCCCTTCCCTGGTGGGGACGTCGCATCGGGCGATTCACTCCACTCGCCGTGGGTCCACAGCCTGAATGGCGTCTGGGCGTTCAAGCTGCTGCCGCGTCCCGAGGCGGCGACGACGGCAGCGCTGGCGAGCGATGGGTGGGCCACGATCCAGGTTCCGGGTAACTGGACGATGCAGGGCTTCGACATCCCCCACTACACCAATATCGTCATGCCCTTTCCGCAGATGCCACCACACGTCCCCGCCGCTAACCCCACCGGCCTCTACCGCCGCCCGTTCGACGTGCCCGTGTCCTGGCGCGGACGCCGCGTGGTGTTGCACATCGCCGGCTGCGAGGGCGCCTGCTACGTCTACGTCAATGGCCAGCTCGTGGGGCTGCACAAGGACGCGCGCACGCCCGCCGAGTACGATGTGACCGGCGTCGTCCGCCTTGGAGCGTCGAACGAACTGGTCATCGTTGTGCCGCGCTGGTCCGATGCCAGCTTCGTCGAGGATCAGGACCACTGGTGGCAGGCCGGTATCCAGCGAGATGTCTTCCTCTACGCGACGGATACGCTGTACCTGGCCGACCTGTCTGCCCACGGCGCTCTGACGGATGATAGGCGCGCGGGGATACTGCGCGTGCGCTGCACGCTCGACACGGTGGGCGACACGCCCGCGCGCTGCCGCGTCGACGCGCAACTCTACGATGCGGAGGGCGCTCCTGTCTTCGCGGAACCGCTCAGCGCCACCTACACGCCCCAGGCGGACGCGTGGGGTGTGCGGCGCTTTGTGCGCCCCACACTCGCGCTGGAGGGGCGTGTGGAGGCGCCATGGCTGTGGTCGGCCGAGACGCCGCATCTCTACACGCTCGTCGTCACCGTCCACGGGCCAAGCGGCCCCGAGAGCGCCTCCTGCCGCGTCGGCTTTCGCAGCGTCGTCGTGCGCGACCGGCAGTTGCTCGTCAACGGTCGCCCGGTCCTGATCAAGGGCGTCAATCGCCACGATCATGACGATACGACGGGTACGGCCGTGAGCCGTGCCTCGATGGAGGCGGATATCCGGCTGATGAAGAGCGTCAATATCAACGCCGTGCGGACCTCGCACTATCCGAACGACCCGTACTGGTTGGACCTGTGCGACCGCTACGGGCTGTACGTGATCGACGAGGCCAACGTCGAGTCACACGCCTTCTCCGACGAGATCTGCCGCGATCCGCGCTATATGCGCGCGTTCGTGGAGCGCGTGGGCAACATGGTCGCACGGGATAAGAATCACCCGTCGGTGATCGCCTGGTCGCTCGGCAACGAGAGCGGCTACGGGCCGAACCACGACGCGGCGGCGGGCTACGCGCGCGGCCTGGACCCTACGCGTCCGCTGCATTACGAGGGCGCGATCACCGGACGGACCCGTGAGGACTGGGCGGCCGGACGGGCGGTCACCGACATCATCTGTCCCATGTACCCGACGATTGCGTCGATCGTCGCGTGGGCGCAGGCGGAGACCGACGATACGCGGCCCATGATCCTGTGCGAGTATTCACACGCGATGGGCAATAGCAACGGGAGCCTGGCCGACTACTGGGCCGCGTTCGAGCGGTATCGCGGGCTGCAGGGCGGCTTCATCTGGGAGTGGGTCGATCACGGCATCCGGCGCGCCGACGCCGCAGGCCAGCCCTACTGGGCCTACGGCGGCGACTTCGGCGACGCGCCCAACGACGCCAATTTCGTGTGCGATGGGCTGGTGTGGCCCGACCGCACGCCGCACCCCGCCCTGTACGAGTACAAGTATCTGATCCAGCCCGTGCGTGTCGAGTTCGTCGACGCCGCGCGCGGCACGCTGCGCATCGTCAACCGCCAGGACTTCCGGGGCCTGGACTGGCTGCGCGGCGCATGGGAGTTGACAGCCGACGGCGTGACGGTGCGCACAGGGACCCTGCCGGAGCTGCAGGCGGGACCAGGCGAGGCGCAGACCATCACGCTCGATCTCGACACGCCGGCGGATAGGCCCGGCGAGCGCTTTCTGACCGTCCGCCTGTACCAGCGTGAGGCGACGCCGTGGGCGCCGGCCGGCCATGACGTGGCGTGGGAGCAACTCGCGCTGCCGTCGGGTGGTCGTCCGGTTGCGCCGGTCGGTGTCCCTACCAACCCTGTCGAGGTGGAGGAACGGCCAGGGAGGATCGTGCTGCGCGTGGGGATGCTTCGCGCCGAGTTCGACCGTGACGCGGGCGTGCTCCTGGCCTTCGGCGCAGACGGGGAGAACGTGCTGCGACGTGGGCCGCTGCTGAACGTCTGGCGCGCGGCCATCGACAACGACGGCCTCAAGCTACGCGATGATGCGTGGCGCACACTCGCCCGTTGGCGGGCGCTGGGGCTGACCGGCTTCGTGCATGAATTACGCCGCATCCAAGTGACCGCGCAGAGCGCGGAGGCGGTGACCGTCGAAATCGTCCACGCGGCGTCGGGGCGTGGGCAGTGGGATGATATCATACACATTCACCGCTACACCATGCGGGCCTCTGGCGAGCTGCGGGTCGACAACGTCGTGCGGCTAGGCGAGGGGATCACGGACATCCCGCGCGTGGGTGTGAGCCTGGTCCTTGCTCCGGGACTTGAGCAGATGGTCTGGTTTGGACGCGGCCCATGGGACAACTACAGTGATCGCAAGGCCAGCGCGACCGTGGGGCAGTGGCGCAGCACAGTGTCCGCGCAGTACGTGCCCTACATCATGCCGCAAGAGCACGGCCACAAGTGTGATGTGCGCCGCCTTATACTCAGCGACGCGCGGGGAGGCAGCCTGGAGGTCGTGGGCCGCCCGACCTTTGAGTTCTCGGCGCTCCACCTGAGCGACGACGATCTCTTCCACGCCACGCACACGACGGATCTCACGCCGCGCCGAGAGATTTTCCTGAACATTGACGGCGCGCACCGTGGACTGGGCACGCTAAGCTGCGGCCCCGACACTCTTGATCGCTACCGCCTACTGGAGCGCGAGTACCGCTTCGCCTTTAGTCTACACGCGACGATGACGGCACCGTCGCTGACGTCGTGATGCGGACCCAGCTTTCAGGCTACCGCCGATTCGTCACGACACGGTGACGAGGCGGCGCGGGTCGGTCTCCTTGATGATGACGCTAACGTTGTCTGATTAAAGTCCTTGAAGCATGTCATTTTGGCCGCTTTCTTGTGTGTCGGCTACTCGTTCGTCCGACGAATGCTCAAACACCCTGCCAATAAGTGTAATGGTCACAAGTTAAGGTTCCGAGCCACATGTCAAGTACCGGCATTTCCAGCGCTCCGGATGTCAAAGGGAGCATAGCGGCAGCCACATGGTACCTACGGAGGCCATCACGCCTGCACGAGCCCGTCATTACGCCATGCGCCTCATGCTTTTGTGCAACATCACAGCTATCAGGTTGGCTCAAAAGCTGCAAAAATGCCCTTGACAACGGCTTCAAGACCTTAACTTGTAGAAAAAGCAATAAGTGATATGCGCGCCTCGCTCACGGCTACATCCTGCCGTTTTCGCAGCAACGCGTGACCCATTCCGGCACCGCTGTATGCGAATGGTTCATGTATGTTCATGCGGCGAGGCGCATAGTCATTCATCGACACGAGCGGTCATCGTGGCGTCAGAGTCGCCACGATCCGGCTTGGGCAGACACGACGATGGTGCGAACCCAACTGTCGCACGTCCCATGTGTCGTCGCGTTGGCAAACCCTTTACTACCCTTGCCGGTCCGCTCATGGTACGCCGCCCAGCGGGTCGTGAAATAGTTGCGCCGAAGTACCTCAACGGCGCGGCGAAAAGGTGCGGCGAAACGACTTCATGTCAGAGTCCATAATACGGATGACGCTTCCATTACCGTCGTCTACACTATACCCACTACCCTCTCCGCCTAGCATAAAGGGATACATCGGCGAGGACTTGGTATCACTTGCTGCTCAGGATTATGCCCGTCATGATTGTCTATAACGACATCACTGTGTCTTGCTTATAATTATCCAGCAGTCTTGGTTGAGCCGCCATGCAGTGTAGCCCGTGGACGGAGACGAATTTTAACTGCCTTTTGGCTGAATATCGGTTCGGTTGATTTGTTCGCCCACACGTATGCTTCTCCAGGCTTCAGCATGGCAAGTTGTTCTGCCTTGAGGTCGCCCAGTGCCGTCACCGACTTCTGAATGGGGAGATACCGGATGTCGGGGAGTCGGAGTTGGGCCGTCAGGTAGACCGCTTGCTGGCGCGCGCTATCGTGGATGTGGCCCGACAGTACCATGCTGGGCGCATCGTAGTGCCACATGTGGGCGATGTACGCGAGGCAGTGGAAGGGGATATGCGCACACGCGCCGAGGCCAAGCACCCCGGATACAAGGACGGGCAGAAGATGTATGCAAAACAGTACCGGATGGGCGTGCATCGGTGGGGTTTTGGTCGACTCCTGGGCAGCATCCGCATGGCCGCAGGTCGAGCAGGTATCATCATCGAAGAAGGACGCCAAGTCACTTCGGGCACGGTTCAGGAACGAGCCCGTGATGTTGCGCTCAAGGCCTATACGTCACGGTGGTCTGTTGCCCACGCGGAGGAGGATAAGGATGATGTAACATGAGGGTTAGATAACTTAACAGGTGAATAGGTGAATAGCGCCGCAATACATGCTAATAGAGTCTCTGTGTTGTGTTAAATGTGGGCTAGTTTGACTGTCTTGATGATAGCCTTGCTTTCTGGCCCTGGTCGCTGCCCATCCCGATGCCGCTGCCTTGGGGCAGGATTAGGTGCGCACCCGGCAAAACGGAAACGGGCTAACTGTGGTGGTGGCGACCGAAACACCCCCGCTCGAGGGGGACTCCCTCTACACCACTATGTGCATAATCGGTCGATACCGAGCGGCAATGGGGATGGGCGACGTTTTGCGTCATTTCCATGTTTGCTCCCGTCGCATCGGCCCCCATGCATGGGGATTGAAAGTTGAATGTCCTGAACGCGTGGCGGTGGTGGAGCGCGGTGTCGCATCGGCCCCCATGCATGCATGGGGATTGAACAACTTAGCAACCCATAACAATCGTCGAACGATTGGATTATGGCAACGATAGCTGCTGTTCGTATAAATTACTGCGGCACATCGCATCTGCAGCGTTGACATCGATACTGGTGCTAGAATCAGCGCATGGTGCGGGCGCTCCAGTGGTGCGCGGATCGCTAGCGCTTACGGGCTTCCCAATTGGTTCGCGCAATCAGAGGCGTGGTGATCTCGGCGGTACTATGCGCAAGGACGAGTCTTACGCAATCTGATGTGTGCGGACTAGAAGCGATTGAAAATCCTTGTATTGGTTTGAGCACGACACAACGAGCGTCGGCCACGTTAAGAGGGAGTGAGAGAACGAGAACGCTGCGGCTGGGACACGAGTGAATAGGGTTGCTATTTGCACGGTTTATCGCGTGCCAAAATGGCGGTAAAGATTCGTTTTGTCATGGACCGCGAAACGCTTGAATGGTCCCAATTTAGTGCTCATTTATACATGAACGATAACGACATTAATTCGTTAAAACGACCTTAATGTGTTATCGGTGACAATCAATACGTTACGCGACAGCCTGGTCCGCGCCATGGTCGACGCCGGGTCGGCGCTGTGTGTGCCGGGCAACCATGACATGAAGCTGGTGCGCAAACTGCGCGGGCGTGACGTGCAGGTCACGCATGGGCTGGAGTCGAGCCTGGCTGAGCTGGCGGCGCTGCCAGCCGAGGCGCGGCCCCGCGTGCAGCGCGATATTGCCGACTTCCTCGACGGGCTGGTCAGCCACTACGTTTTTGATGACAGCAAGCTCGTCGTCGCCCACGCCGGCTTGAAAGAGTCGATGCAGGGGCGCGGCTCGCGCGCCGTGCGCGAGTTTACGCTGTACGGCGAGACGACCGGGGAGACCGACGACTTCGGCCTGCCCGTACGATACAACTGGGCCGCCGAGTACCACGGTGCGGCGGTCGTCTACGGCCACACGCCGGTCCCGCGGCCGGAGTGGTTGAACAACACGGTCAACATCGACACCGGCTGCGTCTACGGCGGCAGGCTGACCGCCCTGCGCTACCCCGAGCGTGCGTTCGTGTCCGTGTCCGCGCGCCGCGTCTATGCCGAGCCGGCGCGACCGTTCCAGGCGCCGCCCGACGACGCGACCGCGCTGACGGCGCAGCAGCAACACGACGACGTGCTGGACATTGACGACGTACGCGGCAAACGCATCGTGGAGACGCGCCTGCAGGGCAACGTGACGATCCGCGAAGAGAACGCGAGCGCGGCCCTCGAAGTGATGAGTCGCTTCGCCGCCGACCCCAAGTGGCTGGTCTACCTGCCGCCCACGATGTCGCCAAGCGAGACGAGTAAGCAGCCCGACCTGCTCGAACACCCCGAGGAGGCGTTCGCCTACTATCGCAAGGAGGGCGTGGCGGAGGTCGTCTGCGAAGAGAAGCACATGGGCTCACGCGCTGTCGTGATCGTGTGCCGGGACGAGGATACGGCGCGGACGCGCTTCGGCGTGGTCGGGCAGGGCGGCGGCATCGTCTACACGCGCACGGGGCGGCGTTTCTTCGAGGATAAGGGCCTCGAAGACGCCCTACTCGCGCGCGTGCGACAGGCGCTCGACGTGTCCGGCCTGTGGGACGAGTTGGAGACCGACTGGGCGGCGCTGGACTGCGAGTTGATGCCGTGGTCGGCCAAGGCGCGCGACCTGCTGCGGCAGCAGTACGCCGCCGTGGGCGCGGCGGCGCGCACGGCGCTCCCGGCGACCGTCGCGGCTTTAGAGGCAGCGACAGAACGGGGTATCGAGACGGCGGCGTTGCTGGAGCGCTACCGCGAACGCGCGACGCTGGCCGCGCGCTACGTCGACGCCTACCGGCGCTACTGCTGGCCGGTGTCGTCGCTCGACGACTTCAAGCTGGCGCCGTTTCACCTCCTGGCGACCGAGGGGACGGTCCACACGGACCGCGATCACATCTGGCACATGGAGACGCTGGCGCGCCTCTGTCGCGCGGACCCGGGCCTGCTGCTCGCCACGCCGTATCTCGTCGTTGACGTAACCGACGCGGCGAGCCAGGAGCGGGGTATCGCCTGGTGGGAGGAGTTGACGGGACGGGGCGGTGAGGGCATGGTGGTCAAGCCGCGCGCGTTCATCGCGCGGGGTCGGCGCGGGCTCGCGCAGCCGGCGGTGAAGTGCCGCGGTCGCGACTACCTGCGCATCATCTATGGGCCTGAGTATACAGTTCCTGGGAACCTGGAGCGGCTGCGCGCACGGGGACTGGGGGCGAAGCGTTCGCTGGCGTTGCGCGAGTTCGCGCTGGGCGTCGAGGGGCTGGAGCGCTTCGTCCGCCGCGAGCCGCTGCGGCGCGTGCACGAATGCGCCTTCGGCGTCCTGGCGCTGGAGAGCGAGCCGGTTGACCCGCGATTGTAGGACAACCAGACGCCCCTCCTGGCAGGGATCGGCCTTCCGTCTATCGGGCGACCATTGCGGTGGTCGCCCGATAGACGGAAGGCGCGGATCGCGCCCAGACAGACCTTTCAAGGTCCGCCCCCTGCCATGACCTTTTAAGGTCAGGCCGCGTCTCGCAATCGTGGGGACATTCCCCATGACACCGTTCTTGCGCCAAAGCCACTGACTGGGTAGACTCCTCTCAGTCAGATTCCGGCGCGTATCGTTTCAATGTAGAAAGGCGGCTCTCATCCACATCCTGATCGGCTACGGCTATCACCCCGTGACGACGGCGACGTACATGCAGCGCGCGCTGGAGCGGCGCGCCGAGACCACATTCGTCGGCACGCCGTATGGCGCGCGCCCAGGGTTCACGGCCACGGGAGATGTTGGGTCGATCGTGCAGGACTTGCCCCAAGCGCCGGACCTCTATCTGCACGTCGACGCGGTATTGCCGTGGTATTTTCCGCGCGGCCTGACCGCGCTGGATTGCCCGACGGCCTGCTATCTCATCGACGTACATGTCCACCCCCAGAAGCGTCTCAGGCAGGCCATGTTCTTCGACTACGCCTTCTCAGCGCAGCGCGATTTTGTGGAGGTATTGCGCCGAGCGGGGCATCCCCAGGCGCACTGGCTGCCGTTGGCCTGCGACCCGGAGGTCCACCGGCGCTATGACGTCCCCAAGCGCTTCGACATCGGGTTCGTCGGGGCGACGGGCCGGGGGTACGAGCGGCGGCGTGTCCTGATCGAGCGGCTGGCGCGCCGCTACACGGTGAGCGACTACCGGCGCTCGTATACGCCGGCCGAGATGGCGCGCCTCTACAGCGAATCGCGCCTGGTATTCAACTGCTCCTTGCGCGGGGAGGTCAACATGCGGGTATTCGAGGGGCCGGCGACCGGCACATTGACCCTTACCGACCGCATCGACAACGGTCTCTCCGATCTCCTTGCGGATGACGAGCATGTAGTCATGTACGACGACGACCAACTCGTCGAACAGGCGGATCGGATGCTGCGCGATGACGCGACACGTGAGCGTATCGCCGCGCAGGGGTACGAGCACGTCCGTGCGCATCACACCTACGACCATCGCGTCGGCACGATCCTGGACACAGTGTTCGCGTCGGAAGGGCTGCGGCTGGAGGCCCCTTTACGTCGCCGCCCCGACGCCGACGTACAACTCGCGTACGCCGAACTCTATGCGCGAGAGCGGCGCGTCGACGACACGATTGAGCAGCTGCAGCGCATGCCGGCGAGTCCGCGCTATCGCGCCCTCGCCGCGCGCGAGGTAGTCTATTGCCTGCTTCGTCGGGTCAAGAATGGGTAGGCCCCATTACTCTAACCTGTGAACGAGTTTTTCCTGGGGCCGTCGCGCCATACGCGGCGACTTGCGTACTTGTGGTGGGCCCAGAGGAGCAAGAAATCCTCGGGCGCATGCCCCTATTCGGTCGTTATGCGCGCTTGCTGTCGTAGGAAAGGGATCAGCGGCGCCAGCGGCGCCAGCCCCGCCTCTGATCTGATACACTTTCATTGTAGTAGAGCACGCACAGTAATCCACCTTTCCGTGCGTGCTAGAGGGGCAGCAAGGGCGACGAACAACCGACCGCGGTCGGCCTGTGGTTTGCCATCGGGGTCCCCACCGCAGTGGGGAGGCGGTCGCGGGCGGCCCCTGCCGGCGAGAAGGAGGAGGGGTGAGCATGCCGGAGATGATGGACGAAACGGACGCGGCGGGCGCGCTGGAGGGCGAGGTGCTGGGACCAGGCGCGACGGGCCAGGCGCTCCGGCTGGCGGCCGACGACCCGTGGGCGCGCTGCGTCGCCGACTTCCTGGAGGCCAAGGCGCGGCGCACCGGCAGCGCTCAGACACGGCTGCACTACGCGGCCACGTTGCGCCGCTTCGCCGCCGCCTGCTCGACACACCCCGCGCGCGTCATCCCCGCCGAGGTCGAGGCCTTCGCCGGCGGCCCCGCCCGCGTGCGCGACCGCCACGGCGTCGTCCGCGAGCGGGCGGCCACCCCTGCCACCGTGGCCCGGCGCCTTGCCGTCCTTTCCAGTTTCTACACGTTCGCCTGTAGGCAGGTCACCGGCCACGACGCCCAGGGGCGCCCCATCCCCCTGTGCGCCTATAATCCCGCCGCCGCTGTCGAGCGCCCGCGCGTCGACCCATACCGCCAGGCCCGCGGCCTCTCTGCCGATGGCGCGCGCCGCCTCCTGGCCGCCATCCCCCGCGACACGCCGCTCGGGCTGCGCGACCACGCCCTGCTCAGCTTCTACTTATATACAGGGCGGCGCCGCGAGGAGGTGGCGCGCCTGCGCTGGGGCGACATCGAGGAGGGCGACGATGGCGGCTGGCTTTTCCGCTACCGCGGCAAGGGCGGCAAGAGCGGGCTGCGTGAATTGCCGTTTCCAGCCGCGCGGGCGCTGCTCGCCTACCTCGACGCCACCGGTCGTCGAGGCGCCATCCGCCCCGACGACCCACTCTGGCTCCCACACGGCGAAGGCGGTGTCAAGCGCGCCGATGGGGCGCTCACGAGCAACGCCGTATGGCGGCGGCTCAAGCGCTACGCGCGTCTGGCGGGGCTCGACACGGGGACGCTCTCGCTGCACGGTCTGCGCCATACCGGCGCCAAGCTACGCCGCCAGGCCGGCGCTCAGATGGAGGACATCCAGCGCTTCCTCGACCACACCTCCGTGGCTACCACCCAGATCTACCTGCGCGCCACCGAGTCCGTCGCTGACCCCCTTGCCGCCAAGATCGCCGCGCTCCTCGAACCCACGGAGGAGTAGAGAGACAAAGGACGTGTCATGGGCCTGTTTCATGATGACCGATAATAGTCTCGGCGCGCCGGGAGGCGCGGCGAGCGGTCGTGCCCGCGCCCGCGACCTGGGGATCACGATTGGGCGGCTCACAGCGGGCGCGCGGAACGCGATCACGGATGTCCCGGGCGTGCGGGTCGGGCACAGCACGCTGATCGTCGGCGAGGGACCGCTCGTCGTTGGACGCGGGCCTGTGCGCACGGGGGTGACGGTGATCCTGCCGCACGCGGAGAACGTGGGGGCTGATCCCGTCTTCGCCGGCGCGCATGTGCTCAATGGCAACGGCGAGATGACCGGCCTGCCCTGGCTCGTGGAGTCGGGGATGCTCACCACGCCGGTCGCGCTGACCAATACGCACAGCGTCGGCGTCGTGCGTGACGCGCTCATCGCCTACGACGTGGCGCGAACCGGCGGCCGTCCGACCCAGGCGTGGAGCCTCCCCGTCGTCGCTGAGACCTGGGATGGGGTCCTCTCCGACATCAATGGGCAGCATGTGCGCGCGGAGCATGTGACCGCCGCTCTCGACGCGGCGTCGGACGGGCGTGTGGCTGAGGGTAATGTCGGGGGCGGGACGGGCATGATCTGTCACGGGTTCAAGGGCGGGATCGGCACGGCGTCGCGCGTCGTACCCACGACCGGGGGCGCGTGGACCGTCGGGGCGCTGGTGCAGGCGAACCACGGGCAGCGGGCGCTGCTGCGCGTGGACGGCGTGCCGGTCGGCCGCACGATCGGGCCGCATGAGGTCCCGACGCCGGACATGACCGTGCCGCCGGGGGGCGGTTCAATCATCGTCGTCCTGGCGACGGACGCGCCCCTGCTCCCTGGGCAGTGTCGTCGGCTCGCCCAACGAGCCACGATCGGCGTGGCGCGGGCCGGTGGCCTGGGGGAGAACAGTAGCGGCGACATCTTCCTCGCGTTCTCCACGGCCAATCGTGGGCTCACCGCGCCGCGCATGCACGAGGCGGCGATCACCGTACGCATGCTCCCCCACGAGGCGTTGACGCCGCTCTTCGAGGCGGTGGCGGATGCGACGGAAGAGGCGATCGTTAACGCGCTGTGCGCCGCCGTCACGATGACCGGAGTTGATGGCCACACGGCCTACGCGCTCCCGCTCGACCGCTTGCAGGCGGCGATGCTGTCATCTTGCTCGGTTTGATGCTGTCATCTTGCTCGGTTTCTGGCCCTATTTCTTGCTTGATCACTGGCCCCATATGGCTGCCGTTTCACTAGACAGAACAGCCCTTCTGAGAAGTGAATTATGCGGCTGCTTTCTTCTTCCGCCGCGCGCTCACCGCGCGCCTCGTCGAGGGCCTCGAACACGACGCCCATCCCCCCTTCACCGAGCCAGCGCTCGACGAGAAAGCGATCGGCGAGCTTCGTGCCGACGATCCCTTCGATCACGCGCTGGAGACTACATCACCACGGGATCACTCCGTCTCTGTTGGAGAAGGTGCCCGTCGGACCATCCGGACCGAGCAGCGCGAGGCGCACTGGCTCGCGTGCGCCCTCCTCGACAGTCTGCGTGCCCGCATAGTTGTTGAGGTTCGTCTTGATGAAGCCCGGGGAGGTGGCGTTGACCTTGATCCCCGTCGACTCCAGCTCGATCGCCATGGCGAGCGTCATAGCGTTGAGAGCCGTCTTGGACGCAGGGTAGACGGGGTTGAAGGTCGAGCGGTAGGGGAAGGCTGGGTCCGCGTTCAGCGTCAGCGAGCCAACGCCGCTCGACACATTGACGATGCGGGCCGCCGGCGCCTCGCGCAGGAGCGGCAGCATCGCCTGGGTAACGGCGACGACGCCGAACACGTTGGTCTCGAACACCGCGCGCACCTCATCGAGGGACACGTTGCTCGGGAGGGTCGACTTGGTGTACTCCTCGACGGACATGTCCGGCCGCATTCTCGTATTCGAGATGGCCGCGTTGTTGACGAGCACGTCAAGACGGCCAAGTTCGCTCCGAATGCGCTTTGCCGCGGCGACGATGGAGTTCTCATCTGTGACGTCTAACTGGATAGCGCGTGCGTCCGGCCCGACCTCCTTGGCCGCAGCCTCGCCGCGCTCGAGATTGCGCGACCCGACCAGCACAGTGAAGCCATGTGCCACGAGATCCTTTGCGATCTGAAGACCGATTCCTTGATTAGCGCCGGTGACCAGGGCGACGGGTTTGTCCTGCATAAAAATCTCCTCATTTGCATCGATCTGTGGCCAACGCCGCCGTGCTGTGCTACAATGAAGCCTAAGCGGAACCACATTCCAATTATATCGGAACATCGTTCCATTCGCAAGAGGTAATTTGATGAACGACAAAACCGAAGACCCACGTGATGGCATGGAGCTTCGCGACCGCACGGATCGACGTGTGCGCGCCGACGCTCAGCGCAACATCGACGCGCTACTCCAGTCGGCCATGGAGGTGTTTGCGACCTCTGGAGTGGACGCTCCGGTGCGAGAGATTGCCGAGAAGGCCGGTGTCGGCATCGGCACCGTCTATCGCCACTTTCCGCAGCGGTCCGACCTGATCGCAGCCGTCTTCCGTCGCGAAATTGACGCCTGCGCCGACGCCGCACCAATCCTTGCGAACGAGCACGATCCCTTCGAAGCACTGGCGAATTGGATGCAACGATACACGGCCTTCATTGCGGCAAAGCGCGGGCTCGCCGCAGCCCTGCACTCGGGAAACCCGGCCTTCGACACCTTGCCCGCGTATTTTGACCAGCGACTTCGGCCCGCCCTTCTGACGCTACTTGAATCCGCAGCAGCCGCCGGCGAGGTCCGCACCGATGTCGACGCCGACGATATTCTCCGTGCGGTCGCGAGCTTATGCATGTCCGCCAAGGATGACAGGCCCGGCCACGCGCGGCGCATGGTCGCTCTCCTCGTCGATGGGCTACGCTATGGCACTGACCCATCGGCAGACACGCCGTCCTGAACCGTTGCCGTCGCGTTAAATGCCAGCACACGCAAACATAAACGTCAGTATGCAGCCTACTCAGGCTTCGAATGCGCTTGCGCGCTCGAGATCGGCAATAAGCCCAGGCGTCTCTGTCGGGCGCCATCCCAGCCGTTGCTGCGTCAGCACGCTTGACGCCGGAGCGTCCATGCTGACAAGGAATCCGAGCCAGCCGAAATGACTTGCAGCCTCTTCGGGTAACAAGGCCACGACCGGTATCTTCAAACCCCGGCCGATTGCTTCTGCAATCTCTCGAACCGACACACCCTCTTCTGCTACCGCGTGATACCTCGCCCCGGCAGATCCCTTCTCAAGCGCCAGCCTATAGATGGGCGCCGCATCGAGCCGGTGCACCGCGGGCCAGCGGTTGAGCCCGGCGCCGACATAGGCCGAGATTCCCTTCTCGTGAGCGAGCGCGATCATGTAGGTGGCGACGCCTTGCTTGTCTCGGTCGTGGACCTGCGGGATGCGCACCACCGACGCACGCACGCCGCGCGCAACCATCGAGATTGCCGTCCGCTCCGACACCCTGGGAGTTCCGCTTGAGCCGGAAGGCGGCACATCGTCCTCTGTAGTGAGGCGGTCGGGCGTGGGGGACAGCCCGGAGGTGACGATCAAAGGCCGATCAGAACCTTCAAGCACGTCGCCAATCACCTCGATGGCACGCCGGTCTGCCTCACAGTTCTCCGCAAACTTCGAGAAGTCGTGATTGAAGGCGGCGTGAATGACGCCATCCGCCATGGCTGCTCCACTGCGCAGGCTTCCCAGGTCTTCCAGATCTCCTCGATGCACCTCGGCGCCAGCAGCGATCAGAGACTTGGCGTCCTCATCTGACCGAGCGAGACCCAGCACCTGATGGCCGGCATTGATCAATTCCGGGACGATAGCGGAGCCGACAAAGCCGGTAGCGCCGGTGACGAAAACACGCATGATGGTTTCTCCTTCTGACTTCGTGTCCAAGTGGGTTCCTAAATATTTGCTGAACGGAACCGCGGCGCGGTGTCGAAGGCTACATCACCACGCGACCGGGCCGTCCTCGTCTGAGAACGTGCCCGTCGGACCGTCCGCACCGATGAGCGCGAGGCGGACGGCTTCACGTGCGCCCTGTTCGACGGTGCGCGTGCCCGCGAAGTTGTTGAGAGCCGTAGAGGTGAAACCGGGGCACGCCGCGTTGACCTTGATGCCTGTCGACTCAAGGGCGAAGGCAAAGGCGAGCGTAATTGCGTGAAGCGCCGTCTTCGACGAAGAGTAGGCGCCGAACATCGCGCGGTGCGGATTCGTCGGGTTCGAATTCCACGTGAGCGATCCGCCGGTGCTCCCTAGGTTGACGATGCGTCCCGCCGGCGCTTCACGCAGGAGCGGCAGCATTGCTTGCGTGACGGCAACGACACCGAACACGTTCGTCTCGAACACCGCGCGCACGTCATCGAGAGACGCGACGGTCAGGAGGCCAGACTGCGCGCTATCCGGGAACGGCCCGCCCGGCTTACCCGCATGCGAGACGCCCGCATTGTTCACGAGCACGTCGAGACGGCCGAACCCGTTCCGGATGCGCTCCGCCGCAGCCGTGATGGAGGCCTGATTCGTGACGTCGAGCTGGAGGGCGCGGGCATCCGCTCCGACGCTCTTCGCGGCCGTCTCCCCACGATCGAGGTTGCGCGACCCGACAAGCACGGTGAAGCCGCGCGCCGCGAGATCCTTCGCTATTTGAAGACCGATTCCTTTGTTGGCTCCGGTGACCAAGGCGACTGGTTTGTCCTGCATGGTGATCTCCTCTTTGTCCGTTGATGTGTGTCCAACGCCGCCGTGCTGTGCTAAAATGACGCCTAAGCGGAACTGCATTCCAATTATATAGGAACGGTGTTCCGTTTGCAAGAGGTACCGTGATGAACGACAAAACGGAAGGCCTACGTGATGGCTTGGAACCTCGTGACCGCACGCATCGACGTGTGCGCGCCGACGCACAGCGCAACATTGATGCGTTGCTCCAGTCGGCCATGGCGGTGTTTGGGACCTCCGGATGTCACTTTCGGCGATAGCTGGCGTAAATCGCGCTGCGACCTCGTCGTGGCTGCATCTTATCGGCGGACGCTCGGCCCCCGTGCTGCGCGTGGTCGCCGCGCACGCCGACCTGTGGAACATCCCTGGCGGCGACATCGACGACGCCGTCCGCCGCAGCGCACTGCTGGACCGCTACTGCGCTGAGATCGGTCGCGACCCTGCCTCGGTCACCCGCTCGATCGTCCTGCCAATCTCCTACGACCAGCCCCGCATCACCCAGGACGCGATCGGCAAAGCGATCGACGCCGGCTTCCAGCACATCGTCCTCGGACTGCCAGCGCCCTACCCCGCCAACGTCGCACAGTGGGTCACCGACGAGCTCATCACCACGTCGGCCTAGTACTCCAGCTGTAGAGGGAATCTCCGCCTATCGCCGAAGTTCTTGCGTCATCTATCGCTGAAAGTGACAGCGATGCGGCGCTTAGCGCATAAAGCGACACCACTGTGCCCATGCTTTTAAATGCTTTGAAACGTTACAAAAGATGATACACTACATTTTGTCGCCATCAATTCGTGTTAAACGTTTGCATTAAACAGGTCGATGTCGATGATGTGGGACGGCAAGGCGTAACGTGGGTAGCAATCAATCGCCCGCGGCCAATGATGTCGGTTGATTGTCGCTTGGCGGAGCGCGGCTCCCACCTACTCAGCAGAAAGGACGACTCCATGAATCCCTTGACCCTTGGCGCGCTCCAGTCATACGATCCGAAGCCCGACCGTGTCTTGTTGCGCTTCACACATGGCCTACTGCTGCTGCGCGCGCCCTTTGAAGGAGTCATCCAGATACGGGTAACCTATAGCGGCGCCTTCGCCCCGCGCCGCTCCTGGGATATCGCGCTTGATGAGCAGGACAGGCCGCTCACGCTACAAGCCACCGCCACCGATGAGGGGCTGATCATCACAGCGGCGCCCCTTCATGTGACGGTGACCCGGCGAGACGGCTGCGTGTCGTTCGCGGACGACGATGGCCGCGTCTTTGCCCAGGATATCGCCCCGCCGGTGTGTGAGGATGCTCCGTCCTCCCCGCATGAGGAGCGGTCGGAGGCGTGCGACGCCGAGTCTGCCGCTGGTACTCCCGAAACGACCAGCCCGCGTACCGCCGTGCGCGTCAGGAAGGCGATGGCTCCTGATGAAGTCTACTACGGTTTTGGTCAGCGTATTGGACTGCTCGATCGCCGTGGCCGCACGCTCACGAATTGGACGGTCGATCCCTCCCATGGACACAACCGCGGCATGGATAACCTCTACCAGGCCCATCCGGTCTTCCTGGCGCTGCGCCCCACATTGGCCTGGGGCTTCTTCCTGCATTCCACCTGGTTCAGCCGCTTCGACGTCGGCGCCACCCACCCCGATATCCTGGATGCGCTGACTGTCGGCAGTGAGTGTGACTACTACATTCTGTACGGCCCTACGCCAGACGCGGTGGTGGAGAAGCTAACCCGTCTCACGGGGCGCCCGGCCTTGCCGCCGCTGTGGTCCCTCGGCTTCCATCAATCGCGCTGGGGCTATGACAGCGCCGACAAAGTGCGCGACCTTGCCACCACGTTCCGCGCGCGCGGTATCCCACTCGACACGATCCACCTCGACGTCGACTATATGCGCGGCTATCGGGACTTTACCTGGGACCCCGACCGTTTCCCCGACCCCCCGCTCTCTTACATGAGTTGCGCGCGCACGATGTGCGGGTGGTCACGATCATCGACGCCGGCGTCAAGGAGGATCTGGGCGCCGGTTATGACGTCGCCGACGACGGGATAGCGCGCGACATGTTTATCCGGACCGCCGATAGAGTGCCGGATAGATGGTCCGCAAGGGGGTGATTCCGGCATGCTAGAATAAGAGATGATCACTGAGGACAAGGGCGTACGACGGCGCCCACCCCGCGCCTCTAGCCTTAAGAGCGTGGCGGAGGAGGCCGGTGTGCCCATCCTTATCGCGTACCATGCGTTGAGCAACACGCAGACGGTGGATGAGGTCACACGGTCGCGGGTGCGGCGCGCTGCGGTCGACCTCGGCTACTCCCTGCGCGTAACCATTCGCGATGTCGCGGCGCTGGCGGGGGTCTCCGTTTCGACGGTCTCGTACGTTTTGAACGCCAACCCGCTGATTCAGCCTTCCACGCGCCAGCGGGTGGAAGCGGCGATTCAGGCGCTGGGCTACCGTCCCAATAGCACGGCCCGCAACCTGCAGGCTAGCGAAACACGCCTGATCGGCTACGCCTGGCACCGCGTTCAGGATGAGGTCCAGCGCAACCCCATTCTTGATCGCTTTCTCTATGAAGTGGCGCAGACCTCCGAGTCCCGTGGCTACCACGTCTTAACCTTCGCGCAATCAGCTCTGCACGAGGAGCAGAGCTACGAGAGCTTGATCGGCGCCAGTCGGGTGGATGGCTTCGTGCTGTCCGACACCACCTACCATGATCCGCGCATCCGCCGGCTGCAAAAGCTCAAATTTCCGTTCGCCGCCTTCGGTCACGCCGACACAGACTGGGACTTTCCCTACGCCGACGACGATGGGCGGCGCGGCGTCGCTCTGGTGGTCGAGCATCTGCTCGCGCGGGGGCATCGACGGATCGCCATGATGAGTTGGCCAGGTGGTACCGTGGTCGGCGATACGCGCGTGCAGGGATACCACGAGGCGCTGGACAAAGCGGGGATCGACGCGCGGCCGGAGTGGCTCCCTCGGACGACCAACGACGTGCAGCACGCCATAGAGACCGCGCGTCAGGTCCTGTCGCTGACGCCGCGCCCGACGGCGATCATCTGCGCCACCGACATCATGGCCATCGGAGTCAGATTTTACCTGGAGAGCTCGGGACTGCTCGTAGGCCGTGACGTCGCCGTCACGGGATACGACGACACGCCGGCGGCGGAGGCGCTGGGATTGACCTCGGTGCGGCAGCAGGTCGATACCATCGCGCGGGCGGTGACCGATCTCTTGCTGGCCGAGATCCGGGGGGCGCCGCTGGCCGAGCGACACATCCTCGTCGAGCCGCGCCTGGTCGTGCGCGCCAGCAGCGCCGCCCCGTTCCTCTCCTAGCACACGCTCCTTCCTCTCCGTGTCGCCTCACAGTAAACCCCACGCAAAGTGCGCTCAGACCTCGCCAGAGGAGGGGCTACGCATACGTGCATTAATCGTGGCCGGATGGCGATCCGCGATCCTCATTAGCGCTGGACCCTTTCCTGCTCTTGCAACATGTCTAGCCAATACATGCCCATCTGCCCGCGGTCTTGGAGCGCATCACGCGTGAAGATGCCGGCGAGATGGATGTTGGGATACTTGTCCCGGAGGAAGCCCCGCAAGACGGGGAAGTTGGGGAAGTCGCTGAAATACCACTCGGTGATGGAGTCATACCAACGCAGCATCCACACCAGTTCGTCGTCGACGCGCCCTCCCGCGAGGCGCCGCTGGAGGGCGCCGAGGACGTCGTGCTGCGTCGCGCGATCCAGTGGGCCGATACCGGTGAAAGCCGTCGGTTCCACGAAGGCGATCCATTGCAGGAAGAGCGCCCGCTTGAGCGCCTCGTCCCCCTGTGGGGTATCGGCAATGAGGCCTGCATATGCCCGATACACGGCGCCGTATGCGTCAACGACACCCTCCACGCGCAGGCGTGGCTCCTTGTCGTCGAAGATGAGGCCCTGTATGGCATCCACCTGCTGGAGCAGGCGATCCTCCTCCGCAGCCAGGTCGGGCAGCGTCGCCTGCGCCCCATCCTGGTCGGGCAGAGCGTCCCCAACCGGGCCGTCGAACCACACGATCTCCCCGATATCGGGCTCACGCGCCAGCGCGTCCCATTCCTGGTCAATCCTGGCCAACACCTGTTGGGCCGGCAGGTCCCACGACGCGAAGCCGCGCCCGTCAGCCGCCGGCATCCCCGCGCGCGCCCGTCGCTCGGACAGCAGTCGCTCGACGACCTCCATGGTCAGCACGCGTACGCGCGCCGTGTCCACGTCCGGGAACAATCGCCGCACGGCGCCGACGATCTGCCACAGGCCGACGAAGTCGTCCGGCAACTCCGCCACCACACCCGAGGCAATGCGCTCTAGGCGCGCCCGATCGTCAGGCACGATCGGGCGCCTCGCCGCTGGGGCCCGGCGCGGTCGGTGGCCGCTCATAGTCCCACGTCGTATACAGGTGTTCAGCCCACTGGGGCCACACTCCCTTAATCGCCGCGATGAGCCAGTCGCTCGCGAGGGTCAGCGAGATCTCATGCGATGCGTAGACAAGCCAGCCCATCCCCGGTGAGGTCCAATACCCCTCCGCCCCCGTGTATTCCGGCTCGAGCAACGCGACGTCCATCTCGTACTCGGGGCCGAATTCGCGGAGTTCGCAGACGTGCGCGATGCCATGATCCCTCAGGATGGCGCGGAGCGTGTCGAGGGGGACGGCGTGATAGAACCAATCGGCCTGGATGGCGACGACGTCGGGGGGCGGAGGCTCGCCGGTGAGCGGGTACCAGTAGCCATGGATCGTGCCCCACCGGTCTTGTAGCTGTGCCCACAACCGCCCGTGCTCCGTACGGCTCAAGATACGGTGGTAGGGGAGGGGCCGCACACGCCGCAGATCCTCCGGCGACAACCCTGAGACGTAGTCGCAGAACAGCGCCCGTTCCTCGTCCATCGCCTGCGCCTCCGTGGCTTTCAATTGGTGTGGCATGAAGAACCCCCACGCCGTTTGCCCGGCGACGATCAACAACTGGCGCATCTCCTCAGGCGACGCGGCATCGTCCGGCGTGAGACCCTCGATGTCGGTGAGAATGGCGTAGAGGACATCGTAGCGGGCGGATAGGTCGAGTCCTGCACAGCCTGCCCCGGCCGTCTCGCCAGGGCCGCGCTCATGGAGCAGGCGCGGACGATCCAGGCAGTACTGCCGCGCGGCTGTGTGCATGGCGTCCGTCACGGGCAGCAGTGGCAGGGATGCGGCCGTCATGGGAACAGGTGCTCCTGCACCGCCGCACCCGGCGCGCGTTTGCGGCGGCTCTTGTACGGGCGCAAGCGCAGGACCACGCGCCACTCGACATCGCCCATGTCGTCCCAGAGGAAGGGTTGCGGCGACGGGAACCGCGAGGGGAACAGGTGGGACTCCGTCAGGGCGCGGATGTGCCGCTCGTCGGGTTCGTACTCCACCTTGTACTGTGCCAGGGCCGTGTCCGTGTATTCGAGCGTCACCGTCTCCCCGAAGAGCTAGACCGCCGCGTGCTCGCCGGTCAGGCCGACCTGCCGCGCGCGGGCGGCGATGGAGCAGCCGTCCGCGGCATCTTGCAAGCTGATAAGATCGCCCGCATTCGGTAGCCGGGGCATCGCCTTCCCCCGATCAGCAACCCCGTATGTCTACTTCATCTAGTATAACTTCTAGCAGCTAGTAGGTAGAGGGTGACACCGCGCCTCCCTCGATCGACTTGTGGGGTATAGCTGCTAACAGCTATACAAATCGGGCGATCAATGCGTGATCCTAGGTGGGTTTCTTCCGGCCACGATTAGTGCAAATATGTGTAGCCCCTCCTCTGGCGAGGTCTGGTGCACTGCGCCCTGCGGCGTTACGCGCCGACGCGCCTCCCAATGGAGGCCCTGAGGCCAAGCGCCCTATTGACGGCGCTCGCCGCGTAGTGTATTATCTTTTGTAACGTTTCAATTGCCTAGCGCCTGGCATTTTGGGCGCGCGGCCTCCCGTGTGTAGCGCTGCATGCGGGGAGGCGGCTGCCCTTCTGGTGCGTTCATAACGTAGCGCTACGTAGCGAAAGGAGGTAGAGGCGCTCAAGTTTGTCCGGCCGGCCCAGGAACCTTCATCCTCATCCACTCGCGGACGACGGTTGCTTTGAAACGTTGATCATGACCGTAGCCAGAGCCCGGATCTAGCACTCTATCACTCTATGATGATAACGCCTAGTTTCTTCTGTCGAGGACACAGCTATGACCGACAACACGATAGCCCCTACGACCGACAACACGATAGCCCACCGGCGTCTATCCCGCCGCGCATTTGCTCAAGGGCTTGCCGCCACAGGCTTGGCCGCCACTGGTAGCCTCGGCGCCTTCCAGGCCCTTGCCGAGGCGTCGACGCGGCCGCAGCGACCGGGCCGCGCCTCATCCGTTTCCTTCTCGGTCAGCGATTGGCCCCTGGAGACCGATAAGGCGGCGCTGGCGGAGGCGAACACCCAGTTGGCCGCGTACGAGAAGCTCCACCCCACCACCCATATCACCACGAACTCGGTCAAGTTCAACCCCGCCACGTTCTACACGCAGTTCGCCGCCGGCAACTACCCCAACGTCTATAAAGCCTACTTCACCGACGCGCAGGAGATCATCCGGCGCCATTATAGCGCTGATATCACGAGCTCGCTGCGGAATTGGGAGTGGTTGGGCAGCATCACACCTGGCGTGCGTCAGACCGCCAGCGATGCCTCCGGCCGCCTCTACGGCATCCCACTCGACGCGTATTCCCTGGGCCTCTGCTACAGCCGCAAGGCTTTCCAGGAAGCGGGGTTGGACCCTAACAAGCCACCCACGACCTGGGCGCAGTTCCGCGCCTACTCCAAGAAGCTGACCACCGCGACGCGCAAGGGTTTCGGGATGCTCAGCACCCAGAACACCGGTGGCTGGCACTTCACGGCCATACTCTACAGCGAAGGGGGCAGGGGCGAGGCCCTACAGGCCGGGCACAACGTCGCTACCTTCAACAGCCCGGCCGGCGTCAAGGTCGCTCAGTTGCTGCACGATATGCGCTGGAGCGATAACTCGGTGCTCAATAAGCCGATGGGCTACGACGACAATACACGGGCGCTGGCCGAAGGACAGATCGGCATGGGTATCCTGGCCGGCGACCAAATCGCCAACTTCAAGCAGACCTACAAGGTCGGCCTGGACGACTTCATGATGGCCGGCTTGCCGCAAGGCCCCGGCAACGCGACGCTCTTTGGCGGCAACGTGTTCTTTTTCGACCCGCGCCTCTCCAGTGATACGCTCGCCGCGGCCATCGACTGGATCAAATTCCAGAACTTTAACCTAGCCTACTACGATTCGTTCGATCGCGCTTTGGCCGCCAGCGGCGGCATCGTCGGCATTCCAAACAATATCGCCTACACCGGAGCGCTGCTGGCCGCGCGTCAGAAAGTGGACGCCACGTATCTCAACGCGCCGCTGAAGAACTACTCGGCGTACCTCGCCGCCAACGCCCGACTCAAGCTGGTCCCCGAGGCGCGCGTCCAGGCCCAGACAATGTACCAGACGCTCGATCCGGTTGTGCAGGCGATGCTAACCGACCAGAGCGCCAGCCCACAGCATGTCCTGGACGCGGCGGCGCGGCAGTTCCAGCGCGTCCTGGATCAGTCCGCCTCGTAGTCTCACATCGTGCAGTCGATCAGCGGGAAGGGGGAATATCTCATGTCGTCGGTGTCGGACAGTGGAGTCGTGGTGGATCAACGGGCGCGGTCACGGGCCACCCCACGGGTGCGCTGGCGGTGCGCTTTTGCCCACCATGCCGTCGCCTACCTCTTCCTGCTGCCGGCCTTGGTCGTCTACGCGGTCTTTGCCTGGTATCCGATCGTCAAGGAGTTTGTTGTCAGCTTCCAGAGCTATGATCTGCTCACGGGCGGCCGTTGGGTCGGGTTGAGGAACTACCAATACGTACTCAGCGATCCCTATTTCTGGACGATGTGGCGCAACACCCTCGAATTCACCGGCATCGCATTGGTGCTGGGGTTTCTCTGCCCGCTGGCGCTGGCGCTGGCCATCAATGAGATACGGCACGGGCGGTCCTATTTCCGCACGGCGTTCTACCTGCCGGTGATCTTGCCGCCGCTGGTCGTGGTCTTCCTGTGGGGCTGGTTCTTTGACGTCGACAACGGGCTGCTCAACGGGCTCCTGCGCGCCGTGGGCTTCCAGGGGCTCCAGTGGATTCAGTCGCCACAGCAGGCCATGCCGTCGCTGGTGCTGGTGGCGACGTGGTCGGCGGCTGGAGGGACGATGCTGATTTACCTGGCGGCTCTGCAGGGGATTCCGGCCAGTTTGTATGAGGCGGCTGAGATCGATGGGGCGTCGCTGTGGCAGCGGCTACGGCACATCACGCTGCCGCAGTTGCGCATCATCCTGCTGATCCTGCTGATCTTGCAGATCATCGCCACCATGCAGGTGTTCACCGAGCCGTTTGTGTTGACGGATGGTGGGCCAAACTATGCTACGACGACGGTGCTGCTACAGATCTATAATTATGCGTTTACCTCGCAAGACTTCGGGGCGGCGAGCGCGCTCGGCGTGATGCTGTTCGGGGCGCTGGTCGTTTTGTCGCTGCTATACTTCGGGGTGACTCGTCGCGTCGCCCGACGCTAGAGCCATCCCAACCAGGAGCCGGAGCGCTGGAGCGCCGGAGTGGAGGGAGGACATCACATGATCCAAGAGGCTGTGGCGCCGGGACGCCGCGGGCGGCGCGCCGAGGAGACGTCGGGCGAGCGCGGCCTGCTGTCGCCGCTGGAACGGCGGCGTGTCTCAATCCGCATAGGATACTGGGCGCTGTTCGGCGCGCTCGCGCTGCTAACGCTGGTCACCATTTTCCCGCTGTACTGGATGGCTAGCGGAGGGCTCAAGACGGCGCTGGAGGTTGTGCAGCCGCGCCAGTCCCTCATCCCGTCGCATCCACAATGGGGCGCCTACACCCCTCCCACAATAGTGCAAAAAAGGCGTTAGAGTTCACGGTAGCCATCCCACGGGCCGAGTTGCGCCCGCGGTATGGCGACGGATTCGCGGGAGCGCCGATCGGTCAGCGCCACAAGGAGCG
>JAABUV010000889.1_pt1 | contig 44715 bp, 44 predicted proteins | sample 5559971 | NCBI WGS metagenome assembly JAABUV01 (sample SAMN10711881, study PRJNA513362) | rock metagenome | isolation source: Antarctica rocks | place: Antarctica: Victoria Land, Knobhead nord | collected 2015-12-19 | reverse complement strand
ACCTCCCGCAACTCGGCAAGCGAGAAAGCCTCCAGCGATGCTGCGTCCGGCAACGACATGCCGGCTGTGAATCACGCCAGCGCTCTCAGCGCAACCACCTCGCCCGGGAATCTGCCCCGGTTACGCGCCAGGACAGGGACCGTGAACTGCCGATGCCGAACCTCATCCTGCACGCCTTGCAGGTCAACATCGCGGCGGGCGGCCTGCCGACGCCGGAGGCCAATGGCCGCCGCTACCTGAAGATACCGCTCGACGCGCTGCCGGGCGCATGCTGGCCCGCTTCATGATGCAGCGAGCCTCGATCGCGGCGATGCGGGAGCAGGCGGAGGCGGCAGGCGCCTTGCTCAGGCTGCTCTCGAACCCCAACCGCCTGCTCATCCTGTGCTTCCTGGCCGAAGGCGAGGCGTCGGTCGCCGACATCGAGGCCGGGCTCGGCATCCGCCAGCCGAACCTGTCGCAGCAGTTGGCCGAAATCCGCAACGCCGGGGTGATCGAAGCCCGGCGGGACGCGAAGTCGGTGTTCTACCGCCTGACCGACGGCAGGGCCGCCATGGTCGTGAGCCTGCTGCACCGCCTGTTCTGCGGCGAGGACGCGGTGTCGCCGCCGCGTGCCGAGGGCTCTGAACGCCCTGCCGTACGGCGCGGCACGGGGGAGGCGGCCGTGTTCGCGACGGTGCAGGCAACGGGAGACGCCGCATGATCCAATCGTTCCACGTCGCGCGGCCGCTGATCGGTGGCGCACTGATCGGCTTGTCGGCAGCGAGCTACCTCGTGCTGAACGGGCGCATTGCCGGCATCAGCGGCTTGGTGGGCGGGCTGCTCACCCCCGAGCGCCGTCGCGACCCGGTCCGGATCGCCTTCCTGCTCGGCCTGCTGCTCATGCCGCTGCCCATGCTGGGATTGGGCGGGTCGATCGTCATCCGCAACACGGCCTCCTTGCCGGTGCTCGCGGCGGCTGGCCTGCTGGTGGGGTATGGCACGCGGCTGGGCTCCGGCTGCACCAGCGGCCACGGCGTGTGCGGCCTCGCGAGGCTCTCGCCCCGCTCGATGGCCGCCGTGGGCGTGTTCATGGCGACGGCCATCGTCACCGTGGCCGCCATGCACCGGTTCGGCTCATGAGCGCCTGGCGGTTCGCCGGGGCGATGGCGTCCGGCGCCCTGTTCGGCGCCGGCCTGGTCGTCTCCGGCATGGTCGACCCGGCGCTGGTGCGCGCCTTCCTCGATGTCGGCGGCGAGTGGAACCCCACGCTCGCCTTCGTGCTGGCGGCGGCCGTCACGGTCTCCGCCCTGGGCTACGCCGTCCAGCGCCGGATGCGCCAGCCGCTCCTCGGCGACCGTTTCGACGTGCCGCACAGCCGCACGCTCGACGCGCGGCTGCTGGGCGGGGCGGCGTTGTTCGGGGTCGGCTGGGGCCTGGCCGGACTATGCCCCGGCCCGGCGATCGTCGACCTGGTGCTGCAGCCGTGGCCGACCCTGCTGTTCGTCGCCGCCATGCTGGCCGGCATGGCCGCCGAAGCCGGGATCGGTCGCCGGGCGGCGGCCGTGGGCCAACCCGCCTGAATGCTCGACCCGCTCCACCAAGTCCTGGCGGTCGGGTCCGGCGGCTTGGTCGGCTTCACCCTGGGGCTGATCGGCGGCGGCGGATCGATCCTGGCCACGCCGCTGCTGCTGTATGTCGTCGGCGTATCCAACCCGCACGTCGCGATCGGCACCGGCGCCCTGGCGGTGTCGGTGAACGCCTTCGTCAACTTCGCCGGGCACTCCCGGTGCGGCAACGTCCGGTGGCGCGAGGCGATCGTGTTCGCCCTGGTCGGCACGCTCGGCGCCTTCGCCGGGTCGTCGCTGGGCAAGCTGGTAGACGGCCAGCGGCTGCTGTTCCTGTTCGCCCTGCTGATGGTCGTCGTCGGCGTGCTGATGCTGCGCCCGCGCAAGCAGGAAGCAGGCACAACGGACGGCGCCCCCGGGTCGGTGGTCAAAATCGGCGGGGTGGCGCTCGCCGCGGGCGGCCTGTCGGGGTTCTTCGGGATCGGTGGCGGCTTCCTGATCGTCCCGGCCCTCCTACTGTCCACCGGCATACCGCTTATCCAGGCGATCGGCTCCTCGCTGCTGGCCGTCGGCGCGTTCGGCCTCGCGACCGCGGTCAACTACGCCGTGTCGGGACTGGTCGACTGGTTGGTGGCGGCTGAATATGTCGTGGGCGGCATCGCGGGGGGCGTGTTCGGCATGCGGCTGGCGATCCGGTTGGCGCCGCGCCGCGCCGCGCTGAACCGGATTTTCGCGGGCGTCATCTTCACGGTGGCGGCCTACATTCTGTATCGCAACGCCGCCGCGTTTGGCGCGTGAGGGCCAGGGCATGGGCATCTCCCTGACGAGCGTCGCGTTCGCCGGCGTCGCCGTCACGTTGGTGACGCTGTTCGCGATCGGCACGCCGACCGAGCGGGCCGCACGCGAAGCCGCCGCCCCGGTCGAACCAGCGCCCATAGCAGCCGCCTGGATCATCCCCGACGTCGACAAGCTGCCCGACGACGAATGGGGCCGCACGGTGCGAGCCGGCCGCGACCCCACCAAACACACGGCGCAGTTGATCGGTCCCGAAACCTCCGACGCGGCGCATCGTTACGCCGGCAACAACCTGGCCTGCGCGAGCTGCCACCTCGACGCCGGGACGAAGCGGTTCGGCATCCCCTATATCGGCGTCTACAACGATTTCCCCAGCTACCGGGCGCGCAGCGGCGCCGTCGGCACGATCGAGGGACGGGTCAACGGCTGCATGACCCGCAGCATGAACGGCCGGGCGCTGCCCCTCGACAGCCCCGAGATGCGGGCCATCGTGAGCTACATCGAGTTCCTGTCGACGGGGCAGCCGGCCGGCCAAGCGACGCCGGGGCGCGGCTCCGGCACGATGCCGGAGCTGGCCCGGGCGGCCGACCCGGGGCGCGGCCAGGTGGTCTATGCCCAGAACTGCGCCAGCTGCCATCAGCCGGATGGCCGGGGCCAGCGCGCCGGCACGCCGGGCGACGGGCAAGGCTACGCCTTCCCTCCGCTGTGGGGGCCGGACAGCTTCAACGACGGCGCCGGCATGGACCGGCTGATCGCCGCGGCCAACTTCATCCACTCGAACATGCCGAACGGCGTGTCCTGGGATCAGCCGGCCCTGTCGCTGGACGACGCCTGGGATGTCGCGGCGTTCGTCCAGGCGCAGCCGCGTCCGGAGCAGGCGCACCTCGACCGCGATTATCCGGACCGGCTCCAGAAACCGGTGGATGCCGGCTATGGGCCGTACGCGGACGGCTTCGACCCGGCCGCGCATAAGCTCGGCCCATTCGCGCCCATCCGGGAGGCGATCGCCAAGCTGGCGGCGTCAGCGCCCGGCGCGCCGATCAACCAAACCACCAAGTGAGAGAACGATGATGTCCCAAGGCACTTTCCGGCGGCAAACGTTGCGGCGCGCGGGGCTCGGCCTCGCCATAGGCGTGGCCACGCTGTTCACCCGGCGGGACGCAACCGCCGCAGCCGCGTCGCTCGTCCCCGCGGGCGCGGCCAGCCTGTCGCAGTTGATGGCCGCGCTGGAGCAGGCGCCGCGCCGGCGGGACTACAAAACCGTGCCGATGGTCCTCAACGCGCGGGACCAGTGGGACCACGAGGCGCTGGACGCGGTCATCGCCTATAAAGGCGGCCCGAAGCAGGTCTGGGACAACACCGACCTCGGCGGCCCCTGGCTCAACCTGATGCGCAACTCGGTCAACGCGGAAGTCTGGTCGTTCCAGCATCCGGACTTCCTGTGCGTGTCGGCCACCCACGGCCCGGCCCACCTGGCGCTGTACGACGACGCGATGTGGGAGAAGTACCAGTTCGCCAAGCTGACCGACGGCAAGTTCAAAACCAACACGCTGCTGGCCGAAGCGGCGGGCGTCCCGGGCAGCGTCGCGGACTACGAACGTCCGGACGGCCTGTTCTCGCCGAAGGACAACAGGATCGCCACGCTGCAGCGCCGCGGCGTGCCGTTCCTCGCCTGCCACAACGCCATCTGGGAGCTGGCCGCGCGCCTGTCGGGCGACACCAACCCCGATCGCCTCGCGGTGGACGCACTCGCGGCGGAGCTCACCAACCACCTTGTGCCGGAGGTGATCCTGACGCCGGGCGCCGTGGCTTCGCTGGTGGAACTGCAGCACGCCGGGTTCACCTACGGCAAATGAGCCGCAAGATGATCCGGCATGCGGCGCTGGCCGCGGTCGCCGCCGGCGCCTTGGCCACGCCCGCCCTCGCGGACAGCCCGGCGAGCCGGTTGGCCGGGCAGGAAGCGCAGTATCCGCCGTGGCAGCACGGTGCCAACAACGACGCGCTGAAGCGGGGCCTGGAGTTCACCGTGGCCCCGGTCGACGTGCTGGCGGATTTCCACGGCACCCCGATCGACCCGGCGCTCGTACTGTATGTCGGCGGCAACTACTTCTTCGCCATGGCGCCTCTGGTCGCGGCGTTCGAGGCGGAGCACCCGGCCTATCGTGGGCGGCTGTACTGGGAGACGCTGCCGCCGGGCCTGCTCGACCGACAGATCCAGGCGGGCGGTACGGTCACTGTCGGCAACATGACATGGACGGCGCAGGCGGACGTGTACCTCGCCGACCTGCAGAAGGTCAGCGCGATGATCGAGGAAGGCACGCTGGAGGGCCGGCCAGTGCCCTACGTGACCAACGAGCTGACGATCATGGTCCCGGCCGCCAACCCCGGGCACGTCACCGGCCTGCGGGATTTGGGCCGTCCAGGGATCACGCTGGTGATGCCGAACCCGCAGTGGGAGGGCGTGGCGCGCCAAATCCGCGCCTCCCTGGTCAAGGCGGGCGGCGAGGCGCTGGCCCGTGAGGTGTACGGCGCCATGGTCGCGGACGGCCGGACCATCCTGACCGTCATCCACCACCGGCAGACGCCGCTGCTGCTGCTGCTGCAAGGCGCCGCCGAGGCCGGCATCACCTGGACATCCGAGGCGGTGTTCCAGGAACAGGCGGGGCATCCGCTCGGCCACGTCGCCATCCCGTCCGACCAGAACAGCCAGGCGGTCTACGCGGCCGGCCTCGTCGCCCACGCCGCCCATCCGAAGGCGGCGCACGCTTGGCTGGCCTTCCTGCGGTCCGACGCGGCGCTCTCGATCTTCGAGCGCTACGGCTTCAAGCGCATCGCCGCGTCGGGTCCCAGGCTGCCGGAAGAAACCCCTCATGGAGCCCCGGCGAGTCGGTGATCCATGTCCCAGCCCAGCGCGAGCCAGCGGGAGCGCCGCGTTCTGCTGATCGAGGACGACCGCACGCCGGCGACCGAGTTGCGCGGCCTACTCGCCGGGCACGGCTACGTGGTGGATCATGCGGCGGACGGCGACGCCGGCTACGGCGTGGCGAAGGCTACGGCGCTGCTATAAGAGCAATCGAAAGGCTGTCATTCCGCATCGAGGCTGCTGTGTGGGAGTTCACGGCGCGTAATTCATCAGCAGTGGAACCGTAGAAGCGGTTTTATCATGCGCAGAATTATAGGTCATTCCCTTGCTGATAAGGTTTGATCGTATTGGCGCTACCGTGGTTACAAGAGAGCCATGTTTCCGTGCGATATCGCCTGAACGATGTGGACCCAGGGCTGTTCAACGCTGTCGGCTTGCTATCACTGAGTCCGTCTTGCCACACCTGAGGGGTGAAGTGCGTCGGTAGATCGCAAGGGGGACTCCCGAGCCGGCCATTGTCTGACCCTTGGGCGGCAACTAGGTCGGAGGTTGCTGTGGCTGTGTTTTCACCGTTGTCGGATGTGCTGGCGGACGTTCCCGACCCAAGCAGGGCGCAGAGACAACTCTACAAGCTGCCTTACGTGCTGCTGTTCGCCATCCTCGCCATCATGACCGGCTGCAACTCGTATCGTGGCGTCGAGCGCCCGCGCACACCGCGGTCCGCTAAGGGCTCGATCCGGTCGCGGTGGGGGCAGCTTTCCGCCGCCCTGCCGCCCTGCTGCAGACGACGCGTGCCACGATTGGGCAGGGCAGCATCGCACTGGATAGCAAAACGCTGCGCGGCAGCTTTGATAGCGTATTAGGTGCCTATTTGTAATGGATTGTGGCGAGCGACCGAGCCGGTTGGTGGCGGCTGCTACCTAATACCATCCCAACGTGACATCTCGACAAAGGGCTTGGCCCATGAACCCGCTATAGGAGAGCGGCGCTGAAGGCGACGTTTGCCGACGCAGTTGCGCGCTTGCGCCAGCATCTCTGGGTCGAACGTAGCGTCGCGTCGGCCGCCGGCGCCGACATGACGCTACCGGTCAGCCCTGCCATCCAGCGCGGCATGGGAGCCGCCTGCTACGCCCGGTGGTGTCCCTGGCCCCGAACCATGCCCGACGCAGTTTCAAATGCAGAATCGACGCCCGTCTTACGGCCTAACCCCTGCTACCGGCGCGAGGGCAATGGCCTGGCGCATCGCTTCCAGCAAGCTGCGTTCGTCCGCCGTGCCGGTGCCGGCGATGTCGAAGGCTGTGCCATGGTCCACAGATGTGCGAATCACGGGCAGTCCCACCGTGATGTTCACTCCGACCTCCAGCCCCATCACCTTCACCGGGCCATGCCCTTGGTCGTGATACATGGCGACAACCATGTCGAAGTCGCCGCGCCCGGCGCGAAAGAACAAGGTGTCGGCCGGCAGCGGCCCTTCCACGTCCCAGCCTCTGGCGCGGCACGTCTCGATGGCGGGCACGATCTTCGCCGCTTCCTCGCCGCGGCCGAACAAGCCGTGCTCGCCCGCGTGCGGGTTAATGGCGCAAACGCCGATCTTGCGGCGCGGCAGGGCTGCCTTTTCCAGCACGCCATAGCCACGCGCGATCACACGCTCCACCAAGCCGGGTTCAATCTTCGCGATCGCATCGAGCAGGCCGATGTGGGTGGTGACGTGGATGACGCGCAGGTTCGGCGTCGTCAGCATCATCGAAACCTCGGGCGTGCCGGTCAGGTCCGCCAGCATCTCGGTGTGACCCGGATAGATGTGTCCGCCGGCGTGCAAGGCTTCCTTGTTGAGCGGGGCGGTGCAGATCGCGTCGACCTTGCCTGCCATCGCGAGTTCGGTCGCCGTCTTGACGTAGTGGTAGGCCGCGTCTCCGGCCACCGGCGACAGCTTGCCCCAGGGCAGGTTTGCCGGGATGAGGTGCAGATCGATGCAATCCACGGTGCCGGCCGCGCAGCGCGCGTCATCGATGGTCTCCGGGCAGTGCACGTGCAGCGTGCTGCCGACGATCTCGCCGGCCTGGCGCAGCCGTCCGGCATCCCCAATCACGATCGGGCGGCAGCGGTCGTAGAGATCGGCATGGGCCAAGCTCTTCATGATGATTTCCGGTCCAACGCCGGCGGCGTCGCCCATGGTGATGGCGATGGTCGGACGTGACATGGCGAGCGGATCTCCTGCTGGTTGAACGTTCCTGCCGGGGACCGCAACGCGGCCCGGCAGTGCAGCAACGTGTCCGGCTGGCCGAAGGCACCGGCCTTGGTGATCACGGGTAAAGCGTGCCCGTCTGTCGTGATCGACACCGGAACTCCCGCCTCCAACTCGCCGATCAGACGCAGCCCGGTGACGCCAGAGCCCTGTAGCACGGCGCGCGCAGTCTCGCCCCCCGTGGCGACGAGTGCGCTGACGCTCCAGACGAACGGCGCCACCAACTGTCCCAGCGCCTGGCACAGCTGCGGCCCTTCCGAGAGATCAACGTCCGCCGCCATCCCCAGCAGGGCCACCGTATCGTGCCCGGTTGCCAGCGCCGCCGCCAGCGCCGCCTGCGATCCGGCCCAGCCGGCGGTCCCCGCGCCGGCGCGCAACAGGGCCGGCGGCACGGTGACAACCTCGACACCCGCCGGCGCCAAATGCCGGACCTGCTCACGCGAGATGGCGGACACGCTGCCGACCGTGAACAGCATCGGTCCATTGACGATCGGCAGCGGCAGCGCACGGCGGCGCCGCTGCAATCCGGTGGCTTCCGGCAGGTAGTGGGCCAACCCAGCCGAACCGACCCAGATCGTGTTACGTCCGAGCAGCATCGATGCCCTCGCAATCGCACGCAAATCAGCATCGACACTCGCGTCGCAGACGATCACGTCGCAATGCGCCGCCGCTTCGGCCAACGCGGTGCGGAGCTGGACCTCGTCGCGCACGATTTCGAGGCGGATTACGGCGGTGCGCAACCCCCACGCGTCCAGCATGGCTGGAATGTAGGCGATGCCCTCGATCCCCTCGCGTCGCCAGATGTCGGTGTGCTCCAAGGGCACGCCATGCAGCAACTGGTGACCGCAGGCGGTGGTGCGGCCGGTGGCGGGGAAGGCAGGCGCCATGATCGCGATAAGGTTGCCGTGCATCGCCCGCCGGGTCAGCAGCACTGCTGCCAGCTCAGCGCCGACATTGCCGCGAAGCGTCGAGTCGAGCTTCTTGAACAGGATCTGTCCGGGTGCCGCGTGGGCGCGCACGATCCGCGCCGTTTCTGCCGCCGCCGCGGCCGCAGGCTTGCCGCGGGTGTCGGCGTCGATGGCGACCGCCTGGCCGTTTCCGGTGCCGGCTGCTTCGTCCAGCGACACGATCGTGTCAAGGCCAGCCTTGGCGCAGGCGACCCCGCAATCCGCAGCGCCGGACAAGTCATCGGCAATGATCAGCATGTCTGCGATAGCCGGGGTCGTTGGCATCCGTGTGTTATGCCGCTGGCCGGAGCTGAACGCCCAGCGTCATCACGGTCAAGGACGGCCCCGCTTCCAAGCGTGCCGCGACACCGAAAGGCGCTGGATGATCTCGTGCTCGACAAGGTGCTCGCGTGGCAGGCACTGGCCGAACACGACCTCGATTGCCTTCGCCGCGCGCTGCCACTCTTCTTCCGTTCGCTGCCTCACTCGTTTGTCTAGCCATATCGCCGCGCAAAGGAAAACCGCGCAGGGTTGCGGCGTCGGTGCTGCACCGGTGTTGACGCGCACTGGATTACCGATGACCGTGCCGACGAAGGGTCCGAAAGGAAGCTTGGGGATGGCCGGCGACGATCGCTTTCTGATGGGCTGCGGCGCCGGCTTCTTGGGCGACCGGATCGATGCGCCGGTCTCGGTCGTGGACTGCATCGCGCGGTCGGGCCGGCCCGGGGCCATCATGTTCGAGACCCTTGCCGAGCGGACGCTCGCACTCGGCCAGGTCGCGCGGCGGGAGGACCCCACCAGGGGGTACGAACCACTGCTGGCCGAGCTCGTCGGCCCTGTGCTCCCGATCTGCATTCGCAACGGCATCCCCATCGTCGGCAATTTCGGCGCGGCGAACCCGCCGGCTGCCGCCGCACTGTTGCGTCGGCTGGCGCAGGAGGCTGGCCTGCCGGATGTCCGCATCGCCGTGGTGCTCGGCGACGACATCCGCGAGACGATCACGTTGAAAGATCTCGATGTGTGGGAAGGCGATGCCGGGCTGCGCGGCGGCACCGATGCCCTGGTCGCCGCCAACGTCTACCTTGGCGCCCGGCAGATCGCGGACGCCTTGCTGCAAGGCGCGCAGATCGTCGTCACCGGGCGTGTCGCCGACCCGGCGTTGGCGCTTGGCCCGCTGGTCGCGCACTTCGGCTGGGACTGGGAAGATTGGGACCGCCTCGCCGCCGGCACCTTGGTCGGCCATCTGCTGGAATGCGGCTCGCAGGTCACCGGCGGGTACTACGCCGATCCCGGCTACAAGGACGTGCCGCGCCCGGAGGCGATCGGCTTCCCCATCGCCGAGGTCTCGGCGGACGGCGGCTTCGTCGTCACCAAGGCGCCGGGCACCGGCGGCCTGGTCAGCGTGCGGACCGTCACCGAACAGGTGCTCTATGAAATGCACGACCCGGCGGCCTACCTGACGCCGGACGTGACGCTCGATGTCACCGGGATCGAGCTTGAGGAAGCCGGGCCGGACCGGGTCCGCGTGACCGGCGTGCGCGGCTGGCCGCAGCCGCCTAGCCTGAAGGCGACGGTGTCGTTCCCGGGCGACTGGCTGGGCGAGGCCGAGATCTCCTACGCTGGGCCGAACGCCATGGCCCGGGCGCGGCTAGCCGCCGACATAATCGGCAAACGCATCGAGATGCGGCGGCTTCCGGTGCGCAAGCGCCTCGACCTGATCGGCGCCTTGAGCGTGTTCGACTCCGACGCGGGCAGCCTGGCGCCGAAGATGACGGGGGAGCTTGCCGAGGTGCGCGTGCGGCTTGCGGTATCCGGCGTCGAGCGGCTTCCAGTCGAACAGAGCCTGCAGGAGGTGCTGGCTCTGCTGTGCTGCGGGCCAGCCGGCGGCGGCGGCATGCGCTCGCGGGTGCAGAACCGCATCCGGACCGTCTCCTACCTCGTGCCGCGCAGCATGGTCAGCCCGAGCGTCGAGTTCTGCGCATGAGCGCCGCCATGGTCCCGCTGCACGAGATCGCCCACGGACGGGCTGGGGACAAAGGCAACCGGCTCAATGTGAGTGTCATCGCCTACCACGCCGAGCTCTGGCCGGTGATCCTGGCGCAGGTCACCGCGGACCGGGTGCACGACCTGTTCCGCCACCGGGGCGCCACGCGGGTGGCCCGCTACGCGTTGCCGAACCTGCGTGCGCTGAATTTCGTGATCGACGACGTGCTGGAGGGCGGCGTGAACTCAAGCCTCAACCTGGACATCCACGGCAAGACCAACTCGTTCCGGGTGCTGGGGATGCCAATCGAAGTTCCCAACGCATTGCTGCCGCGGCTCGCGGCCATGAGGCAGGGCTGATGGGCGCGCCCGAGTACGAGGTGTTCGCGCTGCGCTACGCGACGCACGCCGAACGGCGGTCACGCGAGAACTTCATCTTCGACGAGCATGACGCGCCGATGCCGATGGACTATTTCGTCTGGGCCATCCGCGGGAATGGGCGGACCATCGTCGTCGACACCGGATACGGGGCGGACGCGGCGGGACGGCGCAACCGCCGCCTGTTGCGCCGCCCGGTCGACGCGCTGCGCCAGGTCGGCATCGACGCCGCCGAGGTCGCGGAAGTGGTGCTGACGCATCTGCACTGGGACCATGCCGGCGGCCTCGACCGGTTTCCCCGCGCCTTGTTCCACCTGCAGGACGCCGAGATGGCGTTCTCCACGGGCCGATGCATGTGCCACGCGGTGCTCCGCCGGCCGCTGGAGGTCGAGGATGTGGTCGCCACCGTGCGGCTGGTGTACGCCGACCGGGTCCGCTTCCACGACGGCACCGCCGAAATCGCGCCGGGCGTGTCGCTGCACCTGATCGGCGGGCACTCCGGCGGCCTGCAGGCGGTTCGGGTGCGGACGGCGCGCGGCTGGGTCGTGCTGGCCGGCGACGCCACCCACTACTGGGCCAACATCCGCAACCGGGCGCCGTTTCCGCTGGTCGTCGACGTGGCGCGCATGCTGGAGGGCTACCGGATCATCGAGGCGCTGGCGGACGGTCCCGACCACATCATCCCCGGGCACGATCCGCTCGTCCTGTCGCGGTTCCCGGGTGTTCCGGGCGCCGACGACGTCGTCCGGGTCGACCTGCCGCCGCTCGCAACCGCGTGACACCGCCGCCCGAGACACCCCCGATCGAGCGCCGCGCCGTAGCGTTCCCACCCACTGACCTGCCGCACCCGCCGCTCTCTCTCTTTAGCGAGGGAGAGAGCGGTTTCGAAAACCCGACGACCTCAGCTTCAGCGAACTCGATTCCTGCGTGAGCCGCCGGGCCGAGCGTCCAACAGGAAGCCGGTCCACGACGTCTCGGTCCCGCTCGGCCTGGTCGACGGCGGGCTGAAGTTCCCAGGCGAACCGGCGCCCGACTGCTGGGACTTCACCTACCACACGTTCGTGCTCGGCATGACGTTCCAGGTGTCGGACGTGCAGATTACCTCGCGCAAGCTGCGGCCGAAGGCAAGATGGGAGGCCATGGCGCTGCCCTGGACCCGCTGGGGCCTGAGGCCCCAGACCCGCGTTCATTTAGCCAGTTTTCCCTTTGCCTTTGGCAGTCGCATCAGAGGGCCACTGGCATGAGCAGCAAGCCAGGCATCCAGGGCCAGGGCGCTGCCAGCCCGATCCGTGCAATGGCACCTCATGAGGCCCACCTGCGTGCTGATTCACCACCAACAGCAACGCTCCGCATCTCACGAGCAGGAAGTTGTTTTGAAACCGAATCTGAATCTCAGAGAATATTTACAAATAGTAACGTTCAAAATTTTTATAGTTGACGCTGGCATTTGTTATGTCTGAGAGTTGATACGTTTCGGTGTCGGTTACCCATTTTCCACCGCAACAGAGCGGGACGCCGAACGAAGGTAATATCAGGGAAGCAGCTACCGTGGGACACTTGAAGGTTTACGTTCGTCGTCATCGTAGCCGTGGCGTTGGCAGGCCGCCTGCATTCGCCCTTGGAGCCACCTTGCTCGCGGCAGGCGTGATCGGAATGCCGCATAGCGCAGCCGCGGCCGGATGCGAGGAACTGGTCGGCTCGAAGCTGCTGGGCCACGGCACGATCACCGCAGCCGCCGCCGTTCCGGCTGGAACCTTCACGGCTCCGGACACCACCACCTACCAAAATTTACCGGCATTTTGCCGGGTCTTCGCCACCCTCGCGCCGACGCCGGACAGCGACATCAAGATCGAGGTCTGGTTGCCGCAAGGCACCGCTTGGAACGGCCGCTTCGTCGGCAGCGGCAACGGCGGCTATGCCGGCGCAATCCGTTACGACGAGCTTGCGGGAGCGGCGCAGCTTGGGTTTGCGGTGGCCAACACGGATATGGGCACGACACCTGCCACCGTGCTGGATGGCAAGCCGATCGTGGGGCACCCCGAGAAGTGGATCGACTGGGGCTACCGTTCGACGCACCTGATGACCCTTGCCGGCAAGGAAATCGTGCGCGCCTTCTACGACCGCAGGGCAAATCATTCCTATTTCACCGGCTGCTCGACGGGCGGCGGCCAGGCGCTGCATGAAGCCCAGCAATTTCCGAACGACTATGACGGCATCCTCGCCGGCGCGCCGGCGGAGAACCGGACTCACCTCCACGCCGAAATCGTTTGGGCCTACGCCGTTCCCAATCGTACTCCGGAGAGCCTGATCCCACTCGACAAGGCGCAACTCATCACGCGAGCCGTGTTGGCGGCCTGCGCCGGGCAGGACGGCGGATTGTCCTCGGATACCTACCTGACGGATCCGCGCGCATGCCATTGGAATCCGTCGGCGCTGCTCTGCCAGGGGGGCGCCAGCGACACGTCCCAGTGCCTCACGCCGGCGCAGGTGGACACAGCGGAGCTGCTGTACGACGGCCCGCGCAACCCGCGCACCGAACGTCTGATCTACCCCGGCGTCCCGCGCGGCAGCGAGAGCGGCAGCACGTTCGATTGGGCGGCCTTGGAAGGTCTCTCCCCCATTCTGCCGACGACCGAGCCGCAGTTCGACGGTTTGTTCTACTGGGTGTTCGGTTCCAATTGGGATTGGCACGGCTTCGACTTCGACCGCAACATGCTGCAGACGGACGCGGTCCTCGCCGCCATTCTCAACGCCAACAGTCCTGACCTTCACAGGTTCCAGGCGCACGGCGGCAAACTGCTCGGCTTCCACGGCTGGGCGGACGCGCTGGTGCCGCCGCAGGACTTCGTGAACTACTACCAGCGAGTCGACGCCTCGCTGCGCGGCAGGGAGGGAGAGCGGTCGAAGCATGATGACGATGGTCTCAATGGCAGCGTCGCCCAGGTCCGCCCCGGCCAGCCGGAGAACGCCAACTCCGACACCGCGAGCAACCAGCGGACACAGGGTTTCTTCCGCCTATTCATGGTGCCTGGCATGGGGCACTGCGGCGGGGGGCCGGGTCCGAACCAATTCTACAACGGCGGCTTCAGCCCGGTGCCGGCGGATGCGCAACACAATGCCCTGCTTGCCCTTCAGCGCTGGGTTGAGGACGGCGTCGCGCCGCAGCAGATCGTCGCCACCAAATACGTCAACGACGACCCGGCCCAGGGTGTGGCGCAAACCCGGCCGCTCTGCGCGTTTCCACAGGTGGCCCACTACAGCGGCCAGGGTGACGTGAACGACGCGGCCAGCTTCGAGTGCGTTCCAGGAAGCAGCCAAGACAATCCCAAGGCAGCGCCGCAGTATCTCAGGTAGGCTTTCGGAGGTGGTCCGGAGCGAGGCGCACGAGAGCGATGCGCGCCTCGCACCTTAGGCTCTCTTTATCTTCAAATCGCACCAAGCCTTTCGTTTTGGAGAATTAACGGAGCCACGTCGTAACTGGTCAAAGTACCCGATCAGGATGTCGCTCTCGCGCCGTAAAGCGCTCACACGCTCACGAAAGTGGGCTTCACCGAAGCCGTGCATAGCCTCGGCCATATCGACCCGTATGCCGGGCAGCTTGATGCTTGGGCCTCGACACTGCCGAAATCCTTCATCCACCCGCATTTTAGCGAGCCTTGATCTGCCCTGGCCTCGACAAGCCCCCGTATTAGCGTAGACGGCTGCAGAGAGGCCCACGCGCTTCACCCGGAGGAGATGAAACCCATGACAACGACGATGGCGATCCGGACCCCTGTGCTCACCGACCTGCTCTGGCGCGACCGGGGACTCGCGGGATCAGCGGCACTCGCGGTCGCGGGCAGCCTCGCCCTGGCGCTCTCGGCAAAAATACAGGTGCCGTTCTGGCCGGTGCCCACGACGATGCAGAGCCTGGTCGTGCTGCTGCTCGGCATCACCTATGGCAGCCGCCTGGGCGCGGCAACCGTGCTCCTGTATCTCGCCGAGGGTCTGGCTGGTCTGCCGGTGTTCGCGGGCGCTATGGCCGGTCCGGCCTACATGTCGGGGCCGACCGGGGGCTACCTGCTCGGCTTCCTCATCGGGGCGGCCTGCACCGGCTGGCTCGCCGAACGCGGCTGGGACCGGACCCTGGGCCGCGCTGCAGCAGCGATAGCGCTCGGTCACGTGTTGCTGTTCGTGCCGGGCGTGCTGTGGCTCGCGTTCCTGTTCGGCTGGCCCAAGGCGGTGGCCTTCGGGATCGCGCCGTTCCTCGTCGTCACACTCGCCAAGACGGCGCTCGGCGCCGCGCTGGTCGCGCTGTTCTGGTCGCGCATAGGCAGGCGTTTGTCGGGCCAAACCTGAACCCGGCGGAAGTGTCGCCCTGCCCTGCCCCGTCTCCGACCCCGCCCGTTTCCTCGCCGGCCGGTGGCGGATCGAGCGGCGCATCGCCGACCTGCGCTCGGGCGTGACGGGCCGGCTAACGGGCGAAGCGCGCTTCGACCCGGCACCGGGCGGGCTGCGCTACGACGAGCGAGGCACGCTGGTGTTCGGCGCCCACCGCGGCCCGGCCGGCCGAAGGTACTGGTTCGCACTCGACCACCTTGGTGGTGTCGAAGTGCGGTTCGACGACGGTCGTCACTTCCACTATCTCGACCTTTCCTCTGGTCGCGCCGATGTTGTCCACGATTGCTCGCCCGATCACTATCAGGGCCGATACCGGATCGGCGGCCAGGACCGTTGGACGCTAACCTGGCTGGTCCGAGGACCACGCAAGCGGGTGGTCATTCGCACCCGGTACGCCAGGGGCACTGCGTCCGTCGCAGCCGCCGAAGACGTCCCGCAGCGCACGGCACATCTCGGACGCGAGCAGGGGATCGTTCCGCGAGACGTCATGTGACAAGGGCTGCCGGAATTCGGGAGGACCGGAGTCAGGCATCGGCGCTTCTAATTCGTTATTCTGGCGAATGCCGATAGACAAGCCATGGATGACGGGCAGCGCGCACCTAGAGCGTCATTCGTGCTGATAGGCGCACGAAGGATGCTCTAGGTCTTTGTTTTAACGGGCGTCTTTATCCGACAGGTGATCCCGTTCGGTCGGATGACGCTCTAGCGAGGCTACGCCGCTACCTTGGTGCCATGAGGCTGACCGGCGGCACGTCGCCCTCGCAGGCTCGGGAACTACTCAGGCGCCGTCGCGTCATGGATGGGGCCGCGCCGGTCAAGACGGCAGGCTGGACCGTATCAGTTCTCAGACATGGGCGGTCGTCACGGGAGTGGCTGCAGAATGCCTGACCATGGCCCGATCCAGGTCACGGCCACCCGGCCAGGACCCGACCCGGCTTCCGTGACCGGTCGGGCCCCGACCCGTGATCGAACGGATTTCTGCGTGGACGGCATCGGCGCCTCGGCCGGTGGCCTGGATGCCTGCAGCAAGCTGGCGGATGCCTTGCCGCCCGGTAGTGGCATGGCCTTCATCCTGGTCCAGCACCTGGACCCGACGCACGAGAGCCTGCTGGTGGACCTGTTGGCCCGGCATACCGCAATGACGGTGCAGCAAGCCGCCAACGGGATGCCGATCGAGCCCGACCACCTCTATGTCATTCCACCCGGCGCGTACCTGACCCTCTGCGATGGCGCCCTGCAGCTGACGCCGGCGCGGCGCCCGCCTGCCGTTCGATGTCCTGCTGCACTCGCTGGCGGCGGAATACGGCGCGCGTGCGGCCTGCGTGGTGCTCTCGGGAACCGGGGCGGACGGCAGCATCGGCCTGCAAACGGTCAAGGCGGCGTCCGGGCTGGTCATCGCGCAGGACCCCGATGAGGCCGAGTACGACGGCATGCCGCGCAGCGCGATCGACACCGGCGCGGTGGACCGGGTGCTGCCGGTGGCCGACATTCCTGCCGCTCTCGCCGGGCACGGCCACGCCATCGCGCAGCGTCGCACGATCGGCCCGGCTGGGCCGCCGGACCGGTCGCGGGATCGGCTTGCGGACATCCTCGACCTGGTCCGCACCCAGACTGCGCATGATTTCTCGCCGTATAAGCCCGGCACGCTGCAGCGCCGGGTCGAGCGCCGCATGGCGATGGCCTCGATGGGCGCCGGCGAGATGGACGGCTACCTGGCGCTGCTGCGGCGCGACGGCGGCGAGCTCGACCGTCTCGCCTCGGATTTGCTCATCAACGTCACCGGCTTCTTCCGCGACCCGGCGGTGTTCAAGCTGCTGGCGGACGACATCGTCCCCGACTTGGTGCGCAGCCAGCCGCCGGGGCATCAGCTTCGCATCTGGGTCGCCGGCTGCAGCACGGGCGAGGAAGCCTACTCCCTCGCCATGCTGTTTCGCGAGCGGATCGCCGCGGCGGGCAGCGGCCACAAGCTGCAGGTGTTCGCCTCGGACGTGGACCCCGGCGCGGTCGCGGTCGCCCGTGAAGGCTACTACCCCGCGAGCATCGCCGCGGACATGACGCCGGAGCGGCTGGCGCGCTTCTTCGTCGCCGAGGACCATGGCTACCGGGTCGCGCCGGACCTGCGGGCGACCGTGGTGTTCACGGTGCAGGACGTCCTGACCGACCCGCCGTTCTCGCGCCTTGACCTGGTGTCCTGCCGCAACCTGCTGATCTACCTCGGCGCCGAGGCGCAGGCGGCGGTCGTCTCGCGGTTTCATTTCGCCCTGCGCACGAACGGCGTGCTGCTGCTCGGCAACGCGGAGACGGTCGGGGGCCTCGGCGACCGCTTCGAGGCGATTTCCAAGCCGGCGCGGCTGTACCGGCACATCGGCCGCAGCCGGCCGGGCGAGCTTGGCTTCACGACCAATGCCAGCGAGCGGGTGCGGACGCAGGCGCGCCTGGGGCAGGGCCTGGGGCAAGCTGGCGCGCCCTCGCGGCAATCGGCCCTCGCCGGCCTGTGCGCCCGGTTCGTGCTGGAGTCGCACGCCCCGGCGACGGTGGTGAGCAACCGGGCGCACGGCTACCTGTTCTCGGTGGGGCCGACGGAGCGGTATTTGCGCGTGGCGCCGGGCGAGCCCACCCACGACCTGCTCGCCATGGTGCGCGAGGACACGCGCACGAAGTTGCGCTCGGCGCTGCAGCAAGCCGCCGAGGCGAATGCGCGCGTGTGCGTTCGCGGCGGCCAAACAATCCAGGATGGCCGTCCGGTCCCGTTCCGGATCGAGGTGCAGCCGGTGGTGAACGACGGCGAGGAGCTGCTGCTGGTGTGCTTCGTCGACGAACCCTGCCCCGGCCCGGAACGTCCGGAGGCCTCCGACCCGAAGGACGCCTCGCGGGTGGCCGGTGTCGAGCGGCAATTGGAGGCGGCGCGAGCCGAGCTGCGGACCGCCGAGCGCAACCTGGAGGTGTCGAGCCAGGAGCAGAAAACGATCAACGAGGAGGCGCTGTCCCTGAACGAGGAGTTCCAGTCGACCAACGAGGAACTGCTGACCTCCAAGGAGGAGCTGCAGTCGCTGAACGAGGAGCTGAACGCGCTCAACAACCAACTGCAGGAAACCTTGGAGCAGCAGCGCACGACCTCCAACGACTTGCAGAACGTGCTGTACAGCACCGATGTCGCGACCCTGTTTCTCGACACCGAACTCAAGATCCGCTTCTTCACTCCCGCCACCAAATCGCTGTTCAGCGTCATCCAGAGCGATGTCGGGCGGCCGCTCGCGGACCTGCGTTCGCTCGCCGCCGATGCCGCGCTCACCGCCGATGCGCGGCTGGTGCTGCAAGCCCTGGCGCCGATCGAGCGGGAGATCGAGGCGCCGGGCGACACCTGGTTCCGCCGCCGGATCCTGCCCTACCGCACCCACGACAACGGGGTGGAGGGCGTGGTCATCACCTTCAACGACATCACCCGCCGCAAGCAGGCCGCCAAGGCGTTGGAAGCCGCCAAGCAGCAGGCGGAACTGGCCAACGTCGCGAAATCGCGTTTCCTGGCCGCCGCCAGCCACGACCTGCGCCAGCCCCTGCAGACGCTCGCCCTGCTGCAAGGATTGCTGGCGAACACCGTCGAGGGGGAGCAAGCGCACAAGCTGGTCGCGCGGCTCGACGACACCCTGGGCGCGATGTCGGGCATGCTGAACACCCTGCTCGACATCAACCAGATCGAGGCCGGCATCGTGCGCGCCGAGCCGAGAACCTTCGCCATCGACGGACTGCTGGCCCGGCTGAAGGAGGAGTTCACCTACCACGCGCAGGCGCGCAGCCTGGTCCTGCGCGTGGTCCCATGCCGCTTGCTGGTGTGCAGCGATCCGCGCCTGCTCGAGCAGATGGTCCGCAACCTGCTCTCGAACGCGTTGAAATACACGGAGCACGGCAAGGTGCTGCTGGGCTGCCGCCGGCGCGGCGCGGCGTTGAGCGTCGAGGTCTGGGACACCGGCGTCGGCATCCCCGACGAGGAACTCAAGGCGATCTTCGAAGAGTACCACCAGATCGGCAACGCCGCGCGCGAACGCAGCCGCGGCCTCGGCCTCGGCCTGTCGATCGTGCGGCGACTCGGCGGGCTGCTCGGCCACCGGATACAGGTCCAATCGCGCCAGGGCCGCGGCTCCGTGTTCACCATCGAGGTCATGCGCCCTGCCGGCGACGCGAGCGTTCCACCCGAGCTCGCGGAGGGAGGCGCCGGGCACGGCATGGGGCAAGCCGTCCGCACCGGCGCGGTTTTGGTCGTGGAGGACGACCCGGAGGTGCGCGGCCTCCTGGAGCTGCTGCTCACGGCGCAGGGCCACCGCACCATGGCGGTGGCGGACGGCCCGGCCGCGCTGGAACTGCTGGCCGGAGGCACGTTCCGGCCGGACCTGATCCTGACCGACTACAACCTGCCGCATGGCATGGACGGGCTGCAGGTCGCCGCGCGGGTGCGCGACGAGCTGCGTGGCCCGGTCCCTGCCATCGTCCTCACCGGGGGCGTCCCGGCGGGCGCGGCGCAGGCCATCGCGCTGCAGGACTGCTTGCAACTCGACAAACCGGTGAAGCCGGCGGAACTGACCCAGGCCATTCAGGGCCTGCTCCGGTTGCCGCACCTAGGGACACGTCCCCGCGCCACGCCACCGGCCGGCGTGGTCCGAACGCTGGAGCCAAGCGTCGTCTTCGTCATCGACGACGACGACAACATCCGTCGGGCGGTGCGGACCATGCTCGAGGCCGCGGGCCATGCCGTCGAAGACTACGCCGCCAGCGAAACCTTCCTGGACGCCTACCGCCCCAGTTGCGACGGCTGCCTGCTGATCGACGCCACCCTGCCCGGCATGGGCGGGCTGGAGCTGTTGCAGCGGCTTCGCGACGCCGGCGACACGCTGCCCGCGATCGTGATCACCGGCTACGGCGACGTGCCGATGGCGGTGCAGGCGATGAAGGCGGGCGCGTCGGACTTCATCGAGAAACCGATCGGCGCGCCCGAGCTGCTCGCCAGCATCGAGCGCGCGCTGGAACAATCGCGCGATTCCGGCAAGCTGTCGGCCTGGCGGCAGGACGCGACCAAGCACGTCGCCAGCCTCACCTCGCGGCAGCGGCAGATCATGGAGCTGGTTCTCGCGGGCCACCCGAGCAAGAACATCGCCGCCGACCTCGGCCTGAGCCAGCGCACGGTCGAGAACCACCGCGCCTCGATCATGAAGAAAACCGGGGCCAAGTCGCTGCCGGCACTGGCCCGCCTCGCCCTCGTCGCGTCCTAGCCACGACGATCGAGGGGATCGGCGTGCGCCAGGAGGCATGTCAGTGCGAGACGAGCGAGCAGCGGTCGGCGCGGATCAGAAGCTCGCGGGTGACCCCGCCGAGCGCCCATTCACGCAACCGGCTGTGCCCATAGGCGCCGGCGACGAACACGTCGGCACCCTGTTCCGCGGCGATGACGTTGAGCCGGGTGGCGTCGTCTCCGGTCGACGGCACGGCCAGGACCTCCGCCCGGACGCCGTGCCGTTCGAGCCACCCGGCAACGCTTTCGAGGCGCGTCCGGGCCGCCGCCACGTCATGCGCGGCGGCGATCTCCACCACGGCCACGTGGGATGTCTGCTTCAGCAGGGGCAAGGCGTCGACGGCGGCACGGCGCGCCTCACGCGTGTCCTTCCAACCGAGCGTCACCCGGTCCAATTTCAGCTTGTCCACCGCCGCGGGAACGATGAGGACGGGCCGCCCGGCTTGCATGACGAGCTCGCCGGAGTTCACCCGCCGCGAGTCGTCGGTCGGCGCCTTGGACGACACCCCGGTTATGATGAGGTCCGCGCCGCGCGCTTCGTGGGCGACATACTCGGAAAGCGATTCGTACGAGACCGTCGAGCGCCAGGCCAAGGTTTTCACCCGTGCCTGGAGTGCCGTCCGAAACTCCGCCTCCGTGTCCCGGATTTCCTTGTCGATCTGGTTGCGATCGTCGGTGATCAGGTCGCCGAAGGCGTAGCCGCCGTCGCTGTAGACGAGTTGCATCGGCTGGCAGGCCGCGATGCCGACCACTTTGGCATCGAACCGATCCGCAAGGTCGCCCGCGACCCCCAGCAGGCCGGTGTTCGGCCGCCCAAGCTCCAGGCGCACCATCAATGTCGCGTAGGTCATGGTCGTTTCCCTGTTCTGGCCCGTGTTCTGGCCCCTGTGTCTGGCTGCGGCTGGCGGTCGTGGAACATGATCGTCTCGACCATCATCGGGGCAAGGACCCTTCCGTAGCCGGGCGGCCGGGTTGGGAGCAGGGTCGGAAACTACTCACCGCCAACTCCCGTGCGGCACCGCAGCAGCGTCAGCACGGGCCGGTTCCGGCGGTCGATCGCTCGGGGCCGGCCGGGGATGCGAGCAGGAAGAAGCCGCGCGGGAACGGCGGCGATGCCCGGCCGGTGGCGACGATCCCGGCAACGATCTCCAATCCGCGCAGGAGGTCGGAGGGGCGGTACGGCTTGATGAGGCAGGCGTCCCCGTCATTCGCGGTCAACCTGACCTGCCCGATGCTGCCACTGGCATACAGCACGCCAAGCTTGTTTCGGCCGCCCAACTGGGCCGGTATTTCGGAGCCAAGCCCGCCATCGGCCAGCCGCAGGTCGATCACGGCAAGGTCCGGCTCATGGCAATGGCTGAGCGCCACCGCGTCCGCGACCGTGCGGGCGATGCCACAGACATGGTATCCGTCGTCGGCTAGGACTTGTTGGACGAGGTCGGCCACCACCGGGTCGTCCTCGACGATCAATACTTTCAGCACCCGACGCTCCCTCCCATCCGCCACCCCAGAAACGGATGCCAATCGACAGCAAGCATCAGAATGTGCCATTTGGGAAAGCTTCGGACTTTACCTATGATCCGCCGGATGCAGCGACCGTGTCCGCGCCCATCGCCATTCCCACGCCGGCCCCGACGGCTTCGGGCCTGAGTAGTTTCCGATACTGCATCGAAGCGGCGGCTTGCGTGTATGCCTGGTGGCGACGGCGCGAGTGCCAAGGCCAGGGCCGAAGCGGATGCGCCATCGATTGGCGGCCAACGATGGGTTGCCCGTTCCGGCGCCCCGCAACTCTCGCGAACATCCACCACAGGACACCCCGCAATGCCGGATATGCCTATCCGCCTGCCTCTGTCGCTCCCTGACGCGCCGCAGCCACCGCCAAAGCCGGCTGTTGCGGCCGAGCTCGACCGCATGTTGCACGTCTGGCAGAGCCGCTTCACCGCCGGTCGGTCGCCGAGCACGGTCGGCCTCGCATTCCTCGATTGGACCGCCCACGCGGCCAACGCGCCGTTCCAAATGGCGGCGCTGGGACGCACGGCCTTGACGCAGTGGCAGCGCCTCGCTCACGCCGCGGTCGGCAGCGCCCCGGTCATCGCGCCGCAACCGGAGGACCACCGTTTCGCCCACCCGACGTGGCGGCAGCGCCCCTACGACCTGCTCACCCAGGCGGTGCTGCTGGGCGAGGAGTGGTGGGATGGCGTCCTCTGCACCCCAGGCGGCGTCGGCGCGGACAACCAGCGTATCGTGGCCTTCACCATGCGGCAGTGGCTCGACCTGGTGTCCCCCTCCAACGTCCCCTGGCTCAATCCGGAGGTGATCGACGCGACTCGGGCCAGCGGCGGGGCCAACCTCGTGGCCGGGGCGCGCAATTTCCAGCGCGATCACGCCGGGGCCAACGCCGGGCACATCGACGGCTTCACCGTCGGCGACACCCTCGCGGTCACGCCGGGCAAGGTGGTGTTCCGCAACGCGTTACTGGAGCTGATCCAGTACGCGCCGACGACCGCAACGGTCGATGCAAGCCCGGTGCTGATCGTGCCGGCCTGGATCATGAAGTACTACATCCTCGACCTGTCGCCCGGAAATTCGATGATCCGCTGGCTGGTGGGACAGGGCCGCACGGTGTTCGTGATCTCGTGGCGCAACCCCGCCGCGGACATGCGCGACACGTCGCTCGACGACTACCGCACCGAGGGCGTCATGGCCGCCATTGGCGCGGTGCAGGCGATCTGCGGCGACGTCAAGATCGACGCCACCGGCTACTGCCTCGGCGGCACCTTGCTGACCATCGCGGCGGCTGCGATGGCGCGGGACGGCGACGACCGGCTCGCCAGCCTGTCGCTGTTCGCAGCCCAGACCGACTTCACCGAGGCCGGCGAGCTGCGCGTGTTCATCACCGAAGACCAGCTCGACTTCCTCGGCGACGTCATGCGAACGCAGGGCTACCTGGACAGCGTGCAGATGGCGGGCGCGTTCCAGATGCTGCGGTCCAACGACCTGCTCTGGTCCCACGCGATCCGCGACTACCTACTGGGCGAACAGGACGTGCCGAGCGACCTGATGGCCTGGAACGTCGACGGCACGCGTTTGCCGGCCCGCATGCACATCGAGTACCTGCGCAGCCTGTTCCTCAACAATGACCTTGCCGAGGGGCGGTTCCGGTTTGCCGGGAGTCCATTGGCGCTGGACGACCTCAAGCTGCCGCTCTTTGTCGTGGGCACCGAGCGCGACCACATCGCGCCCTGGCACTCGGTGTTCAAGCTGCACCTGCTGAACGACGGCGAGCTGACCTTCGTGCTGACCTCGGGCGGCCACAACGCCGGCATCGTCAGCGAGCCCGGCCATCCGCACCGCCATTTCCGCATCCGCGTCCGCGGAGCCGGCGCACGCACGCTCGGCCCCGACGAGTGGGAGCACGACACCCCGGCCCAGGACGGGTCGTGGTGGCCGGCCTGGAACGCCTGGCTCGACCGGCACTCCGGCCGGCGGATCGCGCCGCCGCCGATGGGCGTCCCCGGCGCCCCGCCGCTCGGCGACGCCCCGGGCAGCTACGTGCGCGAGCGATAGCCCTCATGCCGGACGGAAGCCCGCAGGTTTTCATCGAGAACCGGACCTTCGACGAACTGGCCGTCGGCGAGACGGCCAGCCTGTCGCACACCGTCGCCCAGCGCGACATCGACCTGTTCGCGGTCGCGACCGGCGACGTGAACCCGGCCCACGTCGATCCCGCCTACGCCGAGACGGACATGTTCCACGGCATCATCATCCACGGCATGTGGGGCGCGGGGCTGATCTCCGCCGTCCTCGGCACCAGGCTGCCGGGTCCGGGGACGATCTACCTGGGCCAGGAGCTGCGGTTCCGGCGCCCGGTGGCCATCGGCGACACGATCACGGCGACCGTGACGGTACGCGAGAAAAAGCCCGCGAAGGGCGACGTGACGCTCGACTGCGTCTGCACCAACCAGCGCGGCGAGGCGGTCATCACGGGCACCGCCGACACGCGCGCGCCGACGGATAAGGTGCGCCGCCCCCGGGTCACGCTGCCGTATGTGCGGGTCGGCCGCCACGATGGGACGCGCGCGATCCTGGCCCGCGCCGCCGGGGGCACCGCGGTCGCGACCGCGATCGTGCACCCGGTCGACGACGCCTCGCTGCGGGCGGCCCTGGATGCGGCGGCGGCGGGCCTGATCGTGCCGGTCCTGGTCGGCCCGGCGGCGCGCATCCAGGCAGTGGCGGCGGCGGCCGGGCTGGACATCGCCGCGTTCCGCCTGGTCGACGCCCCCGACGGTCCCGCCGCAGCGGCGCGGGCGGTCGCCCTGGCCCGCGCCGGCGAGGTGGCGATGCTGATGAAGGGCGACCTGCACACCGACGAGCTGATGCACGCGGTGGTCGCGCCGCAGACCGGGCTGCGCACCGCCCGGCACATCAGCCACGCCTACCTGATGGACATCCCGGACTACCCGCGCCCGCTGCTGCTGACGGACGTCGCGATCAACATCGCGCCGACCTTGGCCGAGAAGGTCAGCATCGTGCAGAACGCGATCGACTTCGCCCACGTGATGGGCATCGCGCAGCCACGCGTGGCGATCCTGGCCGCGGTAGAGACCGTCAGCGCCCGGCTGCCCTCCACGCTCGACGCGGCGGCGCTGTGCAAGATGGCCGACCGCGGGCAGATCACCGGGGGGACGCTGGACGGCCCGCTCGGCTTCGACAACGCGGTCAGCGAAGCGGCGGCGGCGCTGAAGGGCATCGTCTCGCCGGTGGCAGGCCGTGCGGACATCCTGATCGTGCCCGACCTCGAAGCCGGCAACATGCTGGCCAAGCAACTGACGTTCCTGTCCGGCGCGGAGGCGGCCGGCGTGGTGCTCGGCGCGCGCGTGCCCATCGTCCTGACCAGCCGTGCCGACAGCGCGAGCACCCGCCTGGCGTCCTGCGCGCTGGGCGTGCTGATGGCCCGGGCTGGCGGGATGGTCCAGGCCGGCGGGGCCGCTTAAGCGTGGCCGGCTCGATCCTGACCTTGAACGCCGGGTCGTCCAGCTTGAAGTTCGCCCTGTTCGACGCCGCCGGCGCGTTGACGGCGACGGCGCGCGGCGAGGTCGAGACCCTCGACGCGGCACCCCACCTGCTCGCCCGCGACGCCGCCGGCGCGGTGCTGGCCGAGCGGCGGTGGCCCGCAGGCGCCGAGCATCCGTTCGCCACCGTCCTGACGGCGCTGCTGGAGTTCGCCGACGCCCATCTCGGCCGCGACGGGCTAGCCGCCGTCGGCCACCGCGTCGTGCACGGCGGCGCCGACCACATCGACCCGGCGCTCGTCACGCCCGCGCTGCTGGCCGCGCTGGACGCGCTGGTTCCGCTCGATCCGCTGCACATGCCGCATAATATCGCGCCGATGCGGGCGGTGGCGGCCGCCCGTCCCGCGCTCGCCCAGGTCGCGTGCTTCGACACCGCGTTCCACCACACCCTGCCGCCGGTGGCCGCCCGGTTCGCCCTGCCCCGCGCGCTGGCGGCGGCGGGCGTGCGCCGCTACGGCTTCCACGGCCTGTCCTACGAGTACATCGCCGGCTGCCTCCCGCAGCGATCGCCCGCATTGGCGTGTGGCCGGGTCATCGTGGCCCATCTCGGCTCCGGCGCCAGCCTCTGCGCGCTCGACCACGGACGCAGCATCGCCACGACCACCGGCTTCAGCGCGCTCGACGGGCTGGTCATGGCCACGCGCTGCGGCAGCCTCGACCCTGGGGTGATCCTCTATCTCGGCCGCCAAGGCCATAGTTTCGACGACATCGAGGACATGCTGTACCGCCGCTCCGGCCTGCTGGGCGTGTCCGGCCTCAGCGGCGACATCCGCGTGCTGCTGGCGAGCGACGACCCGAATGCGCGCGACGCGGTGGAACTGTTCACCTACCGCATCGCCCTCGAAGCGGGCGCGCTGGCGAGTGCGCTGGGCGGGCTGGACGGGCTGGTGTTCACCGCCGGCATCGGCGAGCACGCCCCGGCGATCCGCGCGGCGGCGTGCGACCGCCTGGCCTGGCTCGGGGTGCGCCTCGACCCGGCTGCCAACGCCGCCGGCGCCGCGTGCATCAGCGCTTCGGACAGCGCCGTCGAGGTCCGCGTCATCGCCACGGACGAGGAAGCCATGATCGCACGCCACACCCAGGCGACGCTGCGCCCGGCGTCGAATTGACCGGAGCCACCGCCATGGAACCCCGCATGTCCAGCAGCCTGCACGGCAAACGCGGCCTGGTCGTCGGCATCGCCAACGAGGCCAGCATCGCCGCCGGGTGCGCGCGTGCCTTCGTGGCGGCCGGCGCCAGCCTCGCGGCGACCTACTTGAACGACAAGGCGCTGCCGCACGTCCGCGCCGTGACGGACCCGCTCGGGGCCACGCTGCTGCTGCCGTGCGACGTGCGCGCGCCGGGCGAACTGGAGGCCGTGTTCGAGCGCCTGCGCGTCGAGTGGGGCCAGTTGGACTTCCTGCTGCACGCCGTCGCGTTCGCGCCCGCGGACGATCTGCACGGCCGCGTGGTGGACTGCAGCGCCGCCGGGTTCGCTCTCGCGATGGACGTGTCCTGCCACTCGTTCCTGCGCATGGCGCACCTGGCCGAACCGCTCATGGCCGCCGGCGGCTGCCTGCTGACCGTCACCTTCTACGGCTCCGAACGGGTGGTCGCGCACTACAACCTGATGGGTCCGGTGAAGGCGGCGCTGGAGAGCGCGGTCCGCTACGCCGCCGCCGAGCTGGGCCCGAAAGGCATCCGCGCGCACGCGATCTCGCCGGGGCCGATCCGCACCCGGGCCGCCAGCGGGATCGACCGCTTCGACGAGCTTCTGGCCGCCGCCGCCGCAACCGCGCCGGAGCAGCACCTCGTGGACATCGACGACGTGGGCGCCCTGGCCGCGTTCCTGGTCAGCGACGGCGCGCGCCGCATCACCGGCACCGTCATCCCCGTCGATGGCGGGCAGCACCTGCTCGCATGAGCCCGGGCATGAACCAGGGCACCGTCGTGTCCGTCCGCGGTGCCGTGGTGGAGGTCGGCTTCGACGACGCCCGGCTTCCGCCCATCAACACCGCGCTGGTCGTCGAGTGGGAGCGGCCCGGGCCGCTGGTCCTGGAAGTCCACAGCCACGTCGACCCCATCACCGTCCGCGGCATCGCGCTGCAGGCGACAGCCGGCCTCGCGCGCGGCACCAAGGTGCGTGCGACCGGCGCGCCCATTTCGGTGCCGGTCGGCGACGCGGTGCTGGGCCGCCTGCTCGACGTGGTCGGGACGGTGCGGGACCGCGGGCCCGCCCTGTCGGCCGACACGCCGCGTCGTGGCATCCACAACCCACCGCCGGCACTCCAGGACGAGACCTCGGCCACCGCGGTGTTCGAGACCGGCATCAAGGTGATCGACCTCCTGGCGCCGCTCGCCCAGGGCGGCAAGGCGGCCATGTTCGGCGGCGCCGGGGTCGGCAAGACCGTGCTCGTCATGGAGCTGATCCACGCCATGGTGGAGAAATACGCGGGCATCTCCGTCTTCGCCGGGGTGGGGGAGCGGTCGCGCGAAGGCCATGAACTGCTCACCGACATGCAGGAGTCCGGCGTGCTCGCGCGCACGGTGCTCGTGTACGGGCAGATGAACGAGCCGCCCGGCGCGCGCTGGCGCGTGCCGCTGACGGCGCTGACGATCGCCGAGCATTTCCGCGACCAGAAGCACCAGAACGTGCTGCTGCTGATGGACAACGTGTTCCGCTTCGTCCAGGCCGGCAGCGAGCTGTCGAGCCTGCTGGGCCGCCTGCCGTCGCGGGTTGGCTACCAGCCGACCCTGGCGACCGAAGTCGCCTCCCTGCAGGAGCGGATCGCTTCGGTCGCCGGCGCCGCCGTCACCGCCATCCAGGCCGTGTACGTCCCCGCCGACGACTTCACCGACCCGGCGGTCACCGCGATCTCCGGCCACATGGACAGCATCATCATGCTGTCGCGCACCCTGGCGGCGTCGGGCTTCTATCCGGCCATCGACCCGCTCGGCTCCTCCTCCGCGCTGCTCGACCCGCTGGTGGTCGGCGAGGAACACTACGCCATCGCCGAGCGCGCCCGCGAGGCGCTGGCCCGGTTCAAGAACCTCGAAGACATCATCGCCCTGCTCGGCGTGGAGGAACTCGGCGCGAGCGACCGGCTGGTGGTGAAGCGCGCCCGCCGGCTGCAGCGTTTCCTCAGCCAGCCGTTCGTGGTGACGGAGGCGTTCACCGGCACGCCGGGCCGCAGCGTGAGCCGGGCCGACACGCTCGCCGGCTGCCGCGCCATCCTCGACGGCGAGGCCGACGATTGGGCGGAAAGCTCGCTGTACATGGTCGGAACCCTGGACGAGGCGCGGCAGAAAGAAGCCGCTGCGGCGAAGCTGGAGCCTGCGTCGTGAGGCTGCGCATTACCACGCCGCTCGCGGTGGCCCTGGACCAGGAGGGCGTGCTCATGCTCCGCGCCGAGGACGCCAGCGGCGGTTTCGGCATCCAGCCAGGGCACGCGGACTTCCTCACCAGCCTCGCCATCGGCGTCGTGAGCTGGAAAAGCAGCGATGCCGCGCGGCACTACTGCGCCGTGCGCGGCGGCGTCCTCACCATCACGGCCGGGCGCGACATCGCCATCGCCACGCGCGAGGCGGTCATCGGCGACGACCTCGCGACCCTCGGCGAGACGGTGCTGGCCCGCTTCCGCGCCGATATCGAGTCGGAACGGGCGGATCGCGTGGACAGCACCCGCCTGCAACTGAACGCGATCCGCCAGATCGTCCGGCATCTCCGGCCGGACGGCGCGCGCGGCGCATCGACGTTCCCATGACTCCGACGACACCCGAGCCGGAAGACCAGGACAAGCTGATGAAAAGCGTCCGCCTGCGAGGAGAACGCCACCGAAGCTGGCTGCGCGACGGCGGCGCCTCGGTGGCATCCCGGCTCGCCCAGATCGGCGTGCTCGGCTGGATGATCGTGACGCCGATGCTGATCGGCGTCTTCGCCGGCCGCTGGCTCGACCGGACTTTCAACTCCGGGCTGTTCTGCACGGCACCCCTCCTGATGCTCGGGGCGGCGCTCGGCTGCTGGTCGGCCTGGCGGTGGGTGAACAGCGCATGAGCCTCGCGCCGTTCAGCGGCCCGGTGTCCTGGGCCATCCTCCTCAGCCTCGGCGCGCACCTGGCGGCCGGGATCGTGGCCGGCACGCTCTACTTCCGCGCGCTGTGGTGGAACGCCCGCAGGTTCGCCGCGGGGGAGCGCGTCGCCACGACGATCGCCCTGATGATCGGCCGGTTCGTCGTCCTGGGCGGCATCCTGCTGCTGGCGAGCCTGGAAGGCGCGATGCCGCTGCTCACGACGGCGCTCGGCATCCTCATCGCCCGCGCCGCCGTCATGCGCCGGGTCGCGCGATGATCTCGCCGCTGACCAGCGTCGCCCTGTTCCATATCGGCCCGGCGCCGATCACGGCGGGGGTCGTCACCACCTGGATCATCATGGCGATCCTGGTCGGCGGCGGCCGCCTCGTCGCCCGCCGGTTGTCGTTGGCCTCGTCGCGAACCCAGGCCGCGTTCGAGCTGGTCGTCGACACCGTGGACGGCCAGATCCGCGACACCATGCAGGTCGAGCCCACGCCCTACCACGCCTTCATCGGCACGCTGTTCGCCTTCATCTTCGTCGCCAACTGGTCCACCCTCATCCCGGGCGCCGAACCGCCGACCGCCCACATCGAAACCGACGCCGCGCTCGCGCTCCTCGTGTTCGTCGCGATCGTCTGGTTCGGCATCCGCGCAAGCGGCGTGCGCGGCTACCTCGCGACATTCGCCTCCCTCAGCCCGATCATGATCCCGCTCAACTTCATCGAGAGCGTCACGCGCACCTTCTCGCTGCTCGTGCGCCTGTTCGGCAACGTGATGAGCGGCGTGTTCGTGGTCGGCATCGTGCTGTCGCTCGCCGGCCTGCTCGTGCCGATCCCCCTGATGGCGCTCGATCTCCTGACCGGGGCGGTGCAGGCGTACATCTTCGCGATCCTGGCGATGGTGTTCATCGCCGGAGCGGTCGGCGAGGGAAGGCCGGCCGCGAACGCCTCCAACACAAGGACAACCTCATGAACTGGCTCGCTTTCTGCAGCATCGCATCGGCCGCCGTCGCGGTCTCGTTCGGCGCGATCGGCCCGGCGCTCGCCGAGGGGCGCGCCGTGGCGGCGGCCATGGATGCGATCGCCCGGCAGCCGGAAGCCGCCAACACCATCTCGCGCACCCTGTTCGTCGGCCTCGCCATGATCGAGACCATGGCGATCTACTGCCTGGTGATCGCGCTCCTGCTGCTGTTCGCCAACCCGCTGCTGAAATGACGCCATGACGATCAACTGGTGGACGCTCGGCATCCAGACCGTCAACATTGCCGTCCTGGTCTGGCTGCTCGGACGGTTCTTCTGGCGTCCGGTCGCCGCCATCATCGAGCAGCGCCGCGCCACGACGCAGCGCACGCTGGCCGACGCGGCGGCGTTGCGCATCCAGGCCACCACGGCGCTCGCCGAGATCGAGCGGACCCGCGCCAGCTTCGGGCAGGAGCGCGAGGCGATCCTGGCGGCCGCCCGCGACGCCGCGGAGCAGGCCCGGACCGCGCGGCTGCAGGAGGCGGCGACGGACGTGGCGGCCCTGGTGGCGGCGTCGAAGCAGGCGGCCGAGAAAGGCCAGCTCGCGGCCGACGCGGCGTGGGCGGAGCGGGCGAGCCAATTGGCGGTCGAGATCGCCGGGCGGCTGCTCGCGCGGCTGGATGGCGCCGCGGTCCGCGCCGCCTTCCTGGATTGGCTGCTCGTGGAAATCCGGCGCCTGCCCGACCCGGCGCGCCAGGCCGCCGCGGCAGAGGGCGTCGGCCTCGAAGCGGTCAGTTCGACGGCGCTCGACCCGGCCGACCAGGCACGCTACCGGACGCTGATCGGCGACGCGTTCGGCGCCCATCCGCAGATCGCCTTCACGGCAGACCCGGCGCTGATCGCAGGCCTGGAGCTGCATGGCCCCGACTTCACCGTGAGCAACAGCTGGCGTGCCGACCTCACGAAAATCCTCACGGACATCGCCCATGACAGCCGACGGTGACACACAGGCGAACGCCTGGCTTAACCGCGCCCGCGCCACGCTCGGAGCCGCCGCACTCGGGGCGCAGGCCGAGCAGATCGGCCGGGTGGAGGAGGTCGGGGACGGCATCGCGCTCGTCTCCGGCCTGCTCAACCTCGGTCTCGACGAACTGCTGCGGTTCGGCAAGGGGCAGTTCGGGTTCGCGCAGGCGCTCGACCGCGACCGGGTCGGCTGCGTGCTGCTGGACGACGTGGATGGCGTCGAGGCCGGCGACACGGTGCGCGGCACCGGCGACGTGGTGCGCGTTCCGGTCGGACCGGGCCTGCTCGGCCGCGTGGTCGATCCGCTGGGCCGCCCGCTCGACGGCAAGGGGCCGGTCGCCGCCGAAACGCTGGAACCGATCGAGCGCCCGGCCCCGGCGATCATCGACCGCGATCTCGTGGTGCAGCCGGTGCAGACCGGCCTGGTGGTGATCGACGCGCTGTTCGCCCTCGGCCGCGGCCAGCGCGAGCTCATCATTGGCGACCGCGCCATTGGCAAGACCGCGATCGCGATCGACACGATCATCAACCAGAAGGGCAGCGACATCGTCTGCGTGTATGTCGCGGTCGGCCAGAAAAGCTCGAGCGTCCGGCGCGCCATCGACGCGATCCACGGCCGGGGAGCGGCGGAGCGCTGCATCGTCGTGGTGGCCGGGGCGGCGGATTCCCCCGGCCTGCAGTGGATCGCGCCGTTCGCCGGCATGACCATGGCGGAGTATTTCCGCGACCGCGGCCAGCACGCCCTGGTCGTGATCGACGACCTGACCAAGCACGCCGCCACCCACCGCGAGATCGCGCTGCTGACGCGCCAGTCGCCCGGGCGCGAGGCCTATCCCGGCGACGTGTTCTACGTGCACGCGCGGCTGCTGGAGCGGGCGGCGAAGCTGTCGAAGGAGAACGGCGGCGGCTCGCTGACGGCGCTGCCGATCGCCGAAACGGACGCGGGCAACCTCAGCGCCTACATCCCGACCAACCTGATCTCGATCACCGATGGCCAGATCGCGCTGGACGCCAAGCTGTTCCACCAGGGGCAGAAACCGGCCGTGGACGTCGGCACCAGCGTCAGCCGGGTCGGTGGCAAGACGCAGGCGCCTGCGCTGCGGGAGGCGGCCAGCACGCTGCGCCTCGATTACGCGCAGTTCCTGGAACTGGAGATGTTCACCCGGTTCGGCGGAATGCCGGACACGCGGGTCCGCAACCAACTGGCGCGCGGCGCCCGCATCCGCGCGATCCTGAACCAGCCGCAGCACGCGCCCTTGCGCCTCGCCGACGAGGTGGCGCTGGTGCTGGCCGTACAGGCCGGGCTGCTGGATGCACTGCCGATTCCAGACGTGGCCAGGTTCCGGCACGGCCTGCGCGATGCCCTCGACCATGACGCGCCAGGCGTCGTCCGGGCCGTCCAGGACACCGGCAAGCTCGACGCGGCGGGCAAGCTGGCGCTTCTGGAAACGCTCAAACGCCAGGTCCAAGCGGTCACGCCGGCGGCGGCGTGACCGAGCGCCTCGCGGATATCGACGGGCGCATCGACGGCGTCCGCCAACTCGGCGCCGTGGTGAACGCCATGCGCGGGATCGCAGCGGCGCGCGCCCAGCAGGCCCGCAACCAGCTTGCGGCCGTGGACAGCTACGCCGGCATCGTCGCGGCCGGCATCGGGCGCGCCCTCGCACTCCTGCCGCCCGCCCGCGCCGGCGCCGCTGGCCCGCCCGGCCGGCAAGCCCTCGTGCTGTTCTGCGCCGAGCAGGGGTTTGCCGGCGCGTTCAGCGAGCGCGTGCTCGAAGCGGCTGCCGCCGACTTGCCGGCGTCGGAATTGTTCCTGGTCGGCACCCGCGGCGGCGTCGCGGCGGCCGAGCGGAACGTCGAGGCGCGATGGACAAGCGCCATGCCGTCGCACTCCCCCGGCATCCCGAAGCTTGCCGACCGGATCACCGAGGCGCTGTACGCCCGCATCGCCACGGGAGAGATAGGCCGGCTGGACGCGGTGTTCAGCCAGTGGCGGCCGGGCCACGGCGCCCACGTGGAACGCCGCCGCCTGTTCCCGTTCGACATGGCGGCTTTTCCCAGCCCGGCGGGCGTCAATCCGCCGCTCCTGACCTTGCAGCCGGCCGTGCTGCTGGACGAACTCACAGCCGACTACATGCACGCGCAGCTTTGCAATGCGGCGCTCCACGCGTTCGCCGCGGAGAACGAGGCGCGCATGGAGGCGATGGCTGCCGCGCGCAGCCAGATCGAGCGGCAACTCTCGTCGCTGCAGGCGACGCAGCGGCTGGTGCGCCAGGAGGAGATCACGGCGGAAATCATCGAATTGGCGGCAGGGGAGACGGCGAGCCGGTCGGACGGCCCTGCCCGGTCGCGGCGGCGCACGCGGTTGGCCCCGCAGCCAAGCTGAGCCTTTCCGGCAGGAAGGCTGAGTAGTTTCCGACCCCATCCCGGACAGGTTGCCGCACGTTACGCTCATTTAAGTTACGTAATGAAACGAGAAACGGGATATCGTCGATTTCGGCGATGGTTGCCGCCGGACTTGATGAAGGCAAAGGGCAATATTTGAGGCATCGGCTATATCTCGCGGTATTCATTCTCCCCGTGCTGTTTCGGGCGCCCTCGGTGCGGGCACAGCCGCTCGACCGCGCTCCCGACACGATGGCGGCAAGAGTCCTTGCATGCACGCCGTGCCATGGGACGCAGGGCCAGGGCACCGGCAACGCCACCTTCCCACGGTTGGCCGGCAAACCGGCGGGGTATCTGTTCAACCAGCTGGTCGCGTTCCGTGGCGGCCGGCGGCAATATCCCCCGATGAACTACCTCACCGGGTTCATGCCCGACGCCTACTTGCACGCCATCGCCGACTACTTCGCCGCCCAGCGCCCCCCATTTCCGCCGACCACCATCCCGATCGTGAGCAAGGACTTCCTGGCGCTCGGCCAGGCGCTCGTGACGCACGGCGATCCTGGCCGCGGCATCCCCGCCTGTTTGGGTTGCCACGGCGCCATGGTCACCGGCATGGAGCCGGCCATCCCGGGCCTGCTCGGGTTGCAGCCGAGCTACATCAGTGCCCAGCTTGGCGGCTGGCGCTACGGCACGCGAACGGCTGCCGCGCCAGACTGCATGCAGCTGGTCGCCGGGCGCCTGACGGAAACCGACGTCACGGCGGTCGCAGCCTGGCTGTCGACGCTGCCGGGTCCCGCCGACCCGACGCCGGCCGCCCAGGGCTCGCTCGCCATGCCGCTCGCCTGCGGCAGCGAGCCGGGCGGCGGAGGTTGACCGTGCGCTTGCCCTATCTCTTGTTCCTGGCGGCGATGCTCGGCCTGCCGGCGCCGGGCCGCGGCCAGGCGCCGGCACACGCTCCCGCCGTCGAACAAGGCGAGTACCTCGCCCGCGCCGGCGACTGCATCGCGTGCCACACCACGCCGGGCGGCAAGCTGTTCGCAGGCGGCCGCGCCATGCCGACGCCGTTCGGCACGCTCTACTCCTCCAACATCACTCCCGATGCGAACACCGGGATCGGCAAGTGGTCCGCCGACGCGTTCTACGCCTCGATGCACACCGGGCGCGGGCTCGATGGCGGCCTGCTGTACCCGGCCATGCCGTTCGGCTCCTATACCAAGGTCACCCGCGCGGACTCCGACGCGATGTTCGCCTACTTGCGCTCCGTGCCGCCCGTCAGCGCCGCCAACAAGCCGAACGAGCTTCGCTTCCCCTACAACAACCGGTCGCTGATCCTCGGCTGGCGGACGCTGTTCTTCCAGGAAGGCGCCTACAAGCCGGACGCGGCGAAATCCGACGAGTGGAACCGCGGCGCCTACCTGGTGCAGGGATTGGGCCACTGCGCAATGTGCCACACCGCCATCAACGCGCTCGGCGGCAGCTCCGACTCCGCAGCCTTCCAGGGCGGCCTGATCCCGATGCAGAACTGGTACGCGCCCTCGTTGACGTCCAACAAGGAGGCGGGCCTGGGCGACTGGAGCATCGCCGACATCGCCGACCTGCTCCGAACCGGCGTGTCCCGGCGCGGCGCGGTGTATGGGCCGATGGCCGAGGTGGTGTACGACAGCCTGCAGTACATGACGGACGACGACACGCGCGCGATGTCGGTGTACCTGAAAAGCCTCGGCGAAGGCAGCCCGCCCGGCGTATCCGTCTCGGCCGTGCCCGCCGAGGAAGGCAGCCTGCTGATGCGCTTGGGCAGAAGCGTGTACGACGCCCAGTGCGCCACCTGCCACGGCGCGCAAGGCCAGGGCATGCCGCCGCAATACCCGACCCTGGCGGGCAATCAGTCGATCCAGATGGAATCGGCCGTCAACCCGATCCGGATGGTGCTGAACGGCGGCTATCCGCCGGGCACGGCCGGCAACCCCATGCCCTACGGCATGCCGCCGTTCGCGCAATCGCTCTCCGACGACGAGGTCGCGGCCGTGGTCACCTACGTCCGCTCGGCTTGGGGCAACCGCGGCACGGCCATCTCCGCACGCCAGGCCAACGAGCTGCGCGCGGCATCCCTGGAATGAGCGCGCATGATCAACTCTGAGCCGGCCACGGTGTCCGACGCGGCGGTGGACGCCATCGTGCGGTCGGGGGCGCGCGGCGCCGTCGTGCTCGCCGGCATCGCCACGGCGGTCGTGATCGCGCTCTGGGTCGCGTTCTACCTTCTGGTGTTCCTGCCCCGCGTCGCCGCGCCATGACGGCCGCGTCCGAGCACGCCGGCGACGCCGCGGCCCGCGTCGAGCGCCGGTGGGGCACGATCTCGGTCGCGATCATCGTCCTGCTCGTGGCGATGGCGACCTACGCCGGCATCCACCAGGCCGTCATGCCGCAACCCCGGGTCGAGACGGCGGACCCGCGCACGCTGCACATCGCGGGCGAGTTCATCGAGAGCAACCTCGGCAGCGCGCTGGAGCCGGACGGCTCGGTGACGGTGCGCGCCATCGGCCAGCAGTACTCGTTCACGCCCCAATGCATCGTGGTGCCGGCGGACACGCCCATTACCTTCCGGGCCACCAGCGCGGACGTCGTGCACGGCTTCCTGATCGAGCATACCAACGTCAACGCCATGCTCGTCCCCGGCTACATCTCGACGGCGACGACGCGGTTCGCCACGCCGTCCGAGCGCACCGTGCCCTGCCATGAGTTCTGCGGGGCGGGTCACCAGGGCATGTGGGGGCGGGTCCGGGTGATCGAGAAGGCAGCGTTCGCGACGCTCGCGGCCGGGCAGCGGAGGTTGAGCTGTGTTGCACAGTAGGCGGCTGATCCTCGCGCATTTCTGGCTCGCCTTCGCGGGGTTCGCCGTGGCGCTGGCGCTGGGCGAGTGGCAGATGTTCGTCCGCAGCCCGTTCTCGGCCTGGGTGGGCAACCCGGACTGGTACTACCGCTCCGTCACGGCGCACGGCACGGCGATGGCCTACGTGTTCCCCACCCTGGTCGCGATGGGCTTCGGCTACGCCATCACCGAGGCGGCGCTGCAACGGCCGATGATCGGCCAGCGGTGGGCCTGGGCCGGGTTCGCGCTGGTGGCCGCCGGCACCGTGACGGCGATGGTCCCGGTGTCGCTCGGGCTCGCCTCGGTGCTGTACACCTTCTACCCACCGATGATCGGCAGTCCGTTCTACTATATCGGCGTCGTGCTGGTGGTGGTCGGCTCGTGGATCTGGGTCGCGCTGATGTCGGTGAACCTCACCGTCTGGAAGCGTGCCAATCCGGGTGCTGCGGTGCCGCTGGCGATGTTCGCCAACGTCGCCGGGTCGTACCTGTGGGCGTGGACGGCGGTCGGCGCCGCCATCGAGCTGCTGTTCCAAATTATCCCGGCGGCGCTCGGCCTCACCACGACGATCGATGCCGGGCTGGCGCGGGTGTTCTTCTCGTGGACCTTGCACGCCATCGTGTATTTTTGGCTGATGCCGGCGTATATCGCCTACTACGCCATCATCCCGCGCGCGATCGGCGGCCGCCTGTTCAACGATTCAATGGCGCGCATTTCGTTCGCCCTGTTCCTGGTGGTCGCGATGCCGATCGGCGTGCACCACCTGTTCGCGGACCCGCAGGTGGGCGCCGGGTTCAAATTCATGCACTCGGTGTTCACCGCCTTGGTCGCGCTGCCGACCTTGCTGACGGTGTTCACCATCTGCGCGTCGGTCGAGATCGCCGGGCGGCTGCGCGGGGGGCGCGGGGCGTTTGGCTGGCTGGTGGCGCTGCCGTGGCGCAACCCGATGATGCTGGCGCTGGCGTTCTCGTTCGTCATGCTCGGCTTCGGCGGTGCGGGCGGGCTGATCAACATGAGCTACCAGCTCGACGCCAGCATCCACAACACGCAGTGGATCACCGGGCACTTCCACCTGATCTTCGGCGGCGCGATCGTCATCATGTACTTCGCCATCGCCTACGACCTCTGGCCGCACCTCACCGGGCGCGCCCTGGCCAGCTTTCGGCTGATGCGGCTGCAACTGTGGACGTGGTTCGTCGGCATGATCGTGCTAACGTTTCCCTGGCACTACGTCGGCATCCTCGGCATGCCCCGGCGCATGGCGTTCTACGACTACAGCAACCCGGCCATCGCGCCGCAAGCGGTGTCGGTCATGGCCTCCGTCGTGGGGGGCGCCATCCTGGTGGTGTCGGGGGCGTTGTTCCTCGCCGTGCTGGTGCGTGGACACCTGGCAGCGCGCGTGCAGCCCGGCAAGTACCGGTTCAGCGTGGCCGCCCACCAGCCGCGGACCGTGCCCACGGCGCTCAATGGCCTCGGCCTGTGGGTGAGCCTGATGCTGGCCTTGACGGTCATCAATTACGGTTTCCCCATCGTCAACCTGCTGTCGATGCCCAACACTTCGGTGCCGGCCATCCAGGTCGGGGCCGCACGGTGAGCGCCGAGCGGCCCCTCTCGTGGCGCAATCCGTGGTTCGCCACCGCGGTGGCGATCACCGTCCTGATCGCCGTCGCGTCCGCGGCCGTGGGACTGGTTTGGTTGCCGTCGTTGCAGGCGGATGCCCGGTTCGCGGGAGCGTGGGACGCGATCTGCAGCGCCGCCGGCCTGGTGCGCGCCTCGCCCGCGGTGGAACCGATCGTCCAGGCGGCGTACACGACGACAGGCGTGATCGTGACGCCGCAGATGCTGCGGGGCGCCAGCGCGGTTTCGGTCGGCCGGGGCGCGACTTTGGCGATGCAGTGCACGACCTGCCACGGCGCGCGGGGGCTGAGCGACGCGAACTCACCCAACCTCGCCGGACAGTATGCGCCGGCGCTGTTCAAGCAGTTGCAGGATTTCAAGTCAGGCGCCCGAACCAACGCCATCATGGGCCCGCGTGTCGCCGGGTTGTCCGAGCAGGATTTGGACGACCTGGCCGCCTACTACGCCTATCTGCCGCGCTTACCGGGCTACCACCCCGCCTCGGCCGGGCCAGCGCCGCCCATCGTGGCCAGTGGCGCGCCCATGCGCAACATCGCGCCCTGCGGCGCGTGCCACGGCGGCATCGTGGCCAAAACCGGCAGTGCCTGGCTCGAGGGCGAGTCGGCGGTGTACCTCCGAAGCCAACTTCAGGCGTTCGCCTCTAGGGCACGGCACAACGACATCAGCGAGCAGATGCGCAATGTCGCACGCGGCATGTCGCCGGCAGAGATTGAGGCAGCGGCGCAGTATTACGGCAGCCAACAGTGAACGTCGCTGAATGCCGGTTCACGCAAGAACGAGTTCTCGTTCTGATTTTAGAGCGATTTCGATATTCCTGAGTGGGATTCCATTGCTTGATGCTGCCAAACGGGTGCTCGACGATCTCGCGATGCCGGTCGAGGACCTCGGGCCGGGCAACCAGCCGAGCTTCCATTCGATCCAGCACCGCTTCGTCGATCCAGCGGGCGGCCTTGCGAAAGGTGGTGTTCGTGCAATGAGGCCGAAGAGTGCAGGCCCGGCACGCAGCGCGGTTGGCATAGAACCACCGCTCCACACCCTTTGCTTGGCCCAATACATTCGTTGCAGGCGCTGCTGGTTCGGACACCGGTAGGTGTCGGTCTCAGCGTCGTAGGCGAACTCCTCCTTGTGGAACAAGTCGTCGCGCACCACAGAGCCCCGCTGCGGGCGCGCGACATACGCCGTGATCCCAGCCTGCTCGCATACCTGGATATCCTCACCCTTGTAGTAGCCGCGATCGGCAGCGACCTCGATCGTGTCGACGCCAAGTGCGTCCTTCGCTGCCCCTGCGGCCTGCGCAAGCAGGCCGAGGTCGTTGCCGGCCTCCGTCACCTCGAATGCCACGATCAGCTTGTGCTTGTCGTCGACCGCGACCTAGGCGTTGTAGCTGACGCCCACCTTGGGATGGAGCGCCATCGATCGGCTGTCCGAGTCGGTCAGCGACACCTGGCTCTCGCCCGTGCGCTCCAGCTCCGCGTCGACGGCGATGTAGCGGTGCCGGCGCTCTTTCAAGCTCGTGATCTTGGCGGCCAGGTTTCTCGCCCGGAAGCTGCTTGCCGGACCCTCGTCAGCATCGGTGCGGTCGAGACGCTCCAGGTAGTCGGCCAGTCGATCGTCTGCCGTCCTCAGAAACTTCGCCAGCTTCTCGCGGGTAAAATTACGGTCCCGGCTGTTGACCGCCTTGAGCCGGATGCCATCGACCGCGATCAGTTCGCGGCCATACAGGTCCAGCTTGCGGCAGAGCAGCACGCTTCAAGCCGCCGGCTTGAGCCAATACGGTTCAGGTATCCGTAGATGTAGAGCTTCAGCAGGCCGGCAGGGTCGTAGCCGAGTCGGCCCGTCATCTTGGGATCAACTCGCGCGAACCCGGTCTTGCCAAGATCCAGCCCGTCCGCGAAGGCGTCAATAAACCGGACTGGGTTCTCCGCATGCACAGAGTCGTCGACACGGGCCGGCAGGAGGCGGCTCTAATCTCGCTCGCAGCCCTCGATGCGGTGCATGCCAAAAGACTACCGAACCTGCCCCCGAGCCGGCCAAGGGTTTTCACACGGTCTGGACCATTTAGGAGACGCATCTAAGTGTAATTGTGACAGGCGTCCTAGGCTACGCGCGCGTGTCCACCGGCGACCAGGACGTTGCCGGGTAGACCATGCGGCTGACGGAGGCCGGCGCAATCCGGGTGTTCACCGACGTGCGCTCCGGCCGCAACATGGACCGTCCTGGGCTGCGGGACCTGCTGGCCTACACGCGCTATGGCGATACGCTGGCCGTCGTGCGCCTGAACCGCCTGGGACGGTTGCTGGGCGAGTTGCTGACCACTGTAACGATGTTAAAGGAGCGCGGCATCGCGCTGCTCAGCCTGGAAGAGAAGATCGACACGTCGTCGGCTGCCGGTGAGTTGATTTCCACATGTTTGGCGCCATTACGCGCTTCAAGCGCCGGCTCATCGCCGCTGCCCGCGCAAGAGGGAACGGCCAAAGCCGTCAGCCCCTCGACGGGACCGCATTGCCGCGGCCCTGAAGCTGATCGCAGCCGGGCTGTCGCCGACCGCTGCGGCGCGCCAGCTTGGGCTAGGGCGGTCGACTGTTTATCGCGAGGTCAACCGTGCATCTATTCAGCACCTCCCATGATGATCGCTCCGTGACCCAATGAATGACCTGATACGCCGCGCCCGTCAGATGCCCTTCGCTACTCTGATGGCTGGTCTGAAACGCGCCCGAGAACTTGGCTTCGTGATCGTCGCGTCAATAGCGCGGCTGCACTGCGATTGCTCATCTACACGCCACGCTGCGTTTACGAGGATGGCTGGGACGAGTTCACCGTTATGGCTCGCGCCCTCATCGTAGATGAGGCAGCCGGTCAGGTGGTCGCGACGCCGTTCCCCAAGTTCTTCAATGTCGGCGAACGGCGAGGCGAAGTGCCTGATTTAACGTTCGAGGCCTTCGAGAAGCTCGACGGCAGCTTGATCATTGCTTTCCATCATACTGGCCGCTGGTGTGCTGCCACGAAGGGAACGTTCGATTCTGAGCAGGCAATCTGGACGCAAACCCGACTTGCTGCCGCCGCATTCATGCATTGATCTTATGTCGCACGCCCTTGGCGATGTGGGAAGCCATGGTGGCCGGCGACGATATAGGCGCGATCCGTCGTGACTTGCCGGAGGAGTTCTGGACAGATTTCGATGACATCGTCCGGTTGCTGGCGGCGAGCGTCGCTCCTATTCAAACGAGGGTGGCGGAGGTAGCTGCTTCGGTGACGCATCTGTCTGACAAGGAGCTGGAGCTGGCGCTCAACTCCCTGCCTGCGGACGCACGGCCCTATCTGTTCGGCTTCCGCAAGTCAGAGGCCATCACGGGCAAGTCCCGGGATCTCCTCATGCGATCAATATGCCCGACCGGAAACGTGCTCGCGGGCTATGTGCCATCCTACGCCATGGGACGCGTGCTGGACGATGCGACGTCCTGATCCTACGATCCTCGGCTACCAAGTTTTCGGCACGTTCCCCCTAACGTTGTCTGCATGACAACCAACGCTATGCCCTCTGCTGCACTCCTGGCTGCGCCCGCATCGCGGCATCTCGCAGGATAAGCTGCCGCTTTATCTCGGCTTCTTCCAGTTCGTGCACAACGTCCATCGCCGCGGCAAAGCCCTGCTCGGTGCCCTCATCGCCGGCCTGGTCGCGTGACGAACCCGGCGCCACCCTGGAACCCAATGAGAGCCATTGAAGATGCCCTCATTGCGGCCCTGGTCACGTAATGTACTCGCCACCAACCCCCCTTGAACTTAAAAAGAACTTCTGGGATTACCGGACCGTGACGCCGAACGGTCGAGTATTTGCGGGCACCGGCAATACGGTCGTAAGGCCATCCAGCAACTTCAGCATGCCGGTGTGGGCATCGATTTCAAGCACAAACAGGCGGTTGTCTTCTTGTACCGAAGCGGGGCTGTTCACCTGCTCCAGAAGATACAGAAAGTGCTCGTCCGGCGTCAGCGAGAATTGCTCGACCCCGCCGGTCCCGCCGACCACAATGTGCTGGATCTCGACGGGCGATGCCGGATCGCTCAGGTCATAGACCGACATCGACTGGTCGCCCGTATTGACGGTGTAGAGAAACCGGCCGTCGCTGCTTGTCCGAATCCAACACAGAGCCGCGCCCGAGTTCGACGCTTTGTTGACAAACTGCAATTTTCCAGCGGCAGTCACGGTATAAACGCCGAGCTCGTTGGTGTTGACGAAGCCGACGTAGAGGTACGGTGCACGCGGATTCGCCCAAAGGCCGAGCGGCAACGGCTGCTTGCCGTCAGCGTCCAGCGGCAGCATCGTGGTGTCGGTTTGGATGAGCCTTCCATTCGGAGCTTGAACAAACGCGTCGAGATGGCCGCCACCGGGAAATTCTGCGGCAAACACGAAGGGGCCGGTGTTCGAAGTGAGCGCCTGCGAGGGCTGCGCGTCCGCCGCGAGTGCCACCGCTGAGCCGGGAAGCAGCCGCAACCCGCCGTCGCGCTTGATTTCCGACGCGATGAGGCCTGGACGATAGCCCTTGCCGGCCTGCGCCGGGTCCTGCGCGCTATCGACCGTCACCAAGTAGCGGCCATGGAGGCCGAGCGACACCGGCGTGCTGCCGCCGCTCGTGAACGGCTGGCCTGGCAGCGGGAACAACGAGCCGTCGTCTCCAATTTGCAACGCGGAGATGGTATTGGAGCCGTCATTCACCGCGTAGAGCACGTTGTTGTAAAGAGCCATTTCCTGATCGACATCGAACGGACCGAGGGCAAAACTTGGGTCAAAGAAGCCGGAGCCGCCTGTCAGGAACGGGGAGCCGGGCAGCGCGTGCAGGCTGCCATCGGCCTGGATATCGTAGGCGAGGATAGCGTTGCCGGTAGTGATATTGGCGTTGACATAGAGGGTGTGTTGACGCCGCTGATAATCATCCGAATCGAACCGTTTTGGACCCTCGGCAAGAGCGGGGCGATAAGCGGCAAGCGCGAGTGCAACAGCCGTTGTGACCAGACCTAGTGTCTTCAGCGCATATGCAGACGAATTGAGCATGAACTCTCCGTTAGGTAGCATTCGATGAAAGTTCGTGAAATGCACCGAATAGGTTACAGGCGGACGAAAAAAGTCTGCAAACCGATATGGCTCTCGTTGGGATTCGGGGTAGCAGCCCTGGGTAGTGCGATTGGCGGGTGCATTGGATGCGCAACGCCCGGGCCTAGGTGTCCAAGGGGCAGCAGAGCAGGGCGGCAACAGCGCTCCGGCAGGCATTCATCCAGCCCGACCGCGCCAACGCCAGCCAGACCCTGCGCCGCGTCGCCGACCAGCTCCGGGGCAAGTGGCCCAAGCTTGGCGCGTTCATCGACGACAGCGAGGCCGACGTGCTGACGCACATGGACTTCCCTGCCCAGCACCGGACCAAGCGGCACAGCACCAACCCCATCGAGCGGCTGAACAAGGAGGTGAAACGCCGCGCCGATGTTGTCGGCATCTTCCGCAACGAAGGATCAATCATCAGGCTGATCGGCGCCGTGTTGCTGGAGGCCAACGACGAATGGCAAACCCAGCACCGCTACATGCAAACCGAGCCGATGGCCGAACTCATGGCGCCGCCAGCCAACGCCGCACCCGCCCAGATCACCACCGTGGCCGCATAACCCAAGGCTATCCAAACCTACAAACAACTCCCACCACGTTGACGGACACTATCTGGGGTGATGGCGGGCGCCTCGTTGGCGGTGGCCATGATCGGCCCAGGGGCGACGCATGAGATTTCCCTCGCTGACCTGGTGCTGATGTTTGATGACGCTTCCTCGCAGTGGAGAGGGAGCAGGGCGTGTCGATCGAGAACTTGGCGCGGTATTTCCACACCATCGAGGACCCGCGTTGCGGCGGCAAGGTCGAGCACCGCTTGCGCGACATCCTGCTGATTGCGGTCTGCGCGGTGATCGCTTGCGCTGACAGCTGGGACGACATCGCGCTGTATGGCCGCAGCAAGCTGGCCTGGCTCCGGACCTTCCTGGAACTGCCGAACGGCATTCCCTCGCACGACACGTTCCGGCGCGTGTTCATGCTGATCGACCCCGACGCGTTCGAAGCCGGGTTCACGGCCTGGGTCGGCTCGCTCACAGCGGGCTTCGAGCGCGAGCTGGTCGCCATCGACGGCAAGACGCTCCGGCGCTCGTTCAACCGCGGGCGGGAGCAGTCGCCGCTGCACGTGGTCAGCGCGTGGGCGGAGCTGGCCAAGGTTCCGCTCGCGCAGCGAGTGGAATACCGGCGGAGGGGAGCGAGCAGGGCTTGGTGCTGGGCCAGCGC
>JAABUV010000888.1_pt1 | contig 44739 bp, 41 predicted proteins | sample 5559971 | NCBI WGS metagenome assembly JAABUV01 (sample SAMN10711881, study PRJNA513362) | rock metagenome | isolation source: Antarctica rocks | place: Antarctica: Victoria Land, Knobhead nord | collected 2015-12-19 | reverse complement strand
CCCTCCGACTCAACGGCCAGTGGGACGCCTATGGTCAGTTCCATCGCCAGCGGCAACATGAGCGCCTTTATGGGACGGCTCATTCCGTCCCCGAGACAGCGGAGATGTGGGTCTTGGCCGATGCGGCCTAGGCACTCCCACCCCTCCACGGATTTTGGTCACACTCAAATGTAATAATCGTGCGCCAAATATTCACGCATGACTTGACGGCTAACCCACAACTCGGCTCCGGCAACCAGACGAGTCGTGATAGCCTGTGATGCTATCATGTACCACGGTGACTCAGCTACGGTGGCGTACACAAGTATGTTCGTGTCCAGAAAGATCGGATCAGCGGCCATCATCACCGTACATATCCTCACGTCTTAGAGATAGATCTTGCGGCCACGCGCCAACGTGGAACACTGGTAGTTGTGGGGGGGCGCTGTGCTTCTGCCGTAGTAGCTGCTCGTCGATAACAACGACCACCTTGTGCTTTCCAGCGCGGATGTCGTGTGGCACGTCGATGGGCATCCGTCCGTCAGGGTCTATTAGCCCGTACGTTTCAATTGTTCTCATCCAAATCCCTCACGTAGGAGTTGTGGTTAGGCGCTATCGGCAGCCAATGTGCCTGATACAGTTTACTCAAAATGGCTCTACTGGGATTTTTGGACGAGTTAGAGTTCGTCGGTAGCCGCTAAACAGGACGCCGCGCGCTCAGGAAGTCGAGGACTAGGCGATTCACTTCAGTTGGGCATTCCATGTTGAGCACATGCGCGACGCGGGGAAGCACGACCTTTTGCGCCCCGGCTATGCCATCTTCGAGCAAGTCCGCCTGATACAGGACATCGGGGATGTCTCCATCTCCCACGATGATTAGGGTCGGCGCGCTGACCTCGGCGAGCCGTCCGAGCGTGGGTGGATCGAGTGGTTGCGCTGCCCCTCTGGGGCGCGTGACGGCCTGGGCCATCATCTCACGGACCCGCGCGCGCACGCCGGGGGCGACATCGTCGGGGTCACGCTTTGTCCCATCGACCCACACGCGCAGCAACAACTCAACCGCCCGCGTCGTATCGCCAGCCTCGAAGGCGGCATCAATTGGCGCCCCGAAGGTGTTGTTCGCGGCTTCTGACGTAGTATAGCCTCCGATACTCGTAGCCATGAGCAAGAGGGCGTCGACCATGTTCGGATACGCCAACGTGAAATCGATCGCGATGCTCCCACCCATCGACATCCCCAGGAGCGCCGCCCTGGTGATGCCAAGATGGGAGAGTAGGGCGCGCAGGGCCTCATGGTGCGCGTACGGTCGATCGGGTGTGCCCGACTGTCCAAACCCGTGCAAGTCATAGCGCACGACGCGGTGGCGCCGGGCGAAGGCGTCGAACTGATCATCGTACATCCGCCTGTCCGCGATGCCCTCATGGAGGAGCACGAGTGGCGGTCCTGATCCCGCGACATCATAAGAGAGCGGTGCCCCGCTTACCTCGACGAGTCCGGTCTCCACATGTATCGCGTCGATCATCATACCCTCTCATCGTATGTATCCTCACGCCTTAGAGGTATACTTTACAGCTGACAAGTTGTTACGTGAACGTCTGCACGCCGGATTGGATCATCTGGGTGTTCACCTAGCTCGGGCGCTTGAACATGGACTGCATCTTGGTAGCGAGGCCCATGTCGCCCTTGACCTTGAGCTTGCCCTGCATGAAGGCGATCATGGGGTCCAGGCGGCCCGTGAAGATCTTGACGTAGTCTTCGCCCTTGGCCGTCATGGTGACGTTAGCGGTCCCGGCCGTGCCTTCACCGGCGCTGGCCTGGCCGTTCGCGACCTTGAGCCAGTACGCGCCGCCGTCGCTCAGGTCGAACTGATACGTGGCAGTGATATTACCGGCTTTCTCCGGCTGGAAGTAGTTAGGCATTTGCTCGATGATCTGCGCCATCGTGGGCGTGCTTGATTCTGACATTGTTTTCTCCTTAGTTTCGCAACGGCTTTCCCGTGCCGAGAGTGCACTTGGAGTGTACTTGATACGCTACGGCGTTTTCCTCCGTGCGCTCGACGTTTTTTTCGTCAAGCTTCTCAAGCTTCTATAGTATCCTATAACGATAACAAGTAATAATACTTCGCTTGCATAGTGTAAATCTTATATCAAAGGAGGGGCCGTGAACCTGCACCAGTTGGAGCTTTTCGTCGCGGTGGCCGACCATGGCAGCTTCACGCGCGCGGCGGAGGCGCTGCACATCAGCCAGCCCTCGGTCTCGGCGCGCATCCGCGACCTCGAAGACTCGCTTGGCCAACACCTCTTCGAACAAGTTGGACGGCGCATTTACCTCACCGACGCGGGACATGAGCTCAAGGAGCACGCCGCGGCTATCCTCCTGCGCGTGTCCGAGGCCACACGCGCCCTCGACGAGATCGAGGGCTTGCAGCGCGGCACACTACGCGTCGTGGCCACGACGACGGTCGGCTCGTACGTGCTGCCGCGCCTGATGGGGCGCTTCAAGCGCGCCTACCCCGGCATCGCGCTCGCCCTCGACGTCACCAACTGGTCGCGCGCGGTCGAACTGCTGCGCCACCACCGTATGGACCTCGCCGTGCTGGGTCCGACCGACGAGATCGAGGACATGGTGGTGCAGGATTTCGTCAAGAACGAGCTCGTCGTCGCCGCCGCGCCCACCCATCCGCTGGCCGGTCGGTCCAACGTCCCCTTCGCCGCACTCGCCACCTATCCCGTACTGGTGCGTGAACAAGGCTCGGGGACGCGCGCCGACACCGAGCGGCTGTTCAAAGACTACGGCGTCGCGTTGATCGTGGCCATGGAGCTACGTCACAGCACCGCCATCAAGCAGGGCGTCATGGCGGGGCTCGGCGTCTCCTTGCTCTCCAAGCAGGCCATGGGGTTGGAGTTGACCAACGGCACGCTGGTCGCGCTCGACGTCGAGGGCCTGCCGCTGCGGCGCGATTGGCACATCGTGCACCGCCACGAGCGCCGCCTACCGCGCGCCGCCGCCGCCTTTAAGCAGATGCTGCTCGACTACGCCATTGAGCAACAATAGCTAACAGCTAACAGCTAGTTTATGCCCAGCCTCGGGGACCATTGATGGCATGAAGCATGCGCTTCATCCCGCGGCTACATGGCTGCCAGCGCGTCGGTCCAGGCTTTGACGCGTACTATGTCATATACGTCGAGCACGATATCGGGTACGCTTTAGCGGTATATAAACCGATACACAACCTAGATAGCGCTCGAGTCTAGTCCATAAGGAGGAGTCCTATTCGCTCTCAACTACGCGCTCTTATCGACAATTATCACTGGACGTGGGACGCGCCGACGCAGTCCCTATTGGCGCGCCTGCCCAGCTATGAGGGTAACCCGTACGCGACGCTCGCGGCGCTCTCGGACGACGCGCTCCACGCGTTGGACACCCCTGACTTTACTCAGTTGATCGCGCAGGCGAGCGACAGCCAGGCGCGCTATCTCAAGGGCGCCCCCCTGTCGCGCCGGGTCGCCTATTTCAGCGCCGAGTTCGGCGTCGACGCCAGCCTGCCTATTTACTCAGGCGGCCTCGGCGTCCTGGCCGGCGACCACCTCAAAGCCGCGTCCGACGCCGGGCTTCCGCTCGTCGCTGTCGGCTTGCTGTACCACGGCGGCTACCTGCGCCAGACGCTCGACGACGCCGGTTGGCAGCACGAAGAGTACCCCCAGCTCGACCTCGCACTGACCGGGTTGCGGCTGGAGCGCGACGATTCCGGCGCGCCGATCCAGGTCTCGATTCCGCTCGGCGACCGTGAGACCCACGCGCGGGTATGGCGGGCCAGCATCGGCCGCGTGCCGCTCTATCTGCTCGACACCGACATCGACGCCAACTCCGCCATCGACCGCGAGATCACGCAGCGCCTCTATGACCGTGGCAACGACCACCGCGGCGAGCGCGATATCAGGATCTGCCAGGAGATCGTGCTCGGCATCGGCGGTGTGCGCGCCCTGCGCGCCCTGGGCTACGACGCCATCGAAACGTTTCACCTCAACGAAGGCCACGCCAGCTTCCTGCTGCTCGAACGCGTACGCGAGGCGCACGCGGCGGGTAAGGATTATGATGCGGCGCTGGATGAGACGCGCGCGCACGCCGTCTTCACCACGCACACGCCCGTGCCGGCCGGCCACGACCGCTTCGCGCACGACCTGCTGCTCTACTACCTCGGCCCGTGGTGGCGCGATACGCTCGGCTTCACCGACTGGCAGTTGCTCTCGCTCGGCGGCGCCGGCGACTTCTCCATGACCGAACTGGCCCTCAACGTGACCCGCGCGGTCAACGCCGTCTCGGTCAAGCACGGCGAGGTCTCGCGCGCCATGTTCCCGGGCCGTCCCATCGGCTCGATCACCAACGGCGTCCACCATCCGACCTGGACCGGCCCGCACGCGGCCGCCCTCTACGACCGCGCCCTGCCGGGCTGGCGCGAGGACGGCGCGCGGCTGCGGGCGGCCGAGGGGCTCGCGGCGCGGGACGTACGCGCGGCGCACGACGCGGCCAAACGCGACATGATCGCCGCGGTCAACGCGCGCTATCCCGACGCCGCGCTAGAGGAGGGCGTGTTCACGATTGGCTTCGCGCGCCGCATGACGGGCTACAAGCGCGCTACGTTGCTCTTCCGCGATCCGGCCAGGCTAGCGGCCGTCGCGGCGCGCGGCCTGCAGGTCGTGGTGGCCGGCAAGGCACACCCACGCGACGACGAGGGCAAGAGCATCATCGCCGAGATCGTGCGGCACGCCGGCGACGCGCCCGTGCGCGTCGTCTTCGTCGCGGGCTACGACATGGCGCTGGCGCACCTGCTCGTGGCCGGCTCCGACATATGGCTCAATAACCCCCACCGGCCGCTGGAAGCCTCGGGAACCAGCGGCATGAAGGCGCTGCTCAACGGCGTGCCGAACCTATCCGTCCTCGACGGCTGGTGGATCGAGGGCTATCGCGGGACCAACGGCTGGCCCATCGGCGAGGGCTACAGCGGCGGGGATGAGGACTCGTACGACGCCGCTAGCCTATATGACACGCTCGAGCGCGAAGTCATCCCCGCGTACTACGACCGGCCGGACGACTGGACCGCGCGTATGACGCGCGCTATCGCCACCAGCCCGGACTTCACCGCCCAGCGCATGGTCGCGCAGTACGCGTCCGAGATATACGACCTGGCGCCCGTGCTCGTCTAGGGGCGAGAGGCGACGGGCGAGGGGCGACGGGCAAGGATCTTGCTACTTGATAAACTATAGTCACTGTCTAAGCGAAAACTCGCCCGTCGCCCCTCAAGGAGGCCCCCATGAACGCGCCTTCCCTCTTCTCTGAAGAAGATCTGTACCTCTTTTCCGAGGGCACATGGCTCGACGCCTACGAGAAGCTGGGAGCGCGCCGGCGCGAGGTCGACGGCGTGGCCGGGACCAACGTCGCGGTGTGGGCGCCGGAGGCGGAGGCGGTCAGCGTCGTCGGCGACTTCAACGAGTGGCGGCCCGATCAAGCGCCGCTGGCGCGACGTGGCCCCAATGGCGTGTGGGAGGCGTTCCTGCCCGATTTGCCGGAGGGCGGCCTCTACAAATACCACATCCGCTCGCGCTATAACGGCTACGAGGTCGACAAGGCCGACCCCTACGCCGTCTACGCCGAGCTACGTCCGGGGACGGCCTCGGTTGTCTATGACCTCGGCGGCTACAAGTGGCGCGACAATACGTGGAGGGCGGCGCGCGCCAAGGGCTCGCCGCTGGACCGTCCGGTGTCCGTCTACGAAGTTCACCTGGGCTCGTGGCGGCGCGGCGAGGACGACCGCTTCCTCACCTACCGCGAGTTGGCGCACACGCTCGTCGACTACGTCGTGGCGCACGGGTTCACGCACATCGAGCTGTTGCCGATCACCGAGCACCCCTTCGACGGCTCGTGGGGCTACCAGACCACGGGCTACTTCGCCCCGACCAGCCGCTTCGGGACGCCGCACGATTTCATGTATCTCGTGGACCACTGCCACCGCAACGGCGTCGGCGTGCTGCTCGACTGGGTGCCGGGCCACTTTGCCAAAGAGGGCTTCGGCCTGGGCTATTTCGACGGCACGCACCTCTACGAGCACGCCGACCCGCGCCAGGGCGAGCACATCACCTGGGGCACCTACATCTTCAACTACAGCCGTGGCGAGGTGCTCTCGTTCCTGCTCTCCAACGCGCACTACTGGCTGCGCGAGTACCACCTCGACGGCATGCGCGTCGATGCCGTGGCCGCGATGCTCTACCTCGACTACGACCGCGACGACGGCGCCTGGGTCGCCAACCGCTACGGCGGCCGCGAGAACCTGGAGGCCGTGTCATTCTTACAACGCTTCAACGACATCGTGCATACGCGTCATCAGGGCGTGTTGACGGCGGCCGAGGAGTCGACGACGTGGCCCGGCATCACCCGGCCCACGGCGGAGGGCGGGCTGGGCTTCGACCTCAAGTGGAACATGGGCTGGATGCACGACACGCTGGCCTACGTCGAGCGCGACCCCATCTATCGTCCCTACCACCACAACGAGATCACCTTCTCCTTCACCTACGCCTTCGACGAGCGCTACATCCTGCCGCTCTCGCACGACGAGGTGGTACACCTGAAGCACTCGCTCATCGAGAAGATGCCGGGCGACGACCGGCAGCGTTTCGCCACGCTGCGCGCGCTCTACGCCTTCATGTATGGACATCCGGGCAAGAAACTGCTCTTCATGGGCGGCGAGTTCGCGCAGTGGCACGAGTGGGCCCACCAGTATTCGCTCGACTGGCATCTGCTGGAGGGCGCCACGGGCCTACGCCACCGCCAGATGTCGGACTTCGTGACGCGGATCAATGGTCTCTACCGTGGAGAAAAGGCGCTGTACGAGCGCGACCTGTCGGCGGAAGGCTTCGCGTGGATCGACGGCAGCGACACCGCCCACTCGGTCGTCGCCATCCTACGGCGCGGCCTCAAGCGCGACGACGCCATCGCCGTCGTCGTCAATTGGCAGCCCGTGACCCGCGAGGGCTACCAGATCGGCGTGCCGTCGGCTGGTCCCTGGGCTGAGTTGCTCAACAGCGACGCCACGGCGTACGGCGGCTCCGGCGCCGGCAACCCCACGCCGCTAAAAGCCGAGAAGAAAGCATTGGACGGCTACGACTACACCCTCACGCTGACGCTGCCTCCGCTCTCAGTGCTCTGGCTCAAGCCCATGACGCCCAAACGAGGCAAGACGACATAGAACATTGTGTAGTAGGCGCGCGAGGCAGCGAATTCAGGATAGCCGGTTTGCAGGAGTATTGTCGCGGCGGAGAGGCTGCGATGCGCCTTCGAGAGAAGCTCTTGCTGATCTTGCGTCATACCGCGATGCCTTCGCGGCGAATATTTCGCAGCAGAGGTCCGTTGCGATCGCGGTATCGCTCCTCGTCCATGTAGAGGCAACTGACAACCGTGTCGAAGCGTAGCGACAGATCAGCGACAAAGTTTATCGAGCGCGCGCCCTCCTCACCTTGGTTGATTGATCCTTTGAGGACGACCAGCACATCAATGTCCGAGCCCGGCTCAGCGTCGCCGCGCGCTTGTGAGCCGAAGAGCACCAGGCGGACGAGCCGGGGACCGTATAGCCGCGCGAAGTGATCGCGTAGCTCCGCTACGATGGCCTGAAGTTCCTCGCCCATAACGCCCATCCTACGCTATCCCGTCTACCCAACTGCGTGCTTATCCAATGGTACACCACGGACAACTCCTACGGCTAGCGCCGCTGACGTCGCCTCACGAGGCAGGCGGCAACGGCCCGATAAGTTGTTCGGCCATATCCAGGAACTCTTGAGCGTGGTTGATTTGGTCGTCGGCGTCAGCGTTGGTCGTTTCAGTTACTGTATCGTAGTCGCTTTTCAAACGCTTCTCTTCACCGTCGATCAGATAGCGGTGGAGGTGGGAAGGAACGCGACCCGGTTTGCTGTAATGTTGGCCGAACGCGGCGATGACGGCTGAATGCTTGGAGAAAGCCAGTCCATCGCCCAACAAGAGCGCCTCGGCGACATAAAACATGGCATAGTAGGCGCGCGAGATGGCGAAGTCGTACAAATTGTCATTGTGTAACAAGCGCGCGGCGCGCACGCTGTCACGGGCCTTCCGCACCAGCGCCGCTTGCTCGGGCATCATACGGTCACGCCTTCACGCCGCACGTTGAGGAGAAGGGGACTGCGCTCGTGCTCGAACCGTTGAGCGGACATGAAGATGCACGACACGACGGTGTTGTATCGCAGCGACAACTCCGCCCTAAAATTCAGCGTTAGCGCGGCTTCCTCCGCCGCGTTGACCGGGCTTTCGAGGACGACCAGCACGTCGATGTCCGAGCCCGGCTCGGCGTCGCCGCGCGCTTGTGAGCCGAAGAGCACCAGGCGGACGAGCCGGGGACCGTATAGCCGCGCGAAGTGATCGCGTAGCTCCGCTACGATGGCCTGAAGTTCCTCGCCCATAACGCCCATCCCACGCTATCCCGTCGGCCCAACCGTGTGCTAATCCAATGGTATACCATGGACAACTCCCACACCATGGTCTTTCAAGGCCAGGCTCACACTGCTCTCAGTGGATACGTGTCGTTCATGCCGGTAGAGCGACAGGCAAGATCAGCGCCGAGGGGTGGGCGCGGTCGTGGTACACCGTCTGGTCGGCGGTGGCCATGCGCGTCCCGGTGGCGATGGGCTCGCCCGTCCCGAGGTTGCGGCTCCAGCGCGGGTGAGCGCCGCTCGACACCTGCAGCCGCAGCCGATGCCCCTGTGCGAAGCGGTGCGCGGTGGCCCATAGCCCAACCGTGATGCGGCGGCTGCCGTCGGGCTGTGCCGCGCCGTCCCCCGGCTCCAGCCGCACCAGCCCATCGCAAATGTTGATAGAGCGTCCGTCGGGATGGACATCGCAGACCCGGCCGAAGAAGTCGGTATGGTCCAGGCTGGACCGGACGTAGAGGTCAAGCCGCACCGGTCCGATCACCTCGAGGTCGGCGGTCAGCGGGGGCGTCGTGTAGAGGAGCACGTCGGCGCGCGCCTCTAGCGCGCGGTTGTCGCGCGGACCGGCGGGCGGGACAAACAGCAGCGGGCCGCCGACGGACGGCGTGGGGTCGGCGGGGTCGTAGGGATAGTGGTCGGGGGACGCGTCCACGGCCGGTTGCTCCGTGGACAGGCCGCTGGCTGCGTGCAGGAAATAGGGAGTTTCGCGCGCCGGTGGCGGCCAGCTCTCCAGCTCGCGCCACTCGTCAGCGCCCATCACGTAGAGCCGCACCGGCTGCCGGCGCAAGAGGGAGGGATTACCCTTTAAGTACGCCTCGTTCCAGATGATAGTCTCGTGCAAGGCCGCCTTTATGCCGCGCTGATCGCTGTGCGGCCAGGGGCCGATCGTCAGGTAGGGTGTGCGGCCGGCGTCGCGCAGCCGCGCGTAGTCGGCCAGCAACTCGCGCAGGAAGATATCATACCACCCGCCCACGAGATGCACGGGAGCCGTCGTTTGGGTTATCGCGGCCCGGTGGTCGATCGACCGCCAGTAGGGCTCGTCGAGGTCGGGATGCGCCAGCCAGTCGCGGTAGTACGAGACAGGCTGATTCACGGCCGCGATGTCGGCCTCACGCAGCGGGAGGCGCATGAAGGCGGGCGCGAGGCGCCGGTTCATGACCGCGGGATTGAGGCGACGGAGGAGGGACCACGCGGATGCCTGGCCTTTGCCGATGGGGATATCGAGCAGGGAGATCCAGCTCAACGCCAGGTCCAGTCCGAAGGCGCCGTCGGGGTACACGAGCGAGCCCAGTTGCGCGGAGGTGATGTGCGGCACGAGCGCGCGCACCGCGTCAGGGTCGGCGGCAACGGTGGCCCATTGCACATACCCCAGGTAGCTTGGCCCCATCAGGCCGAGCCTACCGTCGAACCACGGCTGGGCGCGCAGCCACTCCAGGGTGGCGCCCGCGTCGTTGGCCTCGTCGACGAATGGGTTGAACGCGCCGCCCGCGTCGAAGCGCCCGCGGACGGTCTGGGCGACGACATGATAGCCGCGCGCGGCCACGCGGCGGTGCGGGAGGGCGGCAAACAACAGGCTGAAGGGGAAACGCAGATCCGATCCCCGTCCATAGGGCGTGCGCAGCAGGATGGTTGGGAACGGGCCCTGTCCCTTGGGGGCATAGTGGTCCGCTTTCAGCGTGACCCCGTCGCGCATCGGGACGGGCAAACCGCGCTCGACAGCCACGCCATAGCGCGTGGGCGGCAGGCCCGACAGGCGCGCGATCAGGCGCCGCCGGGCGCCATAGAGGATTAACGCCGCTCCGGCCAAGCCCAGAGCAGCGGTCACGCGGACCATCCCGTTGCCATGTCGCCCTCGTCTCATCATGCCTCCCCTCATTGTAGCCCTATCACGTTGTATTGTACGCGGTCGACGCTGGTGTGTCCCCCTGACCCGATGTAAGATGATGTGGGTCGTCCGTAACTCCCACGACGCAGGTCCAAAGTGAGCGAAGATACCGTGCCCTCTGTGGCGTCACGCCCGTGACCTGCCGCGCTGTGCTACAATCGTTTCACGTACTGGTGTCTTCGCGGCCTGTTTGTGATAGCATCCGCATACAACGCGGTTACCGACGACATAGGGCAAGACAGTCGCCTCGGCGGATTGGAGCGTCATGAACCTGTTGCTTCCGACCATTGGCTTCGGCATCGTGACCGCGTCGATCCTGGCGCTGGCTGCCGTCGGCTTCACCTTGCAGTTCAGCGTCACGGGTGTCGTCAACTTCGCCTTCGGCGACCTGATGACCCTGGCCGCTTATACGGCGTGGCTGGTCAACACGGGCTTGCATTGGAACGTGTGGATTGGCGCGATTGTCGGCATGGTCGGCCTGGCCATCGTGTCCGTGCTCATGAACCGGCTGTTATTGCAGCCGTTCATCCGTAAACGGACGGACCTCTTCGGCCTGCTCATCGTCACCTTCGCCTTTGGGCTGATCGTGCAAAACGTGCTGCAGGCGATTTTTGGCCCCAACTTCCAAAGCTACGTCTATCCGCCGTCATCCTCGGTCAAAGCGCTGGGCATGATCTTCACGGTCAACCAACTCATCATCGTGGGTCTGGCCGTCGTGGCGATGTTGTTGGTCCATGTGCTGCTGCGCTACACCAAGCTCGGCAAGGCGATGCGCGCGATGGCTGACGATGCGGCCCTCGCCCGCGCGTGCGGGATCAAAGTGGGCCGCATTACCGACCTGGCCTGGCTCATCAGTGGCGCGCTGGCCGGTTTGGCCGGCTTCGTCCTGGTGCTGAACACGGCGACGTTCTCGCCGGCGACAGGGCAAGGTTTCTTGCTCGTCATCGTCGCCGCGACCATCCTCGGCGGCGTGGGGCGGCCGTACGGGGCTATGCTGGGGGCGCTCGTGGTCGGCCTCGTCACCGAGGTGTCGGCGACCGTGCTCCCGCCGGAAGACAAATCGGTGTCCGCCTTTGTGATTCTCGTGGTGGTACTGCTGCTGCGCCCGCAGGGCATCATCGCCGCGGCGAGGGGGTGAGTCAATGAGTACGGCCTTTACCTACTATATCATCACGTTACTCGTCTACATGGGGTGCAACGCCATCATGGTGCTGGGCCTGAACTTGCAGTTCGGGCAGGCGGCAATCATCAACTTCTCGTACTACATCCTGGTCGCCGTGGGCGGCTACGCGGCCGGCCTGAGCGTCTTGGGGCCTCCGCAGCCGGTCGCGAGCGGGGGGACGCAGTATCTGTTCGGCTGGACGTTGCCCTGGCCGCTGCCGATCCTCGTCGCCGGCGTCGCCGGCGCGATCCTGGCGCTCCTGGTCGGCGTGATCGCCGTGCGGCGCCTGCGCAGCGACTACCTCGCGGTGGCCACGCTCGTGGTAGGGGAGGTGACCTGGCTGTTGACGGGGAACACCACGCCCGTGGTCAACGGCTGGAACGGCTTGACCGGCATCCCACAGCCTCTCGCCGATGTCCTGAACATGCCGCAGGTGCAGTACCAGTGGACCTATCTCGGCATCGTGCTCGTCTTCACCGTATTGAGCTTCCTGGTCATGCAGCGGTTGACCCATTCCCCGTTTGGCCGCTCGCTACGGGCGTTGCGCGAGAACGAATACACAGCGGCCGCCTGCGGCAAAGATGTCTTCCGGCTGCGCATGACGGCGATGGTGATCGGCGGGATCATCGCCGCCGTCGGCGGGGCGCTATTCATTGAGTTTATCGGCACCGTGCAGCCGAGCATGTGGGCCGTTCCCGAAACGTTTGTGCTCTTCGCCGCGCTTATTGTCGGCGGTCGCGGCAATAACTGGGGCGCCGTCCTCGGCGCTATCCTGGTCCCGGTCGGGTTCCTCGAAGCCACGCGCTTGCTGCCGCAAACGTGGATCGACCCCAATCTGATCGATCCGCTGCGCTGGATCATCATCGGCCTCGTGCTGATCCTGGTGTTGTACTTCCGGCCGCAGGGCATCATCCCCGAGCGCAAGGCGCGCTTCCCGCAGGCGCCGCGGCCGGCCGAACAGGACGAGCAGATCGGGCGACCGGCCGAGTGGGTCGCCGAGGCGGGCAAGTGAGCGACGCGCTCACGTTGCGTGTCTCAGGAGTGAGCCGCTCGTTCGGCGGCCTGCGTGCGGTCGACGACTGCTCCTTCGAGGTTCGGCAGGGCACGATCACCGGCCTGATCGGGCCGAACGGCGCTGGCAAGAGTACGATGCTCAACATGTTGGCGGGCGCCCTGAAACCAGATAACGGGTCGATCCACTTCCACGGTGATGAGATCGCCGGATTGTCCGCCTTCAAGATCGCGCGCATGGGTATCGCGCGCACGTTCCAACTCTCGTCTGAGTTCGCGCGTCTGACCGTCCTGGAGAACTTGATGGTCCCGCCGCTGCGCCAACGCGGGGACTCGGTCTGGGCGGCCTTGCTCGGCCCGCGCGTCTGGATGCGCGAGGAGCGTGCGCACCTGACCACGGCGTGGGCGCTGCTAGAGCGTTTTGGCCTGGCGCGCTTGGCCCAAGAGTATGCGGGGAATCTCAGCGGCGGTCAGAAACGATTACTCGAGCTGGCGCGCGCGCTGCAACTGCAGCCACGATTGCTGCTGCTGGACGAGCCGATGGCCGGCGTGAATCCGGCGCTCATCAGCCAACTGGCGGACTACATCGCCGCGTTGAAGCAGGAGGGGCTTACGGTCGTGATGGTCGAGCATGAGATGGGCGCCGTGGAGCGGCTCTGTAACCCGATCATCGTCATGGCGCAGGGTCATGTCCTGGCCGAGGGTTCCATGGCCGAGATACGCGCCAATCCGGCGGTTGTGTCGGCCTACCTGAGCGGCCAACGAACTTAGAGAAGCCCGGCCGACCAAGAGGGGGCGCCGCCCCTCATGCATGGGGCACAGGAACCCCATGCATTGGGCACGGGAACTCCTATCGCTACGGGAGGGCAGAGTGAGCACAGCGCTGGATGCCGTGTTTCGCGCGGACGGGATCACGGCCGGCTACGGGCCAGTACCCATTGTGCAGGACGTGTCCATCCGCGCCGAGGCCGGCCAGATCGTGGCTATCCTGGGCCCCAACGGGGCCGGCAAGAGTACGTTGCTCAAGGCGCTCTTCGGATATCTGAAGCCGCGTAGCGGACACTTGTTCGTGAGTGGGACCGACGTGACCGGATTGGCGCCCGAGGAGTTGGTTAGACGCGGCATCGGCTACGTCCCGCAGGTGGGCAACGTTTTCCCAGGACTGACGGTGCGCGAGAACCTGGAAATGGGCGCGTACCTGCGGCGGACGGGTATGCGTGAGCAACTCGACGCCGTCCTGGGCACGTTCCCAGACCTCGGTCGCGCGCTGGAGCGGCGCGCTGGCACGCTCAGCGGGGGCCAGCGCAGCATGCTGGCGATGGGACGTGGATTGATGCTGGACCCGACCGTGCTCTTGCTCGACGAGCCGACGGCCGGACTGGCGCCGGAATATATAGGGGAGGTGTGGAGACAGGTAAAACGCGTCGCGGCGGCGGGCACGACGATTGTCGTCGTGGAACAAAACGCGACGGCGGCGCTGCAGGCGGCTGATTGGGCCTACGTGCTGGTGGCCGGCCGCAACCGTCACGACGACAAAGCGTCCGTCTTGCTCGACAACCCGGACTTGGGCCGCATGTTTCTCGGTGGATAGCGGGTGTCCGCGCGCCATGCGCGGGTCAGACGCCCGGCAAGTGAGGAGGGCTATCATGACAACGATGACGAAGCGGACGAGGATGGCAGGTCTACTGTCCGTCCTATGCGCCGTGGTGATCCTCGGCGGTACTCTGGCGCACGCGGCGGGGCCGGCGCGCCGCTCAGGGCGCGTCACGGCCGACAGCGCGCTCAATGTGGGTGTGAACGCGCCCTTCACGGGCGCCAGCGCCATCATCGGCACGCACTTCGTGCGCGGTGTCGAAGCCGCCGTGTGGGACATCAACCACAACGGCGGCGTGCTCGGGCACACCTTCAACGTCGTGCGGGCCGACGATCAGGACGATGCGGCCGACGGCGTGGCCTCCGTCAACAAGCTCATCGCCATTGACCAGCCGGTCGCCATCTTCGGCCCGTCGTCGGACACGGCGACCGCCGTCGTGCCGATTATCAATCGCAACCAGATCGTGGATTGGTGCCTCTGTGGGACCACGCAGCTCGACACGATGACATACAAATATATCTATCGCCCAAGCCCCGGCGATTCACTGCAGGGCTCCGCGTTGGCCGTGTGGGCGCACAAGAAAGGCTATACGCGCGCGGCGCTTGTCTTCGCCTCGGACACAGGCTCACAAACGCTCGTGGGTCCCGTCGCCACAACGTTCGCCGCGCTCGGCGGCCATGCGACCATCAACATCAAAGTGCTGCCGGACCAGAGCAGCTATCGCAGCGAGGTGCAGCGGGTGCTCAGCACGCACCCGCAGGTGATCTTCTCCGAACTTGACCCGCCCACGGCCGCCACGTTCTTTTCCGAGGAATTGCAGCTCGGGGGCAAACTGTTGCCGTCGATCCAGTCCGACTCGGCGGCGGGACTCGACTACTTCAATGCGGTCAAAAAGGTCATCGGCGCCCAACATACAGCCGCCTTCTTGACGGTGATGCAGGTCTACAGCCCGTCCTATCCGGGTGATCCCGAGTTCGTCACGGCGTACCATCATGTGTACCCGGGTCAGGCACCGCTCGAGTTCAACACTAACGGTTACGACGCGATGAATATTTCGGCGCTGGCGATGTTGGAGGCAAAGTCGACGACGCCGAGCGTGTGGATCGACAAGATCGCGTCGCTCACCGCTAATACCTCGTTGCCACGGGTCTACAGTTTTGCGCAAGGGAAGGCAGCGATACAGGCCGGCAAATCCGTCTATTATTTTGGCGCCACCGGCCAGATCACCTTCAACAAGTACCACAACTCGTCGGGTAACTTTGCCGCGACGGCCTTCAATGCGGATGGGTCTTTCCGTCAATTAGGGACACTCCCGGCGGCGGAACTGCAAAAGTTCGTGCGCTAGTCGGCGCCCGTTCAGCTCCAGCTAAAGAACGCATCGTGCGCGCCTCGCGTCTGTCCTGTCATGGCGTCATTGAGCCTGGCGGGACCTGCCCTCGATGGTTTGGAGCATTGCATTGTTCATGCAGGTTGAGGAAGGGACTGCGCTCACTATGACACGCTGCTTAACGCAGCGTGTCCCAGTGCAGGGGCAGGGTCGCGGCCAGGTGGCGGTCGGCGGTGGCCCAGTTGTGCGCGCCGTCGGGGATGACCGCCGGGATGGTGTGCATGACCCCTTTCATGGTGAGCAGGTCGCGCAGGTAAGCGCCGCGGTTGTAGTTGGAGCCCATCGGCTCGATCTCCGCGCGTCCGTACTGGATGAGCCAGCGGACGCTGCGCACTCGCTCCTGTGTGCTATTCACGATCAAGTTGGCGCCGTTGTTGGCCGCCGCGTACGCCTGGTCGCGCGGCAGGCCGAAGACCGGGTCGAGGAAGCGCGCGGCGAAGACCCTATCCTCTTTGACGCGCGCGCCGTCCGCGCTGGCGTAGAGGAAGGTGCCGTCGTAGGCGCCGGCCGTGGTGAAGAGGTCGGGGTATTTGGCCGCGAGCTTGACGGACATGAAGCCGCCGAGCGAGAAGCCGTCCAGGCCCCTGTGCGCGCGGTCGGGCATGGTGCGGTAGAGCGCGTCGATCAGCGGAACGATCTCGCGGACCATGTAGGTCTCGAAGCGCCCACTGCCCACGCCGGCGGCCTTGGGGGCGAGCCGCGGCGCCAGGAAGTCGGTGGCCAGGCCGTGCACGCGACCGTCGTCCGAGGTGAGCCCGGGGAAGACGAGGATCATGGAGCCGGCCGCGCCGGCCGCCAGGAGCGCGCGGTAGACGTCTACCGCCGTGCCCCGCCGCGACCCGTCTTCGGTCGGGTTGACCCATTCACGCTCGTGCCCACGCAGCAGATATAGCACGGGGTAGCGGCCGTCCCGTGCGTCGTAGGCGGGCGGCAGGGCCACGTAGAGGTTCTTGCGCACGCCAAGCGCTGCGCTCCACAACGTGACGCGCTGCACGCGCGGGTCAATGCCCGGCGGCGGCGGCCCGATGTTGGAGCGCAGCGCCGTGAGCAATGCCTCGGCGTTGGGGTTGGACCCGTCGGTCAATGTCTAGACCAGGAAGCGGCCAGCCGCCATGATCTGGTGATCGTCTGCCCAGACGTCGCAATCGCGCGTGATGGCGTCGATGTGCGAGCCGCAGGTCCAGCGCGCGCCGGTCTGGCTGCCGTAGGGGTTGCCGAAGGCGATGTGCACGCCGGGGACCTTCTCGTCCTGCAACAGGTTGCCGATCATGCGCGTCACGGCGATGTTGGTGCCGAGGGCGAACTCACCGACGCGGTCGCCGTTGCGCTCTTCGTGGCAGTAGTCCATGAAGTCGCGCAACAGTTCTTTGTTGTCGCTGTGGGCGTCGCGCAGGCGGCCGTCCTTGATCTCGAGCGTCAGGGGCTGCGCGGAGAGGTCGCCGTACTTAGGGCACAGGTAGTCACCGACGGTCCCGTCGACGACGAACACGCCGTCGACGCGCGCGGGAGTGGTGAAGACCTCGCCGGCCGGTAGGTTGGACCAGTACTCGCGGTTGATCAACCCACTCGTCTTGACCCACTGCATGGACTGCTCGAATCGTCCCGTGATATCCGTCCCGGCGGCGCTGCGCACGGTAACGGTGTGAGCCGGCCGCAAGTAAGCGAGCACGCGGTCGCTGAGCGCGTCCACCTCGTGGTAGTTGGCGCGCATGCCCTGGCGCATGATTTCGTCGTCGATCCAGACCATGTGCGCGTAGCGGATGCCTTGGCGCTCGACGAGGTCGATTAGGTCACGCCGGCTGCCGATCTCGTTCTCTTGTGGCTGGAAGCAGCCGATAGTGACGGTGCTGTCGGCGACATGCTGGAGCACCTCGAAGGGCATGCGCGGCATGGGGCGGCGCGCCATATTCTCGAGGATAATAACGTGTGGCACGGCGCCTACGTCGTACAGTTCACGCAGCAGGCTCGCCGCGACTGGGGCGGTGTGCCGGTCGGTGATGAGAGTCGTTATTTCACCCGGCTGCACGTCGAGGCAGGTGCGGATGGCGTTACGCGCGCCATCCACATAGTCCGGGTTGGGCGGCAACTCGGACAGGACCGCCGCGTCGTCGGGGTTGTCTTTTAGCATATACATATTATTAATGATACTGAGACATTATGAAAGGATACGATAGCCTATTAGTCCCAGAACTCCTCTGTTGTCGTGTGACGGATTGCAGGCTACCAGTAGCCGGCCGCTTGGAAGGCGTAAGCAGTATGTCTCGATAGTATCGCATAGAACGCGACACTAATGATGCAAGTGATGTGCCACGGCTTGCTTACTCCGCTTTCCCCCGGCGGCGCTTCGGCGCCGCAGCCGGGGCGCCTGACTCCTCGGGGATGCCGTCACCCCCACTTGAGATCGGCGCCGCGCCGCCGGCCTTGGCGCCCTTGGCGCGGCCGCGCGGTTTGCTCTCTACGGTCGCGGTCGGGCTTGCCGACGGCGACGCAACGGCGGACGGCACGGGCGCCGCTTGCGGCGTGGTTGGCGTGCTTGGGGCAGCGAACGGTGAAACGGGCGGCGTGGGCCGGAAGGGGTTTTCCTGCCAGATGTAGCCGCGCGGAGCCGCGGCGTTGCCCTGCGCGTAGGCGATCACTAGATCGGCCATCGTGTCCAGCACCCACGCGAAATTCTGCTGCTTGATCGAGAAGTCGTCGAAGTCGGGCGCGGGGTTGAGGAAGTCGATGGCGTAGGGGATGCCGTCGCGAATGGCGAACTCCACCGTGTCCATGTCGTAGCCGAGCGCCTGGACGAGCTTGCGCGCGTCGCCTTCGACCCGTTGGTACAACGCGGGCGAGAGGTACCCGTCGTTGTCGTCCATCACGTAGCGCTCGTGGAACGCGCGCGCCGGGTCGTAGTGCAGCACTTTGATGTGCTCACGGCCGAGGCAGATGCAGCGTACGTACTGCTCGAATTGGATGAACTCCTGCAGGATCATCTGCAGCTGACCCGACTCATTGAAGCAGCGCACCAACTCGGCGGCGTCGTCGACCTTGTAGACGTTTTTCCAGCCGCCGCCGATGGCCGGCTTGAGGATGGCGGGCCGTCCCACGTAGTCGAGCATGGCCTCCCAATCGAGCGTGGCGCGCAGGTTGCGCAAGCTCTCGCCGGTGATGCCCTCGACATACTCTTTGTTTGGGACCAGCAAGGTCTTGGGCACGGCGACGCCAACGCGGCGCGCGATGTGGCTCTCCAGGAACTTGTCGTCGCTGCCCCACCAGAACGGGTCGTTGATGACCACGGCGCCCTGCAGCGCGGCGGACTTGAGGTAGCAGCGGTAGTAGGGTACCTCGTGCGAGATGCGGTCGACGAGCACGCGATAGGGCAGTTCTTCGTCGAGCGCGGTCCCGCCGAGCTTGACCAGTTCAGCGCTGATCCCAGGGATATTGCGTCCGTTGATCGTGTCAATAAACGGCTGCGGGAAGGTGTTCTCGCGTCCAACGAGTAGGCCGATTGTTGCCATGTATCCTCCAGTCGTGAGTCGGAAGTCGGAAGCCGTGAGTCAGAAGTCGTGAGTCGGGAGTCGTGAGTCGGTGAGCGCAGGTTAGTGGCGTTTGGTCTTAGCCCGCACGCTCACCACCAATTAACTCACGACTTCCGACTCCCGACTAAACGTGCTTGACCGTCATTCTATGCCACCAGGGCCAATCGTGCCAGGCCTCGTCCCAGATGTCGAGGGTATGCGGGATGTCTTTGGCGCGCAGGACGGCGGCGAGCGCCTCGGTGCCGTCGTGGCAGATGTCGCCCCAGCCGCCGGCGCACAGCCTGATTTGCAGGTGGTCGCGCAGCGGGCCGAGGTAGCGCTCGTCGCTCAGGTTCGGCAGGTAGGACATCGGCGAGTTGAAGTAGCACGCCTCATCGAAGCCGTCGCGGATCAGGAAGTGTAGGTCGTACTGCCCGCTGATGGCGATGACGCGACTGAACACGTCGGGATGTTTGAAGGCGAGGTTGGCGGCGTGGTAGGCCCCGAACGAGCAGCCGGTCGTCATCAGGAAGTCGCTGTGGTACCCATTGTAGTCGCGCATCAGCGGCACGACTTCCTCCATCAGGTAGGATTCGTACTGCTCGTGGCGCGCCGCGCGGTCGTGCGGCGCGATGGCGCGGTTGTACCAGCTCTCCGCGTCGATGCCGTCGACACAGAAGAGCTTGATCCACCCCTGGTCGATCTGATGTGTGAGCGCGCGTACCATCCCGAAGTCTTCGTACTCGTAGAAGCGTCCCATCGAGGTGGGAAAAGCCAGCACCGGCGCGCCGGCGTGCCCGAAGACGAGCAACTCCATGTCGCGGCCGAGGCGCGGGCTGAACCAGCGGTGGTAATCTCGTTGCATCGCGCTACGAGGCCAGGCCAAAGGCCGGTACTAGTTCGCGCACGAGGTCTTCCGCCTGCATGATCCACTCCGGCGTGGGCGGCACGACGACCATTGTTTCGGCCGTGACCTGTTCCATCACGGCGCGCAGGTCATTGGTGCGCCGGAAGGTCTCAAGTTGGCGCTGGGCGCCGTTGCCGTTGGCGATCATCGTGCGCACGTACTCGACGTAAGGCCGGCTGCCCAGGTCGTCCACGACCTCGTCGACGAACATGAGCAACTCCTCCACCAGGTCGACGATCGGGACCTCTTTCTCTTTGCCGAAGTCGATCAGATGCCCCCCGAGCCCGTGGCGCATGGCGCGCCAGCGGTTCTCCATCAGTAGGTTGCGGTGGTACTGGCGGTAGCCCAGGTTGCGCTCACGCAGCCGGTAGAGCTTGGCCACGATGGCCTGCATCAGGGCGGCGAGGCAGAGCGTTTCCTCAGGGGATGTCTGCATGTCGCAGATGCGGAACTCCAGCGTATTGAAATAGGGGTGCGGGCGGATGTCCCACCAGATGCGCTTGGCGTCGTCGATGCAGCCGGTGCGCACCATCGCGTCCACCAGGTTCTCGAACTCATCGTAGGAGGTGAAGGAATCGGGGATGCCGGTGCGCGGGAAGCGGTTCCAGATGACGCAGCGGTAGGAGTGTAACCCCGTCTCGCGCCCCGTCCAGAAGGGCGAGTTGGCCGAGATGGCGAGCAGGTGGGGCAGGAAGTAGCGCGCCTCGTTCATGATCTCGATGGCGCGCTGGCGGTTGTCGACGCCGATGTGCACATGTAGCCCGAAGATGGTGAGCGCGCGCACGACATCCTGCATATCCTCCACCAGGGAGTGATAGCGCTCGTGCTCGGTGACCTCCTGGTCGCGCCAATCGGACCACGGATGGGTCCCGGCGGCGGCGATGCGGAAGCCGTCCTGGGCGGCGACGTGCCCGAGGGCCGCGCGCAGCAGGCGTACCTGCGCGGCGGCCTCATCCATATTCTGGCAGACTTTGGTGCCGACTTCGACGACCGATTGTAACATCTCCTGCTTGACCTGGTCACCCAGGGTTGGCTTCATCGCCTTGACCATCTCGCTGATATGCGAGCGCAGGGCGAAGGTCTGACTGTCGACGAGCTGGAACTCTTCCTCGATGCCGATCGTAAACGTCCGTTGCATGGCGGATTCCTCCTGCTGGGCTGGGCTGTTATCTATCAGAATACACGTTCACCCCGGCAAAGGTCCATGTGTCTGTTTCCCCCCTCCGCCCATGGCGACTGGTCCCTCGGCCCTACCCGCGGGCCGACGGTCCAGCGCACCAAGGGGGAACCTGGGGAGATGCCTCCGAACACCCGCCAACCATGATCCGTGGGGATAGTCGGGCACGGTCATATCCCGACGATGCGTGAGCCCTATACCGCCGTCCCCCCATCCTTCCCATTGTACGATCACCAAGAGGGCCACTATTGTAAGACTGCTAAGAGGATCGCTATGGTGAGATTGGTTGCGCGGTGAGAATGGCAGGGACAAGGGAGGATTGATGGCGCGAGCGACGCGGCGGCGGGCGCATCCGCTCATGGTTCTCGTGGCGCTGGCGCTCGTCGCGCCGGGTATCCTGGCCGACGGGCGCGCCCTGACGGCGCGGCCCCGGCCCGACGCGCCGCCGTCGCTCGACCTGTTCCTGGGCGCCGTGCGCCGTGCGACGCCGCCCACGGCGCGTATCCTCGCGGCCGGCGCCCCGCCCGCTCTCGTGTTTTACCGCGCCACCGCCGCGCTCTATCCGCGGCGCGTCTACAGCGCGTTCCCGACCGATTACGCGCACAGCACGACCGCGCCAGCCGTGGATTGGCCCACGCTGGCCCGCCGCGCCCGCCATAACGGCGCGGCTTATGTTCTCCTATGGTCACGGCCGCTCCATGCCGTCGGGGTGATCGTGGCGCGGGGCGACGCCGGCGAGTTGGTCCGTGTGGCACCGTGAGGACGGCGCGGGACGCGTGGAGGCGCGACGAGGCGGTGGGGTTGTGCTGTGCGCTTGGCCTGGCGCTCTTCACCACGCTGTCCTTTCTGCTGTACCTGGTCCATTGGAGCGGCGTCGGGGCCGTGCTGGCCGCGCTCGCCGTCACGCTCCTCGTCCTCGTCCTCGGCGTGCGCGCGCTGGCAGCGGCGCGACGTACTGATGCCGTGCCCGGCCATGGCGCTAGCGAGCCGGTTGGAGGGGGGCGACTTGAGGCCGTCATCGTCGCGGCGGGGCTTGGCCTGGCGATCGTACAGGTCGCGTACTCCGGCCTGCTGGCCGCGCGCGCGCCGTTCGCGGCCTGGGACGCCTGGTCGTTCTGGGCGCTGAAAGCGTTCATGTTCACGTCGGGCGGACCACCGCAGGGGTATTTCCACGACCCGCTAACTCTGTACACGCACCCTGATTACCCGCTGAACCTACCGCTGGCCGCGGCCGCGCTTTTCCGCATCCCCGGGCAGATCGGCGTCGTCCTCGCCGCCCTGATCGGGCCGGCCTGCTTTGGGGCGCTCCTGTTGTTGCTATACGCCGGCCTGACCCGTCTCTATGGCCGCGCCACGGCCGCGCTGGCCGTCGGCGCGCTCTCGTTCGTGCCGGCGCTGCCCGTGCAGGCCGCGAGCGGCAACGCCGACGCGCCGCTGGCCATGTATACAGGCGCGGCGACGCTCTACCTGCTGTTGTGGTGGCGCCTGCGCCGTCCGGCCGACGCGCTGCTGATGGGGCTGCTCGCGGGCGGCGCCGTCTGGACCAAGCGCGAGGGCCTGCCGGTAGCCGCCTTACTCCTCGCGGCCTACATGGGCGAACTCTTGCGCGCGCGCGAGTCGCGGCACGGCAGCGGCGCCACCCAGCCAAAGCTCACACATAATTCACGGGCCTCGAAGCGCGCATGGATACGGATAGCAGGCGTCATCGCGGCGTCGGTTGTCGTACCGCTGCCCTGGCTGTTGTTCTGCCTTATAGTTCGGCCGCTCGGCCGTGACTTTCTCCCCTTCACGCCGTCCGTGTTTCTGGCGCACGCCGGCCGGCTGCCGCATATCGTCACGCTGTTCCTGTTGCAGATGCTGGATTTTGCCAACTGGGGCCTGCTGTGGCTGCTACTGGCGGTCTTACTAGTAGTAGCCGCGCGGCGGCTACCGCCTTCGGGGCGTGGACTGCTGCTCCTGCTGCTGGGCCAGGTGGGTCTATACATGCTCTCGTTCGTCTTCTCGGACTGGCAGCCGTACACCGCGCACGTCCAGACATCGCTCGACCGCTTGTTGCTCCAGGCGGTCCCGCCCGCGCTGCTGCTGCTGGTCGACGCGGCGCATGTGGTCGGGGCGCGGCGGCAGGCCACAGCCCAGCTTGTTGCCACTCGGTCCCAGGATCTCGTTACCCTATCAAGGCTGTCATAATGGCGTCATTCACCGCGCCGCGACCGGGTGTACGACCACGCTGGTGGAGACTCCTATACGCGGGCGTAATGGTCGTGGTCGTCCTGTGGATGGTTGGCCGCGACATGACGTTCATGCGTCGGGCCTTTGTCTACGATGTTTTTATCTACCAATGCTACGCGCGCGGATTCTGGCAAGGACCGCAAGGTTCCATTGTCGCGGCGCCGGAGACACGAGCCTGTGCGCCCTTTTGGGGCCAGACGCCCAAGCGGTTCCACACGTTCCCGCGCGAATATCCGGCTCCGGCTCTGGCCGTTTTTTCGCTCCCCTTGCTGACACCGTGGCTGCCCTATAATGCGGCCTATCTGTTGTGGATGGCCCTGCTGTTGCTCCTTGCCACCGGCGTCATAGCCTGGCGTGGGCCGCCGATGGCGGCCGTAGCCTTCCCCCTATACGTTCTGCTAGCCGGGTGGCAATTCGTCCTCTTCCGTTATGACCTCGCCCCTGGACTTTGTGTGCTGCTCGCGCTCGCCTTTTTGCGCGGCGGCCGTTGGCGTGCGGCCACGGTGATGCTGGCTGTCGGGACGTTGATGAAAGGTTTCCCGGCGTTCCTGCTGCCGGTGGCGCTGATGGCGCAGCGGCGTCAGGATGGCCGCTGGCGCCTCGATTGCCCGTTGATCTTCGCGGCGCTCATGTTTATGGGGCTGGCCCCGGCGTTCCTCGTCAACCCAGCTGGCCTGTTGGCGCCGCTCGGATACGCCGCGCATCGTCCATTGCATGTAGAATCCCTGTCCGGCGCGCTGCTGTGGCTATTGGATCTATGGTCGGGACACAGGGCGCGTATCGTCTTCAGCTACGGCTCGTACAACGTCGAGGGCATGTGGCAGGGCATTGTCGCCGCTGTATTCTCAGTGCTGCTTGTTGTTGGGCTGGCATGCGTGTATTGGCGGCAGTGGCGCGGCCGGGTCGGAGTGGAACGCGCGTTCATGCTCGTGCTTATCGTCGTCCTTGTATCGAACAAAGTCTTCAGCCCGCAATATATTTTGTGGCTACTGCCCACGGTAGCTTACGTTGAGGGCGTGCGCGTACGCTGGTTGATCGTGACGACCCTAGTTTTCTTTATCTCCGGTGACGGTGCGCTCCCGTTCGTCACGGAACACCTACACCCATTCCTCCCGCCCGGTCGGTTCCCAACGCCCTCTTTTGTCGTCGAGATTCTGGCCTGTCACGTCGCCCTATGCGGGATAGCGCTGTTCTATGAACGCGCAAGGGGTCTGAATAGCGGCGGAGAGTTGGCGAACGGCGTGACCGTTTGTCCTATTGCGTCCTATCCATCCAAATCGTAGCGTGACGTGGAAACATGACACCGTTATTAACGACGAGGAGGCGCCAGGTTTATGCTGTCTACAGACGCACGGACGACAAGGGCTCATCCCTTATGTGCGTTCATGCGTATGCAGTGGCTGGGCTATTGCGCCTTGGTCGCGCTTCTCATCGTCGTTTATATAACGATCGCGGCCCGTGGCGTGTGGTTGGGCGTCGATTACGCCGATTTTCGGGCTGCGTCCCTCGTACTCATGCACGGTGGTAATCCCTACGACACAGCGCAGTTGTGGCGTCAAGAGAATGCTTTGTACAACACGCTGCCGCGTCTACACCCCGGCGACGCTGGATACTATCCCCTGGATGTCTACCGCAATCCCGCGCTCTTTGCCATCATCCTCATTCCATTGGCGCGCCTATCGTTCGCGCAGGGTTTCCTGATCTATAGCGTGCTCGTCGTGGCGCTGACGATCGCGGGGGTATGGCTGACGTTGCAGGCGCTGGACTGGACCCGCGGGCGGCTGGCGCCGGCCATCGCCATCACGCTGGTATCGCCCTGTGTTTTTCTTTGTGTCTGGAACGGCCAGCAGTCTACGCTGCTCCTATGCGCCCTCGGCGGCTCCCTGTTCGCGTTGCGTCGTGAGCGTCCCGACCTCGCCGGAGCCCTTATGGTCGTGGGATGGGTCAAGCCACATCTGCTGATCCCTGTCGCCATAGCCGCGCCATTTCTCCTGGCGCGGGGCGGGGCGCTGCGCTGGTGTGCGGGATTCGGGCTAGTAAGCGCCCTCGGCGTCGTGTTGATCGTCGAAACGGCCGGCGCGCGCAGCCTCACGGCATGGCTGACGAGTCTCTTCGGCTACAGTGGGTATACGAACGCGGCTGGTGTCGCCCACGTCGACGCGATCCAGAGTTATTTGCCGTCGCTCTCCGGGATGGTCCTCGTCCTGGCGCCCCATTCGTGGAATAAGCTTGTCGCTACCGCTGTGATGATATGCGGTGTGGGGGCCATGCTGTGGATTATCGTCGACACGCGTCGCCATGGGCGCATGCCGCACGCGGGTGTATGCGCGCTCGTGGCCGTGTGGCTGCTCTGTACGCCCTATGTCCATACCAACGATGATGTGCTCCTGTTGCCATCCCTTGCCCTGGCCTGGGGGGCCAATGCAACCCTCCAGCCCCGGCTCCTGCCGTTGCTGGCGCTGTGGGCGTTCTCGGCGTTGTCCCTGGCCTTCTTGTTGCCGCAACCGGCCAGCCTGTTAGGGCTGCTGCCGCCTATTCTGATCTTGGTAGCAACGGCGCGTGCGCGGGACGCCTGGGGCTCAGACACTGTGCCGCTCCGCGTCGATGGGCGAGCCATGACATGGGGGACAGGGGTGGCCAGGCGATGATTAGATTGATAGCGCGGACGACGAGTTCAGCCCAAGATATATCCGCACCCTTGCGTGTCGATGACGCGCCTGCTGCCTTCCTCGCTGGACGTATGCAGCAGTTGGGATACACCGTGGTCGTCGCCGCCCTTGTAACTATCTATGCTACAGCCTTAACGATGGCCCGGACACTCGGCATTGGCGTCGACTACGCGTGCTTCCGTGCCGCGGCTCGGGTGCTCAGCCAGGGCCATAACCCCTATAGCTACAGCGATCTGTGGACTATGGAGAATATCCTGTACAACGCGGCGCGTCATATGCCAAGCGGCTCCGGCGTATCGTCCTATAGGCCGAACCTCTACTACAATCCGCCCTTGTTCGCCTGGGCGCTGCAGCCGTTGGCGGGGTTGTCGTTCTGGCTCGGCTATGCCTGCTATGCCATTGCGACAATACTCCTTGCCGGCGTCGCGGCGTGGCTCACGCTCAAAGCGTTCGGCTGGACACGCTATATCCCCGTAGCGGTAGGTGTCGCGCTAGTGTCGCCGTATGTCTTTCTCGGCGCCTGGTACGGCCAGCAATCGGCACTGCTGTTGTGCGCCTTCGCGGCCGCCCTCTACGCGCTGCGCCGCGGCCATCCTGGTTTCGCGGGAGCCTGTTTCGTCATCGCCTGGATTAAGCCGCACCTGCTCATTCCCGTCGCGCTGGCCCTACCCTTCTTGCTCCCGCCGCGCGCGGCGCGGCGTTTCTACGCCGGTTTGTGCGCGACGACCTTGTGTGGGCTTGCGCTGATGGCGCTAACGACGGGAGGGGCCAGTGTGGTGGCGTGGGCGCGGGCGTTAATTGGCTACACCGGCTATGCCGACACGGTTCAGAACTACCTGCCCTCGCTCGCCGGCACGGCATGGCTGCTATTACCACACCCATGGAACCGCATAGCTATGGGTGGCCTGGTGATAGTCGGAGTAGCCGTAATGATGTTCTTCATCGCGTTCGCCCGTCGTCGTGACATTGATCCTTGCGTAGGCGCGAGTGTCCTCATGGCGTGTTGGTTGTTGTTTACGCCGTTCGCCCACGCCCACGACGATGTCTTGCTGTTACCTGCGCTGGCGCTGGCGTGTGGCCGCAACGCCGCGCGCGTGACGCGTGTCCTCCCATCCGTCGCGCTCTGGTCGGTGTCCGTGCTATCGTTCGCTTTTATCCTGCCCGAACCGTGGAAGCTGCTGGGTGTGCTGCCGCCCGTTGCCGTCTGCTGTGCGGCGGTGGCGGCCTGCGTCACAATCGACAATCGCAAGCCGCTCGTCGACAGCGCTACGTCTTACTTTCGACCTCCGACTATCGACTTTCGACTATCGACGCGTGGGCATGCACCAGCAGCGCGGCGATGTCGGCGGGGGTGACGCCGGCCAGGCGCCCGGCCTGCCCGACGGTGAGCGGCCGGAAGCGCGCCAGCTTCTCGCGCGCCTCGGCGCGCAGCCCGCGCACGGCCCTATCGTCCAGGTAGTCGAGGCCGGCCCGCAGCGTGTAGCCCTCCATGCGCGCGGCGCGCTCTACCTCCTGGCGCTGCCGCGCGATGTAGCCGGCGTACTTGATCTCTAGCTCGACCTGCTCACCGACCTCGTCCGCTACGTCGGCCAGGCCCAACACCGTGGGCGCGGCCGCCGCGACCCGCGCGAACGTGACGCCGGCGCGCCGCAACGCCTCCTCGCCCGACACGGACCGGCCGAAGGGCTGCCCCGCGACGCCGTGGATATGCAGGCCGCGCAACGTGTCGAGCGCGCCCGTGATGGCCGCGCGCTTGGCCTCGACCCGCTCGTGGCGCGCCCTGTCGACAAGCCCAACGGCGTAGGCCAGCGGCGTCAGGCGCAGGTCGGCGTTGTCCTGCCGCAGCAGCAGGCGGTGCTCGGCGCGCGAGGTGTGCATGCGGTAGGGCTCGCGGTGGTCTTTCGTCACCAGGTCGTCGACGAGCACGCCGATGTAGGCCTGGTCGCGGCGCAACACGACCGGCTCCTGGCCGGCGGCGTGGCGCGCGGCGTTGAGCCCGGCGATGAGACCCTGCGCGGCGGCTTCCTCGTAGCCGGAGGTCCCGTTGATCTGGCCGGCCAGGTAGAGCCCGGCCACGGGCTTGGCGCCGAGTGAGGCCAGCGTCTGGTAGGGCGGCGCGTAGTCGTACTCCACGGCGTAGCCCGCGCGCATGATCTCGGCGTGGCGCAGCGCGGGGATGGCGCGCAGCATGGCCAGCTGCACGTCCTCGGGCAGCGAGGTGTTGGCGCCCTGCACGTAGATCTCGCGCGTGCGCAGCCCCTCGGGCTCGAGGAAGAGTTGGTGCGACTCTTTGTCGGCGAAGCGCACGATCTTATCCTCGATGGAGGGGCAGTAGCGCGGGCCGACGCCCTCGATCGAGCCGTTGAACATGGGCGCGCGGTGCAGGTTGGCGCGGATGATCGCGTGCGTCTCGGCGGTCGTGTGCACGAGGTGGCAGGGGACCTGGGCGTGCCAGGGGTCGGGTTTCGCGGGCAGCGCGTCGTAGGCGCGGCGCGCGTCGTCGCTGAAAAAGAGCGGCGTGGGCGAGCCGGGTTGGACCTCGGTCAGGCTCCAGTCGATGGTGTCGCGGTCGAGCCGCGCCGGCGTGCCCGTCTTGAGACGGCCGAGCTCGAAGCCGAGGCGGCGCAGCGCGGTCGAGAGGGCCGTCGCGGCCGGCTCGCCGGCGCGGCCGGCCGTGTAGCAGCGCTCGCCGCTGATGCAGCGGCCGTTGAGCGAGGTGCCGGTACAGAGGACCATGGCGCGGCAGCGTAGGGTCTCGCCCGTGGTCAGGACGACGCCCTCGACGCGCTTGTCGCCATCGGCGCCCGCGCTCGTACCGGAGGCAAGTAGGTCGGCCACGAGGGCTCCGCGCAGGTCGAGATTGGGCTGCGCGGCCAGGACGCGCGTCATGGCGGCGTTGTAGGCGTGCTTGTCGGCCTGGGCGCGCAGGGCCTGCACGGCGGGGCCTTTGCCGGTGTTGAGCAGGCGGATCTGGATGGCCGTCTCGTCGATGACGCGGCCCATGGCCCCGCCGAGGGCGTCGATCTCGCGCACGAGGTGCCCCTTGGCCGGGCCGCCGATGGACGGGTTGCAGGGCATCAGGGCCACATGCTGCGGGTTCATCGTCAGCAGCAGCGTGCGCCGGCCCAGGCGCGCCGCGGCCAAGGCCGCCTCGCAGCCGGCGTGCCCCGCGCCGACGACGATCACATCATAGGTATTCATGTCTATAGGATACAACCGCCCGGCGAATCCGTGAGTGAATCCGTGACCTCTTCTGTGAGTTCCTCCTGGTCCATGCCGCCACCATGCCGCACACTTGCGAACAGGATAGCCGAGATTAGGACGGTATAAGGACGTGATGAGATGACGCTGACACGCACGATGGTTGTCACGCGCGACGATAGAGGATATGCCGGTACCGTGACGACGGATGAATTAAACGGGCGCTTTGGGGATGTCGCGGTCGAGCGGCTGACCGTGCCCGAACTGGCGCGCCTGTGCGCGGCGGAAATGGAGCGGTATCGGCGCCGCGAGCCGCACGCCGATCGCTTCGGCTTCGAGTTGTTCCGCCGCGCGGTCGTGGAGCGGAGTGACGCCGCGTGGGCCGCGCTCTACGCGCAGTACGCGGAGACGGTGCGCTGGTGGCTCAATCTGACGCCGGACGAGGACGACGAACTGGTCACGCTCACGTTCGAGCGCTTCTGGCGGGCCATGGACGCGGACAAATTCTCCTCTTTCAGTGGACTCGGCGGCGTGTTGGCCTACGTGAAGAATTGCGCGCGGACGGCGCGCCTCGACCATGTGCGCGCCGTTTCCGTCCGCGCCCATGAGGAGTCGTTGGACGACGCGGCGGACCTCTTGCCGGCGTGCGACGACACGGAAGGGCTGGCGGCCGCGCATATAGACAGGGTGGCCTTCTGGCGCGCGGTGCGGCAGTATCTCACGGACGAGCGCGAGCACGGCGTGCTCTACCTCTCCTACGTCGTCGGCCTGAGTCCCCGCCAGATCTACGCCCGCCACGCGGCTCGGTTCGACGACGTCGCCGAGGTGTACCGCCTCAAGCGCGCCGTGCTCGCGCGCCTGCGCCGCGCCCCGACGATCGCGGCGCGGCTGGACGTGGCGGACGTACATGGATACGCAGGGCGATAGCGAGGACGCCGCGACCGAAAAAGAGTAGAATGTGGGCGGCGCGAAAAAAGACGCCGCGTGACGTTTATATATGCGGGCGGGGAATGCGTCGCCACTCCCCCGGATGTCTAATGGAGTCATCCCGGGGCGAGGCCGGGGGCGCCGCCGTGGGGATGTCGCGCTAGGTAGGGGCGTTACGCTTCGGCGCTTGGACATCTTTCGTGAACAGGTAGGAGGAGGAGCGATATGAGCAACGGCGAGGGAAAGACCGTTCGTGAGGAACAAAAGGGTGGAACTTCCACCGTCGAAGAAGCCGTTATCGACCCCAAGGACCCTTTGGGGTCCGGGCGCATGACGCCAAAAGGTGGCGATCCGGACAGCACGCCGCCAACAAATGATGGCGCGGCGCCGGCCGGATCTGGCCGTATGTAAGGCGCTTGACGGCAGTCGCGTAGCCGGCATGACCTTTGGAGAGTACTACCCATATCCGCTCGGGCGCGATGTCTCGCGCGGCTATCCAACGCGGAATACGATAGTGGCGTAGGGAGCGGGATTATCTCGCTCCCTACGTTATTCCATCAAAGCTTAAGGTCTCAACGATGGCTTCGTCCAGCGATATAGTCCGTCCTTCCGCCCATATGGCCGCCAACGTAACCTCTCCGAGCGTCATAGCTAGGGCGGCAACGTCGTGATCGTACGCTATACGCTTGCCGGGCGACAGCGGAGCGCCGATAGCCTCACGGAGGCGCGCCGCCGCGCCGAATAGGCGTGCCGCGCGCATGGGCCGCGCGCGCGTGGCGGCCACTCCAGCCACACCCTCAACGCACTCCGCCATCGCCTGCCTGTCGCCGATGCGCTGTAGCAGGGTTAGACTATCTTTGTATAGCGCGAGAGCCTGAGCGGGATCGCCGCGCGATCGCGCCACGTCCCCTAAACCCTTGAGCGCCTTCGCGGTCCAATGCTTATCGTCCAATTCCTCCCACAGGGCTAGACTCTCCCGCTCGAGCGCCAGCGCGCGCTCGGCATCGCCCTGCTGAAGCGCCACGTTTCCCATGCTTTGGAGCGACGCCGCGACGCCGTATGTGTCGCCCAGGGTTCGGCTCAACGCCAAACTCTCCTCAAACAGGGTCATGGCGCGCTGGTAGGCGCCCTGATTTTCCGCCACTTGTCCCAGATTGGCGAGCGAAGTAGCGATGCCCCAGGTGTCTTTTAGTGTCCGTTTGAGGGTTACGCTCTCCTCAAATAGCTTTGCCGCGCGCTCATAGTCGCCTTGGTCCATTGCTATGTTTCCAAGATTGTTCAAGACCATGGCGCTCGACTGCTCATCTCCCGTTTCTCGATAGAGGGATAAGCTGTGCGCGAGCAGAGGCGTCGCACGGTTATGATCGTCTTGTACGTAGGCCAACGCTCCTGCTCCATTGAGCGCCCGCGCGTGCGTAGCCCTATCGACGCCTCTATCATCGGGGGACACGACCGCGAGCAATCCCTCCAGCCACCCTCGCCCCTCGCTCAGATGGCCACGTCTCCACCAGAAGCGCCATAGGGCCGCGGCCAGGCGTAACCCCACCTCGACCTCGCCGCCGTCGCGCGACCGGCGCAGCGCCGCACGCAGGTTGTTGTGCTCGCGCTCCAGCCGGTCCAGCCACACGGCCTGCTCCGGCCCGGTCAGCTTGGGCTCGGCCTCTTCGGCCAGCGCCACGTAGTAGGCGGCGTGCCGTGCCCGCAGCTCCGCGGCCTCGCCGCTCTCCTCCAGCAGGTCTAGCGCGTACTCGCGCACCGTTTCAAGCATGCGCTGGCGCGGCTCCTCGTCCTGCTGGTCCAGCGGCCGCAGCAGGCTCTTGTCGATGAGTGAGGCCAGCCCTCCCAGGACATCTATAGCCCGGTTGCCCGGCCCGGCGCAGATCGCCTCGGCCGCCTCGATCGTGCAGCCGTCGACGAAGGCCGCCAGACGCCGGAACAGGGCCTGCTCCTCCGGCGCGAGCAGGTCGTAGCTCCAGGTCAGCGCGCCGCGCAACGTGCGCTGGCGCGCCGGCAGGTCACGCGCCCCGCCCGACAGCAGGGTGGTGCTGCTATACCCGCCTTCCAGGCGCGCCAGCAGCGCCGCCGGCGGCAGCAGCGTGACGCGCGCCGCCGCGAGTTCGAGCGCCAGCGGCAGGCCGTCCAGCCGCCGGCAGATCGCCGCCACCGGCGCGGCATTGGCGGCGGTGAGGGCGAAATCGGGTGCGACGGCGCGCGCGCGCTGCGCGAAGAGTTGGATCGCGGGGGACTGCTCCAGATCCTCGATGAGGGGCGCGTCTACGAGAGCGGGCGTCGTCAGCGGCCGGATCGGCAGCTGCTGCTCGGCCTGCAGGCGAAGGGCCGCCTGACTCGTCACCAGGAGCGCGAGCCGCGGGCACGCCGCCAGGAGTTCCGCCAGCAGCGGCGCCGCCCCCGCGACCTGTTCGACGTTATCCAGCAGCAACAGGACGCGCCGGTCGCGCAGCGCCGCGATCACGCTCTCCGCCAGCGTCTGCTCGCCGCTCTCGCGGACATCGAGCGCCCCCGCGATCGCGGGGGCGACGAGGCCGGGGTCGCGGATGGGGGCCAGGGCGACGAAGACGACGCCGTCGGTGTAGTGGCCGCGTGCGTCCGTGGCCGCTTGCAGCGCGACGCGTGTCTTGCCGACCCCCGCCGGCCCGGTCAGGGTTAGCAGCCGCGCCCCGTCCCGCAGCAGGCGCGTCACGGTCGTGATCTCCCCCTCGCGGCCGATCAGCGTGGTAGGCAGCACGGGTAGGTTGAACGGGTAGGTCGGGGACGCCGGGGCGGTCGCCGCCGACTCCTCGGTCGTGATGGGACGCCGCGCGGCCGCCTCCAGCGCCGCGCGGTCCACGTCGGAGAGGCGGAGCGCCGCGGCCAGCAGCGCGACGGTGTCGCGGTGCGGCGACTGGTACAGGCCGCGCTCGAGGTCGCTGACCGCTCGTGCGCTCAAGCGCGCCCGCTCGGCCAGGTCCTCCTGGGTGAGACCAGCCGCTTTACGGTGGCGACGGAGGAGGTCGCCGAAACGGAAGGAGCGATCCGTCACCATATCATGCGCCCGTTTTCCTATCATCGCGCCGTTGCCACGCACGTTGTCGTGTCTAGCGACATAGTAGCACGGCGAGGAGGAGTAGTGCTACCGCGAAAACACACGCGGAGTGTACCCCATGATGGTGAGACGCGGCTTGACCTTTCAAGGCCAGGCCCACAGCGCTAGCCGCGCGGCCAACGCGGTACAATAGAGGCGTATTGTTGGCCCGTGGTACCGCGGGTATGGACGGATGTGAAGCAAGTGAAGGTAGGGCCGTGCTGGATAAGATGACCGCGGCGGACAACGCGCAACTCCCCGCGAGCGACCCCGCGTGGGGCGAGCGGTCGCGCGGGGAGCCGCGCTGGCCGGCCTCGCTGGCGATCATCGCCGCTTTCGCCCTCTACGGCCTGTTGCCCCCCACGCTAACGCTGCAGGCCATGCAGGACGCGCTGGGGCTTGGCCTCGGGCAAGAGTGGCTGCGCTGGGTCTTGCCCGCCCTGGAGGTCGCGCTCCTCGTGACGCTGACGATCGCCGAGCCGCGCCGGCGCGCGGGCGAGCCGCGCTGGCTGCGCTACGGCGCCGTCGCCATCATCGCGCTCGTCAACATCGCGAACATCGTCTCGCTATTCCTGCTCGTGCGCATCCTCCTCCATCCCCAGGTTCTGCACCTCAAGCCTGGTCAACAGCTCACCGGTGAACAACTCCTCATCCCATCGATCAACGTGTGGCTGACCAACGTGCTCGTCTTCGCTCTGTGGTACTGGGAACTCGACCGCGGCGGCCCGGATGACCGCTCGCGCCCGGTGCACCGCCGGCCCGACTTCCTCTTTCCGCAGATGACGACGCCGCACTGCACGCGCGAGCGCTGGACGCCGTCGTTTATGGACTACCTCTACGTGTCATTCACCAACGCGACCGCTTTCAGCCCGACCGACACGATGCCGCTCACCCCCTGGGCCAAGACGCTGATGACGGTCCAGGCCCTGGCGTCACTCCTGACCGTGGCCCTCGTCGCGGCGCGCGCGGTCAATATCCTGGGGCAGCAGACTGGAGCATGAACGAGATTCCAGCCCCTGTACCTCCTATATCCCCTGACGTCGGCGTGGTCGTCAACCCCTCTAGCGGTAAGGCGATCCGCTGCCAGGTGCTGTGCGACGGGCGGCCCGTGCCGCCGCCGGGTAACCTGGACGACTTGAGCGAGATCCTCAAGGAGAGCAACTCTTTCGTCTGGTTCGATGTGGTCGACCCCGGCCCGTCCGATCTCGCCCTGTTGCAGGAAGAGTTCGACCTGCACCCACTGGCAGTTGAAGACGCCGTCAACGCGCACCAACGCTCCAAGATCGAGGACTACGGGGCGTACTGGTTCGTGGTGGTCCACGGCGTGACGCGCGCGGACGCGCGGCTCACCTTCCACGAGCTCGACCTATTCATCGGCCAGAAGTTTATTGTTAGCGTGCGCCACGCCGCAGCCTATCCCCTCGACGAGATCGAGCGGCGTTGGCTCGCCCACGGCGTGAGCAACCGGCTGCGTTACGACGGCGGCTACTTGTTGTACACCATCCTCGACACCATCGTCGACGGCTACTCGGTCGTCGTCGACACGATCGAGGACCGCGTCGAGGAGTTGGAGGGCGGCCTGTTCCGGGGCAACGCGCTGGACGATGAGGAACTCGTCGAGATCTATACGATGCGGCGGGACGTGCAGCAGTTTCGCCGCGCCGTCGTGCCGATGCGCGAGATTTTGAGCCCGATCATGCGCGGCGATACGCGGTTGCTGCCTCCGGAAGAGATACCCTACTACCGGGATGTGTACGACCACGTCGTGCGCGCCATCGATGACCTCGACGCCGTGCGCGACCTCGTCGGCAGCGCGCTGGACCTGCACCTGTCCGTCGGCAGCGCGCGGCAGAACGAGGTCTCGAAGCAGCTCACCATTATCGCTACCATCTTCCTGCCGCTGACCTACATCACCGGTTTCTTCGGCCAGAACTTTGGGGTGCTGGTGTCCTCCATCGGCGGTGGTAGGGCCTTCTGGGCGCTTGGCGTCGGCGGCGAGGTCGCGGCGTTGGCCGGCCTTTTATTTTACTTCAAGCGAAAGGGGTGGTTCTAACCCATGTCCGCGTCACTTTTATATACCGACGGCGCCTGCCTCGGCAATCCCGGTCCGGGTGGCTGGGCCTACGTGCTCGTGACCGATACCGGCGATATTGAGGATAGCGGCGGGGAGCCGCGCACGACCAACAACAAGATGGAACTCCTGAGCGCCATCGAGGGGTTGGGCGCGACCCCGCTCGGCAGCGAGGTCACCGTCCTGACCGACTCGGAATACCTGCGCAACGGCATGATGAGCTGGACGCGCGCATGGCAGCGCAACGGCTGGCGCACTAGTACGGGCGCCGCCGTCAAGAACAAGGAGTTATGGCAGGCGTTGCTCGAACTCGTGGCGCGGCGTACGGTCCGTTGGCAGTGGGTCAAAGGCCACGCGGCGGAGCTCGCGGGCGGTGACCGCTACAATCACCGCTGCGATGAGCTCGCGCGCACGGCGGCCCGCGCGGCGGCCGGGTAGGCGAGGGGCGAGGGGCGGGAGGCGACGGGCGACGGTAAAACGACAGTCGCACGCATTGTGTGCCGCTAACACCTTGCCTCATGCATACTACTCCCGCCCGTCGCCCGTCGCCCCTCGCCTCCCGACTGTCAAGCAGTCTGCTATACTCACTCAGCCCCACAGAGCGTTTGGTCGTCGGGGTGTCACTGACGACTTCCGACTCCCGACTCCCGACTCCCGACTCCCGACTTGAGGAACGAATGACCGAGCGATTGGCGCTGTTTCCGCTGGACACCGTGCTCGTGCCGGGCATGGTCCTCCCGCTACATATCTTTGAGCGGCGCTACCAGATCATGATGCGCCATGTGCTCGCGGGGAACCGGCGCTTTGGCGTGTTGTTGCTACGGCGCGGCAATGAGCTCGACCCCGATCCCGAGCCGTACGATATCGGTACGATAGCCGAAGTGACGGACGTGGTACCGCTTGAGGGCGGCCGTATGAACATCAGCACGACGGGGCGGCAGCGCTTCCGCGTCGTCGCGTTTCACCATGACCAACCGTATCTCTCCGCCGACATCGACGTCCTCGCCGACGGCTACCAAGCGACCGAGCAATTGCTCGAGCTACAGGAGGAAGTCGAGCGGTTGGGTTTGCGCTACGTCACGATGATGTTGACCCTGACCCACGAGCAGATCACCCACGTCCAACTGCCGCGCGACCCCGTGACGCTCTCATATAAAGTGGCGGCCCTCTTCGTCGGCTCGGTGCACATTGAGGAAACACAGCAACTTTTGGCGAGCCCCACCGTCGAGCACCGCCTCTACGCCGAGATCCTCTTGCTGCGGCGTGAGTTGGCTATTATGCAGCGCATGAGTGAGATGCGCGATCCCGGGGGACAACCGTCGCCGAATTAGTCGATGGTCGATGGTCGATGGTCGATGGTATGATACACGCTATCAGTCTGCTTTGATAAGGCTACCCAGTTAACTTCCGACTATCGACTATCGACTATCGACTATCGACCATCGACCATCGACTATCGACCATCGACCTAGTTTTGTGGCACGCATTATGCCTCCCCTTTATGGGTACGAGGCGTCGTCGGTGATCCAGGAGGCCTGCTCTCGCGTACACACGGTAGAGCAAGCGTGCGCGACGCGCTGGCCCCTGTAGAGTGGGCATTGGGAGGGAGCACGATGGCACGGCAGCCCCATAAGCAAACAGCGTCCGGTAGATCCGACATGACCGCCTTTATCGAGCAGGGTCACGAGGACGGTTACGTGCGCCGCGACGACCTTAAGGCCGCCGGTGAACGCGACGGACTCGAAGACGCCGACATCGACGCCCTGGCGACGAGCCTGCTGGACACCAATGTCGACATCGTGGAATCGGATGAGGAGGCGCGGCAGCACGACGACGACGATGAATTGTCGGTGACACTCGAGGCGCTCGAGACGGAGCCCGCCGACACCGACTTGGTGCAGACGTACTTGCGCGAGATCGGCAACGTGCGTCTCCTGACGACCGAGCAGGAGGTCGCGCTGGCTAAACGCGTCGAGGCCGGCGATGAAACGGCCATCAAAGAGTTTGTGCTCGCCAATCTGCGCCTCGTGGTCAGTATCGCTAAGAAGTACCTCGGACGCGGTTTGAGTCTGCTCGACCTCGTACAGGAGGGCAACATTGGCCTGATGCGCGCCGTGCAGAAGTACGATTGGCGGCGCGGCTACAAATTTTCCACGTACGCCGTGTGGTGGATCCGCCAGTCTATCACGCGCGCTATCGCCGATAAAAGCCGCACCATCCGCCTGCCCGTACATATGGGTGAAGCGTTGGGCAAGCTGTATAGCGTGACGCAACGCCTGACCGGTGAGTTGGGGCGCGAGCCGACCGAGGAAGAGCTCGCCGACGCATTGGGTACCGGCATGTATGACGTGCGGCAGGCGCTCAAGGCGACACGCCCCCCGATCTCCCTGGAGTCGCCGGTGGGTGAGGAGGAAGAGGGCGAGTTGGGCGACTTCATCGTCGATGAGATGGCCAAAGCTCCCGACGAACGCGCCTACGAGCGCATCCTCAAGGACGAAACGAACAGGATACTCGAGGAAACTCTCACGCCCCGCGAACGTTTGGTGTTGCAACTCCGCTTCGGCCTGGGCAATGGGCACGTCTACCCGCTGGAGAAGATTGGTGAGAAGATGGGCATCACGCGTGAGCGCGTGCGCCAGATCGAAGCGCAAGCCCTCTACAAACTGCGCCGGCCGCAGATTAGCCGCCAGTTGGGTGACTACGGGCGCTAGTCGTTGGGCGCTGGGCGCTAGGCGCTGGGCGCTAGGCGCTAGGCGCTAGGCGCTAGGCGCTAGTAAAGTGCGGCCCACCACCCCGGCGCGTCAAACGTTAATCCTTAGGTGCGATTCGTTGTAGCGCCTCTCGAACGGCTTGCGTGCCTCGAGTGACCTCACCATGGCGGATGGGCACGTACTGCTGGAACTCTTGCCAGTCGTGCCGCGGTTCGTCATCATGCGCACGGCCGGCCAGAATGCGCGTGCCGTAGTCGCTATCCAGTGATAGAAATAGAAGCCAAAGAGGTCGTCACGCAACGTTGGTTGGCCGCTACCGCGTACGTACGCGCGGAGGAACATCTCGAACCGTGGCCCCGTGAAGAAGACGAGGTCGCGCTCGGGTGGGCCGAGGGCGATGGCTCCCCAATCAATGAGATGGAGCTGACCATGCGCGTCTTTGATAATATTGGCCAGGTTGGGGTCGCCGTGGGTGAGGACGAGACGTCGTTCTTCCCTGCGCCCCGCGGCTTGCGCCTCCTCCAGCATACGCAGGGTAGCCGTGATGTCGTCGTGCTGCTCCTGTAGCAAGCGATCCACCTGCCGCCCGATAGAAGTATTCAGCCCTTGCGCCCCCTCCCTGTTCTGAAGTAGACGCAGCAACGTCTGCATAGGGCTCGTTAAAGAATTTGGAGCCGCCCGAAGGCTGCGCTACGCGGCAAAAACGGGAAGTTATTTCTTAAAGACCCCCTAGCTCGCGCGTAAAAGAGAATCATAGTGAGCGTTGTTTGCTCCTGTTGTGAGAAACGTATCATGCGTGGATGGCAAGCGCGCTGTATGATAGCGCTATTCGGAACGTCCCGATGATGCGCCTGGATGTGACGACAGGCGTCAGTAGCGAGGTGTGACCAATGCTTTCCCGTCTCATTCATCGCGTCGCAGGATTCGTCGTCGCAGCGGCCTTTCTCCTCATACCGGTAGCCGCGCCCGCGTCCGCCAATGCCAGCTCCCCTCACATATCTGTGATGGCGCCCATAGGCGCGATCTCGGACGCGCCCCCGCACACGGGCGCCACGTCGTGTGGCCCATGGCGCCCCGTGCCTGGGCCGGCTGATGGGCTTACGGCGATGTCGGCCGCCGCGGCGAACGATATATGGGCCGTGGGGACTACCGGCCAGGAGGGTAGCCAGCGTGGGGTGATCGCGCACTGGGATGGCGCGCATTGGTCCGCTGTACCCAGTCCCAACCCGCCGGCGGTCGACAACCGCCTCAGCGGCGTCGCCGCCATCTCGGCCACGGACGCCTGGGCCGTCGGCTCGACCGTCAACCCTGCCGGACCTAACAGCCACGGCCGGCTCGACCAGCCGCTGATCGAGCACTGGGACGGCCGGCGCTGGACCTTGGCCGCTGATCCGCTCCCGTCGACCGACTACTATCTCACCGCCATCGCGGCCGTGTCGGGCACCGATGTGTGGGCCGTCGGAACGATCCCCGGCGGGACGCGGACGATCATCGCGCATTGGGATGGCCGGGGCTGGCGTGTAGTACCGGGCGCCGCGCTGGGCCCCAACGGCGGTTCGCTCTACGCGGTGACCGCCGTCGCGGCGGACGACGTCTGGGCGGTCGGCGATGTCGTCGGGGGCTACCGCACTCCCCTGATTGAGCACTGGGACGGCCGCCGCTGGCAGGTCAGCGCGGGTCCCACCTTCCCTGGCGATAGCGTCCGGCTGAACGGCGTCAGCGCCCTCTCCGGGCATGATGTGTGGGCCGTCGGCGGCTACGGCTCCAACCCCTATGGCGTCGGAGGACCGCTCATCGTCCACTGGGATGGCGTCCGCTGGCGCGTCGTTCCAGCTATTGACACGCAAAGCGCCCTGTACGGCGTCGCGGCCGTTTCGTCGCGCGACGTGTGGGCCACCGGCGGCTCCGTCGTCGCGCACTGGGACGGCGCACGCTGGCACGGCGTCCCCGCCCCCACCGGCGGCTTGGGGGCGCTGGCAGTCGTCGCCCCGCGCGACGTTTGGGGCCTCGACGCCGGTTTCGAGCGCTACACGGGCGATCTTTGCTACACATCGAGCGTGGTTGCGCGCACGGTCGCCGTGGGCAACGCCGGCATCCAGGACGCCGGCATGGGCACGACTGCCGACGGACCCGGCGCGCTCGTCGTCGATAGCGCGAGCGGTCGCGCTTTCGTGCGTGACGCCGCCGGTGTGGTCAGCGCGATCGACCTTGTCCACGACACGGTCATGCGTCGTGAGAGTCTCAACGCCTCCGGCGTCCCGGCTATCGATGCGCGCGGGGGCCGCGTCTTCGTGCCGAGCACAGGAGGAAGCGGCGGCGCTGGCAGCGTACAGGCGCTCGACGCGACGACCGGCGCTGTCGTGCGTTCGTTCGTTGTTGGCGCGCGTCCATCGGCGGTGGCCTTCGATGCGCGTAGCGGCCGCCTCGCCGTCGCTGAGGCCGGCGACGTGCGTGTCCTCGACGCCACGAGCGGCGCCACGATCGCCACCGTTCCCATCAGCAATCCCACCGCGCTGGCCGGCGACGGCCGTAGCGGACGCGTTTTCGTCGCCAGCAACGGGCACGCGGCCTACAGCGGGGATAGCCCAAGTAGCCTCGTCATGCTCGACGCCGCCAGCGGCGCCGTCGTGACCACGACCGCGGGGATCGGCGGCCAGATCGCGGTCGACGAGAGCGCGGGGCGCGTCTTTGTCGGGCACGTCGACAGCGAGGGAACGCGCCTGACGCTGCGTGTGAGCGTCCTCGACGCCACGACGGGGCGCGTCCTGCGCACGATCAACATCGGGCAAAATGGCGACGCCTACCTCGCCGCGCTGGCGGTCGATCAGGCGACCGGCCGGGTCTTTATCGCCTCGTACTTTGGGCTGCAGGCGCTCGATCCAGCGACCGGCCGGCTGCGCACGCTCGACGCGGGCGCGCCCAACGCCATCGCGGTCGATGCGCGAGGCGGCCGCGTCTACGCCACCTATGTGGATACGACCAACCAGTACGGCATCCCGGTCGGCCCCGGCTCCGTCGCTGTCTTTGACGCGACGACCGGCGCGCGCCTGACGACGGTCACGGTGGGTCAGGGGCCGGACGCTGTGGCCGTGGACGAGGCGTCAGGGCGGGTGCTCGTGCTCGACCAGCGCGGGGTCGATGCGCTCGACGCCGCGGCGGGGGTGACGACACGAGTCCAGCCGCCCCTGCCGGCCGACCCGATTGCCCCGGCCGCGGCCCAACCGGGCGTCCGCTACTTTCCCCAGGTGCGCCACACTCTGACCGACCCTTTCCTGACCTACTGGCTGCGCTACGGCGGCGTGGACGCGTTTGGCTACCCACGGACCGAGCCGTTCGTAGGGGACGCGCGGCTCACGCAGTACACCGACCGCGCCCTGCTCCGGGTGGTCGACGGACAGGTGACGCCGGCGCCGCTCGGCCGACTGCTCACGGCGGGGCGCTCTTTCCCGCGGGTGGCGCCGTTTCGTTCGACGCCGTCGCGCCTCTATTTTCCGGCTACGGGGCACAGCCTCTCAGGGCGCTTTCTGGCCTACTGGCAAGGGCACGAGGGGGCGCGGCTGCTGGGCGCGCCGCTCTCCGCGGTGATCGTGGAAGGGAACGGCGATGGGAGCGGGCGGCGCTACCCGCTGCAATGGTTCGAGCGGGGCCGCCTCGAATACCACCCCGAACTGGCTGGCACGCGCTACGCCGTCGAAGTGGGGTTGGTGGGGCTCCAGGCCCTACGCCGCGGCACGAAACACGACTCCCCGGCAAGATTCGAGAAGATTTCGTAGCACATCAGTGCTACAATGGGGCTGCGGCGGGTCGTTGGCTTGGTGTAACGGTCGCTGTCACCCGCCGCCAACTGGGTAAGGCGCGCCGATCGGTCCGCTTGCGCGCCACAATGGGAGGAAGGGTACATGTTCCGCGCATCCGTCGCGTATCCCGCGCAGCCGGGAGGCCGGTTCGACTTCGCGTACTTCGCGCACACCCACGTCCCGCTGTTCGCCCGCCTGCTCGGCGCCAATTGCGTGCGCTTCGAGGCGCAGCGCCCGCTCGCTACGCCCGGCGCTCCGCCGCTGGCATACCAGGGCGTCGCCCATCTCTGGGTCCAGTCGGGCGAGGAGTTCGGGGCGGCGTTGGGGCGGCACGGGCCGGAGATCTATGCGGACATCCCGCGCTTCACCGACATCGAGCCGGTCCGCTATTGGAGCGAGGTGGTGTCGCAAGAGGAGGGCGCTCCCTGACGCTGGTTTCCGAGGGCCGTATTGGCGCTCATCTGTGGCGAGGTGTTCTACAGCAGCGCCAGCGTGGTGTCCAGGACCGTGGCGCTCTCGGCTGTGTCGGGGGTGACGAGAGTGAAGTGGTCGGCGTCGGGGAGCGTGACGAGCCGCGCGTCGTCGCCGCGCGCGATGGCTAACGCGTGGTAGTCGTGGCTGAGCGCGTAGGGAACGCGGTCGTCGGCCGTGCCGTGGACGAGCGTCTGTGGGACGCCCAGCGGCAGCAGCGCGGCCGGCGAGGCGGTGGCGTAGCGCGCGGGATAGTTGTCTGGCCCGTCGCCCATTAGCTCGCGCACGGCCCCGTCGCCCAGATCGCGCCGATAGGCTTCGCGCAAGTCGACCACACCGGCCAGCGACACGGCCGCGCGCAGCGGCAGCGGCTCGGGCGTATACAATGGGCTGGCCGCCGGGATGCGCGGGCGCGCGGCGAGCCACAGGGCGAGGTGGCCGCCGGAGGAGTGGCCCAGCGTCACGACGCGAGTGAGGTCCAGGTCGTGGCGTGGCGCCAGCGCGCGTAGGTGGTCGGCGGCACGCGCGATGTCCTCGAACGTGCCGGGCCACGCCCCGCCAGGCTCGCCGACGCGCCGGTATTCGACGTTCCAGGTGGCGACTCCCGCCGCGCGCAACGCCTCACACAGATGCCCCATGTAGACGAGCTCGAACCCCGCGCGCCAGAAGCCGCCGTGGATCGCCATTACGACGGGATGGAGTCCCTGTCCGAGAGGCAGACGCAAATCGCCGAACTGCTGTGGCTCGGCGCCATAGGCGACGCGCGCGTCGGCTGGCGGCGCGGGGGCAAGGAGGATGTCGCGACTGGTCATGATAGCAGAGTACCAGACAGTGGCGGTTTCTTCGCCAGGGGTGCGCGCCACTTTGTCGCGCCGACCCTGAACAGGTGCTTGATACACTGGCGCGGCACGCGCCGCGGTTCGTGGCGTTGGCGCGTCCGAACGTGGTGCGGTAAGCTGCTGACATGGAGCTACCAACGATGCGCCGCGTGACGCCCGACGACGCGCCGCCCTACTATGTGTTCGACCGGCTCGACCCTGCGGGCGAGGACGTCGCGGCGCACGCGGTCTTCACGCGGCATGGCGGCGTCAGCGTCGCACCCTATGACGCGCTCAACGTCAGTTCGTCGATCGGCGATGACCCCGCCGCCGTCGTCGCCAACCGCGGCCGCGTCCTGGCCGCGCTGGACCGGCCGCGCGCGGGGCTGGTCATGGCCGGCCTCGTGCATGGCGTCGCGGTCGCGCGCGTCGATTTGCGGTCGTTGCGTTTGCTGGCTGTCAGCGCTACACTTATGGGTACATGGACCGGCGCCCACGCGTGGGTCGCGGCGGCAACTAGAGCAGCGATGGGAGGGTACGATATGGCGGCAGAGCCCACACCGCGGCCCGACGAGCCGGTGACGGCGGACGCGCGCGAGGCCGACGCCGTCCGGGAGGTGGCGCGGCTGCTGGCTGACTCCGCGGGGGACGACGCGGTGGGCGCCATCCGCTTGACCACGCCCGACGGTCAGGCGCTGGACCTTCCCGCGTCCATGCGCAAGATCCTCCAGCAAGCTATTCCCCTATTGACACAGGGGGATGCGGTGACGGTCGCGTCGTGGCACAAGGAGCTGACCACGCAAGAGGCGGCGGATTTCCTGAATGTATCCCGCCCTTCACTGATCAAGTTGCTCGAGGATGGCGCCATCCCTTACAGCAAGGTAGGGACGCATCGACGCGTCCGGCTGAGTGATATCCTTGCGTATAGGCAGCAACGTAGCAACGTGCGTAAAGATCTCTTCCAGTGGATGCTCGACGTTGCTCAAGAACAAAACGCGTACGATTGAGCAACTCGATGCCCCATCTAGCCGCTGTCCTTGACGCTAACGTGCTCTTCCCCGCGTCGCTTCGGGATACTCTCCTACGCGCTGTCGAGGAGAATCTGTACGAGGCCCTCTGGAGTGACCAGATCCTGGACGAGGCTATCCGCAATCTCGTCGCCACGAATCGTATCACGCCCCAGGGTGCGGCACACCTCAACGCCCAGCTAAAAGCCGCATTTCCCTCGGCTTTTGTCGATGGATACGACGCTCTCATTCCCACGTTGGGTTGCGATGAGAAGGACCGTCATGTCTTGGCGGCGGCTATCCATGGGGAGGCGCATGCTATCGTCACGTTCAATTTGCGGCATTTCCCCATCAGGTCTCTCGCGCCATACGGCATAGAAGCCCAACACCCCGACGTCTTTCTCACGAGGCTCTATGCCGCCGACGCGGATGCCATGACGCGCATCGTCAAGGATCAAGCCGCTGGTATGTCGAAATCTTCGGTAACGCCCATGCAGGTGCTTGATACGCTCGCACAGCACGCGCCGCGGTTCGTGGCGTTGGCGCGTCCGAACGTGGTGCGGTAAGCTGCTGACATGGAGCTACCAACGATGCGCCGCGTGACGCCCGACGACGCGCCGCCCTACTATGTGTTCGACCGGCTC